>Ga0335079_10005132_pt1 | contig 15028 bp, 12 predicted proteins | sample Lox_Sample_33_FD_206719 | JGI IMG/M metagenome (GOLD analysis project Ga0335079, IMG submission 206719) | Soil microbial communities from Loxahatchee National Wildlife Refuge, Florida, United States - Lox_Sample_3.3 | ecosystem: Environmental > Terrestrial > Soil > Wetlands | place: USA...
ATAAGCAGATCTACATCCTGCACGACGGCCCCCCCTACGCCAACGGCCATATCCACATCGGCCATGCCCTGAACAAGATCCTCAAGGATATCATCCTGAAAAGCAAGCGGATGAGCGGCTTCAATGCCCCCTATGTGCCGGGCTGGGACTGCCACGGACTCCCCATCGAGCTCCAGGTGGAAAAGAACCTGGGAGGGAAAAAGCACGAGGTGGATAAGCTGCAGATGCGCAAGATGTGCCGTGATTACGCGGCCAAGTTCGTCGCGGTCCAGGGAGAGGAGTTCAGGCGCCTCGGTGTCCTGGGGGAGTGGGACAACCCCTATCTCACCATGGCGTTCAGCTACGAGGGGACCATCACCCGCGAACTGGCCCGCTTCGCCGCGAACGGCGGCCTCTACAAGGGGAAAAAACCGGTCCACTGGTGCTCCTCGTGCGGCACTGCCCTGGCCGAGGCGGAGGTGGAGTACGCCGATCACAGGTCACCCTCCATCTACGTGAAATTCCCCCTGAAGGACGATATCGGCGGTGATTTGCCGCAGCTGGCCGGGAAAACTGTCAGCGTGGTGATCTGGACCACCACCCCCTGGACCCTCCCCGCCAACCTGGCCATAGCCCTCCATCCGGAGCTGGAATACGTGGCCCTGGATACGGGGAGCGAGGTGCTGATCGTAGCTAATGGCCTCCTGGAAGCGTTCCGGCAGGCGACCGGCGTAACGGGTTCAGTAATAGCCGCATTCCAGGCCGATATCCTCGTGCAGAAGCTTTGCCGTCACCCCTTTTACGACCGTGACTCGATCATTCTCCCCGGCGACCACGTGACCCTGGAGGCGGGAACCGGTTGCGTCCACACGGCGCCGGGACACGGCCAGGACGACTACGAGCTCGGCCTCAAGTACGGCCTCGATATCTACAACCCGGTCGATAACCGCGGCCGCTTCCTGCCGAACATCGAGTTCTTCGCCGGGCAGTTCGTCTTTGACGCCAACAAAAGCGTCATCGACAAGCTTGAAGAGGTGGGGGCGCTCATCAAGGCAAGTGAGGTCACCCACTCCTACCCCCACTGCTGGCGCTGCAAGAAGCCGATCATCTTCCGCGCCACCGAACAGTGGTTCATCGCCATGGAGAGGAACGATCTCAGGGCCAAGGCGCTGGAGGAGATAGAAAAGGTCGCCTGGATCCCCAAGTGGGGGAAGGAGCGGATCTACGGCATGATCGAGAACCGTCCCGACTGGTGTATCTCCCGCCAGCGCAACTGGGGGGTGCCGATCACGGCATTCTACTGCAAGGGGTGCGGCGAGGTCCTGGCCGACGGCCGGATCATGCACCATGTCGCCGACCTTTTCACGAAAGAGGGTTCGGACATCTGGTATGACCGGGAGGCAGATGTGCTCCTGCCGCCGGGAACGACCTGCCCCTCCTGCGGCAAGGGGGAATTCGACAAGGAGACGGACATCCTCGACGTCTGGTTCGACTCCGGGGTCTCCTTTGCCGCTGTCTTGGAGCACCGGCCGTACCTCGGCGCGCCGGCCGACATGTATCTCGAGGGGAGCGACCAGCACCGGGGCTGGTTCCACTCCTCGCTCCTGGCCGGCGTCGGCACCCGGGGAAAAGCCCCCTACCGGAGCGTCCTCACCCACGGCTTCGTGGTGGACGGGCAGGGGCGGAAGATGAGCAAGTCGGTGGGGAACGTGGTGGCGCCGGAAGACGTCATCAAGAAGTACGGCGCCGAGGTGCTCCGTCTCTGGGTGGCGGCCCAGGACTACCGGGACGACATCCGCATCTCGCCGGAGATCCTCACCCGCCTTTCCGAGGCCTACCGGCGCATCCGCAACACCTGCCGCTACATACTCGGCAACCTGAGCGATTTCGACCCGGGCAGGGACTGCGTGCCCTTCGCGGATATGCCGGAGATCGACCGCTGGGCGCTCCACCAGCTGGAGCTGCTCAAGGAAAAGGTCCTCAATGCCTACGATGCCCATGAGTTCCACGTTCTCTACCATGCGGTCAACTCCTTCTGCACCGTGGAGATGAGCGCCTTCTACCTGGACATCCTCAAAGACCGCGTCTACACCAGCCGCAAGGAGTCCCCGCAGCGGCGTAGCGCCCAGACCGCCATGTACCGGATACTGGAGGCGATAGTCAAGCTGATTGCCCCGCTCCTCTCCTTCACCAGCGATGAGGTGTGGCGCTACATGCCGAAACAGGCGGAGGAGAGCGTCCATCTGGCGGAGTTTCCACCCTTGAGGCCGGAGTACCGCGATGATCAGCTGGTGGAGCGCTGGGAGCGGCTTATCAAGGTCCGCGCCGAGGTCTCCAGGGCACTGGAGCAGGCCCGGGTGCAGAAGGTGATCGGCCACTCTCTCGACGCGGCGGTCGCCATTGCCGCATCCCCCGAACTGGGTGCGTTTCTCCGGGGATACGCCTCCGAACTGAAGGGCATCTTCATTGTGTCGAAGGTCGAACTGAAGGAATACTTGAGCGGGGAGTATTTCAAGGCGGAGGGGATCGAGGGAATGCAGATCCTAGTCACCGCCGCACCGGGAGCCAAGTGCGAGCGCTGCTGGTGCTACGACGAGGAGATCGGCGGGGACGCGGAACATCCGACGATCTGTCCGAAATGTCTGGCGGCAGTGAAATAATCACTTTTTTTACAGGTAGCCATGAAAACAAAATATATAATACTCACATTCGTCTCAGCGACCGTCCTCTTACTCGACCAGTCGACCAAGCTCTTCATCGACCGGAGCATGGGGCTCAATAGCCATCCCCACCCTGTGATTGAAAACTTCTTCAATATCACCTATATCCGTAACAAGGGTGCGGCGTTCGGCTTCCTGGCCGACTCCAGCTTCCACCGCCCCTTCCTCATCCTGCTCTCGATCATCGCCGTTGTCGTGATCATCGGGGTATACCGCAAACTCCGCACCGAACAGAAACTCACCGCCGTTGCCCTCTCGCTGATCTTCGCAGGGGCGCTGGGCAACCTGATCGACCGAATCTGGCTCGGCGAGGTGATCGACTTCCTCGACGTACACTGGTACGGGCATCGCTGGCCGGCTTTCAACGTGGCCGACTCGGCCATCTGCATCGGCGTTTTCCTCCTCGCCATCGACATGCTCCTCGACGAGCGACGTAAAAAATCAGAAAGCCAGTAGATTTTCATCCGGCGTTTCCGGATGGAACTAACTAATTTGCTTGCACGGATGCCACAAAAGGTGTATCCATTTCCCTTCCGAAATTATCCGAGGAGGAGATACCAGATGGGCATTTTATCAAATTCCACCAGCATCAGTCAGTTCAAGGTGACAGGGGATCTCCCCGTCACCGACCTGTTTTCGTGGGCGTCCGGCAACCTGGAGAGATACGCCTTCAGGCCCATCGACCAGGGAACGGAAGAACTATCCCTCGGCTGGGTCCATACGGGAAACCCCCAGGAAAGCAGTTTTGCCGCTCCGGCCGACTTCTGGCACGACCATTACCTTGCGTTCAGCCTTCGCCAGGACCGGCGCCGGGTGCCGGCCCCCCTGCTCAAGGCGTATCTCCAGGTGGCCGAGCACGAGTTCCTGGCCGCAAACCCCGGCTATACCCGGGTGCCGAAGCAGAAAAGGGAGGAACTGCGTGACGCAGTGCACGCGTCCCTTCTGTCCAGGACCCTGCCGGTGCCTACGGTTCACGATGCGGTATGGGACACCAGCAGCGGCATTCTCACCTTCACGTCACTGGGACGGGCGATGCAGGATGGATTCGAGGCCCACTTCAAGAAGACCTTTCCGGGCCTGCGCCTGAAGGCGGTCCATCCCTTTGCCCGGGCTGAAAATGTCGTGGAGGAGGGGCTGAGAAGCGCGCTGGCCTCGGCCAACAGGGCCACGTCCGAGGCTGCATTGGATCTGATCGTGAGCAACCGCTGGCTGGGCCAGGATTTTCTTCTCTGGGTCATGTACCGGACCATGAACGGTGCGGCGGAGTACGGGGTCAGCCACCCCGGACCGGACGGCAAGGGGGAGCCGTTTGTGGCGTACATCAATGACCGCCTGGTACTCTTAAGCGCCGGCGATAACGGCATGCAGAAAATAACCGTTGCCGGCCCCCAAGACCGGTTCAGCGAGGTGCGCACCGCCCTTAGCCAAGGGAAGGTGATCAACGAGGCAACTCTCCATTTTGAAAAGGGGGAAGATCTCTTTAAAATGACCCTGAAAGGGGATATGTTCCATTTTGCCGCGTTCAAGGCCCCTAAGGTCAAGGAGGAGAAGAACAGTACAGTTGATGCGACGAGTGAGCGGGAAGCGTTGTTTTACGAGCGGATGGCCCTGCTCGAAAAGGGGTTGCAGCTCTTCGACTCCCTTTTTGCGGCATTCCTGCAGGTCCGTTTGGGCGCGGGATGGAACAGGGAGATGGAGAAGGTCGGAGAGTGGCTTGCGGCTTAATGAGGCATCAAACCGGAAAAGGATTCCGATTGTCACCCATCCTTCACGTTATCCTCTCTCTGTTGCGAGATAATAACGTATGGAAAAAGAAAGGAGGTATCCAGGAGAAAGATAGCTTGCTATTGTGACGCCGATCACAACTTCCCATGTCTATTTGTGTGAGTCTATGTCGGTGGAATCACTAATGATAGAACCATAGGAGGGCACATGAATCGTTCCAGAGCGCTTATGGACATTATCTGTCTTTCCGGATTGATGATTATCTCCCTGGTTTTTCTTGCCACTGCCTCCGCATCTCCAATCTTAGCCGGATGTCCAGTTTTCCCCGACGATAATATTTGGAACATACCGGTTGACACCATGCCTGTAGATGCTAATTCGCAAGGCTATATTACGACTATCGGGGCAACCAAGGCTCTCCATGCGGACTTTGGTTCGGGATTGTGGGATGGTGGTCCCATCGGGATACCCTTCACCACGGTGAGCGGTTCACAGACAAAGGTAGGCGTAGTGTTTGATTATGCGGACGAAAGCGATCCCGGGCCATACCCGATCCCGCCCGGTGCGCCTATCGAGGGAGGTGCCCAGGCAACCGGGGACAGGCATGTTCTCGTTGTTGATAAAGACCACTGCATCCTTTATGAGCTTTATTCCGCCTATCCGCAGCCCGACGGTACGTGGCAAGCCGGTTCGGGAGCGGTTTTCAACCTGGGTGCCAATACCCTGCGGCCATCTATGTGGACATCCGCGGACGCAGCCGGACTTCCCATCCTGCCGGGGCTGGCGAGATTTGACGAGGTGGCGTCGGGCGAGATAAGACACGCCTTGCGTTTCACCGTGCCCCAGACGCGGAAAGCCTTCATCTGGCCGGCCCGGCACTATGCGTCCAGCTTAACCGGCCAACAGTATCCGCCGATGGGGCAACGTTTCCGTTTAAAGGCCAGCTTTGACATATCGGGTTTTTCCAGAGACAGCAAGGTCATTCTCACGGCTCTCAAAAAGTACGGCATGATCCTGGCGGATAATGGCTCATCATGGTACATTTCCGGGGCGCCCGATCCGGGATGGAACAACGATGTGCTTCACGAACTGGGACGCGTTACCGGCTCTGCATTCGAAGCCGTAGATGAGTCCGCATTGATGGTCGCCCCGAATTCCGGACAGGTAAAAGGACCGACTCCGCCGGCAAATCTTCGGGTGGAATAGTAAATCGCCGTCTTACTAAAAAAAAGGGATGCCTCATGCGGGCATCCCTTTTTTTTTGCATCTATTTGTGGTGCAGCTCCGCATCAGGGGCAGCCGCAACTGGTTGTCCTGGCCGCTTCATAACCCTTGTGGAGAAGCCGCGCCACCTCCCTGGCATGGTAGGTGAGGATCAGGTCGGCACCGGCCCGTTTGAAGGAGAGCATGGTTTCCATTATCACCCGCTCTTCGTCTATCCACCCCATCCTTGCCGCAGCCTTGATCATGCTGTATTCGCCGGAAACGTTGTAGACCGCCACCGGGAGGTTGAATTCGTTCCTCATCTCGCGGACGATATCGAGATAGGGGAGTCCCGGCTTGACCATGATGATGTCCGCCCCTTCCTCCACGTCCATCTGCGCCTCGCGGATCGCCTCCAGGCGGTTCCCCGGGTCCATCTGGTAGGAACGGCGGTCGCCGAAACGGGGGGTCGATTCTGCCGCCTCGCGGAAAGGCCCGTAATAGCCGGAGGCGTACTTAACGGCGTAGCTCATGATCGGGATATTATCAAAGCCGTTCTTGTCGAGGGTCTCGCGGATGGCGCCGACCCTGCCGTCCATCATGTCAGATGGGGCGACCATGTCGGCACCGGCCTGGGCGTGGGAGAGCGCCTCCCTGCAGAGGAGCTCCAGGGTCGCGTCGTTGTCCACGTCATTATCCTTTATGATGCCGCAGTGGCCATGGTCCGTGTATTCGCACATGCAGACGTCGGTGATCACCGCCAGCCCCGGCACCTCCCTCTTCAGTGCCCGGACGGTCTCCTGGATGATGCCGTCCCCGGCGTAGGCGTCGCTCCCCACGGCATCCTTCCTTTCCGGGATACCGAACAGGAGGACCGCCGGGACCCCCTCTACATGGGCGGCCTGGGCCTCCTCGACGATATGCTCGATCGACTGCTGGTAGATGCCGGGCATGGAGGAAACCTCTTTTCTGATATCCTTGCCAAAAGCGGAGAACATCGGGTAGATCAGGTCGTTGACCGAGAGCGCGGTTTCACGGACCATGTTGCGGAAGACCTCCTTGCCTCTTATGCGTCGGGCGCGGAACTGGGGGAAGAACATGTTAATGCCTCCTTTCAGGCAAAACGGATATTAATCGAAAAAAATTTACCGTTTATCGGCGAAATAACTGACCATCTCCGCAGTCAGCGTCGCAAGGGTGTACTCTTTTGCTTCGATATGGACCTCAAGCCCCAGTTCCCGGCAAGTGCGGGCGGTGACCGGACCGATGGCCGCGACCGCGACCCCTTCCAGGAGGTGGAGAAAACGGTTCTCACCGAGCATGGCAACGAGATTTTCCACAGTGGAGGATGAGGTGAAGGTGATGCAGTCGATCTTTCTCTCCTCCAGGGCATGAATGACAGGGTCGGGGAGGTAATCGGGGATGACGTTGCAATAGGCGACCGGTGCGACCACCTCACCCCCGAGCTCGCCCAGGCTGCTCGGGATGACATCCCTTGCCCTGTCCCCCCTGGGAAAGAGGAAACGCTTCCCCTTGATATCCATGGCCCGGAATGCGGCGATCACCCCTTCCGCCTTGTAGTCGAGCGGAACCAGGTCGGCCCTGACACCGAAGGGGAGAAGCGCCGCGGCGGTCTTCGGCCCGACTGCACAGACCCGACATGCCCCGATCTTCCTGGTGTCGAGCCCCAGAAGGGCGAGCCGCTCGAAGAAATATTTTACCCCGTTGACGGAGGTGCAAATCAGCCAGTGGAAACCGTCCAGGGATGCTATCGCCCGGTCCAGTTCCGTGCAATCCTCCGGCGGGGCGATGCCTATGGTTGGGCATTCATAGACCCTCGCCCCCAGTTCGGCGAGCATTCCACTGAACTCTCCCGTCTGGTCAACGGCCCTGGTAACCAGCACACCCAGGCCGGAGAGCGGCCGGTTGTCGAACCAGCGGAGCTTTTCCCTGAGCTTTACCACCTCTCCCACCACGGTTATCACCGGCGCCTTGAAACCGGCTTTCCAGGCTTTCCCGGCGATATCGGCAAGGGTGCCGGTCATGATCTCCTGCTCCGGCATGGTCCCCCAGCGGATCAGGGCCACCGGGGTTTGCGGGGAGCGGCCGTGGGCCACGAGGTTTGCCGTAATCTGGGGGAGGTTCTTCATTCCCATATAGAAGACAACCGTTCCGCTACCCAGGGAGAGGCGCTCCCAGTCGATCTCCGAGCTCTCCTTGCCGGGATGCTCATGGCCGGTGACGAATGCCACAGAGGCGGTAAAATCCCGGTGGGTCAAGGGAATGCCGGCATAGGCGGGGGCGCCGATGCCGGCCGTCACCCCGGGCACCACTTCATAGGGTATTCCGGCCTTGGCCAGGGCTTCACACTCCTCGCCGCCGCGGCCGAAGACGAACGGGTCGCCCCCCTTGAGCCGGGCCACGACCTTGCCGGCACGCGCCTTCGCGACGAAAAGCTCGTTGATCTGCCGCTGTTCCCGGTTGTGGGCCCCCCCGACCTTGCCGGCATAGATCAATTCGGCATCGGCAGAGGCAAAGGAGAGGAGCGCTTCATTGGCCAGGTGGTCGTAGATTATGACATCGGCCTTGGCGATGCACTCCCGCCCCTTGACGGTAATGAGTCCGGGGTCGCCGGGACCGGCGCCGATCAGGTAAACTTTGCCCTTGTGCATGGATATTTTTGGCATATTTCAATAGTTTTAAACGGGGATTTCCTTCTCCCGCGTCACTTCCCGCTGGTAGACCTCGCTGAGGATCTCATGGGCACCCTCTTTGAGGAGCCGCTCCGCCAGGGCGATCCCCAGCCTTTCCCCTTCCTCTGCCGGCCCGGAGATGCTCGCCTTTACCGAGCGGCTGCCGTCCACCGAGGCGACGAAGCCGGTCAGTGTCAGTACGTTCCTGTTGACCACGCCATGGGCGGCGATGGGGACCTGGCACCCCCCTTCGCAGCGCCAGAGCAGCGCCCGCTCGGCGCGGACCGCATGGGCGGTGTCCGGGTGATTGAAGAAGGCGATGGTCTCCTTGACCGCCTCGTTATCGAGGCGGCATTCGATCCCGAGCGCCCCCTGGCCGATGGCGGGGATGGAGATGTCAACGGAGAGGTACTCGGCCACCCGATCGGTGAAGCCGAGCCGCTTGAGGCCGGCCGCGGCGAGGATCACCGCGTCGAGCCTTTCCGTTTCCAGCTTTTTGATGCGGGTCTCCACGTTGCCGCGGATTATGACCATCTCCAGGTCGGGGCGGAGCTTGAGAAGCTGGGCCTGGCGGCGCAGTGCCGAGGTGCCGATACGCGCCCCCAGCGGGAGATCGGCGAACCGTACCCCGCGGGAGATGACCGCGTCGCGTGGGTCTTCCCGCTCGGTGATGCAGTAGAGACCCAGTCCTTCGGGGAACTCCGTGGGGACATCCTTCATGCTGTGCACCGCGATGTCGATCTCCCCGCGCAGCATCGCCTCTTCTATCTCCTTGACGAACAGTCCCTTGCCCCCCACCTGGGCGAGCGGCACGTCGAGGATCTTGTCGCCGATGGTCTTGATCTTCACCAGGCTCACCGCCATCCCCGGATAACGCTTCTCCAGCTCGGCCTTTACCCAGTTGGCCTGCCAGAGCGCCAACTGGCTGGCGCGGGTGCCTATTCTCAGCTGTTTCAACGACATAAGCGTTTTTCTCCTTTGGCTTAAAAACACATGCAAAATTCCATTTCCCATATCTCAAACAGAGCGGCAACAAACAATTTTCCGATCTATTTATCGATATTTGCTGGAATCTGTAAATTTGTAATTTTATTCTTCAAGATCTCCCAGTTCTTCCTCTTGTGGCTCCCCGGTCTCCAGCTCGTATAACTGGCGCAGGGCGTCCACGTAAAGGTCGGTCCGCCCACCCTGCCCGGTCCGCTTCAGAAGGGTCGTGGGGGGGTGAAGGAGCTTGTTGGTGATGGCAGAAGTGAGGGCATCCAGGCGCTTCTGCCCGTCCGGTGGGAGATCCTTCCAGCTAGCTAGGGTCTTGGCAAGCTCCGCCTGACGGACCTCTTCAAAGCGGGAACGGAGCGCCACGATGGTCGGCGTAACCTCCAGCATGGAAAGCCAGTTAAAGAACCGGCCAATCTCCTGGTCGATGATCCCTTCGGCCTTTTTCGCCTCCTCGGCGCGCAACTGAAGGTTCGACGCCACCACCCCCTGAAGGTCGTCCATGTCGTAGAGATAGACGTTGGCGACGTCGTTTACCTTGGGGTCGATGTCGCGGGGGACGGCTATGTCGATGAAAAACATCGGCTTCTGCCTGCGCTGGCGGATCACCCCTTCCACGTCTTTGGCGCCGATGATGAAATGGGTGGCTCCGGTGGAAGAGAGGATGATATCCGCCTTGTGGAGCTGATCGAAGAGGTCTTCGAAGCGGACCGCCTTGCCGTCGAACTCCTCGGCCAGTCTCACTGCCCGTTCGTAGGTACGGTTGGTGACCATGACCCCACGCACGCCGCTGTTCAGGAAGTGCTTGGCCGCCAGCTCGCACATCTCCCCCGCACCGATCAGCATAACGGTCTTGTCGGTGAGATCGCCGAAGATCTTTTTAGCCAGTTCAACCGCGGCGAAAGATACGGAAACTGCCGAAGAGGCGATCCTGGTCTCGGTGCGCACCCGTTTGGCCACGGAAAAGGCCTTGTGCAGGAAGCGGTTGAGGATGATGCCGGAGGCCTTGTATTCGGCCGCATAACCATACGCGGTCTTGATCTGGCCGAGGATCTGGGGCTCTCCCACCACCATCGAATCGAGGCTTGAAGCGACGCGGAAGAGATGACGTATTGCCGCTTCCCCGTGGTAGCTGTAAAGGTGCGGCTCCAGGATATCCAGGGAGATGTCGTGATATCCGGCCAGGAAACGTTTGAGCCTGGCCATCCCCCCTGCGACGTCGTGGGTGGAGGCATAGATCTCCACCCGGTTACAGGTGGAAACGATCACCGCCTCGTTGATGTCCGGGAGCTCGACCAGCTCGCGCAGCGGCTTTTCCATCTGGTTCGGGGCGAAGGCGACCTTCTCCCGTATTTCCACGGAGGCTGTCTTGTGGGAGAGCCCCACCACTACTATATTCATCGGTTCTTGCCTCCGAGCAGGCGTTCGTAACTGTGCAGCGATTCACTCGGAAGGAGATTGACCCCGAGAAAGGTGAAAAGGAGGACAAAAAAACCGACGATGGAGAAGAGGGCAGCCCTTTTACCGCGCCAGCCGGTGGTGAGTCTGCCGTGGAGGAGGGCGGCATAGATAAACCAGGTAATCAGGGACCAGGTCTCCTTGGGGTCCCAGCTCCAGTAGGTTCCCCAGGCGGTTTCGGCCCAGATGGCGCCGGTGATGATGGCGACTGTGAGCAAGGGAAAGCCGAAGGTAAGGCAGCGGTAGTTGATCTCGTCCAGTAAATCGAGGGAGGGAAGCTTCTGGTAGAGGGACCCCAGCTGTTTTTTCTTGAGGAAACGCTCCTGGATAAGGTACATGATGGCGGCGCCGAAGGCAACGGTGAAGGTCGCGTAGCTTACGAAGGCCAAGGTCGTATGGACGAAGAGCCATCTGCTCATAAGGGCGGGGGGGAGCTCGGGAATGGCGGAGGGGTAGAGACTCGAGGCGAGCATGAGGATGAGGGCAAGGGGAGTTACGAACGAGCCGAGGATGAAGACATGGTATCTGCGCTCAAAGGCAATAAAAACGCCGATAATGGTAAGGCTGAAAAAGGAGAGCGATTCATGGAGATTCGTTATGGGGGTGTGTCCAGCCTCAAAGTAACGGGCAACGGTAAAGGCGCAGTGGAGGAGAAATCCGCCGGCGATCAACCAGTGCGCGGCCCGGCCGAGTATCTGCCGAGGTTTCAGCAGATAAGCCATGTATGTGACGGTTGCGATGAAATAGATGCAGAGAGTGCTGTAAAAAAGCAGTGCGTTCATTCCTTATCCTTTTCTCCCATTCCCAGTTCGGCCAGGGAAAAGCCCGGACCGCAATGCTTCCGGAGCAGATTGTCTATTTCTGCGGCGGAACGTTTTTTGAGAAGCGCCGGCAGGTCCTGTTCGACAAGAGTCAGCAAAATCTTTTTATTATACGAACTGTTCTTCTTTTCCGTCAACAGCTTTTCACGCACTCTCCCCAAAATTTTAATGAGTTCGGCGTATTCCGGACCATAACACTGTTCCAGTTCCCCGCGGATCTTCCGTGCCAGGGCAGGCGCTTCTCCACCGGTGGAAACGGTTATCATCAGTCCGCCTCTGGAGATCACAGCCGGGGAGGCAAACGCGCTCAACTCGGGCGCATCGACGACATCGGCCAGGATGCCGCTCTTCTTCGCCTCTTCTGCCACGGCCCGGTTGACCAGGCTGCTGTCTGTGGCGGCAAAGGCGAGGAATGCACCGGCAAGGTCTCCGGCGGTGTATCTGCGCGCAAGATGGCTGATTTCCCCTCTTTGCGCGAGTCCCTGGAGGGGGGCCGTCACAGCAGGGGCAATAACGGTAACCCGCGCACCGGCAGCAAGGAGCGTCAGGCATTTACGGGCGGCAACGGTTCCGCCGCCGACAACGACAACCGGTTTGCCCCGGATATCCAGATTTACGGGAAAGTAGCGCATGAACACCTGCTCTTGGCAATGGTTGTGAATGTCATATATTTACTTACTTGTAACAAGCTGTCAACTAGTTATGAAGCCGAGTTTACGGCTGGCTGCCGATGGGCCACCACTTCAATATGCTTTTTACTCCTTGATTTATTTCGCTAATTCGGCTATTATTCCTTAGTTTAATTATATTTATTCTAATCCCAAAGGGAGATATATCAATGGCCAGCGAAAAAGTTTTAACGTTCATCGACACTAATTTTGATACGGATGTCCTGCAATCGGAAATTCCGGTTCTGGTGGATTTTTGGGCCACCTGGTGCGCTCCCTGTAAGGCCATAGCTCCTGTGATCGACACAATTGCCGATGAGTACGAGGGTAAGGTGAAGGTCGGTAAAGTGAATGTTGACGACAACCCCGGTACTCCGGCCAAATACGGTGTGCGTGGCATCCCCACCGTAATCCTCTTCAAGGAGGGGAAGGTGGTGGACCAGGTGGTGGGAGCCGTCCCCAAGGCACAACTGGATGCACTTATCAAAAAGGCGCTCTGATTTGAAAAATATCACTATTCATAAAGGGAGCATTTTCGTAAGCGGGTTCCTCCTGGCCCTTTTTCTGCTGAACGTCCCGCCGGCCGCTTTCGCCTCATTCCAGAAGGGGCAGCCGGCCCCCCCCATCAAGGTTACCACCACCTCCGGTCAGACCCTTTCCCTGGCCAACTACAAGGGGCATGTGCTGATTCTCGACTTTTTTGCCAGCTGGTGCGTGCCGTGCAAAAGGTCTATTCCACATATTATGGAACTCAACAGTAAGTATGGAAAGCAGGGATTGCAGATTCTCGGCTTGAGCCTTGACGAAGATAAAGATGATCTGATTGAATTTGTAGCGCCATTCAAACTCAACTATCCGGTAGCCCTGGCCAATGAGGATCTGCAGAGCGAATACGGGATTCGCTCCCTCCCGACTCTGTTCGTCATCGACAAAAAAGGGATTATCGTCGAGAAATTTATGGGGCTTACCGAAGAAATGAGGAAATCCCTTGAAGCGACGGTAAAAAGGCTGCTGGCCGAATAGCAGGAGTCAGTCAGAATATTTTCAAGCGGAGGGGGGGATGACAATCTCCCCCCTCTTTTTTTCTATTGCAGCATTGTACGGCTCTGGCTGAACGCCCGCATAAGGCTTGCAATACGTTTCCGTTTGTTGCAGTATTAAAGCCTATATTATTGAGAAAAGAACGTAAAAGTTGCGGCATATTCACTATGACTTAAGGGGTAAGAATCTACATGGACAAAGAGATCAGGGAAGCGGAGGAGACGATCGAGGAAGAAAGCTTTGCTGAGCTGTTCGAACAGAGCTTCAAGGACCATGGACGACTGGAGCCGGGAGAGAAGGTGACGGCGCGGGTCCTCAAGATCAGCGGAGAGTGGGTTTTCCTCGATACGGGAAGAAAGGGAGAAGGGTTCCTGGACAGGAAGGAGCTGCTCGACGGGGAGGGCAACCTGACCGTAAAGGAGGGCGATGCCGTCACTGCCTGGTTTCTCTCTTCTTCCAACAATGAGATGCGCTTTACCACCAAGTTGGGGGGTGTTGCCGGACAAAGCCAGCTGGAAGACGCGTGGCGCAGCGGCATTCCGGTGGATGGTTGCGTGGAGAAGGAGGTGAAGGGGGGCTTCGAGGTCAAGGTCGCCGGCAGCGTACGCGCCTTCTGTCCCTTTTCCCAGATGGGGTTGAGAAGGACGGACAATCCGGACGCGTGCGTCGGGCGCCATCTCTCTTTCCGTATCACCGAATATGGAGAAAAGGGGCGCAACATCATCCTTTCCCACCGGGCTATCCTGGAAGAAGAACGCCGGCAGCAGAAGGAGGAACTCCGTGAAACACTCAGGGAAGGGATGACCGTCATGGGGACGGTCATCTCCATCCGCGAGTTCGGCGCCTTTCTCTCCATAGGGAGCGTGGAGGGGCTTCTCCCCATCTCAGAGATCGGCTGGGGACGTGTCGTTGACATCAATGAGGTCCTGACCGTGGGACAGGCGCTGGATGTGGTGGTAAAACAGATCGATTGGGAGAACGACAGGTTTTCGTTCAGCCTCAGGGAGACCCAGGCAGACCCCTGGGAGATGGTGATTAACTCCTTCCCGGAAGGGTCGTTTCATACAGGCAGGGTGGCCCGCCTGACAAATTTCGGCGCCTTCGTCACCCTTAAGCCCGGGGTGGACGGGCTCATTCATATCTCCAGACTGGGCTCGGGCAAGCGGATCAGCCACCCCCGCGAGGTGCTGCAGGAAGGGGAAACCGTGGAAGTCAAGGTGGAGAGCGTGAACCGGGAAAACCGGCGCCTTTCACTGGCGCTGGCCGGTCCTGCCCGGGCGGCAGAGGAAGAAGAGGCCGTGCTCGATACATTCCGCCGCCAGGCAGCGGCTGAATCGGGCGCCTCCATGGGGTCGCTGGGGGACCTTCTGAAGGCGAAACAGGCGAAGCAGAAGAAATAAACGGATATTCAGGCCCATGGAGTTAACCTGAATCCGTGACGTCTGAACGCCGGAGCGAGCGGAATGCCGGAGTTATTCGCCGTCGCGCCGCAACCTCTCTGGTCGCAAGGTGATCTATGCCTGGGGGTACATGTTACCGAAAAGCCCAAACTGAGGCGTTCCGCGCAAGTGTAGGCGTGAAGGCGTCACGGATTCAGGGTTAATTAAATCCTTCTTTCCGCATATCATACCTCAATCCTGAACTCGGCGCCCTCTGGGGCATTGCGCACGGTGAGACGCCCCCCCATATTTTTCTCGATAACGGTCTTCGACATGAACAGACCGATG
>Ga0335079_10005134_pt1 | contig 15023 bp, 13 predicted proteins | sample Lox_Sample_33_FD_206719 | JGI IMG/M metagenome (GOLD analysis project Ga0335079, IMG submission 206719) | Soil microbial communities from Loxahatchee National Wildlife Refuge, Florida, United States - Lox_Sample_3.3 | ecosystem: Environmental > Terrestrial > Soil > Wetlands | place: USA...
GTTGCGGTAGGGCGGGTGAAACCCGCCATCGCGGCGCACCGGCAAGGCGGGTTGCGCTGCGCTTACCCGCCCTACGAGACCCCTTTAATCGTTCCGTTGCGGTAGGGCGGGTGAAACCCGCCATCGCGGCGCACCGGCAAGGCGGGTTGCGCTGCGCTTACCCGCCCTACGAGACCCCTTTAATCGTTCCGTTGCGGTAGGGCGGGTGAAACCCGCCATCGCTGCTAGTCGAAGGCCTTGTGGTAGGCGCTCAAGACCGGGGCGCCGCCCAGGTGCACGTAAAGGACCTTGCTTCCGCGCGCGATTTCGCCGGAGCGCGCCATGGCAATGAGCCCGGCCATGGATTTTCCTTCATAGACCGGATCGGTCAGCATCCCTTCAAGACGCGCGGCGAGACGGATGGCGGCAATGGTTTCCGCGTCGGGCAATCCGTAGTCGGGCCCCGAGAAACGCGGGTCGATCACCACATGCGCGTCGCGGATTTCGCGTCTCAGTCCCACGAGTTCGGCGGTCGCGCGTGCGATCTTGGTGACGGCGCGCCGCGTCATGGCGGCGTCGCCCGCGGTGTCGATGCCGATCAGGCGCCGTTCGCGCGGTTGCGCCAGGAAGCCGACGATCATCCCCGCCTGCGTCGAGCCGGTGCAAGTCGCGGTCACGACGGTATCGAAAAAGACGCCGCGCTCTTCCTCCTGCAACGCGAGCTCATCCGCGAAATGCGCGTAGCCGAGGCCGCCCAAGGGATGATCCGAGGCGCCGGCAGGAATCGGGTAGGGCTTTCCGCCGGCGCGCCGCACCTCCGCCAGTGCGTGCTCCCAGGTTTCCTTGGTCGCGGTGGAATAGCCTTCGCCTTCGAGCACGGCGGTGGCACCCATCAGGCGCGACAGCAGAATATTCCCGACCTTGTCATAGACGGGGTCGTCCCATCGGGTCCAAGTTTCCTGCACCAGGCGGCACTGAAGCCCGAGGACCGCGGCGACGGCCGCCACTTGGCGCGTGTGGTTCGATTGAATGTTGCCGATCGATACCAGCGTGTCGCAGCCCTGCGCGAGCGCATCGGCGGCCAGGAACTCGAGCTTGCGGATTTTGTTGCCGCCAAAGGCGAGCCCCGAGGACACATCGTCGCGCTTGGCCCAAACCTCGACCCCAAGCTCGCGCGAGAGCCGCTCCAGCTTGTGCAGCGGCGAAGGAAAGAAAGCGAGCGGACGATAGGGAAAGCGCTTCTTGAGGTCGAGCGTCATGGCGTCGCTCCCAGCGGTGAACGCGTCATGATACCAGAAGATGGCACGGTCTTCGTGCCGTGCCGCCAGAAGAGGTCGCGGGAGGCGCTACCGGCGATAGAGCAGATCGCCGAGATAGGCGTTGCCGCGAGCGGCGATCGCTTCGTTCGGCGTCGTCGCCTCTTCCCTTTCGCAGGAACCGTCCGGCCGCACCACGGGGCAATACTGTCCCATGACCACGCCATAGGGGGACGGCGCGGGCTGCGTGCTGGGCGCGGTGACGCCGTCCACTATGGTCCGCATCTGCGCGATCAACGGGCCCTGGAAGGGGACACCGTCCAGCGTCGTGTTTGCTTGCGTGAAGGCGACGTCGGCCGAAAGCGCACGAGCGGTCAGGATGAAGGGCGTATTACTGCCGCTGCCGCCGACGATGGCGATAGAGCCGCCCTGAGTGCCGCCTTGCGCCGACAGCACCGCTGATTCAGTTCCGAAATAGTTCCCGGTGAAATTGACCGCGATGGCGCCGCCCGCGCCGCTGCCGCCGTCGGCGCGCAAGATGCCGCCTTGGAGCACGTCGCCGGTATTGAGCACGATCGTGCCGCCGCCGTCGGCACCCGAGACGTCGATGGTGCCGGTGTGCACCAACGCCCAGGCGGGTCCGCTCCCGCTGCCCACCAGAGCCGGCATCGCCAGAAGCGCGCTGGTGAGCGCCGTGCCTCGGACGAGGGCTGCCCGGTACGTCGTCAGCTTTTCCCCGCACCGCGCCATTCACACCCCCATCGGTTGCAGCCGTAGCCGGATAGGGTACTGATGATAGATTGTTTTGATTAAGCCGCACAATAGCGAGGGGGCCGGGTGCGTCTGTGACGCCAAGCGTGAAAAGCGTAGGGCGGGTAAGCGCAGCGCAACCCGCCATTCATCGCCGAGGGTCAAAGCGTAGGGCGGGTAAGCGCAGCGCAACCCGCCATTAATGTCGGTCCGCGAATGGCGGGTTACGCCTTCGGCTCACCCGCCCTACAGCCTCGATTGACGCGCCTGCGCCTTTACCCTGATATGCACGGCTTCGTGCCGGGGGGGCGGGGATTCGATGTTGAATTATGTTTGGATCGCGGTCGGCAGCGCGCTCGGCGGCGTCTCGCGGTACTGGCTTTCGGGCTTCATCGCCGAACGCATCGGCGAGACCTTTCCGTGGGGCACGCTCATCGTCAATATCAGCGGCTCGTTCGTGATCGGGTTTTTTGGGACACTGACCGGCCCGGATGGCCGCCCCCTGGTCGGCAGCACCGCCCGGCAATTCGTGATGATCGGTATCTGCGGCGGCTATACCACCTTCTCGTCCTTCAGCCTGCAAACGCTCACATTGGCGCAGGACGGCGAGTGGCTGCGCGCCGGCGGCAACATCGTCTTTTCCATGGTGCTATGCCTCGCCGCGGTCTGGATCGGGCACGTCGCCGCAGCGGTTGCCAACGCCGCATGAGGCGTTTTTATCGCGCCACACATCGGCGAATTTCACACGGCGTGTTTTCGTCGCGGTAAGCGCCGCCCGATTGCGCTCTCGCCTGGTGATGCCCATCTCATTGCGGTACCGGCTGTTGGAGGCGCCGCCATGCCCGTGAACAAGCAGACCCAGTTTCACCTGGGATATCTGATCGCCGCCATGCTCGGCGTGCTGATCATCCAGGCGATCTGGGGCTACTACAATACTGTCGAGACCATTCCCTACAGCGAGTTCCAGCAAGACCTCAAGGACGGCAAGATCGCCGAGGTGCGGGTCAGCGACAAATATATCCAAGGCACGCTCAAGGCGCCCGACGCCAGCGGCAAGACCATCTTCGTCACGACGCGCGTGCCCGCGGACCTCGCCGCCGACCTGCAAAAGTACAACGTCACCTTCGCGGGCGATGTGCAGAGCACGCTGGTCAGCGACATTCTCGCCTGGGTTCTGCCGATCGCCCTGTTCTTCGGGTTTTGGTACTTCATGTTCCGCGGCTTCGCGCAGCGGCAGGGCTTCGGCGGCGGGCTCATGTCGATCGGACGCAGCAAGGCGAAGATCTACGTCGAGACCGACACCAAGGTGACCTTCGATGACGTTGCCGGCGTCGACGAGGCCAAGGAGGAGCTGAAGGAAGTCATCGGCTTCCTCAAGGACCCCGGCCGCTTCGGTCGTCTGGGCGGACGTCTACCCAGGGGGATTTTGCTGGTGGGGCCACCCGGAACCGGCAAGACCCTGCTCGCGCGCGCGGTCGCGGGCGAGGCGGGAGTGCCGTTCTTCTCGATCAGCGGCTCCGAGTTCGTGGAGATGTTCGTGGGCGTCGGTGCCGCGCGCGTGCGCGATCTCTTCGAGCAGGCGCGGCAGAAGGCGCCGGCGATCATCTTCATCGACGAGCTTGACGCCTTGGGTCGTGCGCGCGGCGCCTACCCCATGGGCGGCGGAAACGACGAGAAGGAGCAGACGCTAAACCAGCTCTTGGTGGAGCTCGACGGCTTCGACGCCAAGGCGGGGCTGGTGCTGCTTGCGGCCACCAACCGGCCGGAAATCCTCGATCCCGCGTTGCTGCGCGCCGGCCGCTTCGACCGTCAGATTCTGGTCGACCGCCCCGACAAGACGGGCCGCATTCAGATCCTGATGGTGCACATGAAGAAGGCGCATCTGGCGCCCGACGTGGATGCCGAGAAGATCGCCGCGTTGACGCCGGGCTTCACCGGCGCCGATCTCGCCAACCTCGTCAACGAGGCGGCGCTGATCGCGACGCGGCGCGGCGCCGAGCAAGTGACGCTCGACGACTTCACGGCGGGGGTTGAGCGCATCGTCGCCGGCCTTGAAAAGAAGAACCGCCTGCTTGTTCCGCACGAGCGCGAGGTGGTGGCGCATCACGAGATGGGGCATACGCTGGTGGCGCTCTCGCTGCCGGGAACCGACGCCGTACACAAGGTCTCGATCATTCCGCGCGGCATCGGCTCGCTCGGCTACACGATCCAGCGGCCGACCGAGGACCGCTACCTCATGACCAAGGCCGAGCTCGAGAACAAGATGGCGGTGCTGCTGGGCGGCCGCGCGGCGGAGCAGATCATCTTCGGCGAGATCTCGACGGGTGCCGCCGACGACCTGCAGAAGGTCACCAACATCGCGCGCAGCATGGTGACGCGCTACGGCATGACCGAGCGTCTCGGCAACATCGTCTATGAAGAAAGCGGCCAGCGCTTCCTCGAAGCCATTCCCCAGGGCTGGCACGAGCGCACCTACAGCGAAACGACGGCGCGCGAGATCGACGAGGTCGTGAAGTCGATCGTCGATTCGGCCTTCCAGCGCACCCTCGGCATCCTCAAGGCAAAGCGCGCGATTCTCGAACACGGCGCGAAGCTGCTCTTGGAGAAAGAGACGCTCGTCGAGGACGATCTGCGCGCGCTCATGGCCGAGGACCGCGCCGCCGCCGCGCAATGATGGCCGTTCGCCCATCGCCCTCTTACGGCGGGTTGCGCTGCGCTTACCCGCCCTACGCCGTTCGCCCATCGCCGACCAACGGCGGGTTGCGCTCCGCTGACCCGCCCTACGCTTTTCTCCCATCGCCGACCAACGGCGGGTTGCGCTCCGCTGACCCGCCCTACGCCGTTCGCAATCCGTAGGGCGGGTGTAACCCGCCATCGTGCCCCGCCGTTCGCCGTCGCCCGTAGGTCGGGTGAAACCCGCCATCACGATGCATACGTTACCCGTTTCTGTTGCGCCCTCATGTGGCGAGCGCTAGGGTCTCGTCGCTATCATCGCTATCTGAGGGTGGGGAATGGATCAGGGGGGATTGGCGGCGGCGGCCGAGCGAGGACTTTATCCCCGCGAGTGGCTCGCCAAAAATGGCGATACCGCCGCCGCGTTCGGCGAGAGGAAATGACGCCGTAGGGCGGGTGAAACCCGCCACCGCGGCATCGGTACCGTCGGCGGGTTACGCTCCGCTTACCCGCCCTACGCCGTTCGCCCGTAATCCCCACGGCGGGTTACGCTCCGCTTACCCGCCCTACGCTTGCGACCTCATCGCCTCGATCGCGAAGCTGTTGTCGACCACTTTTTCGTATGCGGGTGCTGCGCGGATCAGGCCGCCCGAGATCAGGCTCTCGGCGAGCCGCTCATAACCGCGACGCGGCAGTCTGGGGTCACGGCCCCAGATCTGGAGCGGCTGATAGCGCGCGAGAGCGGCCGCAAGCCGCGTCTTGGGCACGTCCGGAAAATAGCGCTCGACGGCCGCCGCAATGGCGCCACCGCTCGCCGCCGCGATCCACTTCTGCGTGCGATAGATCGCGCGCGTCATGCGCAGCAGCTCGTCGCGCTTGCGCTCGATCGTGGCCCGGCGCGCGTAGAAGCAGGTGTAGGAAGTGGGACCCCGCGAGGCCGCCGCATACCAGAGGTAGCCCGCACCGCTCTCGATCATCTCTTCGGCGAAGGGCTGGAAGAGCTGCACGACGTCCGCCTCGCCGCAGCGGAGTGCCGCCGCGTTCTCGGCCATGCCGCGATCGGCGACGCGATCGAGGCGCGCGGGATCGATGCCGGCGCGGCGCAAATCCTCCTGCAGGCACATCCAGGGCGTCGGCACCTCGCTCACCGATGCGAAGCGCACCCCGATCAGATCGGCAAAGGCAAAATCAGGCTTGGGTGTGCGGCCAATCAGGAGAAACGGGTCGCGGGTCACGACCTCGCAGAAGCAGACGAGATCGCAATCGGCGCGCTCCTCATAAGTCAGCATCACCCGCATCGGACCGCCCCAGCTCACGTCGACCTCGCCGGAAAAGAGTCGCCGGGCGGAATCCGCGGGCTTGGGGGCGCTGGTAAAGCGGAGCTCCACGCCCTCGGCCTCATAAGCGCCGAGCGTCATGGCGGCATAGAAGGGCGCATAAAACAGGCCACGCAGAGTTTCCTGCAGGACGAGCGCCATCAAGCCCTCGCTGAGCAAAGCCAGGCGATCATAGCATCTGCCGTCCGCGAAAAACGGTTGGCCTTCGCTCCCGCCTCGCATCTAATCAGCAGATGGCCTCGTTCAGGGGAATGCTCGCATGACGCCGCTGCCGCTCACCCTCGCCATCAGTGAGTATGACCACGTGCGCGACCTGGTTTCAGGCCGCGTCAAGCCCGAAGGCATCGCGCTCACCTCGCTGGTCCTTTCGATCGAGGAGATCTTCTTCCGCTTCGTGCGGTACCGCGAGTGGGACGTCTCCGAGATGGCGATGGGAAAATATGTGGCCATGCGCTCGCAGGGCGATAATTCGATATGCGCGCTGCCGGTGTTTCCCTCGCGCGTCTTCCGGCAGTCGTCGGTCTTCGTCAGAACCGACAGCCCGCTCCGGCGTCTTGAAGATCTCCGCGGGAAGCGGGTCGGCGTTCCCGAATGGGCGCAGACCGCGGCCATCTACACCCGCGGCTTTCTGCAGCATCAGCTCGGAATTCCGCTCTCGGAAATCCGCTGGGTCCAGGCCGGCGTCAACGAGGCGGGCCGCGGCGAGAAGGTCGCGCTCAAATTGCCGCCGGGCGTCGAGATCGAGCGTCCCGAGGACAAGTCGCTCGACGAAATGCTGCTTGCGGGAGAAATCGACGCGGCAATGAGCGCGCATCCGCCGCAGGCCTTCGGGGAGGGCGATCCGCGCGTGCGGCGCCTGGTCGAGGATTTTCTGCCCCTCGAAGAGGCGTATGGTCGTCAAACCGGCATCTTTCCGATCATGCATTGCATCGCCGTCAAGAGCAGCGTGCTCGAGGCGCATCCTTGGGTCGCCATGAACCTGCTTGCCGCCTTCGAGCAGGCAAAACAGCGGAGCGTCGCGCGCGCCTTCGAGGCGACCGCATCCCGCTTTCCCATTCCCTGGACATTCGAGCATGCGCGCCGCGCGCGAGCCCTCTTCGGCGACGCGGATTATTGGCCGTACGGAGTTGCCGCGAACCGGATCACCTTGGAAGCTTTCCTGCGCTATGCCCACGAACAGGGCGTCTGTCACCGCTTGCTTGCGCCCGAGGAGCTTTTCCCATTGGAAATCGTATCGAGTTTCAAGGTGTGAGGTGCATCGCTGGCGATTCTCCCGGCAACATGCGCGTTATTTCATCGTTTCCACATTCTGGTTTGGTAAACCCTTATGTGAAGCAAATTCCATAGAATCGTGTTCCGGTGCCTCTTTCGAAATTTCTTGCGCCTCCTTTGCAGGCGCACCGGTCGCTGGTAGAGTTTTTGCAAAGCAAAAACTGCGGCCGCGTCCCGTGGACCGCGGGAAGCCAAGAGCGGGAGGCAAGACATGAGGACTGCGAATTGGGTACGCGGTGCGCTTACGGGCGTGGCCGCGATCGCGCTTGCGAGTCTGGCGACATTTGGCGGCACACCGGCCGCTCACGCGCAAAAGGCGACCATCAAGGTCGGGATTACGCTCCCTCTCACGGGAGCCGACGCCGAAGATTCGATCCTGATGAAGGATGGAATGATGATGGCAATCGACGATGCCAACGCCAAGGGCGGCCTCGATGGGCACAAGATCGAGGTGATCGTCTACGATAGCGGTACGGCCACCGCGGGCCAGTACGATCCGGCTCAGGCTGCCACCAATACCAAGAAACTGGCGGCTGACCCGGGCGTCGTCGCCAATCTCGGTCCCGCCATGAGCGGCGAAGGCAAGGCGATGTCGCCGATCCTCTCGGAGGCGGATCTCGCGACCATCACGCCCTCTTCGACCAATCCCGATATCACGAACCCCGATATGGCCGGGCAGTTCCGGCCCAAAGGCAGGGCCGTCTATTTCCGCACCGTCACCACGGACGCATACCAGGGACCGAACATGGCCAATTACATGGCCCAAGTGCTGAAGATCAAGTCGGTCTATGTGCTGGATGATTCCGGTGCCTACGGCGTCGGTATCGCCGATAGCTTCCAGAAGCAAGCGGCAAAGAACGGCATCAAGGTGTTGGGACGCGACCAGCTCAACCCCAAAGAAGCCGACTACACGACCATCCTGACCAAGATCAAAGGCCTCAATCCCGATGCCATCTACTACGGCGGCGTCGGCCAAGCCGGCGTCAAGCTGGCAAAGCAAGCTTACGATGTCATTCCGAAGATCATCAAAGCCGGCGGCGATGGCGTCTATGGCGGTACGTTCCTGAAGGGCGTAGGTTTCCCGGCCGCCGAAGGTTGGTATGCCACCAATGCTTCACCGCACACGACCCAGGAACCCGTGGCGGCGGACTGGGTGAAACGCTTCCAAGCCAAGTACAACGCGGTGCCGGACGACTACTCGATCACCGCCTATGATGCGGCGCTCGTAGTGCTGGATGCGATCGAGCGCGTCATCAAAAGCGGCAAGCCGGTCACGCGCTCCAGCGTGCGCGATGCCATGCAGACTTCCAACGTGAAGACCCTGCAGGGCCAGGTGGCGTTCGACGATAACGGCGACATTAAGGACCGCACCGTCAGCGTCTTCCAGGTGACGCGCGACCAAAAGTACCCGGACGACGACCTCATCCATCAGTACAAGTACATCGGAGTCGCGCCACAATCGTAACAGTGGAGATGGCCTCCGCGGTCGCGCTTTGGAATCTCGGCGAGAGCACGCATGAGTGTCCTCAGCGCGCCGCGGTCAAACGCGGAACCAACCGGGAATCTGTAAACGCAGGAGGCGTCTTACGGCGTCTTAATGGGGCCTTTGGGGAATCTTCCCACCTTCCCAGGGGGTGGGCGGCAATGGTAGAGTTTTTGCAATGAGAGATCGCGGCCGCGTTCCGTGGACCGTGAGGTAGCACCATACGGTGGGAGGTAAAGACATCATGAAGAGAGGGAACTACGTCCGCGGCGCGCTAACAAGCGTAGCCGCTGTTGCACTTGCTACGCTGCTGGGCTTCGGCGTGACGCCCGCCCAGGCGCAAAAGGCGCCCGTCAAGATCGGCATTACACTGCCGCTCACCGGGGCCGATGCCGAAGATGCGCTCCTCATCGAGCACGGCGCGATGCTGGCGATCGACGACGCCAATGCGAAGGGCGGCGTCGACGGCCACAAGATCGAAGTGGTCGTCTACGACAGCGGCACCGCCACGGCGGGCCAGTATGACCCGGCACAGGCCGCCACCAACACCAAGAAACTGGTGTCGGATCCGGGAGTGGTCGCCAATGTCGGCCCGATGATGAGCGGTGAAGGCAAGGCGATGACGCCGATCCTTTCCGAAGCGGACTTGGCGACGATTACGCCAAGCTCGACCAATCCCGACATCACCAATCCGGACATGGCGGCGCAATTCAAGCCGAAGGGACGGGCGATCTATTTCCGCACCGTCACCACGGACGCCTTCCAGGGTCCGAACATGGCCAACTACATGGCCCAAAACCTGAAAATCAAGTCGGTCTATATACTCGATGATTCCGGCGCTTATGGCGTCGGCATCGCCGACAGCTTCCAGAAGCAGGCGGCAAAGAACGGCATCAAGGTGTTGGGCCGCGACCAGCTCAACCCCAAGGAAGCCGACTACACGACCATCCTGACCAAGATCAAGGGGCTTAATCCCGACGCCCTCTACTACGGCGGCGTCGCACAGGCTGGCGTCAAGCTGGCGAAGCAGGCCTACGACGTCATTCCCAAGATGATCAAAGCCGGCGGCGATGGCGTCCAGGGCGGCAGCTTCCTGACCGGCGCCGGATTCCCGGCGGTCGAGGGCTGGTATTCCACCAATGCCTCGCCGCACGTGGTCGAGGATCCGGGCGTGCAGGATTGGGTCAAGCGGTTCCAGGCCAAGTACAACCAGGTGCCGGATGACTATTCCATCACCGCCTATGACGGTACGCTGGTCGTGCTCGACGCGATCGACCGCGTTGCCAAGAGCGGCAAGCCGATCAACCGCTCCAACGTGCGCGATGCCATGCAGACTTCCAACGTGAAGACCCTGCAGGGCCAGGTGTCGTTCGACGATAACGGCGACATCAAGGATCGCACCGTCAGCGTGTTCCAGTACGTGCATGACCCCAAGTTCAAGGATGACGACATCATCCATCAGCAGAAGTACCTGGGCGTGGCACCGCAATCCTAAACGGATAGGCGGTGGTGACAACGGACAGCCGGGAGTCCTGAGATCATGAATTCTTGGGACATCCTGCTGCAGCAGATCATCAACGGCGTGAGCCTGGGCGCGATGTATTCACTACTCGCGCTCGGGTTCACGATGGTCTACGGCATCATCGAGCTGATCAACTTCGCCCACTTCAACGTGTTCATGGTGGGCTCGTTCATCGCGTTGTGGCTGATGCAGGCCATGGGGATCGTGGGCCAGTCCACGATCCTCTATGGCTTGCCGCTCATCGGCGTGCTGGTGCTGGTGCTGGTGGTCACCATGCTCGGCGCCGGGGTTCTTGGCGTCGCGATCGAGCGGGTGGCGCTCCGCCCCCTGCGCGGCGTTTCGGGCACGGCGCCGATGATCACCACCATCGGTCTCTCCTACATCATCTATAACCTGGTGCTGCTCAACGTGGGGGCGGACACCAAGAATTTTTCCAACCCGCTGCCGAACATTCCCTGGGCAATCGGCGGCGCCACGCTGCGGTTGCGCGAGGTGCTGCTGTGGGGCGTGTCATTGGTCCTCATGATGGGCCTGCACTACTTCGTGCGCCGAACCAAGATGGGCAAGGCGATGCAGGCGACCGCGCAGGATCAAGAAGCCGCGCGCATGATGGGGGTGGACGTCGATAACGTCGTCGTCATCACATTCTTCCTGGGCTCGGCGCTTGCGGGCGCGGCCGGCCTCATCTTCGGCCTCTACTACAACTACACCAGCTTCGTGATTGGCTACACCGCGGGCCTGCGCGCCTTCACCGCAGCGGTGCTCGGCGGCATCGGCAACATTCCCGGCGCCATGCTCGGCGGCATACTGATCGGCCTTATCGAATCGCTGGGCGGCCAGTATCTGGAAGTGCGTTGGACCGACGTGATCATTTTCTCGATCCTCGTGCTCGTGCTGGTGTTCCGGCCGAGCGGCCTCATGGGCCGCACCGCTCCCTCCAAGTCGTGATTGGATTCGCATGAGCGCACCTGCTGAGACGCGCCGCAACGGCATCACCGGCATCTGGGACCGGATGCTGAGTGAAGAATGGCAGCTCAAGGTCGGCCTCGTGCTGTTTATTCTCGCGCTCGCCTTTCCCTTGATCGACGGCAACGAGGGCGACATCGACGCGGCCGCCAACGCAACCGCCTTTGCTATCCTGGCACTCGGGCTCAACATCGTCGTGGGCTTCGCGGGGCTGCTCGACTTGGGTTATGCGGCGTTCTTCGCGATCGGCGCCTACACTTACGGCATCTTCTCGTCCTACCAAGTGCAGCCGGAATGGAGCAGCTTCTGGGAGCCGTTCCGGTGGCTCGGCCTGGTGCAGCAGCTTCATTCATCGAGCGGCGTCGACCACGTGCACTTCGCCGTATCCTTCTGGCTGATGCTGCCGATCTCGGCGTTGGTTGCGGCCTTCTTCGGCGTGCTGTTCGGCGCGCCGACCTTACGCCTTAAAGGCGATTATCTCGCGATCGTGACCTTGGGATTCGGTGAGATCGTGCCGATCGTCGCGCGCAACACGCCTTACCTTACCAATGGCGCCCAGGGACTGAACGGCGTTACCACCCCGAGCTTCTTCGGCTACAGCTTCGGGGTGCAGTCGACGCCCTTCTATTATGTGGGCCTCGCGATGATCGTGGTGCTGATCTTCGTCAGCATGCGTCTGAAGGATTCGCGCGTCGGCCGTGCCTGGATGGCGATCCGCGAGGATGAGATCGCGGCCGAGGCCATGGGCGTCAACCGCACGCGCCTCAAGCTGCTCGCGTTCGCGATCGGCGCGGGCTTCGCGGGATCGACCGGCACGTTCTACGTGGCAAAGTTGCAGACCGCGACGCCGGAGATGTTCATGTTCCCGGTCTCGGTGATGCTGCTGGTCATGATCGTGCTGGGCGGCATGGGCAGTGTCGCCGGCGTGGTGGTCGGTGCGGTATTTCTGCAGCTTCTGCAATCCTGGTTCCTGCAGGATTTGACCCAAGGCGTGCATTGGCTCGGCCGCGTGACCGGCATCGGTCTCCTCGAGCGGGTCGATCTCGTGCAGTCGATCGAGCTGATCTTCGGCATCATCCTGGTGTTGATGATGCTCTATCGCCGCCAGGGCCTGATCCCCGCGCGGCGCGACGTGCACGCGCTTACGCTCGCCCAGCAGACCGCGGTGCCGTCGCGCGGCGGCATCAAGGGCGAGATGAAGCCGCTCCACCGCAAGGCGATCGATCCCGGCAAGCCGCTTCTGCAGATCAGCGGCCTGCGCAAGGCCTTCGGCGGCATTCAGGCGGTCCGCGGCCTCGACCTCACGGTGATGCCGGGCAGCATCATCGCGGTGATCGGGCCCAACGGGTCCGGTAAGACCACGTTCTTCAACCTGGTGACCGGGCTCACGCAGCCGGATGCGGGCAAGGTCTTGCTCGCGGGCGAGGACATCACCGGGCTCAAGCCGGATGCCATCGTCGAGCGCGGTGTCGCCCGCACGTTCCAGAACCTGCGCCTCTTCGCCAACATGAGCGTCATGGAGAATGCGCTGGTGGGCGTGCATTCCCGAACCACCACCGGCGCGCTTGGCGCGGTGTTCCGCCCACCCTGGGTCAAACGCGAAGAGGAAGCCGCGCGCCAGCACGTACTTGGGGTCATCAGCATCTTTGGCAATCGTCTGATGCCGCGCGTGCAGCACCTAGCGCGTACGCTTTCCTACGCCAATCGCCGCCGGCTTGAGATCACCCGCGCGTTGGTGACGGAGCCGGTGCTGTTGCTGCTGGATGAGCCTACCGCCGGCATGAACCCGACCGAGACCTTGGAGTTGACCGATCAGATCCGCGACCTGCGCGAGCGCGGCGTCACCATCCTGCTGATCGAGCACAAGCTCAACGTCGTGAACGAGATCGCCGATCGGGTAATCGTGCTCGATCACGGTGAAAAGATCGCCGAGGGAACCCCGGCGGAGATTCAACGCAACAAGGAAGTTCTCAGTGCCTACCTCGGACGCACAGCCGCAACAGCGGCAGCCGCTTCTTGAGTTCAAGGACGTCGACACCTATTACGGCGAGCTGCACGTCCTCAAGGGCGTGAACTACGTGGTCGGCGAAGGCGAGATCGTTGCACTGCTGGGCGGCAACGCCTCGGGCAAGTCGACGACCATGAAGACCATCCTCGGGATCGTGCGCCCGGCGCGTGGCTCGGTCACATACCAGGGCGAAGTGATCAACACGCTGCCGACCGCCGAGCGAGTGAAGCGAGGCATCGCACCGGTGCCGGAGGCGCGGCGGCTGTTCCCGCGCATGACCGTGCTTGAGAATCTGGAGATGGGCGCCTTCACCCGCGACGACAAGGTCGAGATCGAGGCCGACAAGGACCGCGTGTTCCAGCTCTTCCCGCGCATCAAAGAGCGGCTGACGCAGCAAGCCGGGACGCTCTCCGGCGGCGAGCAGCAGATGGTGGCGATGGCGCGCGCGTTGATGGCGCGGCCCAAGCTGCTCTGCATGGACGAGCCTTCGATGGGCCTTTCCCCCGCCTACGTCGAGCAGGTCTTCGACTTGATCCAGGCGATCAACCGCCAGGGCACCAGCGTCTTCATGGTCGAGCAGAACGCCAACATGGCGCTCTCGATCGCAAGTCACGGCTACGTGCTGCAAACCGGCGAGGTCGTGCTTTCGGGCTCGGCCAAGAGCCTTCGTGACAATGAGATGGTGCAGCAGGCCTATCTCGGCGAGATGAAGGTCGCTTAAGGCCAGAGCCTTTTAAGAGACAATTCAAAAGTCTCACCACGAAGGCGCGAAGGTCGCGAAGAGGGCGGATCCTTCGTGCTCAACGTGTCTTCGTGGTGACCCTTGTCCTATAGCGCCGCCGTCTGCGCAGCGATTGGGCGGCATGCGTCGAGTCGAAAAGCACGGTTGGATTCTCATGACCCTCCACATCGGCATCGTCGCCTGCTCGTCGGAAGGGGCGGCGCTTTGCTATCGCACGATCTGCGCGGAGGGTGCTCAGTTTCTGGGGGCACACGGACATCCCGAAATTTCAATGCACACACCGCCGCTCGCTGAGTACGTGAAATGCCTGGACCGCGACGACTGGCGCGGTGTGGGCGAGCTGATGCTCGCCTCGGCACAAAAGCTCGCGGCCATCGGTGCCGATTTCCTGATTTGTCCCGACAACACGATCCACCAGGCGCTTCCCCATATCGAAATGCGGCTGCCGCTGCCGTGGCTGCACATCGCCGAGATCGCCGCGAGCGAGGCCGTCGCGCGCAGCTACCGGCGGCTGGGGTTGCTCGGAACCCGATGGCTGGTTGAAAGCGAAGTCTATCCGGAGAAGCTGCGGGCAAAGGGCGTCGCTTTTTTGCGCCCCGGCGTTGACGAACGGGCGGAGATCAACCGCATCATCATGGACGAGCTGGTGTGCGCGGTCTTCAAGCCCGGGGCGACCGCCTATCTCCAGCGCGTGATCGCGCGAATGAAAAACGAGGGCTGCGAGGCCGTCGTGCTCGGCTGCACCGAGCTTCCCCTGATCATCGGCGATTCCAATTCGCCGTTGCCGACGCTCGATTCAACTTGTCTGCTCGCGCGCGCGGCACTCCGCCGGGCAGTCGAAGGAAATCCGAACTAGGGCGTGTACTCATAAATTCGCCCGTACAAATGCTGACCCGAGCGATGTCCGCTTTACCCTTCGATAGTGTTCTCTAATGAGTCAAGGGATGGCTGCTCGGATTCTGAGTGGTTGTGCGATGCCGTGGGAACACCGTTCTCTTCGTGCTCGATGGCACTCTATGGGGTGAGTAGGGTCTG
>Ga0335079_10005137_pt1 | contig 15018 bp, 12 predicted proteins | sample Lox_Sample_33_FD_206719 | JGI IMG/M metagenome (GOLD analysis project Ga0335079, IMG submission 206719) | Soil microbial communities from Loxahatchee National Wildlife Refuge, Florida, United States - Lox_Sample_3.3 | ecosystem: Environmental > Terrestrial > Soil > Wetlands | place: USA...
TCGCGTTCAACATCGCCGACTTCGAGCCGGTGATCAAGCGCACCCACGCGCCGCCGCCGGTGCACCAGACCTTCGAGGGCCCGAACTTCGTGATCTGCTCGTTCTGCCCGCGGCCGCTCGACTTCCACCCCGAGGCCGTGCCGATCCCCTACAACCATCACAACGTGGACTCCGACGAGATGATGTTCTACGTCGGGGGCGACTACGCCGCGCGCAAGGGGTCCGGGATCGGCGTGGGCTCGATCACCCTGCACCCGGCCGGGTTCACCCACGGCCCGCAGCCGGGCGCGGTCGAGGCCGCGGTGGCGGGCCTGGCCGAGGGCAAGACCACCACCGACGAGACCGCCGTGATGATCGACACCTTCCGGCCGCTGAACCTCGGGCCGGCCGCGCGCCGGGCCGAGGATCCCGAGTACGCCTGGTCCTGGGCCAAGGCCGGCCGCTGAACCCGCCGGGCCGCGGACCGGCGATGCGTGGCGGGAGCTTCCCGGGCAGGGCCGCTGCCAGCGCGGTGGCGCTGATCGTCATCGCCGCGGGTGGCTTCGCCGTCTGGTACCGCGCGGCCTATAACGTGTGGCCGGGCCAGCAGGCCTCCGCCCGCGTGCACTGGTGCGGGCGGGACTATGAGTCCTTCGGCGGCTCCCCGCAGACCTGGCGGCAGATCTCGGCCCAGGAGCCGGTTCCGGTCCGTCCGGTAGGCCCGTACCCCCCGCTGGGGTGGCCGCACCGGGAGCTGTTCGCCGCCGCCGTCCCGGCGCAGCGGCTGGCCGCCGGCCCGCCGCTGGTATGCGCGACGGTGGTCTACCTCCGCACCGGCCCGGATGAGTACCACGCCTACAGCCTCGAGGGTGGTCCCTGACGGTCTCCGTGATCATGGGCCAGCGGGTGGGCTGCGGCTCCCGGTAGCCTTGGCGGCATGACGCTCCGTATCCATGACACCGCCGCCCGCGCCGTGCGCGAGTTCGTCCCGGTCCGCCCCGGAGTCGTATCGCTGTATCTGTGTGGCGCCACGGTGCAGGCGCCGCCGCATATCGGGCACATCCGGTCCGGTGTCAATTTCGACATCTTCGCCCGGTGGCTGAAGGCAACCGGCTACCAGGTCATCTTCTGCCGGAACGTCACCGACATCGACGACAAGATCCTGCGGGTCGCCGCGGGCGAGGAGATCCCCTGGTGGGCAGTGGCCCAGCGCAACGAGCGGGCGTTCGCCCGCGCCTACGAGGTGCTCGGCTGCCTGCCGCCGGACGTGGAGCCGCGGGCGACCGGCCACGTGCCGGAGATGATCGCGCTCATGCAGCGGCTGATCGACCGCGGCCACGCGTACGCCGCGGGCGGGGACGTCTACTTCGACGTCAGCTCCTGGCCGGCCTACGGCGAACTGTCCGGCCAGCGCCTGGAGCACATGCGGCCCGCCGACGACACCGACACCACAGATGCCAAACGGGACCTCCGTGACTTCACGCTCTGGAAGGGCGCGAAGCCCGGCGAGCCGGCCTGGGATACCCCGTGGGGGCCGGGCCGCCCGGGCTGGCACCTGGAATGCTCGGCGATGGCCACCAAGTACCTGGGCCCGGTCTTCGACATCCACGGCGGCGGCCTGGACCTGGTGTTCCCCCATCACGAGAACGAGCTCGCCCAGTCCCGGGCGGCCGGGGACGAGTTCGCCCGGTACTGGATGCACAACGGCCTGCTCGGGGTGGCCGGCGAGAAGATGAGCAAGTCGCTGGGCAACTCGCTGCTCGTCGACGTCATGGTGACCCGGGTGCGCCCGGTGGAGCTGCGGTACTACCTGGGCCAGGCGCACTACCGGTCGGCGATGGAGTACTCGCCGGAGGCGCTGGCCGAGGCGGTCGCCGCCTACCGGGGGATCGAGGGCTTCGTGGTGCGGGCGAACGAGCTGGCCGGCGCGCCGCGCGCCGCCGGTGAGGACCCGGCCACCGCCGAGGGCCAGGCCGCCGGGCCGGCCCGGGCCGGCGCCGCCCCCGGCCGGCCGGGCTGGCCGGCGGCGTTCGCCGCGGCGCTCGACGACGACCTCGGCGTGCCGCAGGCGCTCGCGGTCGTCCACGCCACCGTCCACGAGGGCAACAACGCGCTGGCCGCGGGCGACGCCGAGGCGGCCGCGGCCGCGCTGGCTTCGGTGCGGGCCATGCTGGGCGTGCTCGGGCTCGACCCGCTGGCCGAGCCGTGGGCCGGCCGCGGCGCCGACGACGACCTGCGCGAGGTGGTCGACGCCCTGGTCAAGACGGCGCTCGCCGAGCGCCAGGCGGCCCGTGAGCGCAGGGACTACGCGGCGGCCGACGCGATCAGGGACCGGCTGCAGGCCGCTGGCGTGCTCATCGAGGACACGCCGGACGGGCCCCGCTGGGAGCTGAAGCGATGACCTGCGGGCGGCCCGGCGGCTCCCCGCACCAGGGCCGGCGGCGGTGAGCGGGGGATCCGCGGGACAGCCGGGCTCCGGCCGCGCGGGACGGGGCGGGCGCACCAAGTCCGGCAAGCCGCGCCCGGGCACCGGCGGCCACGGCAGGCGGCGGCTGGAGGGCAAGGGGCCGACCCCGCCTGCGTACCTGCGCCCCGGGCACCCGGCGCAGCGCCGCGCCGCCAGGGACGCGGCGGCCCGCGACCCGGAGGGGGCAGGCCCGGAGGATCGCGGCGGCCGGGCGGCCGCCGGTGACCCAGCGGCCCGGCCGCGCCGTGCCCAGCCGGGCCGGCCAGCGCGGGCCGGCCGGACCCGCACGTCCCCCGGTGGGAGCCCCGCGGGCGGCCGCGCACGCGGGGCCGGTGAGATGCCCGAGGTGGTGGCCGGCCGCAACGCGGTGCTGGAGGCGCTGCGCGCGGCCGTGCCGGCCACCGCCATGTACGCGGGCCAGCGGCTGGACGCCGACGAGCGGGTGCGCGAGGCGATCACCCTGGCGGCGCAGGCGGGCGTCCCGATGATCGAGACCGGCCGGGCGGAGCTGGACCGGCTGACCGGCGGCGCGGTGCATCAGGGCCTGGCGCTGCGGGTCAGGCCCTATGACTACGCCCACCCCGGCGACCTGACGGCGCGGGCGGCGGCGCTGGGCCAGCCGCCGCTGATCGTCGCCCTGGACGGGGTGACGGACCCGCGCAACCTGGGCGCGATCGCCCGGTCGGTGGCCGCGTTCGGCGGCCACGGCGTGCTCATCCCGGCCCGGCGCTCGGCGAGGGTCACGGCGGGCGCGTGGAAGGCGTCGGCCGGCGCGCTTGCCCGGGTGCCGGTCGCGCAGGCGCCGAACCTGGCCCGGGCGCTCACCGCCTACGCCGGGGAGGGGCTGTTCGTGGCCGGCCTGGACGCCGCGGGGACCACCCCCATAGACGGCCTGGAGGTCGCGGACGGGCCGCTGGTGCTGGTGGTCGGATCCGAGGGGCGCGGGCTGTCCCGGCTGGTGGCGCAGCGCTGCGACCTGCTGGCCCAGATCCCCATCGCGGCGGCCGCCGAGTCGCTCAACGCCGGGGTGGCGGCCGGGATCGCCCTGCACGAGATCGCGCGCCGCCGGGCGGCCCGCGGCTGATCCCGGCGGCGGCCCGCGGCTCACCGGGGAGACCGCCCCGCGGCTGATCCCGGCGAACCGCCCGCGCCCGGCTCCGGCACCCCGCCTGGCGAACCCCGGCCCCGTCACGCTATCGTTCGCATTGTGAACAAGCCAGGTGCGGACGGACCGGGCGGGGACGGCGGGCAGCCGGACACCGCCTGGGAGCGCGCTGCCCGCCGGGCCGGTGAGGGCACGGGGCGCCGCACCGACTTCGTCCAGTCGCTCGACCGGGGCCTCGCCGTGATCCGGTGCTTCTCCTCCGAGCACCCGTCGCTGACCCTGTCCGAGGTCGCGGAGCGCACCGGCCTGACCAGGGCGGCGGCCCGCCGCTTCCTGCTGACCCTGCAGGAGCTGGGCTATGTCGGCAGCACGGGGCGCCAGTTCTCGCTGCGCCCGCGGGTGCTGGCCCTCGGCTATGCCTACCTGTCCTCGTTCAGCGTCTCCCAGATCGCCCAGCCGCACCTGGAGGACCTGGCGGAGGAGCTGCACGAGTCGTGCTCGGTGAGTGTGCTCGACGGCGACGACCTGGTCTACGTGGCCCGCGCCTCCGCCAACCGGATCATGACGATCTCGCTCACGGTGGGCACCCGGCTGCCGCCGTATCCCACCTCCATGGGCCGGGTGCTGCTGGCCTATCTGCCCGAGGACGAGCTCGACGCCCACCTGAGCCGGACCAGCCTGCAGAAGCTGACCGAGCAGACCATCACCGACCCGCAGGAGCTGCGCGCGGTGCTGGCGAAGGTGCACGGCCAGGGCTGGGCCTCGGTGGACCAGGAGCTGGAGGCCGGTGTCCGCTCGATCGCGGTGCCCATCCGCGACGGCTCGCACAGCGTGGTGGCGGCGATCAACGTCAGCGCGCACGCGGCGCGGGTGCCCATGCGGACGCTGGAGAAGGAGTTCCTGCCCCGCCTCGCCGACTGCGCACGGCAGATCGACGACGAGCTGGCCACCCGGCTGTCCGGCGGCGCGCGCAAGGTCATGTAGGGCAGCGCCAGCGGCGTTCCTGATGCCGGTGTGGCGTTATCGAACGCCAGTTCGTTTCGCGTCCTATACTTGGGCCATGGCTGGTGTGTTCCAGGGATCGCTGCTCGACCTCGCGGGCCAGGAGGGGCCCGGGCCGCTGGGGGAGTCGGTGCGCCGCCGGCCGCTCGCCCACGGGGCCTGGGTGGACATCCGGCCCGGCTGGCTGGCCGGCGCCGACGCGGCGTTCGGCCGGCTGCTGAGCGCCGTGCCGTGGCGGGCGGAGCGGCGCCGGATGTACGACCGGGTGGTGGACGTCCCGCGGCTGCTGTGCTTCTACGGCGAGGGCGAGCCGCTGCCCGACCCGGCGCTGGCGCGGGCCAGGGACGCGCTCGACCGGCACTACTGGCCCGAGCTCGGCGAGCCGCTGTGCACGGCCGGGCTGTGCCTGTACCGGGACGGCCGGGACAGCGTCGCCTGGCACGGTGACACCACCGGCCGTGGCGGCACGCAGGACACGGTGGTGGCGATCGTGTCGCTCGGCGCCCCGCGGGCGCTGCTGCTGCGGCCGCGCGGCGGCGGCCCCGCGATCCGCCACGACCTCGGCCACGGCGACCTGCTGGTGATGGGCGGCAGCTGCCAGCGCACCTGGGAGCACGCCGTCCCCAAGACCACCCGGCCCACCGGCCCGCGGATCAGCGTCCAGTTCCGCCCCCACGGCGTCCGCTAGCCACGCCCGGCCGCCCCCCGGCCGCCGGCCCGGGGCCGCATAACACTTCGGTAGCTGGCGTTGACAGCCGGTTCGCCCTGATCTGATCGTGGTATACGTCGTGGCCCCGGGATTCCGGCCGGCATGGGTGGTGCACATGGTTGATATCGCTCAGGGCACGCTCGTCACCGCGGAGAAGGCCAAGCTCCGCAAGGTGCTCAGCCGCATGGACCTGGTGCTGTTCACCGCGTGCGCCATCGTCGGCCTGGACAGCGTGGCGTTCGCCGCCGAGGCGGGCGCGCAGGCGATCACCTGGCTGCTGATCTCGCTGGTGCTGTTCCTGATCCCGTACGGGATGCTGGTCGCCGAGCTGGGCTCGGCGTTCCCGGTCGAGGGCGGCGCGTACGAATGGGTGAAGCTGTCGTTCGGCCGCCTCGCTGGCTCGATCACCGCCATCCTCTACTGGCTGTCCAACCCGATCTGGGTCGGCGGCACGCTGGCGGCCACGGTCATCGCCACACTGAACGACTTCGTGCTGGGCAAGCCGCTGGGCACGACCGGGGAGATCGTGGTCGGGCTGATCTTCGTCTGGGTGACCGTGGGCACGGCGATCGTGGCGTTCCGGTACGGGAAGTGGGCGCCGAACATCGGCACCTTCGTCAAGATCGCGGTGGTGGCCATCTTCACGATCCTGTTCATCGTGTTCCTGACCCGGCACGGCCACCCGGCCGGGACGTCGACCGCGTCCGACCTGAAGCCGTCGGTGAACGGGTTCCTGACCGTGATCGGGGTCCTGGTCTTCCTCTGGGTCGGTTTCGAGCTGTCCAACGGGGCCTCCGAGGAGATGCTGAACCCGCAGCGGGACGTGCCGAAGATGATCGTGCGGTCGGGCGCGCTCGCCGCCGTGCTGTACGGGCTGACGATCGTCGGCATCATCCTGGTGATCTCCAAAGCGAACCTGTCGAGCGTGTCGGGCTTCACCGACGCCTACAAGGCGGTCGCCACCGACCTGCACTCCCACGCGCTGGACGTCGTGTTCGGGATCCTGATCATCCTCACCCTCCTCGGCAGCGGATCGGTCTGGCTGGAGGGCGCCGACCGGACCCAGGCCATCGCCGCGCTGGACGGCGCCGCCCCCACCTGGATGGGCCGGTGGACGAGCTTCGGGACGCCGATCGCGGTCAACATCGCCTCGGGCGTCGTCGGCTCAGCCTTCGTGTTCTTCGTGTTCCTGATCACCAAGGGGAGCCTGGCGAACTTCTTCTCGGTGATGATCGCGCTGGTGATCTCGACCACGGCGGTGAGCTACGTCTTCGTGTTCCCCGCCCTGGTGGCGCTGCGCCGCAAGTACCCGGACGCGCACCGGCCCTACCGGGTGCCCGGCGGCACGGCCGGAGCCTGGATCGCGGCCGTGATCTGCGAGCTGTTCGTCGTCATCACCGCGATAACGCTGCTGTGGCCGGGCGCCATCAACGCGGTGTTCGGGCAGTCGTACTCGATGGAGAGCAACTGGGGGGTGTCCCGGGTGTTCTTCGAGTCGGTCACGCTCGGCGCGTTCGCGGTGATGGTGCTGGCCGGGGTGGTGTTCTGGGCGATCGGCGCCCGCGGCAGGCGGCGCGGCCTGACCGGCGAGACGGCGGCGTTTGCGGAGGCCGGCGCGGCCGATCCCGGCCCCGGTCCCGGCCGCCTCTGACCGGCCGCCGGCCGGGCGGGAGGCGGGGGCCAGCGGCATCCCGGGAACCCCCATACCATTGCTTACGTGTTAAGTGCATGCGCACGTTCTGGCTGGGCACTATCGCCGCAGTGGATTTGCGAGCGATACTCGCGTTACAGGCGGAGCGCAGGGCAAGGGGAGGTCACGCCGTTTGGCGAGGAGAGGGTGGATGAACAGGGTACTCGCCGGGCTGTGGCTGGTCTTGATCGTGGTCATGGTTTCCGCCTGCGGGGCACCCCAGTACACCTATGTCGCGAACACCGACCAGCACGCCTACTTCAAGGTCCCGGGCGGCTGGCACAAGATCAGCGATTCGGCGCTGGCCGCCGCGCTGAACGGCGGCAGCAGCAGCTCGGCCGAGCCGACCGGGGTGTGGTCGGTCGGGTACGACGGCAGCTCCGCGCCGTCAGCGAACCACGTGTTCGGCTCGGTGGTCCCGCAGCCGTTCGCCTTCGCGCTGGTCGAGCCGCTCAACTCGAGCGCGAGCGCGACCATGTCCTACAACCAGCTGCGTGACATCTTCCTGCCGGTGACCTCGGCGAGCCGCCAGAGCGCCGCCAAGAGCGGCTTCCCGCTGACCAAGTTCCAGCTGCTGCGCAACGACGTGCTGACCCAGGGCCAGGGCGTGCACGGGGTCCGGGTCACCTTCGACTACACCTTCCCGGACGGCAGCACCGACACCTTCGACCAGGTCGCCTTCACCAACGCCGACGACACCGAGATCTACCTTCTGGTGCTGCACTGCCTGGCAAGCTGTTACCAGCGGGACCACAACGAGATCGACACCGTCATGAAGTCATTCACGGTCAGGAGCAACTGATGACGACAGCCCCCGCGGGCCCGGTCGAAGGACTGCGCCCGCCCGGTGAGCGGCAACGGGATGAGGACCGGCGCACCCGCAAGCCGCTCTCGTTCTGGGACCGGGTGAAGTTCCTGATCCTCCTCGTGCTGATCTGGTTCGTGCTCGTCTGGTCCGCGATGGCCAACAACCCGCTGATCGGGTTCACCGACGCGATGCGGCTCGAGGCCAGGTCCGCCTCGTGGGTCTTCATCCTGATCGCCCTGGAGGCGCTGCGCCAGCTCCACTTCCTGGTCAGCGAGCACTGGGCGGGCTACCACCGGTTCTGGACCCACACGATCTTCGGCGGGTTCGAGCGGGTCACCCACCGCAGGCTGTCGGACTGGACCAGGTTCCGCATCTGGCGGCTGCTCACCTGGCTGTTCTGGATCGCCGTCATCGCGGTGGTCGTCGGCAAGATCACCCACACCAACCCGGGGCTGGCGCTGCTGCACCTGCCGGGCTACATCTGGCACGCGCTCCCGACCGTGCTGCAGTACGCCTTCCTCCTCTTCTTCCTCATCCTCCAGTTCGCGGCCCTGTTCTGGTTCCTGTCCAGGGGCGGGGTCGACGTCTACTACCCCGACGACATCAAGACCCGGTTCGCCGATGTCTGGGGCCAGGACCACGTGCTGGCGAAGGTGCGGGAGAACATCCTCTACCTGGAGCACCCGGAGGAGATCGAGGACAAGGGCGGCTACGTGCCCGGCGGCATCCTGCTGTGGGGCCCGCCCGGCACCGGCAAGACGCTGATGGCCGAGGCGGTCGCCGGGGAGACCGGCAAGCCGTACGTGTTCGTCGACCCGGGCGCGTTCATCAACATGTTCTTCGGCGTCGGCGTGCTGAAGGTGAAGGGCCTGTTCCGCAAGCTGCGGCGGCTCGCGCTGCGGTACGGCGGGGTGATCGTCTTCTTCGACGAGGCCGACTCCCTTGGCAACCGTGGCGCGCTGGCCCAGGGCGGTCCCGGCTTCCCGCGCGGGATGACCCCGGCCCCGCACCGGGCAGGCTGCCACGGCTTCTCCTACCTGTCGCAGGACGTGCAGTGGATGCTGCTGCGGCGGGCCATGCAGTCGGGCATCGAGGACGAGCCGGAGGGCGGCCGCAGCAAGCAGATCATCGGCGCGGGCATGAACGGCGGCGGTGGCGGCGGCGGCATGGGCACCCTCCAGGCGCTGCTCACCGAGCTGTCCGGGCTGAAGAAGCCGCGCGGCTTCGTCAACCGCCACATCCGGCGGATCTTCGGCATGCGGCCCAAGCCGCCGCCCAAGTACCGGATCCTCGTCATGATGGCCAGCAACATGCCCGAGGCGCTGGACGAGGCGCTGCTGCGGCCCGGCCGGATCGACCGGATCTACAAGGTCGGCTACCCGACGAAGGCGGGCCGGGTGAAGACCTACCAGGGCTACCTGGCCAAGGTGCGGCACGAGCTGACCCCCGAGCAGGTGGACAAGCTGGCCATCATCACGCCGTACGCGACCGGCGCCACCATCAAGGACATGGTCAACGAGGCGCTGATCACCGCGATCCGCAACGGGCGGGAGGTCATCAACTGGCAGGACATCATCCGGGCCAAGCAGTTCAAGGAGCTCGGGCCGCCGGAGGACGTGGAGTACATCGAGCGTGAGCGGCACGCGGTGGCGGTCCACGAGGCCTGCCACGCGCTGGTCGCCTACCGGACCCGCCAGCACATGGAGATCGACATCGCGACGATCGAGAAGGGCAGCGACTACCTCGGGATGGTCGCGAGCATCCCGCCCGAGGACCAGTTCACCCGCTGGCGCAGCGAGTACGAGACCGACATCCTGGTCTCGCTCGCCTCGCTGGCGGGGGAGCGGATGTTCTTCGACAACGACAGCTCCTCCGGCGTGTCCGGAGACCTGGAGTCGGCGACCACCGTGGCGTCGTTCATGGAGGGCTTCTGGGGCATGGGGTCCACCGTGTCGTCGTACTCGACCGCCAAGCGGCTCGAGGTCGGCTCGCCCGGCGGCGGGGCCGGCGGGCGGAAGAAGAAGGGCCAGGACCCCGAGCAGGAGCTGCGGCGGGCGCTGGCGGACCGGATCGAGGACAGCCTGACCAGGCAACTGGAACGGGTCGAGACCATCCTCACCGAGAGCCGGGACCAGGTCCTGTGCCTGGCGCACGCGCTGGAGACGCACAAGACCCTCACCGGTGACGACGTGCTCGCCGTGCTGGAGCACCGGCAGGGCCCGCTGGTGGACGGCAGGCCGTACGGGAACGCGTCCTTCGTGCGGCAGCTCGAGGACTACCACGCGGGCGCGGCGGCCGCGCACCGCGAGCACAGCTCGGTGCCGCTGAGCATGCCGGCCGCCCCCAAGCCCCTCTGGGCGCCGCAGGACCCGGTGCCGCAGGGGGTGGCGGCCACGCCGAAGCCGGACCAGCTCGGCCCCTGACCCGGGCCACGGCCTCGCGATGCGCGCCGCCTACCGGGTGCGGCTGGTGGCCAACCTGGTCAACGGCTCGACCCTGGCCGGCGTGCTGGTGGCGGCCGCCGGCCGGGCCAGGCTGGTGCGCGGCAGGGACGGGCTGCTGATCGGCGACCGGTACCGGCTGCCGGTGCCGCCCGCGCCCGCGTTCACCCTGGGGAACGTCATCATGACCCGCGCCGGGCGCGACGTCCTGCTCGGGCAGGAGGCGCTGCTCGCGCACGAGGCCCGGCACGCCACCCAGTTCGCCTGCTGCGCGGGCCTGGTGATGCTGCCGCTGTACTTCACGGCGGCGGGGCTGTCCTGGGTGCTGACCGGCGACTTCGGCTCCCGCAACGTGTTCGAGCGGCGGGCCGGGCTCGCCGACGGCGGGTACACCGACCGCCCGCTGCGCCCGGTGCTGGCCCGGTGGGCCGGATGGGCCCGGCGGGCTCAGCGGGCCGGAGGGGCAGGGCGGGCCGGCCGGGTGCCTGCGGGGCGGCGCCGGCGCCGCCAGGCATGAGGTTCCACCGGCTGAAGGTGCTGCGCCGGCTGCCGCACCCGGCGCGCGGCTTCACCCAGGGCCTGCTCTTTTCCGGCGGCACCGTGTGGGAGAGCAGCGGGCTGTACGAGCAGTCGGCGCTGCGCAGGTACCAGCTCGGCGCGGCGCAGTGCGAGGCCTGCGCGCCGCTGCCGCCGGAGCTGTTCGCGGAGGGCATCTGCTGGGCGGGCGAGGCGATCTGGCAGCTGACCTGGCAGGAGCGGACCGCGCTGCGCTGGCACCCGGGCACCCTGGAGCTGCTGGAGACCATCCCCTACAACCGGGAGGGCTGGGGGATATGCAGCACCGGCGATCACGTCCTGACCAGCGACGGCAGCAGCGAGCTGGTCAGGCGGGACCCGCGCACCCTGGCGCCGCTGGAGGTCGTCGGAGTCCGCTGCGAGGGCGAGCGGGTCGGCGGGCTGAACGACCTGGAATGGTCCGGCGGCCGGGTCTGGGCCAACGTCATCGGCAGGCCCTACCTGGCCGGGATCGACCCGGCCAGCGGCGAGGTCACCGACATCGCCGACGCCCGCCTGGGCCATGAGCATCACGGGGGCGACCCGCAGGCGGTGCTGAACGGGATCGCCGCCATGGCCGGCGCCGGGGAGTTCCTGCTCACGGGCAAGGGCTGGCGCTTCCTGCACCACGTCCAGCTGGCCGAGGGCCGTCCCCGCCGGCACCCCGCGCGGCTGCTCACGCCCGGCTACTGAGGTCAAGGTAAAGAACAGGCCATCATTCACCCACCTCTAGCTAAGCAATGCCTCTCTGTGTACACCCAGACACGCAGCAGCGCATCTAACGAACGACTCGGGATGCCCCGCATGTCATGGGAGGGGAAATAACTTGCACAGACCATGGAAGGCCGCTGCCGCGGCGGTAGCCAGCGGTGCGGGACTGTGCGCCCTGGCGCTCGCCGGGGCCGCGCCGGTGGCACAGGCCGCGACCGCGGGCGGTGGCACCCAGCCCACCCTGTGGGTCTCCGGCGCACCGGTGGCCGGGGGGAACGGCACGAGCTGCGCCAAGCCCGGGTTCAACACCGTGCAGGCGGCGGTCACGGCCGCCCCGGACTGGGCGACCGTCAAGGTGTGCGCCGGCACCTACACCGAGCAGGTGGAGATCACCAAGTCGCTCACGATCACCGGGACCGGCGGTCCGGTCACGCTCACCCTCCCGGCCAGCCCGGCGAACTCGGTCGCCTGCGCCAGGAATCCGGGGTCGTCGCAGTACGGGGTGGACGTCTGCGGGAACATCCACGTCACGCTGAGCCACCTGATCATCCACTCCGCCTGGGCGCAGGGCACCTGCAACGACGACATCGACGCCGTGTTCGTGGCGGGCGGGGCCACACTCTACTTCGCCGATTCGGCGATCACGGCGGCCGGCGGAGTGCCGCTCAACGGCTGCCAGGGCGGCGTCGGCGTCCTGGTGTGGGACGGCCACCTGAAGATGTGGCACGACGCCGTGTCCGGCTACCAGAAGAACGGCATCAGCATCGAGAACGCCGGCTCCACCGCGGTCATCGGTGACGTGAGGGTCACCGGGATTGGTCCGACCGACCAGATCGCCCAGAACGGCATCGAGATCGCCTTTGGTGCCTGGGGCTCGATCACCGGCAGCAAGGTCAGCGGGAACGAGTGTGACAACGCGACCTGCGGCCCGGACAACCTCACCCAGTCCCAGTCGGCCGGCTACCTGTTCTACAACGCCGCACCGGGGTCGGTGGTCAGCCAGTCCACCGCGTTCGGCAACGACATGGGTGTCTACTTCGCCGCCACCTCCGCCGGCTACATCGGCGCCTGGATCGGGCACGACAAGCTCGTGCACAACCGGTACGAGGACGCCGTTCTCGACCAGGGATCGGCGAAGCTCAATTACTCCCGGATGTGGGGCGGCAACGTCGCGCTGCAGATGCTCCAGTACAACGGCCAGACCGCTGGCGCCTACGCCACCGCGTCCCACGACATCATCGGGCCGGCCAGCGTCGACGCCCTCCAGATCTATTCCGATGAGAACGCCGCTGACCTCCCCGGCAGGCTGGTGGTCAGCTACAGCAGCATCAACGGATCGATCTCCAACAACAGCCCGGCCGCGGCGCCGGTCAAGCTGTTCGTCCACCACATCAGCTGACCAGCGCACAAGCTGACCAGCGCACCACCAACTGATCAGCGCGCACAACGACGGTGGGCCAGGCCTCCAGGCCTGGCCCACCTGCGTGTCCGCCCTGCCCACGGTCAGGCCCGGGCCGCCTGCTCCAGGACGGCCCCGGCGGCCAGCAGCCGCTCCTCGCTGCCGGCCGGGCCGATCAGCTGAACGCTCGCGGGCAGGTGCCCGCGAGCCGGCACCGGCAGCGCCAGCGCCGGCACTCCCGCCAGGTTCACCGGCGAGGTGAGGCCCCGGATCCTGGCGAGGCCCGCGGCGTCGTCGAGGGGGGGCGGGAAGCCCAGCAGCGTGGGCAGGGCGAGCAGGTCGACCCGCTCCCACAGCCGCGACAGCTCCGCCCGCCACCGTGACGTCTGCTGGCGGGCCGCGCCGAGTTCGGCCGGGGTGACCTCACTGGCCCCGCGCAGCCGGGCCAGCACATCGGGGCCGATCCGCCCGGGTGAGGACCGGGCCAGCGCGCCGTCGCTCTGCCACGCCTCGGTGTCGAGCAGCACCATGGCGGCGGTCCACGCCGCGCGCAGCCCGTTCAGTGTGACCGGCGAGACCTGCCAGCCGGTGGCCGCCAGCGCCGCGTCGACCGCCTCGTCGATCGCGGGGTCCGCCTCCATCGCCACCCGCCCGACCGTCTCCGGCGGGCCGGCGGTCACGGTGAACCCCGGCTCGAGCAGCGCCATCCCGGCGGCCAGGCCGGCCACGTCGCGCGCCAGCGGCCCCACGGTGTCCAGGCTCGGCGCGAGCGGCCACACCCCGGCGAGCGGGATACGGCCCCAGGTGGTCTTCAGGCCGGCCACCCCGCAGCACGCGGCGGGGATCCGGATCGACCCGCCGGTGTCCGAGCCGTAGGCGACGTCGGCCTCCCCGGTGGCCACCGCGACCGCCGACCCGCTGGACGATCCGCCGGGGACGAGCGCCGGGTCGAGCGGGTTGACCGGCGTCCCGAACGCCGTGTTGATCCCGCTGATGCCGTAGGCCAGCTCATGCAGGTTGACCTTGCCCGCCAGGCACGCCTCGCCGCGGGCGATCGCGGCGCGCAGGCCGGCCAGGCACGCGGCGTCGGCCGCGGCCGGCCCGGCATGGTCGGCGACGGCCAGGCTCCCCGCCGTGGTGGGCACCCCAGCTACATCGATGAGGTCCTTGACCGCCACCCGGAGCCCCGTTCCCGGCGCGGTCTCCCTGAAGATCCACGTGGACATAGCCGATCAGTGTGGCAGGGGATATGCGCTGCCGCCGATGCCTGACCCCCGGCGCGCCGAGCAGTCGTTAGCCAGGCGGTAGCGCCGCCCGCTGGCCCGGAGCCGGCGCGGCGGTGCCGCTGGCCGCGGCGGGCGCGGCCAGTTCGCCTCCCTCGCAGCAGGGGAGCACGAAGTAGCAGCGTGGGCAGGCCCACTTGGAACCGTTCCCGTAGGGCCGCAGATCAGCTTGCGCGCATTGCGGGCATTGCTCGCCGCTGGCCGCCCCGCAGGTGCTCACTCACGCAACGTAACAGCAAATCCATGCACGCCACGGTTACGCCATGCGGGGGATGGGACGACGGAATTCGTTTAGCTGATCTGTTTGCCGGGACGGCCGCGCCGGTTAATACCCGCCGGTAGGGCTTATCCGGGCTTGTCATGGCCCATGCCGGGCATATTCAGCGGGCCGCTGCGGAATCCGTTCCGCCGCCCTGGGCCGGCCCCTGGAGCCGCACCCGCCAGTGGGGTGACCGGCGCCGGCCGGCCGCGGCGGGTCCTCATCTGAGCACGTCGTGTCCCCACCGGCCGCGCCGACGCCGCCGCCGTCCCGGGCACCCGCGCCGGGGGGCGCGGCCAGCAGCGTAAAGGGCGATATCCCGGCGGTTAGTGCCGCGATAGCCGTAGACTCCAGAGTCAAACAGCAACTGCTGGGAGCGGAGACAACGGAATCCCTGGCAGCAATGGTAGCGATGCAAACTCGCGTCACGGTCCGGGTGGCGGTGCAGTCGCCGCGGCGGTTGCTCCGGGACACCCTGGCCGCGTGCCTTGCTGTCCGGCCGGATGTGGCCGTGGTGGGGCGGGTCGCCGAACCCGACGGCATCCTCGCTCTGTGCGAACTGCGGCGGCCCGATGTCGTGATTCTCGACGCTGGCCGGCAGCTGGGCGAG
>Ga0335079_10005139_pt1 | contig 15013 bp, 8 predicted proteins | sample Lox_Sample_33_FD_206719 | JGI IMG/M metagenome (GOLD analysis project Ga0335079, IMG submission 206719) | Soil microbial communities from Loxahatchee National Wildlife Refuge, Florida, United States - Lox_Sample_3.3 | ecosystem: Environmental > Terrestrial > Soil > Wetlands | place: USA: Florida...
CGGACAATCGCCGCATCCTCCGCAACCTCGAATGGATCCCGGACAAAATACGGCCGAACCGTGGCGCGAAAGTCCATATCCGAGTCGGCCAGTTCATCCACGATCGTCTGGATCTCCGCCACCGCCTGTGCCTCGGTCTCGCCCGGCACCGTGCGGCGTTCGATGTGCAGCGTGCACGACGGCGCGTATGTGCTTAAGCCAACTCCGCCGTTCAACATGGCGGCATGCAACGAGGGCGGCCCCACCAGCCGATGCGGCGTGCGCTCACGCAAGTCGCGTTCCAGTTCGCTGAGTCTTGCCAGGAACAGACCCATTTTCATATTGGCGTCGATCCCCAGCTCAAACCTGCTCCCGTGCGCGGCTCGTCCTTCCACCACCACCTCGATCCACAGGTAGCCCTTATGCGCCAGGCACACCTCGAGCGCAGTCGGTTCGGTGACGATTGCGCCGTCCACCTTCACGCGCGTAATCAGATCGCGGGTTCCCAGGCTCCCGTACTCTTCGTCCGCTACCGCCGCCAGCAGCACGTCGCCGCGTAGTCGCACGCCCCCATCCTTGAGCGCTTTCGCCGCCGCCATGCACGCCGCCAGCGACCCCTTCATGTCATACGACCCGCGCCCGTACAGCCTGCCGTCGCGAATCGCGCCGGAGAACGGCTCGTCCATGCCGCGCACGTCGACCGTGTCGCAGTGTGCGTTGAGCATCAGGCTGCGCCCGCCGCCCGCGCCCGCGAGCCGTCCCAGGGCCGAAGCCCGCCCTGCCTCCGGCTCGAAGATCTCCGCCTCCAGCCCGCAAGCGCGCAGCGATTGCGCGATGAACCCGGCGATTTCCTTCTCTCCCGGCGCTCCCGGCGCCAGGGTGGGGTTGATGGAATTGATCTGCACCAGCCGTGCGAGAGTGTTTATGGTGTAGCTTCGGTCGATCCGCACGCTACCACTGTACTCCGCTGCCGCCGCCGCCCAAAGTAAATGCCCAGCCCGATCACCAGCCATCCCACAAGCCGGGCCCAGTTCGAGACTCCCAGTCCGAGCATTAGTGCCACATTCATGACGATCCCGGCCACCGGCACCACCGGCACCCACGGCGTGCGGAACGGCCGTGCCGCGTCTGGCCGCCGGCGTCGGAGCACGATCACGCCGCCGCACACGATCACAAACGCGAACATGGTTCCGATGCTGGTCATCTTCCCCACCACCTCGATCGGCGCGAACGCCGAGAACAGCGAGACGAACACCATCAGCAGCAGGTTGCTCCGCCAGGGCGTGCGGAACTTCGGATGCACCTCCGCGAAAGCCTGCGGCAGCAGGCCGTCGCGCGCCATCGAATAGAACACCCTGCTCTGCCCCATCAGCATCACCAGCATCACGCTGGTGAGGCCTGCCAGTACCGCCAGGTTCATGGCTACGTTCAACCAGTGATAAGGAATCCTTTCCAGAGCCAATGCCAGCGGCGCCGCGACGTTCAATCGCCGGTAGTCGACCACCCCGGTCAGCACCCACGAGTACAGGATGAACAACAACGTACAGACGGCGAGCGATCCGAAAATTCCCACCGGCAGGTCGCGCCGCGGAGTTTTGGCCTCTTGCGCGGCTGTCGAGACGGCGTCGAACCCGATGTAGGCGAAAAACATCACGCCCGCTCCCGCCAGGATGCCGCTCCACCCGAAGTGTCCGAACTGCCCTTGGTTTGGCGGGATCAGCGGCGTGTGGTTCGCGGGCAGCATGTAGCTCCACCCGATCGCGATGAAGACCAGGATCACGGTCACCTTCAGCGCCACGATCACCGAGTTCACCGTGGCCGACTCGCGAATGCCGGCGATCAGAATCAGCGACACGATCGCCACGATGGCCACCGCCGGCAGATTGATCAGCCCGCCGGCGGCTCCTTGGAACGGCGATGCCGCGACGCTGGCCGGGAAGGGCACGCCCAGGCTCGCCAGAAGCGCTACCAGCGTCTGCGACCAGCCGATCGCCACCGTCGCCGCGCCCACCGCGTACTCCAGAATCAGATCCCAGCCGATGATCCACGCCCACAGCTCGCCGAAGCTCGCGTACGCGTAGGTATAGGCGCTGCCCGCCACGGGAATCATGGTGGCGAACTCGCTGTAGCACAGGCCCGCCAGGGAGCAGCCGATCGCCGCCAGGACGAACGAGAACACCAGCCCCGGGCCCGAGTTGGTCGATGCCGCGACTCCGGTGAGCGTGAAAATGCCCGCGCCAATCACCGCACCCACGCCGAGGGCTACCAACGCGCCCGGCCCCAGGGATCGCCGGAGCGCGTTCTGTCCCTCGGATTCCAGCAGTATCCGTTCGAGAGGTTTAGTCTGAAAAAGGTCCACGATCTCAGATCATAAGCTGCGCCCCCGACTCCGATCCCGAACTTTGCGCCGAACCGCCGGAATCGCGCGACGAATCGCTTCCGGCATCCTCCCCGTGCGGCGTACACTGTCCGTAGCATGCTTCACACCAGGCGCGGCCGCTGGCCCTACGCGCTCACCATTCTGCCCACGAGCAGCCTGGCCGGAGCCTTGTACTTCCTCCCCCGGGTTCCGGTCGCAGCTTCCGTGATTTGGATCGCGGCCAGCCTGGGATTCCTGGGTGCCGTGTTTGCGGTCGCCAAGCTCACTGCGTCCAGCCAGCGCTACCGCGCGCGAGAGCAGGAGTGGACCGCCGACCGGCTCCAGGTTCTCGAAGCCCAGCTCCACCCCCATTTCCTCTTCAATACGCTGAATTCCATCGCGACCCTGATGCACGAAGATGTGGATGCCGCCGACGACATGATGGCCAAACTCGCTACCCTGTTGCGTCGCACGCTGAATCGAAACGGTGCGTACGAGATTCCGCTCCGCGAAGAGCTGGAGATCCTGGAAATCTACCTGGACATCCAGCGCACCCGCTTTGCCGATCGCCTCACCACGCTGGTCGATGCCGATCCGGCCGCACTCGATGCCATGGTCCCGCGTTTGATCCTGCAGCCGCTCGTCGAAAATGCGGTCCGGCACGGCATCGCGCGGCGCACTGGTCCCGGCCGCATCGAGGTGCGTGCGTGGCGCGAGAACGGCACGCTCAGGATGACGGTGCTCAACGATGGCGCCGGCTGGCGTCCCAAGGACACGCCTTCGAGCGGCCTCGGTCTTGCCAACACCCGCGCGCGGCTGGCACAGCACTTTCAGAACCGGTTTCACTTCGACCTGCACGAAGCCGGCGACGGCGGGGCTGTCGCGGAAATCTCGGTTCCCGTAAAACCATGCCCATCCGCACGCTGATCGTAGACGATGAGCCGCTGGCCCGCCGGCGCCTGCGCGCCTTCCTCCGCCCGGAGGCCGACATGGAGATCGTCGGCGAATGCGGGAACGGGGACGATGCAGTCGCGGCCATCCGCAAGATTCGCCCCGACTTGGTCTTCCTCGATATTCAGATGCCTGGCAAGGATGGGTTCGCCGTCCTCGCCGAGCTCGACCCGCGGCACCTGCCCCTGATCATCTTCGTCACCGCCCACGATCAGTATGCCGTGCAGGCATTCGAGCAACGCGCCCTGGATTATCTCCTCAAGCCGTTCGGCCGCAAGCGATTTCAGGACGCCGTCTCGCGGGCCCGCGATCGGCTCGCCGGTCCCGAATCGGGCGACTTCCGCGAACGCATCACCGGCCTGCTGCGTACCGTTGCCGGCCCGAAGACGCACCTCGTGGTCAGGACCGGTGGGCACGCCGTGCTACTTCAGACCGCGCGAATCGAGTGGTTGGAAGCCGAAGGCGACTATGTGCTCATACATGCCGGCCGCGAGGCGTATCTCACACGTCAGACGATGAACCGCATCTCGGCCGAATTGGGCAGCGGCCGTTTCGTGCGCATCCATCGCTCCACTATCGTCAACGTGGAATTCATCCGGGAGATCCATCCTCTGCCGGGCGGCGATCACGTGATCACCTTGCGCGATCTGACGCAGGTCACGTTGAGCCGCGGCTACCGGGACCGTCTTGAACATGCTCTGGGACAGAAGTTATGACAGCGTTGCTTTCAATCTGTGTGGATCCGCATCCTTCCGTGGCCTAAAGTTCCTGCAACCCCGATCCGATTAGTCCACTGAGGAGACCGTTTGCCGCGACGCACCTACCGTTGTGTGGCCGGCTGGTTCGGCTTGAGCCTGCTGGTCGCCGTTGCCTCGGCGGAGCACTACCGGTTCCGCCAGTTCGGGCCCGAGGAGGGGCTGAATACCTCCGTATCGAGCCTCTTGCAGGATCGCACCGGCTTCCTCTGGGTGGGGTCCGGGAACGGCCTCTACCGGTACGACGGCGCACGTTTCCAACGCTTCGGCACTGAAGAAGGGTTGCCCAGCCCGTCGATTCGCGGCTTGAAGGAAGCTCCCGACGGAACCCTCTGGGTTACGACGGGACGCGGTGTCGCCCGCCGCCGCAACAACGGTTTTGAGGCCGTCGATACCGGAGAAGCTGCTCAGGATATGCGCGCCATCGATATCGGCAGGGACGGCCGGATCTATCTCGGGTACAACCACGGACTGATATCGGCCCTTCCTGTGCCGGGGCAGCTGCGCGTCTCTTTCTATCCCCTGCCGGGCGTCCCGCGCGAGAGCGTCAGCGGGGTCCTGGCGGAGGCCGCCGGGCGCGTTTGGTTCGGCTGCGGCTTGAAACTCTGCATGATCGAGAATGGTCTTGTCCGTGCTTTCGACGAGACCTGCGGCCTCCCGTCGGAGCGCTGGCAGTTCCTGCTGCGAGATCGCTCGGGAGGCTTGTGGATTCGCGGTCCTCAGCATCTGTATTTTCAGCCGCCGGGGGGTGGCAAATTCATCGCCCGGGATCAGGGCCTGCCTCAAGCCAGCAACACCAGCATGAACCTGATACAGGATCGGCGGGGGCGCCTTCTCGCGACTACGGATCGTGGTTTGGCGCGCTGGGAAGATGGGCACTGGCGCATGATAGGACTTGCGCAGGGTCTGGAGTCCGAGGCCGTGACGGCCATCCTGGAAGACCGGGAGGGCTCCATCTGGATTGGACTCTGGGGTGTCGGACTGGTGCGCTGGCCGGGGTCCGATGAGTGGACCGGCTGGACGACGGCTGATGGCCTCGACAGTAATATCGTCTGGTCGGTGATCCGTGATCCGGGCGGCGCTATTTGGGCCGGCACCGACAGCGGACTGGTCCGCCTTGAGGAAGGGCGTGCGGCGAGGGTGTGGACGCAGTCCGACGGATTAGCGGGCGATAAGGTGAAATCTCTGGTTCCGGGGCCGGACGGGGCGATTTGGGCCGGCTGTCTTCCGGGCGGAGTCTCCCGTATCGATCCCCGCACCGGCACGATTCACAGCTTCGGCCAGAAGGCGGGCCTTGTGGACAACCGGGTGATTGCGCTTCACGTCGATGACGAGAACAAACTCTGGGCCAGCACATCCGAAGGGCTCTACCGGTCCGATGCTCTCGGCCCGGACTTGCATTTTCAGCGAATGTCGCCCCCGGGCACCAGCGATACGACGATGTTCTTCCGGTTCTACCGCGACCGCCAGAACCGCGTCTGGATCGGCAGCACGCGCGGTCTCCACCGCTACGATCACGGCCGGTGGGATCGCTTTACCACCGCCGACGGGCTGAAAACCAACAGCATCACTCACATTACGCAGACGCCGGACGGCGCTATCTGGATCGGGTATCGTGAGCCGATCGGGATGGCGCGTCTTACCTTTCCCGGAGGAACGCTTCACGCGGATCACTTCTCAAAACGCGAAGGGCTCCCCTCCGACTACGTCATCTTTCTGGGCACGGACTCCGGCGGACAACTCTGGATTGGGACCGACAACGGAGTGGCGTTGCGCTCGGGCGGGCAGATTCGTGTTTACACCCACGAGGATGGTCTGATCTGGGACGACTGCGCGGCGAACTCGTTCCTGGCGGAGCCCGGAGGGGTGGTCTGGATCGGCACGTTGAAAGGTCTCTCCCGGTACCGGCCATCCGGGGCATCCGCACAGCTTCCGCCGCCACCCACCGTGATTACCAGCATCCGCTTCGGGGATCGCACGGCCGACCCTCCCGTCGCGCCCATACAGGTGGCTTTCCGGGAGCGGGATTTCCTGGTCAATTTCGCGGCCCTCAGCTTTCTCAGCGAAAGGAAGATCCGGTTTCGATACCGGCTCACGGGATTGGACGATCATTGGGTGGAGAGCGCTCTGCGTGAGGCCCGTTACACGAGCCTGCCGCCTGGCCGATACGGCTTCGAAGTAGCGGCCCGCGTCGGCTCCGGTCCGTGGAGTCCCTCACCGGCGGCCGTCTCTTTCGCGATCATTCCGCCATGGTGGGCGACGTGGTGGTTCAGAGGGCTTGGCGCCGCTCTCGTGTTGTTGTTGATGGTGTGGACCGTCCGCGCCCGCATGCGTCGCATACAGCGCGAGAACCGGCGCCTCGAGAGGGCGGTCCGCGAACGGACCGGAGAGCTCGAACTCCAGAAGGCGCTTGTCGAGCGCCAGAAGCTGGAAATCGAAGAGTTGCTTCGCCGGGCGCAGGAGGCCTCGCGCCTCAAAAGCGAGTTCCTCGCGAACATGAGCCACGAAATCCGGACCCCGATGAACGGTGTCATCGGGATGACCCAGTTGGTCCTCAGCACCACGCTCGATGAGGAGCAGCGAGAATACCTGTCGACTGTCCGTGAATCGGCGGAATCGCTCCTGGTGGTGATCAACGATATTCTCGATTTCTCAAAAATCGAAGCAGGCAAGATGGAACTCGTCAGGCAGCCCTTCGATCTCATCAAGTGTGCCGGTGACTCTCTGGCCATGTTCGCCTGGAAAGCGCAGGAGAAGGGCCTGCGTCTGACTCTGGACTGCAGCCCGGCCTTGCCGCGCCTGGTGGAAGGAGATTGCGACCGCTTGCGGCAGGTGCTTCTCAACCTGATCGGCAACGCAATGAAGTTCACCGAGGAAGGCGAGATCGCCGTCCTTGTGCGGCCGGCGCCTGGCCGCTCCGACCAGATCCAGTCCACCGTTCGCGATACCGGCATCGGCATCGACCCTGCCATGCAGTCGGTGATTTTCGAGGCGTTCGCCCAGGCTGACGGTTCTTCGAGGCGGCGCCAGGGCGGAACCGGATTGGGCCTGGCAATCTGTTCGCGATTCGTCCAACTGATGGGCGGCCGAATCTGGGTGGAGAGCACCCCCGGCGTGGGCAGCAGCTTCCATTTCACCGCGACCCTGCCGCGCCTGGAACCGGCGCCCGAGCCAGAACCAAAAGCGCGACCGACATGCGCACCCGTCGCACCAGACGCCTCATCGCCGCTCCGTATCCTGCTCGTCGAGGACAATGCAGTCAATCAAAAGCTGGCCCAGCGGGCAATCGAGAAGATGGGACACACCATACTCATCGCCGAAAATGGCGTCGACGCGGTGGAGACCTGCAACCGGGAGCGGTTCGACATCATCCTGATGGACCTGCAGATGCCCGAAATGGATGGCTTCGAAGCCACAGCGATAATCCGCGCGCACGAGCTTGCGGAGAACCGCCATACGCCGATCATCGCCATGACCGCCCACGCCATGCATGGCGACCGCGAACAGTGCCTGCGTGCGGGTATGGACAACTATATCGCCAAGCCAGTGAACCTGCAGGCCCTGGCCAGCATGATCGAGCGTTACCGGTCGGGCGTTGAGCAACCGGTCGCCTGACCGCAATCGAATACCATAAGGGACATGCTCCTGCCCGCCGTGCTCATCCTGGCCGTCGCCGCTCAAGCGCAGACCTGGATCCCGCAGAACAGCGACTCCGGCGCTTCCTTGCGCGGTGTGAGCGCGGCGGATGAGAAGAACGTTTGGGCCAGCGGCAGCGGGGGAACGGTGCTTCATACAAGGGACGGCGGCATGACCTGGGCCGTCTCCAAAGTGCCCGGTGCCGAGTCGGTCGACTTCCGGGGAATTCGTGCCGTCGACGTGCGCATCGTCTACGTGATGAGCGCGGGCAGGGGCGAGAAATCGCGCATCTACAAGACCGTCGATGCCGGAGAGCACTGGAGCCTTCAGTTCACCAACCCCGATCCCAAGGGCTTCTTCGACTCGATCGCTTTCTGGGGTGCCCGCCACGGCATCGTCCTCGGCGATGCGATCAACGGCCACCCCGAAGTCCTGACCACCATCGACGGCGCCCATTGGGCGCCTGAGCAGACGCCTTCCGCCTTGGCTAACGAAGGGTCCTTCGCGGCCAGCAATACGTGTCTCTTTGTGCTAGGGAAGGCCGAAGTCTGGTTTGTCACGGGCGGACGGGGCGCCGCGCGCGTCTTTCATTCCAGGGATGGCGGACATTTGTGGACGGTGGCTTCCACGCCGATCCGCAACGATTCTCCCAGCGCCGGCATCTTCTCCATCGTCTTCCGCGACAGGCTCCACGGAGTGATCGTTGGCGGCGACTACTCCAAGGACTCGGAGGACCTTCAAAACGTTGCGGTGACCAGCGATGGAGGCGCCACCTGGATCGCTCCTACGTCGCGCCCTCACGGATTCCGTTCCGCAGTGGCGTGGCTGCCCGAGATTCGGTCATTGATCGCAACCGGCACCTCCGGCTCCGACATCTCCAGCGACGACGGCCAGTCCTGGAGGCGGTTCGATCCCGCGCCCTATAACGCCCTCACTTTTCTCTCCAGCCGCGCCGGCTGGGCAGTAGGCCCCCGGGGCCGCATCGCGCGCTTCCAACCCTAATCCTCCATCACTTTCACCCTCCGCCACCGCCGCCATTGCCGTACGGTCATTCCCGTGATTCTCCCGCGCGCAGCGTCAGGCCAGACGAGGCTCGCGGCGTATCCGACCACCAGTAGCAGCACATGCGCCACAGCAGCGATCATGTAGTCGTGCCACGGATAGTTCCAAGCTCCGAGGTCGATTACGCGCTTGTCATTCAGCGTCAAGGTCGCCCATGCCGTAAACGCCAGGCTCGCCGCGATTCCCGTCCACACGCCCCGCCGGCTGGCCCGCCCACTGAAGAAGGCCAAGAGGAATAGCCCCGCCAACCCGCCGCTCGCGATTGCCGACACGCTGAACCACATCGAGAGCGCCCCGGACCTGGTATGCGCCAGGCCCAGCGCCGCCGTAATGCAGCTCGCGCCGGAGATCAGCACGATCACCTTGCCCACTGCCAGGCGCTGCGCGTCGGTCGACTCCGGCCGCAGTTGCCGGTAGATGTCCTCCACGCCGACCAGCGCGAAGCTGTTCAGGTCGCTGGCCAGCGCGCACATGGCGGCTCCCAGCAGCGCGGCCATTACCAGCCCGGCCACCCCCGGCGGCAAATGGGTCGCCAGAAAATGCGGGAAAACCTGGTCCGGCTTGGTGATGTACCGGGGCAGCCGTTCGCCCGTCAGCCGGTAGAACGCCCACGTGCAGGTCCCGATCAGCATGAACAGGGTCCAGACCGGCACGCAGAGCAGGGCGCCCATGGCCGCGCCTTTGAGCGCCGCGCGATCGCTCTTCGCGACCAGGTAACGCTGCACGATGCTCTGGTCCGCCGTGTACTTCTGCAGGTACCAGAAGAAGCCGTAGATGATGAGCACCGCCAGGTTTGGTGTGGCGAATCCCGGCGACCATTCGCCCAGCCGCATCTTGTGGTGCGCGGCCGCAGTCGCCATCACCCGCGCAGGACCGCCCGGCGGCGTCAGTAGAAGATAGGCCAGCGTCACCAGCACTCCCGCCCAAAGAATGAATCCCTGCACCACGTCGGTCCAGATCACCGCTTCCAGCCCGCCGCGCAGCGTGTAGAGGATAGTGAGCAGGCCTGCGATCACGATTACCTGGTCGATGCCCCAGCCCGTGATGCTGTTGATGGTCAGCGCCAGGAGATAAAACACGAAGCCCATTTTCGAGAAGTGCCCGAGTGCGAACGCGACGCACGCGTACACCCGCACCGGTTTGCCGAAGCGCTGTCCGAAATACTCGTAAGCGCTCATTCGCACGGCCTGCCGGTAGAACGGGATGATCACCCAGCCGGCGAGCGCCAACACGCCCACGGCCATGAAGCCGGGCACCAGCAGGGACCAGTCGTTGTCGTAGGAAGACCCGGGGTAGGCGATGAACGTCACGCTGGTGATCAGCGTCGCCAGGATCGACATTCCCATCGCCCATGATGGAATCGAGCGTCGCGCGACGAAGTACTGTTCCGTCGAATTCTGCTCGCGGGCAAATCCGAGGCCGAGGCTGGTCAGAGCGAGTAAGTATGCGCCCACCACGCCAAGGTCTACCCACCGTATGTGAGATGCCACTTCCGAATTGTACCCGCGGCGATACACTGTACCAATGACCGGCCGACGCAATTTCCTCCGATCTCTCGGCACCGGCATGGCAGCGCCGCTCTTTGCGCCTGCCGCCGTGCCTCCCTTGCCCGCCGCCTCCGATCCGGCTTATTGGACCAAGATCCGCGATCAGTTTCTCCTTTCCCGCGACAAGGTCTTCTTCAACAACGGCACGATCGGCGCCATGCCGAAGGTGGTGGTGGAGCGCACCGTCGAGCATCTCCGTAAGATGGCCACCGACATCGCCGAGTGGGACTATCGGCCCGGCGAGGAGTGGATCGCCGGATATGGGCCGTTCACAGCCATCCGCACGAAAGCCGCCGCGCTTCTGCATTGCGAGGGGTCGGAGGTCGCCCTCACCGAGAACGTCACCGAGGCGATGAACTACCTCGCCGCCGGCATCACTATCGAACCCGGCAGCGAGATCCTGATTACCGACCAGGAGCATCCCGGCGGCCAGTGTCCCTGGCTGAACGTCGCCGAGCGGTATCACGCCAGCGTGCAGACTATGCGCGTGCCGAAGCCTGTCAATACGCCCGCCGAAGTGATGGAAGCCTTCTACAACGCGCTCACGCCGCGGACGCGCATCCTGGCCATCTCGCACATGATCACCGGCGCCGGCACCATCCTGCCGGTCAAACAGATTTGCGCCGAGGCACGCTCGCGCGGCATTCTCACCGTACTCGACGGCGCGCAGGCGTTCGGCCACATCAAGGTCGATTTGGAAGACATCGGCTGCGACGCCTACGTCGGCTGTTTTCACAAGTGGATGCTTGCCCCGGCCGGCACCGGCTTTCTCTTCGTCCGCAAATACCGTGCGCACGACATCTGGACCACCCTCGCCAGCTCGCAATGGAATCATCACCAGGACGAAGGCTACCGCTTCACCCAGCGCGGCACCGGCAGCCTTTCGCTCCTGATGGGCCTGGATGCCGCACTGGACTTCCACAACTCGCTCGGTCCCGATCGCGTCTATGCCCGCATCAAGTATCTTGGCGACTATCTTCGGGACGGTCTGCGCAAGATCCCGGGCACGCGCATTTACACCTCTGCCGATCCCACGATGTGCGCGGGCATCACGGTCTACGGCGTGGGCAAGGTGACCGGCCAGCAGCTTCAGGACGAGATGTGGAAGCGGGCCCGCCTGCGACCGCGGGCGAACGGCCCCGGGGTTCGCCATTGCACCCACATCTTCAATAGTCCGCAGGAGATCGACAAAGCGCTGGAGGTAGTCCGAGCCCTCGCATAAGCACTTTTCGATACACTGACACTCATGCCGACTTCGCTGAAGGCCCGCCTGTGCCTGATGATGTTCCTGAACTACGTCATCTGGGGCTCGTGGTACGTGACCCTGGGAACGTATCTCACGGCCAACCTGAAATTCTCAGGCACCGAAGCGGGCGCGGTGTTCGGCACGACGGCGCTCGCGAGTATGATCTCGCCGTTCTTCATCGGCTTGATCGCGGACCGCTTCTTTGCAACGGAGAAGCTGATGGCCGTGCTGCACCTGCTGGGCGCCGTGATCCTGTACGGCGTGACACGGTTCACCTCGTTCCCCGCGGTTTACGGGCTCATGCTGGCATACTGCCTCCTTTACTTTCCAACCATTGCGCTCACCAACTCTCTCACCTTGCGCCAGCTTACCGACGCGGGAGGCGAGTTTCCTTTCATCCGGATGTTCGCCACCATCGGGTGGATCGCCATCGGCCAGACGATCGGCAACATGGGAGTCGAGACTACAGCGACGCCGTTCCTGCTGGCCGCCGGCACGTCGGTGGTCATGGCCGTGTATTGCCTCACGCTGCCCCACACTCCGCCCACGGGCACGGATCGCAAGATCACGCTCGGAAGCCTGGCCGGCATCGACGCGCTGGTCATGCTCAAGAAGCGCCCCTACCTGGTGTTCGTGATCGCCAGCGTGCTCGCCTGCATCCCGCTTACGTTCTACTTCTCGTTCACCAACGCCTATCTCAACGAAGCCGGTGTCACCAACGCGGCGGGCAAGATGACCCTGGGCCAGGTGAGCGAAGTGGGAGTGATGCTCCTCATGCCGTTCATCTTCCGGCGCATCACCGTGCGCGGCGTGCTGATACTGGGCCTGCTCTGCTGGAGCGTCCGCTACGGGCTGCTCGCCTACGGCAATCCGCACGCCGGCATGTGGATGTTCTACATTGCCATCCTGCTCCACGGGTTCTGCTTCGACTTCTTCTTCATGACCGGCCAGCTTTACACCGACCAGGAAGCTCCGGCGGACCTGCGGGGCACGGCCCAGGGCTTCCTGACCTTCCTGACTTACGGCCTCGGGATGTTCATCGGCTCGCTGCTCTCGGGCGGCGCGGTCGATTTCTTCACCACTTCTGCCGGCCGCAACTGGAGCGGGTTCTGGCTCTCCAGCGCCGCGGGCGCATTTGCGATTCTGCTCCTGGTGGCGCTCTTCTTCCGGACCAGCGCGAAGATCCACACCAAGCCGGCTTGATCTGATCTACTCGCAGCGCAGCGCCTCCATGGGGTCTATGCGCGATGCACGCCGCGCCGGAATGTATCCGGCGAGCAGGGTAGCTGCCGTGATGATGAGGATTGCCGTTCCGATCGCCATGGGATCCGTGGGCGAGATGCCGGGGAGCGTGCTGCCCAGCAGGCGCACCGCCGCGATCGCGCAGGGAAGCCCGGCAGCCAGCCCGGCGGCCAGCAGCATGGCTGTTTCCCGCAGCACCATTTTCAACACTCCGCGCTGCGACGCGCCGAGGGCCATGCGCAGGCCGATCTCGCTGGTGCGCCGGCCGATGGCGTACGACATGACGCCGTAGATGCCGACTGCCGCCATCAGCAGCGCCAGCACGCCGAAGCACCCGGCCAGTTGCGCGGTCAGGCGTTCTACCAACAGACGGCGGCCGATCTGTTCATTGATCGTGCGGATGAGCAGGACCGGCACCGCCGGGTCAACCGAGTTGACTGCCGCGCGAACGGCGCCTGCGGCCTTGGCCGGGTCTCCCCATGTTCTCAGCACGAACGTCACCTGTTCCAGCCGCGAGATCGGGTGATAGATGTTGCCATAAAACCGGCGGTCGTCTCTGCGGAGCGACCGTTCGCGGGCATCGGCTACGACGCCGACAATCTCGTATGTGGTGCGGGTGGTCGGGTACTCGTCCGTGAGGTGCTTGCCGATGGGGTCGCCATCGTTGAACAAGAACTTTGCCAGCGAGTGGTTGATCACGCACACGGGGAGCCGCCGTTGCTCATCGGCCTCGTTCAGTTCGCGTCCGCGGAGCAGGGGGATGCCGACGGTACGGAAATATCCTGCCCCGATGAGGGTCCAGTACGCGTGCACTTCGTGTCCGTCGGCGGGATGGAAGCCCTCGACCGCAATCGGATCCCTGGACTCGCCGCCGAACATGCCGTAATCGGAGACGGCGACGGACTGAACACCGGGAATCAGCCGCGCACGTTCCGCGAGGCGCCGGTAGAGATCCTCGGCGGCGGCTCCTTCATAGCCCGCCGCGCGCGGGTCCACCGAAGTCATGATGAGGTGATCGCGATCGTATCCCAGGTTCTGTCCGGCAAGACGATTCAGGCTTCGCACCAGCACGGCCGCTCCGATCAACAACAGAAGCGACAGTGCGATCTGCGCGGCGACGAGCATGCGTCCTCCGCGCGCGCTCCTTCGGCTGGCTATCGCACCGCGTACCCCGGCCGCGAGCAGCCGGTTGACATCCACGCGGGTGGCGCGGAGCGCGGGCGCCAATCCGAACAGAAGAATGGTGACCAAGGAGACTCCGGCGGTGAAGGCCCAGACACCGGGCTCCTGGCGCCCGTCGAGCACGATGCCGAACGTGCTGCCCGCGACGAGGGCCATGACTGCGTCGGCGCCCCAGACGGCGAGCAGCGAGCCGGCCAGGCCGCCGGCAGCGGCGATGAGCAGGCTCTCGGCGAGAATCTGCCGGACCAGAGCGCCGCGCCGGGCGCCGAGCGCCATCCTGACGCCGAGCTCGCGTTCGCGCCCGGTGGCCCGCGCCAGCGTGAGGTTGGCGATGTTGGCGCACGCGATCAGCAACACGATGCCGACCATCGCCATGAGGACCACCAGAGGATCACCGAACTGTCCGCGCGCGATGCTGGCGCCCTGCGCGCCCGCCCGCAGGACGATCTTCTGGTCGAGCATTTCCTTGCGCTCCTTCTCGTCGGGCAGCGAGCCGGACCAGCCTTGCAGAAGCTGTTGAAACGTGACATTCACTCCCGCTTGGGCGGTCTCGCGCGCGACGCCCGGCTTGAGGCGGGCCATCATCTGGAGCCAGAGCGTGTCCAGTGGAGTCAGGTAGTCGTGGCCGGGCAGCGCCTGGGGCTGTATGGTAAGCGGCAGCCACGCATCGACATCGGTGCCGACCACTACGCCGCGGAAACCGGGCGGCGCCACGCCGGCAATATGGAAACTGCCCCTGCCGATGAGGAGCGTTTTGCCGAGAACGCCGGCGTCGCCCGCGAATTGGCGCTGCCAGAAGCCGTAGGAGATGACCGCTACCGGGTGATCCGCGCCGATGCGATCTTCTTCCGAGGTGAAGAAGCGGCCCAGGGCCGGGCGCAATCCGAGCACCTGGAAGAACTCGCCCGAAGCGAGCTGCTCGCGAATGTTGAGGCGGACCTGGCCGATCCTCGCATCGACCCGGGCGGGACTGCTTTGCACGGCGAACATGCCGCTGAAGACCGTATTGGTCTTGCGGAGGGCGTCGAACTCCTGCCATGCGAAGAGCGATCGC
>Ga0335079_10005141_pt1 | contig 15013 bp, 14 predicted proteins | sample Lox_Sample_33_FD_206719 | JGI IMG/M metagenome (GOLD analysis project Ga0335079, IMG submission 206719) | Soil microbial communities from Loxahatchee National Wildlife Refuge, Florida, United States - Lox_Sample_3.3 | ecosystem: Environmental > Terrestrial > Soil > Wetlands | place: USA...
CCGGTGTCGTTCTTCGTCGACAAGCTGACCGAGGGCATCGCGCAGATCGCGGCCGCGTTCGCGCCGAACCCGGTCATCGTGCGGCTCTCGGACTTCAAGTCCAACGAGTACGCGAACCTGATCGGCGGCAAGCTCTACGAGCCGCACGAGGAGAACCCGATGCTCGGGTTCCGCGGCGCCGCGCGCTACATCGACGAGACCTTCCGGCCGTGCTTCGAGCTCGAGTGCCGGGCCCTCAAGCGCGTGCGCGACGAGATGGGACTGACCAACGTCGAGGTCATGGTGCCGTTCGTGCGCTCGCTGAAGGAGGCCGAGCAGGTCACGGCGCTGATGGCCGCCAACGGCCTCGGCCGCGGGCAGAACGGCCTGCGCGTCATCATGATGTGCGAGCTGCCGACGAACGCGCTGCTCGCCGACGAGTTCCTGAAGTACTTCGACGGCATGTCGATCGGCTCGAACGACATGACGCAGCTGGTGCTCGGGCTCGACCGCGACTCGGGCATCGTCGCCAAGCTCTTCGACGAGCGCGATCCGGCCGTCAAGGCGGCGATCGCGCTCGCGATCAAGGCCTGCCGCGCGCAGGGCAAGTACGTCGGGATCTGCGGCCAGGGCCCCTCGGACCACCCGGAGTTCGCGCGCTGGCTCGTCGACCAGGGCATCGGCAGCCTGTCGCTGAACCCCGATACGGTGCTCGAGACCTGGCTGTTCCTCGCCGGCCAGCCGAAGTAACTAGGCGATCGACGTGCGCGCCGCTTCCCAGTTGCGCCCGTCGAAGGGCGTGACCTTGAGTCCCTGCAGCGTCGACTGCTCGAGGCAGTGCGCGTGCACGCTGATGCCGTCCGGGTGCGAGCGCGGCACGTAGAACGACTTGATGCCGCAGCGCCGGCAGAACAGGTGCCGTGCAGTGCGCGTCCCGAAGGTGTACTCGGTCAGCATCTCGGTCCCGCGCAGCAGCCGGAAGCGCTCCTTCGGCACGATCAGGTGCAGGTACCCGGTCATCGCGCAGATCGAGCAGTTGCACTCGAAGACCTCCGGGGCCGCCTCGGCGTCGACCTCGAAGGCGACGGCGCCGCAATGGCAGCCGCCGCGGTGCGTGACAAAAGGCGTTGTGCTCACGAGACGACCTCACGCTCAAGACTGCGCCACGCGGCAAGGCGCGGATCCATGATCCGCCGCCACAGCGGCGGCACCATCGCGACCAGGATCATCGCCGCGTAGCTGGCCGGCAGCTGCGGCGCCGCCTCGACGTGCTCGAGCTGCGGATAGTGCCGCGTCACGTCGGCGTGGTGGTGCGAATGGCGCTGCAGGTTGAAGGTCAGCCAGTTGCCGACCCGCTGGCTCGAGTTCCACGAATGGCGCGGCGTGACCTTCTCGTAGCGGCCGTCGGCGCGAAGCCGGCGCTCGAGCCCGTAGTGCTCGAGGTAGTTGACGAGCTCGAGCAGCGAGATCGCGACCGAGGCCTGCAGGACGAACATCACGACCGCGGCCGCGCCGAAACAGAGGCCCAGCGCCGTGACGATCGCCACCGGCGCCGCGACGACCCACAGCATCCGGTTCGCGAGGCCAAAGCGCGGCTGGCCGGCTCGCGCGAGCCGTGCACACTCGATGCGCCAGGCGCTCGCGAACTGGCCGGCCACGGTGCGCGGCAGGAAGTGCCAGAACGACTCGCCGGCGCGTGCCGTCGCCGGGTCGTCGGGCGTCGCGACCCGCGAGTGGTGCCCCTGGTTGTGCTCGATCGTGAAGTGCGCGTAGCCGACGGTCGCGAGCAGCGCCGAGGCGCAAGCGCGATCGAAGAGCCGGCGGCGATGGCCGAGCTCGTGCGCAACGACGATGCCGACGCCGCCGGTGACGATCCCGACCGAGTACGCCAGCCCGAGCCGGCTCGCGAAGTCGGGCAGCGCCGCGACGCGCGCCGCCGCCCAGGCGAGCAGCGCGAGTTGAATCGCGACCCACAGGTAGAGGAGCCCGTCGAAGAAGCGGCTCCAGCCGCGGCCGTCCGGGCCGCGCGGCAGCACGAGCGCCGTGTCCTTGCCGGCGAGCGCATCGAGCAGCGGCAGCGCGAAGAACACCCAGGCCGGCGTCAGGAAATTCCAGGCGCCGCCGAGGCGCGCGCCGACGACGACCCACAGGGGCAGCGTCAGCGCCAGCAGGAATCCCAGGCGGCGAAGCAGCATCGCGGTACCTCGCGCGCGATCATAGGCACTCGACCGCGCGCTGTCGACGGACCGGGCGTCAGCGGCACGCACCCGCGGGACTGGCCTGCGACGGCGCGAGCAGCGCGAGTGCGCGGCCACCCGGCCGCATCAGCACGCATTCGGTCGCGAGCGGCCCGAGCGCCGCGGGCGGCGCCACGGTCGGTGCGGTCGGCGCGGCGTGCGCATAGCCGAGGAACCCGAGCCAGGCGCGTCGGTCCCAGCGGCCGCCGGGCACGAGCCAGAGCACGCGGTCGTTCGTGCCGAGCGCAGCGCCCGCCGACGCGAGCGCGGCGTCGTCCCGGCTATCGAGGACATCGCGCACGTCGGCTGCGGGAAGGTAGAGCGCGGCGAGCGCGAGCGTCGTTTCGTCGGGGTCGAGCAGCCTGAGCCGCGCCGGGCCCGCCGCCGTCGCGACGCGCGCCGCGAGCGCCTCGAGGCTCAGCCAGTCATTGACGATCAGATACAGCGGCGCGACGCCGAGCGAGAGCGCGAGCGCCGCGGCGCTCGCCAGCCGCGGCAGCGAGGCCGCGCCGAGCGCCCGCGGCGTCAGCGCAAGGTATGCCGCGGCGGCGCCGGCGGCCAGCGCCACGGCCCCGAGCGCGACGGACGTCGTCGTGCGGGTCGCCGGCGCGAAGCCGGCGAGCGCGGCGAGCGCGGCAATGGCCGCCGCGAGCAGCGCGAGCAGCACGCCGGTCGTGCGCCAGGCGATCCGGTCGGTTCGGTCGAGCGCCGTGCCCGCGCTGCCGACGTAAAGACCCACGAGGATCGCAAAGCCGAGCGCCGGCGGCGCGTAGTAGACGCCGCGCGCGGTCGCCGCGAGAGACAGGGCCAGCGTCGGCACCACGATCGCGCCCGCCGCGAGGCGCCAGGCCGTGCCCTCGGCGTCACGGCGTCGCAGGCCGCGCGGCGCGCGCTTGAGCGCCGCGATCGCGAGTGCCGTCCACGGCAGCAGGTAGAGCGGCAGCTCGAGCAGGTACTTCGCCGGCGAATTCGCGTGCCCGGCGGCGTAGCTGAACTGCTCGGGCGCCGCGAGCGGCACCGCCCGCCCGACGAGGTTGTACCAGAAGAGCACCTTGAGCGCGGCCACCCCGTCCGGGCGCGCGGCCACCCTCAGCACCCAGGCGCCGATGGCCGCGAAGAGCAGCGGCACGCCCGTCCACAGCGCCGGCGCGCCGAGCTCGCGCGGCCGGCGCTCGAGCACGACGACCGTGAGCCAGGCGCAGCCCGGCACCAGCCAGCCGGCGAAGCCCTTGGCGAAGAACGCGAGCGCCAGACCGCCGTGCATCACGAGGTAGCCGACGAGCCGCTCGCGCGGCGCCGCCGCCGCGAGCCCGATGTAGGCGCCGAGCAGAGCGAGCGCGACGCCGGCGACGAGCGGCGCGTCGGTCGCGAGCCAGATCTCGGCGAGGTAGAGCTGCAGCATCGTCGCGCTCGCAACCCCCGCCGCGAACCCCGCCGTGGCGTCGACGGCGCGCGCCACGAGCGCGGCGACCGCGAGCACGGTCACCAGGAAATAGAGGAGGTTCGGCAGGCGCGCGGCCGCGGGCTCGGCGCCGAGGGCCGCGACCGACGCACCGCCGAGCCAGTAGAGGAGCGGCGGCTTCTCCGCGAACGGCCGGCCGGCGAGCTCGGGCAGCGCGCGATCGGCCTGGCTCGCCATCGCGACGACGAGGCTCGCCTCGCGCGGCTCATCGGGCGTGTAGTAGACGCGGGCGAAGAGCCCCGCCAGCGCGACCGGCACCAGCAGCACCAGGAGTCGCGCGATGGGGGGACGCGTCACGGCGCGGCGACGCGCAGGAACGTATCGCGGTAGTGCTGCAGTTCGCGGATCGAGTCGCGCACGTCGTCGAGCGCCCGGTGCGCGTTGCCCTTGGTGACGCCGGCGAGCACCGTCGGCGCCCAGCGCCGCGCCAGCTCCTTGACGGTGCTGACGTCGAGGTTGCGGTAGTGGAAGTGGCGCTCCAGCGCCGGCATCCAGCGCGCGAGGAAGCGCCGGTCCTGGCAGATGCTGTTGCCGCACATCGGCGAGACGCCGGCCGCGACCCACTCGTTCAGGAAGGCGAGCGTCAGGCGCTCGGCCTCGGCTTCCTCGACGCGGCTCGCGCGCACGCGCGCGATCAGCCCGCTGTCGCCGTGCGTGCGGCGGTTCCAGTCGTCCATGCGCGCGAGGGCCGCCGCGTCCTGGCGCACGGCGATGACCGGCCCCTCGGCGAGCACGTTGAGGTCGCGGTCGGTGACGATCGTCGCAACCTCGATGATCCGGTCCGACTCGGGCGCGAGCCCCGTCATTTCCAGATCGATCCAGGCGAGGTTTTCGGCGTGCTGCGGCATGGGGCGCGGTTGCCGGTGATTCTAGCAGAGGCTAGAGTGCCGCCTCCCGCAAGGCCGCCGGATGCAGTCGCTCACAATCGCCTTTCTGGTCGCGCTCCTCGCGATGGTGACGGTTCGCCTCGTGCTCGCGACCCGCCAGCTGCACGCGCTCGCGCGCCACCGCGACGCGGTTCCGGCGCCGTTCGCGGCCACGATCAGCGCCGCCGACCATGCGAAGGCCGCCGACTACGGCAGCGCGCGCCTCCGGTTCGGACGGCTCGAGCTCGTCTGGGACGCCGTGCTGCTGCTGATCGTGACGCTCGGCGGCGGCTTCGCCGCGCTCGACGCCGCGGTCGCGCGGCTGCACCTCGCGCCGCTCGCGCACGGCGTGACGACGCTGTCGCTGCTCGCGCTCGGGCTCTCGGTCGCCGGGTTGCCGTTCGAGCTCTACGCAACCTTCGGCATCGAGGCGCGCTTCGGCTTCAACCGCACGACGCCACGGCTCTACTTCATCGACCTGGTGCGGTCCTTGCTGCTCGGCATCGTGATCGGCGTGCCGTTGCTCGCGCTCGTGCTGGCGCTGATGGCCGCCGCCGGGCGCCTGTGGTGGCTGTACGCCTGGCTCGCCTGGGTGGCCTTCGCCGTGGTAGCGACGCTGCTGTGGCCGCGGCTGATCGCGCCGCTCTTCAACAAGTTCCGTCCGCTCGAGGCCGGGGCGCTGCGCGAAGCAATCGAGCGCGTGATGCAGGATTGCGGCTTCGCGAGCGAGGGGGTGTTCGTCATGGACGGCTCCCGCCGCTCGAGCCACGGCAACGCCTACTTCACGGGCCTCGGACGGCACAAGCGCATCGTGCTGTTCGACACGCTGCTGGAGCGGCTCGTGCCGGGCGAGGTCGAGGCGGTGCTCGCGCACGAGCTCGGGCACTTCCGGCTGCACCACATCCGGCAGCGGCTCGCGCTCGGTTTCGGGGCCGCGCTCCTCGGGTTCGCGCTGCTCGGCCAGGCCGCGCTCGAGCCCCGCTTCTATTCCGCGCTCGGCGTGCCGAGCGCCTCGCCGCACGCCGCGCTCGCGCTCTTCGTCATGGTCGTGCCGGTGTTCACGTTCCTGCTGGCGCCGCTCGCGAGCTGGTGGTCGCGACGCCACGAGTACCAGGCCGATCGCTTCGCGGCCGCCCACGCCGACGGCGCGCAGCTCGCCTCCGCGCTCGTCAAGCTGTACCGCGACAACGCCTCGACGCTGACGCCGGACCCGTGGTACTCCGCGTGGCACGACTCGCATCCGCCGGCGCTGGCGCGGATCGCGGCGCTGCAGCGGAGGGCGTGAGTGGCGCGCGGCGCGGCGGCCGGCGCAGCGGGTGTCGCCCTGAGGTCCGGGCGCGTCGTCGCGAGCCATGGACGCCAGCTCACCGTCGAGGACCCCGACGGGCATCGCGTGCCCTGCCGCCTGCACGGCCGCCGGCTCGCGGCGGTCTGCGGCGACGAGGCGCGCTGGGGCTACGCGCACGCCGGCGAGTCGTACGGCACGGTCTACGAGCTCCTGCCCCGCCGCAACACGCTCGAGCGGTCGACCGCGAGCGGCCGCGTCGAAGCCGTGGTCGCGAACCTGACGCAGCTGGTGGCCGTCGTCGCGCCGCGGCCCGCGCCCGACTGGTTCGTCGTCGACCGTTACCTCGCGGCGGCCGCGTGGTGCGGCATCCGCGCGCTCATCGCCTGCAACAAGTCCGAGCTTGGACTCGGGCCGGCCGATGCCGAAGAGCTCGACGGCTACGCGGCGCTCGGGATCGCGATCGTGCGCACCTCGGCGCGCGGCGCGCCGGGCATCGAGGCGCTCGCCGCGCGCCTCGAGGGCGCGGTCAGCGTGCTGGTCGGCCAGTCCGGCACCGGCAAGTCGAGCCTGCTCAACGCGCTCGCACCCGAGGCGCGCGCCGTCACGCAGGAGATCTCCGCTGCCACCGAGGAAGGGCGCCACACGACGACGCACGCGGTGCTGCACCGGCTTGCGAGCGGCGGCGACCTGATCGACTCGCCGGGCGTGCGTGACTACGCCCCGCCGCTGCCGGCGCCGCGCGCCGTGGCGTCGGGCTACGCCGAGATCGCCGGGGCCGCGGCCGGCTGCCGCTTCCTCGACTGCCTGCACGACCAGGAGCCGGGCTGCGCGGTGCGCAGCGGCGTCGCGTCCGGAAAGATCCGCGCCCGGCGCTACGAGAGCTATCGCCGGCTGCTGGCGCTGGCGCGCGAGTTCGCCGAGCGCTATCCGGAGCGTCGCCCCGGACGGGGGCCCGGGGTCAGGTGAGCGTCTGGCGGCCGGCGAGTGCGTGCGCGAGCGTGCCGCCGTCGACGTATTCGAGCTCGCCGCCGATCGGCACGCCGTGCGCGATGCGGCTCGCCCGCACGCCGCGCCGCGTGGCGAGCTCGCCGAGAAAGTGCGCGGTCGCGTCGCCCTCGACGGTCGGATTCGTCGCGAGGATCAGCTCGCGCACCTCGCCGCTGTCGAGCAGCACCTCGAGTTGCGCGATGCCGAGCTCGGCAGGACCGATGCCGTCGAGCGGCGACAGGTGCCCCATCAGCACGAAGTAGCGGCCGCGAAAGCTCCCCGACTGCTCGACCGCGACGACGTCCGCCGGCGATTCGACGACGCACAGGAGCGAGGCGTCGCGCTGCGCGTTGGCGCAGATCGGGCACAGCTCGGAGTCCGACAGCATCCGGCAGCGACGGCACTGGCCGATCGTCGCGACCGCCTGGGCAAGCGAGCGGCTGATGTCGAGCGCGCCCTCGCGGTCGCGCTCGAGCAGGTGGAACGCCATGCGCTGCGCCGACTTCGGCCCGACGCCCGGCAGGCGCCGCAGGGCCGCGATCAGCTGCGCGAGGGCCGGCGAGTAGTTCACGGCCTCAGAACGGCAGCTTGAACCCGGGCGGCAGCTGCATGCCGCCCATCATGCCCGCGAATTTCTGCTGGGTCGTGGTCTCGACCTTGCGGACCGCATCGTTGATCGCCGCGGTCACGAGATCCTCGAGCAGCTCGCGATCGTCGCCCGCGACGCTGGCGTCGATCGTGACGCGGCGCACTTCGTACTTGCCGTTCATCAGCACCTTGACCATGCCACCGCCGGCCTCGCCGGTGACCTCGAGCGCCGCGAGCTCGGCCTGCGCCTTCTGGAGATTTTCCTGCATCTGCTGCGCCTGGCGCATCAGATTGCCGATTCCACCCTTCATCGAACGCTCCTCGGTCTCAACGGTTCGGCTTGATCGTGTCCGGCGCGACGCTGGCGCCGAAGCGTTCCCTGAGCTGGCGCACCGCGGGCTCGACCTCGAGCGCGGCGCGCGCCTGTGCAAGCTCCGCGGCGACCGCGCGCGCCTCGATCCGCGCCGGCGTGTCGGCGCCCGACGGCGCGGCCACCGGGCCCTCGTCGCGCTCGATCACGACGCGGATCGACGTCGCGAAGTGCCGGCTGAGCGCCTGCGTCAGGCGCTCCTCGGTCTGCGGCGTGCGCAGTGCGTCGCTGCGCTTGTCCAGCCGGAAGCGCACGGTGTCGCCCTCGCGGCCAAGCCAGACGCAGTTCGCCGCGAGCTGGTGGGCGGCTCCGACGAGGTCGAGCCGTGCGAGCAGCTCCGCCCACTCGCCGCTCGCGCCCGGTGCCGCCGTCGCGCCCGTCGCACGCGGCGCCGCCTCGACGCGCGGCGCGGCGGCGCGCGGCGTCTCGACGCGCGTGCTTGCCGGCCCGTCACCGGTGCCGGGCGGCAGCGGGCGAAACGCGAGCATCCTCAGCAGCGTCATCTCAAAGCCGATGCGCGGCTCGGGCGCGAGCCCGAGGTCGCGCCGGCCGACCAGCGCCGTCTGGTAGTAGAGCTGCACATCCTCGGGCGCGATGCGCGCGGCCAGCGCCGTGATGAGCGCGTCGTCCGGGCCCGCATCGCGGCCCGCGCCGGGTACGACCTGCTCGAGCGCCAGGCGTTCGAGGAGCGCGGCGAGCTCGGCGAGCACCTGGTCGTAGTCCGGTGCCTGCTCGTCGAGCGCCTTGAGCGTCGCGACGAGCGCCGCGCCATCGCCGGCGGCGACGCACTCGGCGAGCCGCGCGACGTGCCCGCGGTCGATCGTGCCCAGCATCGCGCGCACGTCCGCTTCCTGGATCCGCCCGGCGCCGAAGGCGAGCGCCTGGTCAAGCAGCGACAGCGCATCGCGCAGGCTGCCGTCCGCCGCGCGCGCCAGCAGCGGCAGCGCCGGCGGCTCGGCCGCGATGCCTTCGGCGCCGAGGATCGCCGCGAGGCGCTCGACGATCAGCGCCGGCGGCAGCCGCTTCAGGTGGAACTGCAGGCAGCGCGAGACGACCGTGACCGGCAGCTTCTGCGGGTCGGTGGTCGCGAGCAGGAACTTCACGTGCGGCGGCGGCTCCTCGAGCGTCTTCAGCAGCGCGTTGAACGAGTGGCCGGAGAGCATGTGGACTTCGTCGACGAGGTACACCTTGTAGCGGCCGCGCGCCGGGGCGTACTGCACGTTCTCGAGGAGCTCGCGGGTGTCCTCGACCTTGGTGCGCGAGGCGGCGTCGACCTCGATCAGGTCGACGAAGCGGCCCTCGTCGATCTCGCGGCACGCGCTGCACACGCCGCACGGTCGCGACGACACGCCGGTCTCGCAGTTGAGGGCCTTGGCGAGCAGCCGCGCGACCGTCGTCTTGCCGACGCCGCGCGTCCCGGTGAACAGGAACGCGTGGTGGATGCGTCCCGAATCGAGCGCGTTGGCGAGCGCGCGCACGACGTGCTCCTGGCCGACGAGCTCGGCGAAGGCCTTCGGTCGCCACTTGCGCGCGAGGACGAGGTAGCTCACGAACGACCCCGGCCGAGGGAGGCGGCCCGCGCCAGCACCCCTCCGGCGCCCGATCGCACCGCTACCGCTGCTCCCTTCCGGGCCTGACGGGGTTTACGGCTGATCGTCGCGGAGGAACCGGCGCGGGCCACCATGGAAATCATCGTCCAGTGTTGAGGGGCCCGGCGTCGAACGCCGCGCGAGCCGGAACCGGGGATTGCCGAGGCTGCGCGACGTTACACGGGGGTACCCGGAGCGTCAATTCGCAAGCCCGAACGCGAGAATGATCTTCTAACTCACTGTATTTTAACGGATTATCTGTCCGGACACCGCGCGCGTCCGCGCCCGCGATCGAAGTGGCGGAGAGGGTGGGATTCGAACCCACGAATACCTTTTGGGTATTACTGGAATTCCAGTCCAGCGCCTTCGACCGCTCGGCCACCTCTCCGGCGGGGCGAAGCCTAACCGCGGGGACGTCGCGAGGCAACGCAACCAATGCCGCTACGGCGCGTGCGCCGGCGGCTTCGGGCGGTCCGCGTAGAACGGCGGCGGCCGGTCGAGGCAGGCATCGGTCGACTTGCGCGGCTTCGGCTCGCCGGCGGCGTCGGGGATCTTGAGCGCGTTCTTGGTGTTCGCGTTCGGCAAGCCTTCGGCCGCGCGCAGCTGCGGGACGCTGCTCGCGCCCTCGTACGGCTGGCGCTTGGTGCAGTCTTCGGTCATCAGGTGGCAGCCGCCGAGCGCGACGAGCGCACCTGCGGCCATGAGTCGTCGAATCAATCGCATTGAACCCCCGCGGCGCGCATCGCTTCGCGCACCGTTCCATGATACTCGCCCGCCAGCGGCGTCAGCGGCAGCCGGATCCCGGCGCCGATCAGCCCGAGTCGCTCGACGCCCCACTTGACCGGGATCGGGTTCGGCTCGACGAACAGGGCCCGGTGCAGCACCTGCAGTCGCGCATCGAGCTCGCGGGCGCGCTCGGCGTCGCCGCGCAGCGCCGTGCCGGCGAGCTCGTGCATCGCGCGCGGCGCGACGTTCGCCGTGACCGAGATCACGCCGCGCGCGCCGGCGAGGATCGCGTCGGCGGCGGTCGGATCGTCGCCCGACAGCAGCTCGAGCTCCGCGCCGCAGCGCTGTTGGAGCTCGGCGAGCCGCGCGAGGTTCCCGGTCGCCTCCTTGAGCGACACGATCCGCGGGTGGCTCGCGAGCCGCGCCGCGGTCTCGGGCAACAGGTCGACGCCCGTCCGCGACGGCACGTTGTAGAGGATCACCGGCACGCTCGAGTCGTCGGCGATCGCGGTGAAATGCTGGAAGAGCCCGTCCTGGGTCGGGCGGTTGTAGTACGGCGTCACGACCAGCACCGCGTCCGCGCCCGCCTCGGCAAGCTCGCGCGTGCGCTCGATGCTGCGCGCGGTGTCGTTGGTCCCGCTGCCGGCGATCAGCGGCACCCGGCCGCGGACCCGGGCGCTCGCGCGCCGCGTGAGCTCGACCGCCTCCGCGAGCGTGACGGTCGGCGACTCGCCGGTCGTGCCGCAGACGACGAGCCCGTCGCTGCCCTCGGCGAGGTGCCACTCGATGAGCGCATCCCACGCGGCGAAGTCGATCTCGCCCGAGGCGGTCATCGGCGTGACGAGGGCGACAATGCTGCCGCTGTACATCGGGGTCTCGCGAGGCGTGGGCCGGGCATGGTACTGATCCGGCGCCGGCCGGTGCAAGCAAACGGCCGCCGCGGGTTTCCCACGGCCGGGGGCCCGGGGGTACACTAGCTGTTCTACCGCCCCCGCCCTGAGCCGACCGCCCCGGATGAAGCAGCTGATCGCCCTGTCTGCCATTGGCAGTGACCGCACCGGCATGGTGCACGACCTGACCCGAGTGATCGCTGATTGCGGCGGCAACATTGTCGAAAGCCGGATGTCGGCCCTCGGCAGCGAATTCACGATGGCGCTGCTGATCTCGGGCAACTGGCACTCGCTCGCCAAGATCGAGACCGAGATCAAGAAGGTCGCCGACGCCGGCGAGATCGCCGTGCAGATGCGCCGCACCGAGCAGCGCGCCGTGCGCGGCGACATGCTGCCGTACTCGGTCGACATCGTCTGCCTCGACCAGTCGGGCATCGTCTCGTCGGTGTCGGGGTTCTTCTCGGCGCGCGGCATCGACATCGCCGAGCTCGACACCCGCAGCTATCCGGCGGCCCACACCGGCGCGCCGATGTTCTCGCTCCGGCTCGTGATCAACGTGCCGAGCCGGATCCACCTCGGCGTACTGCGCGAGGAGTTCATGGACTTCTGCGACCACCTCAACCTCGACGCGATCCTCGAACCGGTCAAGAGCTGACGGAGGCCCGACGACGACATGGCGGCACCGGCCCTCGGCAAGAAGATTCCCGATTTCGCAGGCGACTCGACCGCCGGACGCTGGCGCCTCAAGGACGCGGCCGGCAAAGCGCTGGTGCTCTACTTCTACCCGCGCGACAACACCTCCGGCTGCACCAAGGAAGGCGAGGCGTTTCGCGACCTCGCGGCCGACTTCAAGAAGGCCGGCGCGGTGATCGTCGGCGTGTCGCCCGACAGCGTCGCCTCGCACGAGAAGTTCAAGCAGAAGTACCGGTTTCCGTTCGAGCTGCTCGCCGATCCGGAGCAGCGGGTCTGCAAGCTCTTCGACGTCATCAAGGAGAAGAGCATGTACGGCAGGAAGTACCTGGGCGTCGAGCGCAGCACCTTCCTGCTCGACGCCGAGGGCGTACTGCGCCACGAATGGCGCAAGGTCAAGGTCGACGGCCACGCCGAAGCAGTGCTCGCCGCGGCCCGCGCGCTGTAGGCAGGGCCCACGATGACGCGAACCGCGCGCGCCAAGCGCCGCATATTCGTGCTGGACACCAATGTCCTGATGCACGACCCGACCGCGATCTTCCGCTTCGAGGAACACGACATCTACATCCCGATGATCGTGCTCGAGGAGCTCGACGCGGGCAAGAAGGGCCTGTCGGAATCGGCCCGCAACGTGCGGCAGGTCAGCCGCTTCCTCGACGAGCTCATGCAGGGCGCGACCAAGGAGCAGATCGACGTCGGGCTTGCGCTGCCGAACGTGCTGAACGGCAGCAGTGGCAAGCGCCCGCCGGCGGGACGCCTGTTCTTCCAGACCAAGAACCTCGACGCCGGCCTCCCGGATCTTCCCGGCCACGGCGCCGACAACGCGATCCTCGGCCAGGCACTGGCGTTGAAGCGCGCGCACGCCGACGCCGAGGTGACGCTGGTGTCGAAGGACATCAACCTCAGGATCAAGGCCGCGATCCTCGGCGTGCACGCCGAGGACTACTTCAGCGACCAGACGATCGAGGACGCCGACCTCCTCTACACCGGCACGCAGGCGCTGCCGCCGGACTTCTGGGAGCGCCACGGCGCCGACATGCAGTCCTGGAAGGAGCACGCGCGCACCTTCTACCGGCTGCGCGGCCCGGCGGTGCGCGAGTGGCACCCGAACCTGTTCCTCTACGAGGACACGCCGAACGGCGTCGAGGCGACGGTGCGCAGCGTCGCGGGCGACGAGGCGGTCGTCGAGCTGGTGCACGACTTCCGGACCGAGCGCCACAACGTCTGGGGCGTGACGGCGCGCAACCGCGAGCAGAACTTCGCGCTCAACCTGCTGATGGACCCGGAAATCGACTTCGTCACCGTGCTCGGCCCGGCCGGCACCGGCAAGACGCTGCTGACGCTGGCCGCCGGACTCGCGCAGACGCTCGACAACCGGCGCTTCAACGAGATCATCATGACCCGCGTGACGATCCCGCTCGGCGAAGACATCGGCTTCCTCCCCGGCACCGAGGAGGAGAAGATGGAGCCGTGGATGGGCGCGCTGATGGACAACCTCGAGGTGCTGACGCAGGGCCAGGAGGGCGGCAACTGGGCGCGCGCGGCGACCAACGACCTGCTGCGCAGCCGGATCAAGATCCGCAGCCTGAACTTCATGCGCGGCCGCACGTTCCTGAGCCGCTTCCTGATCCTCGACGAGGCGCAGAACCTGACCCCGAAGCAGATGAAGGCGCTGGTGACGCGCGCAGGCCCCGGCACGAAGCTGATCTGCCTCGGCAACATCGCGCAGATCGACACGCCCTACCTCACCGAGACCACCTCCGGCCTGACTTACGTCGTCAACCGCTTCCGCGGCTGGCCGCACTCCGGCCACGTGACGCTGGTGCGCGGCGAGCGCTCGCGGCTGGCCGACTTCGCCTCCGACAGCCTGTGACGCCCGGCCAGTGAACCATCCCCGCGGCGCACGGTCCTAACGCCCAGTCATGCCAGCCCTCGCCGCCCCGCTGCGCCGCCTGCTCCTCGCCTTGACAATCACGGCGCTGACCGTCGAGGCCTCGCTCGCCGCCTCGCCGGCCGCGCAGGAGCTGCCCGACATCGGGACCCCGGCCGACGCGGTGCTGACCGGCAGCGACGAGTACAAGATCGGCGCGATGATCATCCAGGGCCTGCAGGACCAGGGGCAGATCATCGACGACCCGGAAATCAACGAGTACATCAACTCGGTCGGCGCGCGGCTCGCGAGCCACGCGCAGGAAGGCACGATCAAGTTCACGTTCTTCGTCGTCAAGGACCGCGGCATCAACGCCTTCGCGCTGCCGGGCGGCTTCGTGTGCGTCAACGCGGGCCTGCTGCTCGCCACCGCGAGCGAGAGCGAGCTCGCCGGCGTCCTCGCGCACGAGATCTCCCACGTCACGCAACGCCACATCGCGCGCAGCATCCAGAACCAGAGCAAGGCGAGCCTCGCCTCCGCCGCCGCGATGCTCGCGGCGATCCTGGTTGGCGCGGTGTCCGGCAACGCCAACGTCGGCATGGCGGGCGTCATGGCGGGCCAGAGCGCGGCGCTGCAGCACCAGCTCAACTTCTCGCGCGAGAACGAGTACGAGGCCGACCGCGTCGGCATCGGCGTCATGGCGGCGGCCGGCTTCGACCCGAACGCGATGGCCTCGTTCTTCGACACGATGGGCCGGCGCCAGCCCTACGCCGGGCAGAACGCCAAGATCCTCGAGTTCCTGCAGAACCACCCGGTCACGAGCGCGCGTATCGCCGAGGCCAAGGCGCGCGCGGCGGCCTACCCGATCGTCCGGCCGGTCGACTCGACCGGCTACCAGCTGACGCGCGAGAAGCTGCGCGTGCTGGCGCTGCCGATCGAGGCCGACCCGCACGACGCCTACGCCGACGCCGCCGTGCCCGAGAAGGTGGTCAGCGACTACCGGCTGTACGGCCGCGCGCTCGCCCTGATCCCGAGCAAGACGCCGGCCGAGGCGGTGCCGATCCTCCGGGACCTCGTGAACCGCCACCCGGACATCATCGAGTACCACTCCGCGCTTGGACAGGCGCAGCTGGCCGCCGGCGACGTGCAGGGCTCGCGCGAGACGCTCGCGCACGCCATGGAGCTGTTCCCGCGCAACGTGCCGATCACGGTGCGCTACGCCGAGACGCTGATGCGCGGCAACGAGGCGCGCCTCGCCCACCAGGTGCTGCTGGACCTGTTCAACGCGGTGCCGCCGACGCACGAGCAGGTCAGGCTCCTCGCGCTCGCGGCGAGCGCCGCCGGCGAGGCGGCGGAAGCCGACTATTACATGGCCGAGTACGACGTGATGGGCGGCGAGCTCGCGCTCGCGATCATGACGCTGCGCCAGGCGCTCGCCGTGCCCAACATCACGCCGATGCAGCGCAGCCGG
>Ga0335079_10005143_pt1 | contig 15008 bp, 13 predicted proteins | sample Lox_Sample_33_FD_206719 | JGI IMG/M metagenome (GOLD analysis project Ga0335079, IMG submission 206719) | Soil microbial communities from Loxahatchee National Wildlife Refuge, Florida, United States - Lox_Sample_3.3 | ecosystem: Environmental > Terrestrial > Soil > Wetlands | place: USA...
CGCGCACCGCCGCCGCGGCGCGAGCGATCGCCCGCACCTGCATCTCGTAGATCTCGGGGTACATCAGCCCGAGCCGGCAGCCGCGCGTCCCCAGCATCGGGTTCGCCTCGTGCAGCGCCCGGATGCGCTCGCGCATCCGCTCGTCGGCCGCCTGCTCCTCCGCCGGGAGGAACTCGTGCAGCGGTGGGTCGAGCAGCCGGATCGTCACCGGCAGCCCGGCCATCGCCTCGAAGATCCCCTCGAAGTCAGACTGCTGGAACGGCAGCAGCCGCTCCAGCGCCGCCAGCCTTCCGGCGAGACCGTCGGCCAGGATCATCTCCTGGACAACGGGCAGCCGCTCGTCGCCGAAGAACATGTGCTCGGTGCGGCAGAGGCCGATCCCCTCCGCCCCGAACGCACGAGCGCGGGCCGCGTCCTCCGGTGTGTCCGCGTTCGCACGCACGCGGAGCCGCCGACGTTCGTCCGCCCACGCGAGCACGGTCTCGAAGTCGTTCCCCGGCTTCGGGGGGACGAGCGGCACGGCGCCGACGAACACGCGGCCCGTGCCGCCGTCGATCGTGACCAAGTCGCCGTCGGCGAGCACGTGCGGCCCGATCGTCGCGGTGCGCGCCGCCTCGTCGATGTGCAGGTCGGCGCAGCCGGCGACGCAGGGCTTCCCCATCCCGCGCGCCACGACGGCCGCGTGGGAGGTCATGCCGCCGTGCACCGTCAGGATCCCCTGCGCCGCGATCATCCCGTGGATGTCGTCCGGCGTCGTCTCGTAGCGCACGAGCAGCACCGGCCCCGATTTCGAACGCTCGACCGCCCGGTCGGCGTCGAACACGATGCCGCCGCTCGCGGCGCCGGGCGAGGCGTTGAGCCCTCTCCCGGCCGGCTCGACGGCGGCGTCGGGGTCGATCATCGGATGGAGCAGCTGATCGAGCTGACCGGCGTCGATCCGCTGGATCGCCTCGTCGCGCGTGATCAGCCCTTCGTCGACCATCGCGACCGCCGCCTTCAGCGCCGCCGCCGCCGTGCGCTTCGCCGCGCGCGTCTGGAGCAGGTACAGCCGGTCGTCCTCGACCGTGAACTCGATGTCCTGCATGTCCCGGTAGTGCCGTTCGAGGCGCGCCATCGTCTCGACCAGCTGCTCGTAGGCTCCGGGAAGCACCCCGCGCATCGCCTCGATCGGCTGCGGCGTCCGGATGCCGGCAACGACGTCCTCGCCCTGCGCGTTCGCCAGGAACTCGCCGTACGGGCCCAGATCGCCCGTCGACGGGTCGCGCGTGAACGCAACGCCCGTGCCCGAGCGCTCGCCCTTGTTTCCGAACACCATCTGCACGACGTTCACGGCGGTGCCGAGATCGTCCGGGATCTCGTGCGCGTGGCGGTAGACGCGCGCCCGCGGCGTGTTCCACGACCGGAAGACCGCCTCGACCGCGCGCAGGAGCTGGACGCGCGCGTCGTCGGGGAACTCCTCGCCGGTGTCGTCACGGTAGATCCGCCGGAACGTCGCGACCAGCACGAGCAGGTCGGCGGCGTCGAGATCGGTGTCGTGCTGCACACCGCGCTCGCGCTTCAGCGCAGCCAGCGCGCTCTCGAACCGATGCCCGTCGACGCCCGCGACCACCTCGCCGAACATCTGCACGAGCCTGCGGTAGGAGTCGTAGGCGAAGCGCGGGTTCCCGGTTCGCGTGGCCAGCCCGGCGGCGGACGCCTCGCCGAGCCCGATGTTCAGAATCGTGTCCATCATCCCCGGCATCGAGACCGCCGCGCCCGACCGCACCGACACGAGCAACGGGTCGTCGTCGCCGCCGAAGCGCTTCCCCGAGCGCTGCTCGAGCCGCCGGAGGTGCTCCTCGACCTCGGACTCGAGGCCGTCCGGGAGCCGCTCCGACTCCAGGTAGGCGCGGCACGCATCGGTGGTGATCGTGAACCCGGCCGGCACGGGGATCCCGAGCTGCGTCATCTCCGCCAGGCCGACGCCCTTGCCGCCGAGGAGCTCGCGGCCACCGTCTGCCGGCTGGTCGAAGTCGAACACGTAGCGTTTCGCCATCGCGGGAGGGGAGGCTATCGCCCGCGGGACCGGCGGGACCTGAACTCGGCCACCCATGCGAGCGCTCGCAGCCCGAACCAGAACGGCGTGAACAGGCCGTAGAAGACGACGAGGGCCGCGCCCAGGGTCGCGTACCAGGTGCCCCAGCGCCAGAGCGGGACCGGCGGCTTGGGCTTCACCGGCGCTGCTCGACGAGCCCGATGATGCGATGCGAGATCTCCTCGATCGAGAGCTCGCTGACCTCGAGCACCGGGCAGTTGAGCCGGCGGTGGACCTGGGAGGCGTAGTCCAGCTCCTCGTAGATCTCGACGAGGCTCGCGTACTTGCGGTCGCCGCGCATCCACCGGATGCGCTCCTCGCGGATCTCCGAGAGCCGCTGCGCGTCGATCGTCAGCCCGACGATCTTGGCCGGCTCGATGCGGAACAGCTCCGGCGGCGGGTCGATCCCCTTGACGAGCGGCACGTTCGCCGCTTTCCACCCCAGGTAGCCGAGGTAGATCGAGAGCGGCGTCTTCGACGTCCTCGAGACGCCGACGAGCACGACGTCCGCCTCGTCCAGTCCGCCCGAGACGCCGTCGTCGTGCTTGACCGCGAACTCGATCGCCGACATTCGCTTGAAGTACGCATCGTTCAGCGGCGGACGCGCTCCCGGCTTCATCCTCGCCGCCTGGCCGGAGACCTTCGCCACGGCCGCGATCGGATGGCCGAGCAGGTCGCAGTAGTGCAGCCTCGCGCGCCGGCAGAGCATGCGCATCGTGTCGCGCAGCCCGGGCTCGACGAGCGTGTAGACGACGACGGCCGGGCGGCCGCGCATGCGGTCGACGGCGAGCTGCAGGTCGGCCGCCGTCTCGACCCGCGGATGGCGGACCTCGCGGAACTCCTGGTCGGGGAACTGCGCCTCGAGCGCCTGGACGAGTCGCTGCGCGGTCTCACCGGTCGAGTCGGAGACCGTGTGCAGCTCGACCGCCATCAACCGGCGCGCTGGATCTGGGTGAAGTCGCCGAGCCGGCCCAGGGCGTCGCGAACGTCGAGCAGCAGCCGCAGCCTGTTCGCCCGCACCGCCGGATCGTCGGCCATCACCAGCACGTCGTCGAAGTAGCGGTTGACGTGCGGCGCGAGCGCTGCGGCCTCACGCAGGCCGCCGCCGACCTCGATCGTCGTGCCGTCCAGGGCATCGGCGAGATCGCGCTCCGCCCCGTCTTCGAGCAACGAGCGGTCGAGCGTCGGCGCGGCGTCGGCCTCGGCGCGCCCCGCGAGGCGGTGTGCGCGGTCGAACGCCGTGTGCACGGCCTCGAAGTCGTCGGAGCGCTCGGCCGCAGCGAGGGCCCGAGCCTGCCGTGCGATCCCGGCGAGGTCGGTCGCGGCGGACGACCTTGCGGCGCGGACGAACTGCACCGGCACGTCGAGGAGCCCTTCGAGGCGCTCCTCGACGAACTCGCGCGCCTCGTCTGCGATCAGCGCGCGCGGGACGACGACGCCGCTCTCGACCGCGAGCCGGCAGAGGCCGATCGCGGCCCGGCGGAGGCCGTAGGGGTCGCGGGAGCCAGTCGGCCGCTTGCCGAGGCCGAACACGACGTTGAGCGTGTCCAGCTTGTCCGCGGCCGCCAGCACCGCCCCGGCCGGGGTCGTCGGCAGCGGGCCGCCCGCGCTGTCCGGCCGGTACTGCTCGTCGATCGCCTGCACGACCTCGGGCGCCACGCCCTCGATCCGTGCATAGGTCGCGCCGATGTGCCCCTCGAGCTCGGGAAACTCGCGGACGAGCTCCGCCGACTGGTCGGCCTTGGCGAGCAGCGCCGCCTGGATCGCGGCATCGTCGCCGCCGAGCTTCGCGACGAGCTCGACCAGGCGGTCGGTCTTGTCGGCAAACGTCCCGGCGCCGCGCAGGAACGTGATCGACCGCAGGCGCTCCACCAGTCCGTCGATCCCCGTCTCGAGATCCCGCCGGTAGGTGAACTCGGCGTCCTCGAGGCGGCCGCGCAGCACGAACTCGTTCCCGGCGCGGACGACGTCGGGGTCGCCGCCGTTCGCCACGAAGGCGAAGCGGTTCCCGCCGAGCGGGAAGTACCGCTGATGCGACTGCATCGTCGTCGTGACGACCCGCTCCGGCAGCTCGAGGAACCGCGCGTCGAACGAGCCTTCCTGCACGCGTGCGTATTCGACGAGATAGACGACCTCGTCGAGCTTGCCGGCCGGGTCGGTCCACGGGCCGAGGTCGTCGAGCCCCATGACGATCCGCTCGTACCGCACGGCGCGATCCGGCTCGACCCCGACGGCGCGCAGCACCGACAGGTAGTCCTGCGCGCTCGGGATCTCGACGCGCCCGGGATTCGTGAAGCGGTGGCCGTACGAGAAGCCGCCGCACTCGACGCCGTCGAGCGCGACCTCGATCGTCCGGCCCTCGAGCTTCGCGCACACCCAGCGCACCGGCCGCGCGAAGCGGAACCCCGCCCCCCACGTCATGGACTTCGCGAACTGGAGGCCGGTGACGATCGCGGCGAGCCTCTCGGGAAGAGCCTCCTCGATCGGCACGCCCGGGATCTCGAAGCCGAGAAAGCCGTCCCGGACGGCGAGCTGCTCCACCGCGACACCGTGCTTGCGCGCGAATCCCGCAGCGGCCTGTTCGCGGAGGTTCTCCGGCGGGCCCTGGATCCAGGCGTCGTCGGTCCGCTCGGGGACCGTCGCCGGGAACGCGAGCCGGCGGGGCCCGATCCACAGCTCCTCGGCGATCACGCCGAGGTGGTCGAGGCACAGGCCGGGCAGCTGCAGGCCCGCCTCCATGCACGCTGCGGCGGGCAGCTCCTCGCAGCCGATCTCAAGCAGCAGCTTCGGCATGCTCCTGCTGCTGCTCGAGGTACAGCTGCGCGACGTCGCGGACGAGATCGCGGATGCGCGCGATGTACGCCGCTCGCTCGGCCACCGAGATCGCGCCGCGCGCATCGAGGAGGTTGAACGAGTGGTTCGCCTTGAGGACCTGGTCGTAGGCGGGCAGCGGCAGGCCGAGCTCGACGAGCGCGCGCGCCTCCTCTTCGTACTCGCCGAACCGCCGCACCAGCGTGTCGACCGGCGCCGCCTCGAAGTTGTAGCGCGACCACTGCCGCTCGTTCTCCCGGTAGACGTCCTCCCACGTCACCCCGTCGGCCCACACGAGGTCGAAGACGGTCGGCTTCTCCTGCACGACCATCGCGAGGCGGTCGAGCCCGTACGTGATCTCCGCCGGCACGAGGTCGAGGTCGAGCCCGCCGAGCTGCTGGAAGTAGGTGAACTGCGTGATCTCCATCCCGTCGCACCAGACCTCCCAGCCGAGCCCCCAGGCGCCGACGGTCGGCTGCTCCCAGTCGTCCTCGACGAAGCGGATGTCGTGGCGGGCGGTGTCGAGCCCCAGCGCCGTAAGCGAGGCGAGGTAGAGGTCGAGCACGTCGGACGGGCTCGGCTTGAGGATCACCTGGTACTGGAAGTAGTGCTGGAACCGCATCGGGTTCTCGCCGTACCGGCCGTCGAGCGGACGGATCACCGGCTCCAGGTACGCGGTCTTCCACGGGTGCGGGCCGAGGCTGCGCAGGAACGTCGCGGGATTCATCGTCCCGGCCGCGACCTCCGTGTGGTACGGCGTCAGCAGCACGCAGCCCTGGTCGGCCCAGAAGCGCTCGAGCGCGAGGATCGTGTCCTGGTACGTTCGCGCGGCCATGAGCGCCCATCGTAAGGACCGCTGGCAACGACTGTCGTTCACCTCGGACGCGCTCGCCGGCAACCCACTCGGCGACCCGTACGAGCGCCCGTTGTGGGTCTGGACACCGTCCGACACCACGCGCCGCTACCCGGCGGTCTACGTGATCCAGGGGATGACGGGCATGGTCGATGCATGGTTCAACGTCCGTCCGTGGACGGAGTCGTTCCCCGACGCGGTCGAACGTCTCGCCCCCGATGCGGTCGTCGTGCTCGTCGACGCGTTCACCGCGGTCGGCGGGTCGCAGTTCCTCGACTCGCCCGCGATCGGCCGCTACCACACCTATCTCTGCGACGAGATCGTCCCGTTCGTCGACGGCGCCTTCCCGACGATCGCCGACGCGCGCCACCGCGGCATCCAGGGGAAGTCGTCGGGCGGCTACGGGGCGATGGTCACCCCGCTGCTGCGGCCGGACCTCTTCGGTGCGCTGGCCACGCACGCCGGCGATGCGGCCTTCGACCTCTGCTACCTGGGCGAGTTCGCTCCTTCGGCGCGCGCGCTCCGCGACAAGTTCGAGGGATCGTACGACGAGTTCTGGCGCGACTTTCGCTCCGGGCGCCGCGTGCTCGAGAACCGCGAGGATCCGATCCTCGTCAACACGTACGCGATGGCGGCCGCCTACTCGTCGAACGACGACGGGACGATCGACCTGCCGTTCGAGATCGAGACCGGCGAGCTCCGGCCCGAGGTATTCGAGCGCTGGCTCGGCTGGGACCCCGTGCGAATGGCCCGCGACCCTTCGCACGCAGCGACGCTCCGCGGGCTACGCGGGATCTGGATCGACGCCGGGCGGGGCGACCAGTACTACCTCGACCTCGGTGCGACCGCCTACCGGAACGCGCTCGCCGCAGCGGGCGTGCCGGACGAGACCGTCCACTTCGAGCTGTTCGACGGGACGCACTTCGGGACCGGCTGGCGCTACCCGCTGTCGCTCGCCTGGCTCGTCGAGCGGCTCGCGTAGCGGGACGGCCGCTCCATCACCTTGAAGTTGGGCTCGTCGAACCCGAGCTTGCGGTACAGCGGGTGCATGTTGGTGGTGTGCAGGAGCCAGCGCAGGTCGACGAGCGGCCCCCGCTCGACCATCTCGCGAACGAGCTCCTCTCCCAGCCCGCGGCCCCGGTACTCGTCGAGCACGTAGACGTCGGCGAGGTACACGAACGACGTGCCGTCCGAAGCGGCGCGGCAGAACCCCACCTGCCGGCCGTTGTCGTAGAGGCCGACGACGCGGGCCGCCTCCTGCACGAGCCGGTCCTGGACGTCGCGCGGGCGCCCCTTCGCCCAGTAGCTCACCTCAGACAGGAAGCGATGCACCTCCTCGAGGTCGATGCGCTCCTTCGCGTCGTCGAGCTCGAGCCCGTCGCCGAGATCGCGCTTCACGCAGAGAGCGTCCTCAGCCGGAACCCGCCGTGCTCCTCGTACGACGAGGTGACCACGGCGAGCGCATCCCGGCGGGCGCGGCCCGAGAGCGGCGCCCCGACCGCATCGGCGAGCGGTGTCGAAAGCAGGTGCTCGATCGCCGCAAGCCCCTCCGGCGAGAGGCCGAGGCCGCCGGCGGCGTGTGCGCGGCAGACGGCACCACCCGCGCGGGCCGAGAACGCGACGAGCTCGTCCACTGCACCGCACTCGACGCAGCTCGTCAGGTGCGGCAGGTAGCCGGCCAGCCAGAGCAGCTTCAGCTGGAACGAGAGCACCAGTGGGTCGACGGCGGGCTGCGTCTCGGCCGGCGCGGCGCCGTCGAGCGCGTCGAGGAACCGCTCCAGCGCGAGGAACGCGCGCTCGTTCGGCTCGGGCTCCCCGTGGAGCCGCAGCATCGCCTCGGCGCCGATCAGGCCGACGTTCAGGCGATACGGCTCTTCGCGGATCGCGTGATGCGAGCGTTTCAGGTCGACGCCGGTGATCGTGAGCAGCTCGCCCCCACCCTGGTGCAGCAGCAGCTCGACGTGCGACAGCGGCTCGAGACGCGCCCCGAAGCGCGACTTCGTCTTGCGGACGCCCTTCGCGATCGCCCCGACGCGGCCGCGGTCGGCGGTGTACAGGTGCAGGATGCGGTCGGCCTCCCCGTAGCGCAGCGAGCGCAGCACGATCGCGTCGGTCTTCGAGGAGCGCCCGGCCATTCGGGCCAGTCTATGGACGCATCCGGCCCGTGCCGGCGGCCGCGGCCGGGATGCGCTGGCACGTCGGGCAGTACCACGTCCCGCGGCCCGCGGTGCGCGTCTTGTCGATCGGCGTGCCGCACCGCTCGCACGGCTCGCCGCCGCGGCCGTAGACCTTGAACTCCTCCTGCATCGACCCGCTGCCGCCGTCGGGAAGCGCGTAGTCGCGGAGCGTCGATCCCTGGCGCGCGATGCCCTGCTGCAGCGCGCGGCGGATACCGCGATGGAGCGCCTTCACCTCGTCGCTCCCGAGCGCCGATGCCGGCGTCAGCGGATGGATGCGCGCGCGCCACAGCGCCTCGTCCGCGTAGATGTTCCCGACGCCGGCGACGGTGCGCTGGTCGAGGATCGCCGCCTTGATCGGCGCCTTTCGCCGTGCCAGCCGCCCGGCGAGATCGCGCGCGCGGTAGGTGTCGTCGAGCGGCTCCGGGCCGACCCGGGCGTCGAGGTACGGCTCGAGCTCGTCCGGCTCGAGCAGGAGCCACGTCCCGAACCTGCGGACGTCGCGATAGGCGACATCCGATCCGTCGTCTAATCTGACAACGGCACGACGGTACGGATCGTCCGGCAGCGTCCCGCCCTCGCCGTGCCGCAACGACCCCGTCATCCGGAGGTGGATCAGGAGAGCACGATCAGACTCGAACCGGACAATGAGATACTTGCCGCGACGCTCGAGCGACTCGACGCGCTCGCCTTCCAGCTCGGCGGCGACCAGCTGCGGATCGACCGGCCGCGTGAGCCGCGTGTCGGAGATCGCAACCCGGTCGACACGGCGGCCCTCGAGCACCGGCGCGAGCTGGCGGCGGACCGACTCGACCTCGGGCAGCTCGGGCATCTCCCCACGCTAGCCGCGGCCGATGGGGACGCGTCTGCGCGAGCCGTCATGGCGGGGCCGCCGGGTCGCGAACCGGTCAGTCGACCGTCTCGAGCAGCACCGGCCGCTCCTGCGGAGGCTCGGCCGTGATCTCGTAGGCGCGGAGGAGCTCGGTCGCCGCTGCCGCCGCGGCCGCCTCGTCCCGCGCGAGCACGCGGGCGAGCGGCTGGCCGAGCTCGACGGCATCGCCGCGCTTCGCGAGGCAGAGCACGCCGACCGCGTGGTCGATCGCGTCCTCCTTCGTCCGCCGGCCGGCGCCGAGGTGGACCGCGGCGTTGCCGACGGCGATCGCTCCGACGCGGTGGACGAAGCCTCCAGCAGGAGCGGGCACGTCGCGCTCGACCGGCGCCGACGGGAGGGCCTGCTCGTCGGTCGTCCCGCCCTGGGCTTCGATCCAGCGGCGCCACGCGGCCTCGGCCGACCCGTCGGCGACCGCGGCCTCGGCGCGCCGCCGGCCCTCGACCGCGTCGACGCCGAGGTCGGAGAGCGCGAGCAGGCGTGCGCAGGCGTCGAGCACGAGCTCGGTGAAGTCGCCGGGCCCACGGCCGCGCACGGTGTCGAGCGCCTCGCGCACCTCGACCGCGTTCCCGACCGCGGACCCGAGCGGCTGGTCCATGTCGGTGAGCAGGCAGACGACCTCGCGCCCGGCCTGGCGGCCGAGCGACAGCATCGCGTCGGCGAGCAGCCGCGCGTCCTCGAGCGTCTTCATGAACGCGCCGTCACCGACCTTCACGTCGAGCACGATCGCCTGGGCCCCGGCGGCGAGCTTCTTGGACATGATCGACGCGGCGATCAGCGAAAGCTGGTCGACCGTCGCCGTGACGTCGCGGAGCCCGTAGAGCAGCTTGTCGGCGGGGACGAGGTCGCCGGTCTGGCCGATGATCGCGAGGCCGACATCACGCACCTGTCCGACGAACTCGTCGAGGCGGAGCTCCGTGCGGTAGCCGGGGATCGACTCGAGCTTGTCGAGCGTGCCGCCCGTATGACCGAGCCCGCGCCCGCTCATCTTCCCGAACGGCACGCCGCACGCGGCGACGATCGGCCCGACCGCGAGGGACGTCTTGTCGCCGACGCCGCCGGTCGAGTGCTTGTCGACCACCTTCCGGCCGAGCTCGGCGCCGAGGTCGATCGTGTCGCCGCTCCGGATCATCGCCTCGGTCAGCACGAAGGTCTCGCGGGCCGACAGCCCGCGGAAGAACACGGCCATGCAGAACGCGGCCATCTGGTAGTCGGGCACCTCCCCGCGCGCGTACCCGAGAATCAGCTCCGCGAGCTCCTCGTCCGGGAGCTCCTCGCCGTCCCGCTTGCGCTGGATCAGCTCGGCCGGACGGATCATCGCGTCGCGACGAAGATCGAGCTTCGGCCGTGGACGACGATCGGCAGCGCGACGTCCTCGGGGACCGGCCGCGAGGACGTCGAGAGCGACTGCTGGTACGCGACGAGCTTCGCACGGTCGCGGACGATCACCTCGGTGTCGACGTCGATCCGGTCGACGTCCCGGAAATGACGCCGAAGGAGCTCCTCGCCGTTCTCGCGGCTGAACTGGCGCGTGAGCGACGAGACGTCCATCCCGATCAGCTCGGCGAGCTCGGGCAGGTGGTCGACGGAGTTCGTCGCGGCGAACAGAGCCCCGTCGTCCGTGAGCACCCGGGCGAGCTCGGCGACCGCGCGTTCGCGATCCGCGACGTGGTACAGCATCCAGGCCGCGACCGCGACGTCGAAGGATCCATCCGCGAACGGCAGGGCCTGCACGTCGCCCACCCGGGCGTCGAGGCCGTTCGCCCGCGCGAGCTCGACCATGCGCTCCGACTGGTCGACGAACACGAGAGACGCATCGAGCTCCGCCACGATCCGCGTAGCGAGCTCACCGGTGCCGCCGCCGACCTCGAGCACCGCTCGCGGCCGGCGCTCCTGCAGCAGGCGCCACAGAACGTCGGGCCCGTTCTCGCCGGTGACCTCCTCGTAGAGCGCCCGCCGCGCCTGGAGGTTGTCCTCCCGCGCGTACTGCTCCCGGACCAGTGCCGGGTCGGTCGACATCGTCACGCGGCCTTCTCCGCCACGAAGATCGAATTCGAACGGCGTGCGCGAAACGGCTCGTCGATCGCGTCCGGGAGATTGGCGACGAAGGGCGACATCGAGATCGACGCGCTCACGTACTCCTCCACCGCTTCGCGGTCCGCGAACTCGAGCTCGCCGTCGATGTCGATGCGCTCGACGTGTGGGAAGTCGCGTCCGAGCAGCTCCGACCCGCTCTCACGCGAGAACGCGATCGTCGAGGGGCCGCTACCGACGAGCTCACGGAGCTCGTGGAGGTGAAGCACCGAGTTCGTGGCGGCGACGAGCCTGCCGCCCGGGCGGAGGACGCGCGCGAGCTCGGAGACGGCGCGCTCGCGATCCGGGACGTGGTACAGCATCCACGCTGCGACCACGACGTCGAACGATCCGTCGTCGAACGGCAGGCTCTGGACGTCCGCGACCTGCGCATCGACTCCGTTCGCGCGGGCGAGCTCCACCATGCGCGGCGACAGATCGACCGCGACGACGTCGGCGCCGACCTCGCCGGCGATCCAGCGGGCGAGCTCGCCCCAGCCGCACCCCACCTCCAGCACCGTCGCAGGCCGGGCCTCTGCGACCGCCTTGACGATCGCCGTCCGCGCGTCGACGACGGTGCCGGCGCCCGTATATGCCGCCGCGCGCGTACGAAGGCGCGCGTCGTCGGCGTACTCAGCGGTGACGAGCTCGGGGTCGTCGAGCCGCGTCACGGGTCGACGATCGGCCGGCCGGGAACGCCCCGTGGGGCTGGACCGCCGCCGAGCCAGGCGTTCACGGTCGCCCCCACGTCGGCGAACTCGCCGTCCTCGTGGATCCGGCCGGCCGCGTTCCGTCCTTCGACGTACGCGATCAGCAGCGCGTACTCGCGCGAGTGGTCGGTCGACGGCGTCGTCGGGTCGCAGCCGTGGTCCGAGGTGATGATCAGCAGGTCGCCCGGCTGCAGCGCGTCGAGGAGGTCCGGCAGGCGCCGGTCGAAGTCCTGCAGGCAGCGGTGAAAGTTGACCGGGTCGTTGCGGTGGCCCCAGAGCATGTCGGTCTCGACGAGGTTGGTGAAGACGAACCCGTCGTCGATCGTGCGCAACAGCTCCTCGGTCTTCTGGATGCCTTCGACGTTCGACCGCGTCGCGTGCTCGTCGTCGATGTCGATGTGCGCGAAGATGTCCGGGATCTTGCCGACGCCGTAGACCTTGTGGCCGGCGGCACGCACCTGCGAGAGGTAGTTCGGCCGCTTCGGCTCGAGCGAGAAGTCGTGCCGGTTCGGGGTTCGCTCGTACGATCCGGGCTCGCCGACGAACGGCCGCGCGATCACGCGGCCGACCGCATGCTTGCCGGTGAGGATCTCGCGCGCCACTCGGCAGGCGTCGTAGAGCTCCTCGAGCGGGATCGTCTCCTCGTGCGCCGCGATCTGGAACACCGAATCGGCGCTCGTGTAGACGATCCACTTGCCGGTGTGCTGATGCTCCTCGCCGAGCTCCTGGATGATCTCGGTGCCGCTCGCGGGACGGTTGCCGAGCACTCCGCGGCCGGTGCGGTTCATGAAGGGGTCGATCACCTCGTCCGGGAAGCCGAACGGGTACGTCGGCATGGCGTGCGGTGTGACGACGCCCATCAGCTCCCAGTGGCCGGTCGTGGTGTCCTTTCCCTTCGAGCGCTCGAGCAGCCGCCCGGCGACCGCGGGCGCACCCGGCTGCGGAGCACAGCCCTCGAGCGGTTCGACGTTCCCGAGGCCGAGCGCCTCGAGCGTCGGCAGGTCGAGGCCGCCGACGGCCCGGGCGACGTTGGCCAGCGTGTTCGACCCCTCGTCGCCGAACTCGGCGGCGTCCGGCAACGCTCCCGCTCCGACGGCGTCCAGCACGATGACGCACGCGCGCGGCACCGAGCTATCCTACTTCCGTGGCGACCGTGCTCGGACTGCTCGGAATGGCCGTCTTCGTGACGTTCATCATCGCGCTCGCCGCCGGCGTCACCTGGGTCGTGGTGAAGCTGTTCCCGGCGAAGAACGCAGCGCCCTAGACGGCGGAGAGCGGCAAGACCGCCGACAGCGGCGTGTAGGCGAGGCCGTGGGCCGCCGCGACCGCCTCGTACGTCACCTTGTGCTCGATCACGTTGACGCCCTTCGCGAGGCACTGGTCCGCGGCGACCGCGTCGTGCAACCCGTGGTTCGCGATCGCCTCGACGTAGGGCAGCGTGGCATTCGTGAGCGCGTGCGTCGACGTGATCGGGACGGCGCCCGGCATGTTCGCGACGCAGTAGTGGATCACCTCGTCGACGAGGTACACCGGATCGGCGTGTGTGGTCGCATGCGACGTCTCGAAGCAGCCGCCCTGGTCGATCGCGACGTCGACGACGACTGCGCCCGGCCGCATCGCAGTGATCATCTCGCGCGTCACCAGCTTCGGCGCGAGCGCGCCCGGGATCAGGACGGCGCCGATCACGAGGTCGGCCTGTGCAACCGCCTCGCCCACCTCGAGACTCGAGCTCATGAGCAGCGTGACCCTGCCCGAGAGCACTTCCTCGAGGTGCCGCATCCGGTCGATCGAGCGCTCCAGGATCGTGACCTGCGCGCCGAGACCGAGCGCGATCACCGCCGCGTTGTAGCCGACGACACCGCCGCCGACGATCACGACCTTGCCCGGCGCGACTCCCGGGACGGCGCCGAGCAGCAGCCCGCGGCCGCCGAGCGGTTTCTCGAGGAAGTGCGCGCCCGCCTGCGGCGCGAGCCGGCCCGCGACCTCCGACATCGGCGCGAGCAGCGGCAGCGAGCGGCCTACCTCGACGGTCTCGTACGCGATCGCCGTGATTCCCGAGTCGACGAGCGCCCGCGTCAACGGCTCGTCGGCCGCGATGTGCAGGTACGTGAAGAGAATCAGGCCCGCGCGGAGCCGCCGATACTCGGGCTCGATCGGCTCCTTGACCTTGAGCAGGAGGTCGCTCGATTCCCACACGTCGTCGACGGTCGTGATCCGCGCTCCCACGCGCTCGTACTGCTCGTCCGCGAACGCGCTTCCGGCGCCTGCGCCGGCCTCGACCGCGACCGCGTGACCGTGGTTGATCAGCTCGAGCGCGCCTGCCGGCGTCAGCGCGACCCGGTACTCGTCCGGCTTGATCTCCCTGGCGACCCCGATGCGCACGGCCGCGAAGCCTATCTCCCTGCGACGGCGAAGGGCATCAAGCGCGGGCGGCGTCGACCAGGGCGAGCGTGACGTCCACCATCGCCTCGAGGTCGGAGACGGAGATCCGCTCGGCCGGGGTGTGGATGTCGGTCATCCCGTTGGCGAGGTTGACCACCTGGAAGCCGCGGTTGTTGAAGACGTTGGCATCCGCCGCGCCGCCCGACAGCTCGTACCGGACCTCGTGGCCACAGCGCTCGAGCGCAACCGCGGCAAGTGCCACCGGCCGGTCGGAGCGCCCGAATCGGTAACCCTGGTAGCTCTTCCGCGTGACCGTCGTCGCCTCGCACTCGGCGATCCCGGCGGCAAAGGTCACGGCGTCCTGCATCTCCTGGACGAGGTCGGCGAGGCGCCGTTCGTCGTGGGAGCGCGCCTCCGCGACGAACGTGCACCACTCCGGGACGATGTTCGTCGCGGTCCCGCCGGAGATCGTCCCGACGTTGGCGGTCGAGATCTCGTCGACGCGGCCGAGCCGCATCTCGGAAATCGCGCGCGCAGCGGCGGCGATCGCCGAGCGGCCCTCGTCCGGATGCATGCCGGAGTGCGACGCCCGCCCGTGGAACGTCACTTCCAGCGACTGCGAGAACGGCGCCCCGAGGATGACCGTCCCGATCGGTGCGGCCTGGTCGTACACGTAGCCGATTCGTGCGTGAAGGCGCTGGTGGTCGAACGCCGCTGCGCCCTCGAGCCCGACCTCCTCCCGTGGCGTGAACAGGAGCTCGATCCCGGCATGTGGGCGGTTCTCGGCGAGCACGCTGCGCGTCGCGTCGAGCATGGCGGCCACCGCCGACTTGTCGTCCGCCCCGAGGATCGTCCCTGCGGCGTTGCGGACGCTGCCGTCCTCGACGACCGGCTCGATCGCGGCGGTCGGCGGCACGGTGTCGAGGTGCGCACAGAAGAGCAGCGGGTCGCCCGGCGCTGTGGCGTCGACCCGCGCGTAGATGTTCCCGGCGTTCGAGCCGATCACGGGTCCAGCATCGTCCTCGTCGGCCTCCAGGCC
>Ga0335079_10005145_pt1 | contig 15007 bp, 9 predicted proteins | sample Lox_Sample_33_FD_206719 | JGI IMG/M metagenome (GOLD analysis project Ga0335079, IMG submission 206719) | Soil microbial communities from Loxahatchee National Wildlife Refuge, Florida, United States - Lox_Sample_3.3 | ecosystem: Environmental > Terrestrial > Soil > Wetlands | place: USA: Florida...
CATCGAGCCGCAGGCGGCGCTCGGCGAGGTGAAGAGCCTGTTCGAGGACATCCCGCGCCGCAAGCTCCCGCCGCGCCCGGCGGTGCGGCCGCGGCCGGTGGTGCCGACCTCCTTCAGCATCGACACGGATCGGCCGAGCGGCACGCTGATGATCGCGCTGCGCACCCCGGGGCCGAAGGATGCGGATTTCGCCGCACTCGAGGTGCTGTCGGACGTGCTCAGCAACCGCCGCTTCGACCTCTACGCTCTGGTGCCGCAGGGCAAGGCGGTGGCGGCCGAATTCGCGCTCGATCCGCTGCCGGCGGCCGGGCTCGCCTACGCCGACGTGTCGTTCACCGCCGGGAGCGACGCCCGCGCGCTCGAGCACGAGGTGCGCGCGATCCTCGCGCGCGTGGCGCGCGACGGCGTGCCCGCGGAGCTGGTCGAGGCAGCGAAGCTCCAGGAACGGAGCGACGCGCAGCTGCAGCGCAACTCGATCGGTGAGCTCGCGGCCATCTGGTCGGATGCGGTCGGCATCTTCGGGCTCGAGTCTCCCGACGAGGACCTGAGGCGCATCGAGCAGGTGACGGTGGCGGACGTGAACCGAGTGGCGGCGAGATATCTCGACCTCGATCACGCCGTGGTCGGGGTGCTCAAGCCCCGCGGCTCGGGACGGCCCGTCCCCGGCGGCAGCGGCTTCGGCGGCCACGAGGCCATCTCGCTCGGGGAGGCGCACGTCACCGCGCTTCCCGCCTGGGCCGCCAAGGCCATCGGGCGGCTCACCGTTCCGGCCTCGACGCTGCAGCCGGTAGTGAGCACGCTGCCGAACGGCCTCACCCTCATCGTGCAGCCCGAGGATGTCAGCGACACCGTCACCGTGCTCGGTCACGTCCGCAATCGTCCCGAGACCGAGGAGCTCCCGGGAGAGGAAGGCGTCAGCTCGGTGCTCGAGCACCTCTTCCCCTACGGCAGCGAGCGACTCGACCGGCTCGCCTTCCAGGCGGCGCTCGATGGCATCGGCGCGCGCGAGCAGGCCGGCACCGATTTCTCCGTGCAGTCCCTCGCCGAGTACTTCGACCGCGCGCTCGAGCTGCTCGCCGACAACGAGCTGCACCCGGCGTTGCCCAACGCGGCGCTCGAGGTGATCCGCGGCCAGGTGGCCCAGGGAGTGGCGGCGCGCAACCTGAGCCCCGGATTCCTCGCGCAGCACTCGCTGCGCGCCGCGCTGTTCCCGGGGAGCGACCCGAGCCTGCGCATGTCGACCGCCGAGTCGGTGCGCTCGCTCGATGCCGACAAGGTCCGCGCCTACTATCGGCGCACCTTCCGTCCCGACCTGGCGACCATCGTCGTCATCGGCAAGGTCACACCCGAGAGCGCCGCGGCGGCGGTGGCGCGCTACTTTGGTGCCTGGAGCGCGACCGGCCCGCCGCCCCCCATCGACCTGCCGCCGGCGCCGCCGAACCGGCCCGACGTCATCAGCGTGCCCAACATGAGCCGCGTACAGGACCGCGTCGTGCTGGCGGAGAATCTCGCCCTGACGCGCACCGACCCGGACTATTACCCGCTCGAGCTCGGCAACGCCGTGCTCGGCGGCAGCTTCTATTCCACGCGCCTGAGTGTCGATCTGCGCAAGAACGCCGGCCTCGTCTACGGCGTCGGCTCACTGCTGCAGGCCGGCCGCACGCGCAGCGTCTACCTGGTGGACTACGCGAGCGATCCGCAGAACGTCGGCAAGGCCGCCGACATGGTGGTGCGCGAGCTGACCGCGATGCAGGAGGCGCCGGTCGGCGAGGATGAGCTGACGCGCGTCAAGGCGTACCTGCTGCGCCAGCTCCCCTTGAGCGAGGCCGGCGTCGCGCAGATCGCCCGCGGCCTCCTCGGACGGCGCGACCTCGGGCTGCCGCTCGATGAGCCGTCCGTCGCCGCACGCCGCTACATCGAGCTGCAGGCGCGGGACGTGCAGGCCGCGTTCCGCAAGTGGATCCGCCCCGCCGACCTGGTGCGCGTCAGCGAAGGACCCGCGCCGCAGTAGCGGCGCCGCGCGCGTGCGCACCTCGAGCCGCACTGCAGCGCGCGCGGTCGCCGGCGCGGCGCTGCTCGCGGTGTGGCTGCCGTGCTGGCCGCAGGCGCCGGGGGCGGCGCCGAAGCCGGACGACTGCGTGGGCAGGCAGCGCCGCGAGACCAGTCACGAGGCGGGCTGTTACTCGCTCAACTACGACGGCGCGAAGCGCACGCTGCGCCTCTACATCCCGAAGGGGCGCGATGCGCCGCTGCCGCTCGTCGTGGTGCTGCACGGCGGCGGGGGCGACGGCGGCGGCATGGAGTGGCTGACCCGGCGCGGCTTCAACCGCATCGCCGACCGCGACGGTGCCATCATCGTGTATCCGGACGGGATCGAGCACGGCTGGAACGACGGCCGCAGCAGCATCCGCTCGCAGGCCGCCGCGAAAGTCGACGATCTCGGTTTCCTCGCGAGCCTGCCGCGCTCGCTCGCGACGCTGCACCCGATCGATGCGGCACGCGTCTACGTCACCGGAATCTCCAACGGCGGTGAGATGTCCTACCGGCTGGCGTGTGATGCCGCGGCCGTGTTCGCCGCTGCCGCGCCGGTCGCCGCCAACCTGTCACAAGAACTCGCGCCGGTCTGCCATCCGTCCCGGCCGGTACCGCTCCTCATCATGAACGGCACCGAAGACCCCATCATGCCGTGGAAGGGCGGCGTCGTGCGGGTGCTGTGGATGGCACGCGGCTCGGTGCTCTCCACCGAGGACACCGTGGCGCGCTGGCTCACCCTCGATCACTGCGGCGCCCTCGATCCGCAGCCGCTCATCGAAGCCGTTCCGGCCGATGGCACCTCGGTCGCCCCGCGCAGTGCCCGCTGCGGCGAGGACGGCGAGTTGCTCCTCGAGGAGATCCGCGGCGGCGGGCACAGCTGGCCGCGGGGCGAGCCGTATCTCGGCCGCGCGATCATCGGTCGCGTCAGCCAGGCACTGGATGCCAACGAGACGATCTGGGCCTTCTTCCGCCGACACTCGCGGCAGTAGTCACGTAGCTGTCACGCGTCGCCGCTGTCCGTCGGACGGCGCCCTATCCCGATCGGGGGATGGCTTGTGGACCGTCCGGACGGTAGGGTCTGGCACCTTGTCAGAAGCCGAAGGGATCGAGCGCGTACAGCTGCGCGCTCCACTCGCCACTGTATGTACTTCCGCCAACCCATTCCGGTGCGCCCGGCGCGCGAGCGGCTGCTCGATGCGGCAGAGCGAGTGGTGGTCGAGTCGGGAGCCACGCACCTGACGCTCGATGCCGTGGCAAAGTCCGCGGGCGTCAGCAAGGGCGGTCTGTTGTATCACTTCCCCAACAAGGAGGCGCTGCTCGAGGGCATGCTGTCACGGCACTTCGAGGACGTCGATGCCGAAGTGGCGAAGCGCCTCGCGCGCCGCACCCGCAAGGCGACGCGCGCCGATCTGCTGCGCGAGCGCGTGCGCGTGCTGCTCGAGCTGCACCCCGAGCGTCCCGCCGTCGGCGCCGCCATGGTCGCCGCCTCCGCCGACAATCCCGGACACATGGCGCCCTGCCGGGCTCAGTACCGCAAGCTGCTCGATGAGTTCGCCAGGCTCCCGGGGGGCTTCGAGCGCGCCGCGCTGGTGCTGCTCGCCGTGCAGGGCCTGCTGCTGGCGGAGCTGCTGCACCTGTCGCCCTATACCCCCGGGGAGCGCTCGCGGCTCGTCAAGGCACTGCTGCGGGCCGCCGACCAGTGCGGGAGCACTCAATGATCGTGAAAGCACACAGACTGGGCATCGCGCTCCTCTGCGGCACGGCCGTGGCGGCCTGTGCCGTGGGACCCGATTTCCATCGGCCGGCTGCGCCCGCCACCGAGCACTACACGCGCGCGCCCGAGCCGCAGGGCACGGTATCGGCGCCGGGCGCGAGCGGCGTCGGCCAGACCTTCAGCACCGGGCGCGACATCCCCGCCGACTGGTGGACGCTGTTTCATTCCGGCGCCCTCGATCAGCTGGTGCGCGAGGCGCTCGCCGACAGCCCGACGATGCAGGCGGCCCGGGCGACGCTGCTGACCGCGGCGGAGACCTACAAGTCGCAGCGCGGCGCCCTGCTCATACCGAAAATCGACGCGCAGGGGCTGGCCGAGCGGCAGAAGGAGCCGGGCGCGGTGATCGGAGCCCCACAGATCCCGTCGTTCATCTTCAATGTGTTCGATGCCTCGCTCAACGTGAGCTACAAGATCGATCTGTTCGGTGCGTCGCGCCGTCAGCTCGAGTCACTGCGCGCCCAGACCGAGTACCAGCGCTGGGAGCTCGAGGCGGCGGAGCTGACGCTCGCGGACAACGTGGTCACCACCGCGGTCAACATCGCCTCGCTGCATGCACAAACGGTGGCGCTCACCGACATCGTCGCCAGCGAGCGCGAGCAGCTCAAGGTGGTGCAGCGGCAGTTCGATGCCGGTGCCGCCTCGCGCTCCGACGTTCTGGCGCAGCAGACCCAGGTCGCCGAGAACGAAGCGCAGCTGCCGGCGCTCGAGAAGCAGCTCGCCCAGGCGCAGCATCGCCTGGCCGTACTCGTCGGCCGCACGCCCGACGATGCCACGCTCCCCGATTTCACTCTCGATCAGCTGACGCTGCCCTCCGAGCTGCCGCTCAGTGTGCCCTCGAAGCTGGTGCGCCAGCGCCCCGACGTGCAGGCGGCGGAGGCGCTGCTGCACGCCTCGACCGCGCAACTCGGGGTCGCGACCGCCAACATGTATCCGCAGCTGAACCTCACCGGCGCGATCGGCTCGGAGACGGTAACCGCGAGCGACCTGTTCAAGACCGGCTCCGCCGCCTGGAACATCGGCGGCTCACTCACCCAGCCGCTGTTTCATGGCGGCGAGCTGTTGCACGCGCGGCGCGCGGCGCGCGCCGACCTCGAGCGTGCGACGGCCGTTTACCGCGAGGCGGTGCTGTCGGCACTGCAGGACGTGGCCGACACCCTGCGGGCGCTCGAGGCCGATGCGCGCACGTTGCAGGCGGACCTGATCACCGAGACCGACGCCGAGGACACCCTCAACATGACCAAGCTCCAATACAAGGTAGGCGGCGTCAGCTACCTCACGCTGCTCAACGCCGATCGCGTCTACCTGCAGGCGCGGCAGAACCGGGTGCAGGCCGAGGCGGCGCGCTACGCGGATACCGCGGCGCTCTTCCAGGCGCTCGGCGGCGGATGGTGGAACCGGCAGCAGACAGACATCCAGCAGAGCACAGCTAAGGAGAATGCTCAGTGAACGAGTTCTTCAGGAACCCGAGCAACATCGCGCGGCGGCGGCTGATCATCGTCGTGTCCGTGGTCGGCGGCCTGCTCGCACTGCTGGTGGGCTTCCATCTGTTCGTCGGCTACAAGATCAACCAGGCGATGGCGAGCGCCTCGGCGCCGCCGCAGACGGTGACCCTCATGACGGCGCAGTCCTCCGACTGGCAGCCGCAGATCAGCGCCATCGGCAGCGTGCGCGCCGTACGCGGCGTCGACGTCACCACCGAGGTCACGGGACTGGTGCGCAGCCTCGAGTTCCGCTCGGGTGAGGATGCCCGGCGCGGCCAGGTGCTGGTGCGCCTCAACGCCGATGCCGACGTCGCCACGCTCCACGCCCTCGAGGCGGCCGCGGATCTCGCCGCCACGGTCTATGCCCGCGACAAGTTGCAGTTCGAGGCGCAGGCCATCAGCCAGGCGCAGCTCGATGCCGATGCGGCCGACCTCAGGAACAAGCGCGCGCAGGCCGCCGCGCAGGCCGCGCTGGTCGAGAAGAAGATCCTGCGGGCGCCGTTCGACGGGCGGCTCGGCATCACCACCGTCAACCCCGGCCAGTACCTCAATACCGGCGACAAGGTCGTGACGCTGCAGCAGCTCGATCCGGTGTACGCCGACTTTCGCCTGCCGCAGGAGGATCTGGCCCAGGTACGCACGGGCCTCGAGGTGCGCCTGAGTCTCGATGCGTTCCCCGGCGAGAGCTTCGACGGCAAGATCACCGCCGTCGACCCGCTGATCGACTCCGCGAGCCGCAACTTCCAGGCCGAGGCGACCATCGCCAACCCGGCGCACAAGCTTCTGCCGGGGATGTTCGTGCGCATCACGGTGCTCTCCGGCAACCAGCAGCGCTACCTGACGCTGCCGCAGACCGCCATCACCTTCAATCCCTACGGCTCGACGGTGTTCCTCGCGCAGAAGGACGACAAGGGCAAGCGCACGGCGCAGCAGACCTTCGTCACCACGGGGCCCACCCGCGGCGACCAGGTGGCGGTGCTGTCGGGAATCAAGGAGGGCGATGAAGTGGTGACCAGCGGCCAGCTGAAGCTCAAGAACGGCACGCCGCTCGATGTGAGCACCCTGGCGCAGCCCGCGGACGCCTCCCACCCGACACCGCAGGAGCACTGAGAGCCGCGCCATGAAGTTCACCGATCTGTTCGTCGAGCGCCCGGTCCTCTCGGTCGTCGTCAGCCTGCTGATCCTGGTGCTGGGTGCGCGCGCCGTGTTCCAGCTGCCGGTCAGCCAGTACCCGCAGACCGAGAACGCGGTGGTCACGATCAGCACCACCTACTACGGTGCCGACGCCCAGACCATCGCCGGCTTCATCACGCAGCCGCTCGAGGCCGCGATCTCCCAGGCGCAGGGCATCGACTACCTGTCCTCCAACAGCGTCGCGGGCGCCTCGATCATCACCGCGACGCTGCGCCTGAACTACGACTCCAACCGCGCGATGACCGAGATCAACACCCAGGTCAACTCGGTGCGCAACCAGCTGCCGCCGGCGGCGCAGCAGCCGGTGATCACGGTGCAGGTCGGGCAGCAGATCGACGCCATGTACCTCGGCTACTTCAGCGACTCGATTCCCCCGAACAGCACGACGGACTATCTGCTGCGGGTGGTGAAGCCGAAGCTCGACTCGATCGACGGCGTGCAGACCGCGGAGCTGCTCGGCGGCCGCACCTTCGCGCTGCGCGCCTGGCTCGATCCGCAGCGCATGGCGGCCCACGGCATCTCCGCCGACGACGTCTACGCCGCGCTCGGCTCCAACAACTACCTCGCCGGCGTCGGCTCGACCAAGGGCCAGATGGTGAGCGTCGACCTGAAGACCAATACCGACGTGACTTCGCTCGACGAGTTCCGTCGCCTCGTCATCAAGCGCCAGAGCGGCGCGCTGGTGCGGCTCGAGGACGTCGCCAACGTGGTGCTCGGCGCCGAGAACTACGACTTCAACGTCGCCTTCAGCGGCCAGCGCTCGGTGTTCATCGGCATCAAGGTGGCGCCGCGCGCCAACATACTCGACGTCGCCGCACGAGTGCGCGCGGCGCTCCCCGACATCGCCGCGCAGCTGCCGACCGGCGTCACGCAGAAGCTCGCCTACGACGCCACCATCTTCGTCACCAGCTCGATCAAGGAGGTCATCAAGACCCTGGTGCAGGCGCTGATCATCGTCACGGTGGTGATCTTCCTGTTCCTCGGCAGTCCGCGGGCGGTGGTGATACCGGTGGTGGCCATGCCGCTGTCGCTGGTCGGCGCCTTCTTCCTCATGCAGGCACTCGGCTACTCCATCAACCTGCTGACGCTGCTCGCGCTGGTGCTGGCGATCGGACTCGTGGTCGACGATGCGATCATCGTGGTGGAGAACGTCGACCGGCATCTCAAGGAAGGAGTGCCGCCCTTGCAGGCGGCGCTGCAGGCGGCGCGCGAGCTCGGCGGGCCGATCATCGCCATGACCATCGTGCTGGTCGCGGCCTACGTGCCCATTGGCCTGCAGGGCGGACTCACCGGCGCCCTCTTCACCCAGTTCGCCTTCACGCTCGCCGGCGCCGTCACGGTGTCCGCGGTGATCGCGCTCACGCTCTCGCCGATGATGTGCGCCAAGGTATTCCGCAGCGAGCAGGAAGAGGGCCGCTTCACCCACTTCCTCGACCGCACCTTCAACCGGCTGCGCGATGCCTACTCGCGCATGCTGGCGAGCTGGCTCGGCACCTGGCAGGTGATCGTGGTGTTCGGCGCGCTGGTGCTGGGCGGCGTGATCTATCTCTTCATGACCTCCAAGTCCGAGCTCGCGCCGCTCGAGGATCAGGGCGTGGTGCTCGAGGCCACGACCGGCCCGCCGGACGCCACCCTCACCCAGATGCAGGCGTACTCGGATGCGGAGTTCCAGATCGCGAAGAAGCTTCCCGAGTACCAGCAGATGTTCCAGCTCACGGGGGCCCCCACCGTGAACCAGGGCTTCGGTGGCGTGCTGTTCAAGACCTGGGACCAGCGCCACCGCAGCGCCGGGCAGCTGCAGATGCTCCTGCAGAATGAATGGAACAAGATCCCGGGCGCACGCGTCGCGGCGTTCCAGTTCCCCGCCCTCCCCGGCTCGCAGGGACTGCCGATCCAGTTCGTGATCACCACCACCGAGTCGATCGAGAACCTGAACGACGTGGCGACCCAGGTGCTCGACAAGGCGCGCTCGAGCGGAATGTTCTGGTTCGTGGACTCGGACCTGAAGCTCGATAAGCCGCAGCAGACCGTGAACGTCGACCGCGACATGGTGAGCGACTTAGGGCTCACGCAGCAGAACGTCGGCGGCGCGCTGGCCGCCGCGCTCGGCGGCGGCTACGTCAACTACTTCTCGATCGCCGGGCGCTCCTACAAGGTCATCCCGCAGGTGCTGCAGGTCGATCGGCTGAACCCCGACCAGGTGCTCGACTACTACCTGCACTCGGGCGACGGCTCTCTCATCCCGGCACGCACCATCGCCAGTCTCAAGACCTCGGTGGTGCCCGAGACCATCGGCCACTTCCAGCAGCTGAACGCCACGACCATCGGCGGTGTGGCGCGGGTCGCCGAGGCGGACGCGCTCAAGTTCCTGCAGACCACGCTCAAGCAGGTCGCGCCCACCGGCTACAACGCCGACTACTCGGGCGAGTCCCGGCAGTTCATGCTCGGCACCGGCAGCTTCGTGTTCACGCTGCTGTTCGCGCTGACGATCGTGTACCTGGCGCTGGCTGCGCAGTTCGAGAGCTTCCGCGATCCGGCGGTGATCCTGGTGTCGGTGCCGATGGCGCTCTTCGGTGCGCTGATCTTCATCAACATCGGCAGCCTGCTGCAGCTCGGCCTGACGCTCAACATCTACACGCAGGTCGGACTCGTGACGCTCCTCGGCCTGGTGAGCAAGCACGGCATCCTGATCGTGCAGTTTGCGAACGAGCTGCAGCGCGCCGGACACGCCAAGCTCCGTGCCATCGAGGAGGCGGCGGCGGTGCGACTGCGGCCGATCCTCATGACGACCGCGGCCATGTGCTTCGGCGTCATTCCGCTGGTGATCGCGGCGGGTGCGGGAGCTGCGGGACGGCGCAACATGGGCATCGTGCTGTTCACTGGCCTGGCAATAGGCACGCTCTTCACGCTGTTCGTCGTGCCGGCGATGTATGTCTTCATCGGTGCCGACCACAGCCACGAGGCCCGCGCCCGCGGCGAGCACGGCATCGGCCATCTGCCGGGCGCGCCCGAGGCTGCGCCGGAGCCGGCGCCCGGAAGCTGAACAAGGAGTTCGTCCATGATCGACCTCTACTACTGGGGCACGCCCAACGGACTGAAGATCAAGCTGTTCCTGGAGGAAGCCGCGCTCCCCTACCGCATCATTCCGGTCGACATCGGCAAGGGTGAGCAGTTTCAGCCTGAGTTCCTGAAGATCTCGCCCAACAACCGCATTCCGGCGATCGTGGATACGGAGCCCAAGGGGGGCGGAGCGCCGCTGTCGCTGTTCGAGTCGGGCGCCATTCTTTTATATCTGGCCGAGAAGACCGGCCGCTTCCTGCCCGTGGACCTGCGCGGCCGGGCGAAGGTGCTCGAGTGGCTCTTCTGGCAGGTCGGGGGCTTGGGGCCCATGTCCGGCCAGAACGGCCACTTCACCGCCTACGCGCCGGAGAGGATCCCTTACGCCATCGAGCGCTACGTCAAGGAGACCAACCGCCTTTACGGCGTGCTCGACCGCCAGCTCGCCGGGCGCGACTACATCGCCGGCGACTATTCGATCGCCGACATGGCCTGCTACCCCTGGATCGTGCCGTACGAGCGCTACGGCCAGAACCTCGATGACTTCCCGCATCTCAAGCGCTGGTTCGTGTCGATGCGCGAGCGACCCGCGACGCTGCGGACCTACGAGGGCGTCGCGCAGTCCTACAGCCGCAAGATGTCGGACGAGGAACGCCGCATCCTCTTCGGCCAGACCGCGGCCTCGGTGAAGCGCTGAGCTCCTGAAGGACTGGAAAATCCCGCCGCTGACGGGCCAGACTCGCCTCCATGGACAGCTGGCTCAACGGCGCCGGTCAGTTCTTCAACCCCGCGGCGCGCGTCAGCGCCGTGCCGATCACCGCGGACGACTATTGCTTCGTCGTCGACGAGGCGCTCGCCCATCCCGAAGGCCTGATCGGCTGGGCCACGCAGCAGAGCTTCGGTGCCCCGCAGGGCTTTCCTTACCCCGGGGTGATCGTCGATGCGCCGCCGGCCGTGGCAACCCTGGTGAGCGACTACTTCGCGCAGTACGTGCGCGGGCGCCTCGGCGGCCGCCGCACGCTGTCGACGACCGTGCGCCTGTCGCTCGTGACGCTGGCGCCGCAGCAGCTGCGCCCGGTGCAGTGGCAGTGCCACCGCGACCGCCTGGGTCCCGTCCCCGGGGACCTGCGACTCGCGGCGATGGTCGCCTACCTGTTTCGCGATCCCGGGCTCGGGGGCACGAGCTTCTACCGCTCGCTCCTCAGCGAGGAGGAGACCGGGCGCATGATCGCGGACGCGGGCCGCATGCAGGGCCCCGAGTTCAGTGCGCGCTACGGCGTCGAGGCCGGGTACCTCGCCGGCAGCAACCGCCATTTCGAGCGCCTCGCGCAGATCCCCGCGGCGTGGAATCGCATGCTGTTCTACAACGGCGACCTGTTCCACTCGGGGGATATCCCCGCGCCGGCGCGGCTCAGCGCCGACCCACGCGCGGGCCGGCTGACGCTCAACGGCTTCTTCACCTGCCGTCGTGCGGCGCGCTGACGCGCCTCACTTGCAGTCGTCCGCGAGCCCCTGAGTGCCCTGCGCCTGCTCCTGCTTGCAGCGCGCTGAGGCGCGGTTGATGTCGGTCTGCTGGAACTGGCGGCTGCGCTCGGCATCCCGCTTGCGGGCATCCGCGACCTGCTTCCCGTGCTCGAGATCCTGCTGCAGGCCGGGCGCGTCCGCCGGCCGCTCGAGCGTCGCGACGCGGTCGGAGCCGACCGGCAGTACCGTGAAGTAGCTCGTATGGGCGCCGCTCGGCCACACCGCCCGCACATCCGGGGTGGTGATGCTGGCCGAGGTGCCATCACTCTCGTAGGTGCGGGTCACGGGGACCGTGCCGAGCAATTTGTCACCCTCGAAGATCTGCGCCCCGTCCGGGACGCTCTCGTAGGTGAGCATCGCCTTGCGCGTTGGTGTCGCGGCACAGGCGCCCAGCAATGACGCACTCGCAATGACGAGCAGGGTCAGCGTCCGATAGCTCATGCGGCACCGCCTGCCGCGGCCGGCGCCTGGATGGGCGCGGCGGCGCAGTTATCGGCGATGAAGCGCGCGTGGGACGGCATGACGCGGGTGCATGCCTCGATGACGCCGGCGACCTCGTCAAGGTATTCCGCGATCTCCTGCTCGCTCAGCAGGTCGGCCAGCGGATGGTATGACTGTGCGCGTATGCGCTGCCCGTGCATGACTTGCAGCCAGCTGACCTTGGAGAACAGCTCGTTACCTTCGCGGAACAGTCGCCCATGTGTACGGAACAGCTCCATGCGGTGCTCCAGGAACTTCGGTACTTCCATGCTGCGCGTGTAGTTCCAGAAAGGTGTGTCGGTACGTTCGGTCGCCTTGTAATGCAGGATGATGAAGTCGCGCACCCACTCGTACTCCTGGCGCATGACCTCATTATATTTGTCGCGGTCTGCCGCGTCGAAGCCCGCCGAAGGGAAGAATGCCAGCAGATACTGGATCGACTTCTGGACCAGATGGATGCTGGTCGACTCGAGCGGCTCGAGAAAGCCGCTCGCGAGCCCCACCGCCACCACATTGCGGTTCCAGGCGAGCTTGCGCCGCCCGGTCGTGAACCGCAGAGTGCGCGGGGTGGCGAGCGGCTCGCCGTCGAGGTTGCCGAGCAGCACGCTGGTCGCCTCGTCCTCGCTCAGGTACTTGCTGGAGAAGACGTAGCCGTTGCCGACGCGGTGCTGCAGCGGAATGCGCCACTGCCACCCGGCCTGGCGCGCCGTCGAACGCGTATAAGGGTGCAGGTCGGGAGTCGAGCGGCTCGGCACCGCGATCGCCCGGTCGCAGGGCAACCAGTGCGTCCAGTCCTCGAATCCGGTGCGCAGCGCGCCCTCGATCAGCAGACCCCGGAACCCGGAGGAATCGATGAACAGGTCCCCGGGAATGGTCGCGCCGGAATTGAGCTTGACCGCGCTGACGTACCCGTCTGCCTCGCGCTGCTGCACCTCGACGATCCGGCCCTCGATGCGCTCCACCCCGCGCGCCTCGCTGTAGCCGCGCAGGTAGCGCGCATAGAGTGAGGCATCGAAGTGGAAAGCATAGGCGATCTGCGACAGCGGCGACTTCGGCATGTCGGCGCGCGGGCGCATGAACCTGCCGAGCAGGCAGGCCATGGTGTTGATCGAATAATGGTCGAGTTCCTTCGCCTTGCCGGCCAGGTATTGCTTCAGCCAGTACTGGTGGAAGTCGACCGTCCAGGTGTCCTGGCCGATCACGCCGAAGCCGTGGATGAAGCGATCGCCGAGCCGCGCCCAGTTGACGAACTCGATGCCAAGCTTGAAGGTCGCCTGGGTCGCCCGCATGAACTCGTTCTCATCGAGCTCGAGCATGGCGTTGTAGAGGATGATCGGCGGGATGGTCGCCTCGCCGACGCCGACCGTGCCGATCTCCTCCGACTCGATCAGTGTGATCGGATAGCGGCCCTTGAGCACCTTGGCGAGGGCCGCGGCCGTCATCCACCCCGACGTGCCGCCGCCGACGATCACGATGCGCATGGACTTCGCGTCCGCCATGAATTCCTCCGCTCAGGCGGCTGCCAGGCCAGGCGCCGCCCTGGCGGCGATTTTGCGCGTATCGGGCGCCAAAAAAAACCGTGCCGCCCCGGCGGGGCGGCACGGCTGTTGTCGCCGATCAGTGTTCGAACTTATAGAAGAAGCGCAGGTCGTAGTTCGCGCCCGTCTGCGTCGTGGCAACCGGGCCGCCGAAAGCCTGCTGGGTCTGGTACTTCGGCTTGTTGAGGTTATTGCCCTCGAAGCGGATGCCGAGGCCCTTGAGCCAGCCCGACTGGAACTCGTAGCCCGCCTGCGCCGATACCCAGGTCTGCGGCATGATGTAGACGAGCGACGGGTAACCGCCGACCGTGGTGTTGGCCACGCTGCCGATGTACTCCGAGCGCTTGTTGTCGGCCACGAAGGCGCTGAAGCCCCACTTCTCGAAGTAGAAGATCACCTTCTCGTTGACGTGCGACAGGTTCGGCAGCCCCATGGTCAGGTTGACCTGGTTAGGTTGACCTACCTGGTTCGCCGGCCCCAGCCCGATGGTATTCGGCACCACCACGGAGCTCAGCGTCGAGGAGTAGCTGCCCGTGATGCCGAAGCCGTCGAGCCACGAGGTCAGCATGCCGAAGGGGAGCGAAGCCGCGAGCTCGATGCCGCGAATGTTGCCGCCGTGACCGTTGACCGGCTGGGTGAACGTGCCGAGCGGCCCACCGCCGCAGCCGCCAGTCGGCCCGGTGGGTATCGCTATGCCCAGGGCCCCGGCGGTCTTGGTGAAGTCGTAGCCGCAGAAATTGGTGAACTGCGTGATGTAGGTGTCCAGGTCCTTGTAGAACACCGCGGCGCTGAGATAAGCCTTGCTCTCAAAATATTTCTCGTACGACAGATCGAAGTCCGTCGCCTTGAACGGCTTGAGCTCCGGGTTGCCCGCATTGCCGACCAGGGTGTTGTAGGTCGTGACGTTGGGGGGAGTGGGATTGGAGGCGCTGGTCGTGTCGAGGGCGAGGGCCAGGGTATTGGCCATCTGCGTCATGTCCGGGCGCGCGATCTGCTCGGACACTGCAAAGCGCAGCAGGTTGCTGTTGCCGAGGTCTGCCGTCAGGTTGAGCGACGGCAGGAAGTCGTCGTAGCTCGTGCCCGCCTCGCTCAGCGTGACGGCCGGATTGGCCAGCTGGACGTTTTCCCCGACGTTGGCTACGTAGCCGTCCGAGGACTGGTCGGTGTGCACCCACTGGCCGCCCACGTTGCCGCGCACCGGGATGCCGAACCAGTTGGTCTTGATATCGAGCTTGAGGTACCCGGTCGTGACCTTCTCGGTCACCGTCCAGGTCTTGGCGAGGATATCGGCGTTGTATTTCGGCAGGATGGCCGCGCCCGGCCAGAGGTTCGCGCTCGGATTGAACGACAGCAGGTCGAGGCCCGTGCCGCCGACGTCGTTGGCGACGAACGCGTTGCCGGGGAGCGGAATGTTTCCATAACCACCCGGTTGCGTCGAGACGATCAGGCCTTCGTCGGTGACGTACTGCTTGAAGCGCTTGGTGAAGTTGAGTCCGAACTCGAGCCTGCTGAACAGATTTCCCGATAGCACGTGGTCGAAATCGAGGCGCGTCGCGTAGAGCGTGTCGGTGATGGTCGGTCCCTTGCTGTAGCCCGCCTGCGGGACGGTATCGCCGGCGAACGGCCCGGACGGATAGCTGACGCCGCTCCAGCCGTCGATGCTGTGGACGAAGATCTGGGTCGGATCGGTATAAGGCGTCGACAGCGTGAGATTCGGAGTGCCGCCATTGACGGCCGCGACGCCGTTCGTGAACGACAGGTTGTCGGCCGTGAGGATGCCGGCGTAAGCCTCATTGTCGCGCTCGACCCGCTGCGCGCGGTTGTGGTTGATGTCGAGCGACACGCCCCAGTCGTCGGCGAGCTCCCAGCGGTTGTTCCAGCCGAAGGACTCGATCGTGTCCTGATCGAAGATCACCTCGCTGCGA
>Ga0335079_10005146_pt1 | contig 15003 bp, 13 predicted proteins | sample Lox_Sample_33_FD_206719 | JGI IMG/M metagenome (GOLD analysis project Ga0335079, IMG submission 206719) | Soil microbial communities from Loxahatchee National Wildlife Refuge, Florida, United States - Lox_Sample_3.3 | ecosystem: Environmental > Terrestrial > Soil > Wetlands | place: USA...
CGCCGGTGGAGCCCCTGCCAGCAGCGTCGACTTCGGGCGGATCTTCCCTTCCCTGCCGCCGTTCGCGGAGGCGAACGACAGGGTCCGGGCCGCGCTAATCGAGATCGGCAGCGCGGGCGGAATCATGGATGCTCGCGATCAGTTGACTGCCGGCCCGAAGGCGCTCATCGTCGACCCCACGGTCAATGGCAACCCGACGGCGACGAACCCATACGGCACGAACCCCGACAACGCAACGATGACGGCCGGCTCGACCTTCGTGGGGCAGTTCATCGATCACGACATCACCTTCGATCAGACCTCGCAGCTCGGCGTGCCCCAGAACCCGCTGGTGTCGCCGAACACCCGCACGCCGGCGCTCGACCTGGACTCGGTGTTTGGCGGCGGCCCCGGCCGCCGCCCAGACCTGTACGTCGACAACCCGGACGGATCGGTTGGCCCCAAGCTGAAGATCGGGACCGGTGGCATGCACGAGGACGTCCCCCGCATCGCGAACGGCGACGGCACCTACACCGCGCTGGTCGGTGACCCCCGCAACGACGAGAACCTTGTCATCGCAGGGCTGCATTGCGCACACATCCTGTTCTACAACCGTGTGCTCGACGAGCTCGCCGAGCACGACCTCGCACGCTTCCCGGCGGCGCGGCCGTACCGCGCCGATGCCGGCAACAACTACGTCGCGTTCCTCCTGGCTCGCGAGGTGACGCTGTGGCACTACCAGTGGCTACTGGTCAACGAGCACTTGCCCCAGATAGCCGGACAGGCGGTGGTGAACGACGTGCTCGCCCGCGGCAACCGCTTCTATCGTCCGCCTGCGGGCGACGGATTCATGCCGATCGAGTTCGGCGCCGCCGCATATCGGTTCGGTCACAGCATGGTTCGTCCCTCCTACCGTGCCAACTTCACGAGCGGCACCGGCGACAGCACCAGCGCCACTGCCGACCCGTTCTTCGCGCTCGTGTTCGACGCGAACGAGTCGAACTTCTCCGGCCCGGTGAGTTACGACCGCGACGACCTGCTCGGCGGTTACCCGGCCCGCCGTCGATACATCGGCTGGCAGACCTTCTTCGACCTCGGCGACGGGAACGTCAAGAACAACAAGAAGATCGACACGACGATTTCGAGCGTCCTGTTCACGCTCCCGCTGCCCGCGATCGCCCCACACACTCAGACGAGCCCGACCGTCCTGCCGCAGCGAAACCTGCTGAGGCAGCTCACCTGGGGATTGCCCTCCGGACAGGCGATCGCCCGCGCAATGGGCGTGCCGGCGTTGAGCCCGAGTGACCTGAGCGATCTTGCGGGCGTCTACCGCGGGTTCGCGACCAGCACACCGCTCTGGTACTACATCCTGGCCGAGGCCAAGGTCATGGAGGAAGGAGTGCACCTGGGACCCGTGGGAGGGCGAATCGTGACCGAGACGTTGATCGGGCTACTCCGAACCGACCCCACGAGCTACCTCAGCCTGTACCCGTGGTTTCAGCCGTTCCTGGGGGCCGACCTGGCGCTTGGCCCGAACCTGGACGCGAGCATCACGGGCAACCGCACCTACACCCGCGCGCACTTCCTCCACTACGCCGGCGTGGTCAATCCCGGGCTCTACCGCTGATCCCGACGCGCAGGGTCAGTGCGCCGCTTCCTGCGCGCGTCTCGGCAGCTTCCAGCCCGGACGGACGAAATGGCACGTGTAGCCGTTGGGGTAGCGCTCGAGGTAATCCTGATGCTCCGGCTCCGCCTCCCAGAACGGCCCGGCAGGCTCCACCTCGGTCACGACCTTGCCCGGCCATAGACCGGAGGCGTCGACATCGGCGATCGTGTCCTCGGCGATACGGCGCTGCTCGTCGTCGACGTAGTAGATCGCGGAGCGGTAGCTCATGCCGACGTCGTTGCCTTGACGGTTCTTGGTCGTCGGGTCGTGGATCTGAAAGAAGAACTCGAGTAGGTCCCTGTAGGAGATCCGCTCCGGATCGAACAGGATCTCGATCGCCTCGGCATGCGTGCCGTGGTTGCGGTAGGTCGCGTTCGGTACGTCGCCGCCCGTGTAGCCGACGCGCGTGCTGATCACGCCGTCGAGCTTGCGGATCAGATCCTGCACACCCCAGAAGCACCCACCAGCAAGGATCGCCTTCTCAGCCTCAGCCATTTCTATTCCTCCTCGTCCGGTTCCTTAGTCAGAGCGTAGTAAACCGGGGGTCGCGACTGAGATTTTCACTGATATGGAGCGGAAAACTCAGTCGCATCGATTGCGTACGCTGCGTCACGTGAACGAGCGGCGGGTCCCGGTGCGATCGAAGGCCACGCTCACGTGGCTCGCAGTTGCCTTCTTGACCCTCGGGTCGGTCGGCGACCTCGGCACTGCCCCGGCACTGGCCGTTTTCGGACTCGCGTCGGTCGCTCTGTACGTGGTGCCTGCGATCGTGTTCCTCGTCCCGGCGTCGCTCGTCTCGGCAGAGCTCGCGTCAGGTTGGCCGGGAGGCGTCTACAACTGGGTCAGCGAGGGGCTGTCCCCGGGGATGGGGTTCGCGGCGGTGTGGTGCCAGTTCGCCCAGACGACGTTCTACTACCCCGCGGTGCTCGCCTACGTGGCGAGCACGCTGGCGTACGTGATCGCGCCGTCGCTCGCGCACAGCGGCGTATACATCGCGGCGGTGATCATCGTCGTGTTCTGGGCCGCCGTCATCGCATCGGCGCGAGGTGTGACCACCGTCGACAAGCTGGCTTCGTACGGCATCGTGATCGGCACGCTGATCCCCGGAGCGCTGCTCGTCGTCCTGGCCATCGTCTACCTCGCGCAGGGCAACCCGTCCGCCGCGCCGCTCGGTTCCCACCACGTCCTACCTCCGTGGAACGGACTGGCGAGCATCGTCCTGATCGTCAACAGCTTCTTCACGTACGCCGGCGTCGAGGTGAACGCGGTGCACGTCGACGACTTACGCGACGCCCCGCGCGAGTTCCCGAAGGCAATCCTGGTTGCTGTGATCCTGATCCTGCTCGTGTTCATCTTCTCGACGCTGGCGATCTCGGTCGCCATTCCGTCGGCGCACATCAGCCTGACGGCCGGGGTGATGCAGGCGTTCAAGTACCTCCTCGATCACTTCGGTCTCGGCGTGCTCGTCCCGGTCGTCGGGATCGGGTTGGTGGTCGCCTCGGTCAGCGGTCTGTTGGACTGGCTCACTGGCCCATCGACCGGCCTGCTCGACATCGGACGCGAGCGCGGCTATCTGCCGCCGTACTTCCAGAAGGTCAACCCAAACGGGGTCCAGGTCCGCATCATGGTCGCGCAAGGAGTCGTCATCACCTTGATCGGGCTGCTTTACGCGCTCGTCCCTACCGTCTCACGCGCGTACTGGATCTTCGCGGCCCTGGCCACTGAGGTCTATCTGATCATGTACGTCTTGATGTTCGTGGCGGCGCGCAATCTGCGACGGCGCCAGCCCGAGCATGCCCGCGGCTACCGAGCGCCGGCGCTGCCGGCGATCTGTGTCGTCGGGACGGTGGCATCGCTCAGTGCGTGCGTGATCGGGTTCCTGCCGCCGAGCCAACTCGGTCGCGCCAACACGCCCCTTTATGTAGCCGGGCTCCTGGCGGCAGTCTTCGCGGTCGGCGTACTGCCCCCGGTGTTGCTGGTCCGACTGCGGAGACCCGCCTGGAAGAGCGGCTGACCACGCGATACGGTCACGATGGCCTGCGCTCGACCGTACCCTCGATCAACCCGTAAGGCTCGTTGGTGGCATGGAAGATCTCGTTCTCGTTGTCGAGCCCGAATCGCGCCAGGTCGTATAGGAGGTGGTGCTTGTTGGGCAGCGAGAAGCTGATCCGCTCCACCTCCGGACGGGCATCGAGAACGGCCTTGCCCATGTGGTGGAGGGTGAATTGGACCGACGGGCTGTAGTGGTCGCCGAACGCCTCGAGGATCGTCTGGTGCACTCCGCGCCACGCGTCCCGATAGTCGACATCGCCCCTGCGATATGACCATCGCGCGGTGATGATCGTCGCCAGGATCCTGTCGGACGTCTCCGGAAGCGTCGTGTAACGGTCGCGGAGGAACCCCTCCCAGCCCGAGCCCGTCGTCTTCAGCACGAGCAGGTCGTCGATCCCAGCCTCGATCTCTGGCTCGCCGCCGTCGCCGACCACGGTCGCGACGCGGTTGCCGCCGTTTCCCCGCTGAAAGGCGTGCTCGTGGTGGCCCTCCCCCACCTCGAGTCTGGCCCACGGATGCTCGACGATGTGCACGCGCGCGCGTGTAACACTGGGCCCAGCCGCGAGGAAGTGTTCGACGAGCCGGCGTCCGAACGACTCGATGTCGTCGATCGGGTGCTCCTTGGCGAGCGCATAGACGGTGTTGCGCATGGTGTCGGTGGCGAGCAGACCCGTGTTGTCTCCCTCGACGTAGGCGGCGTCGAACTCGCCCTTTAGCCCGACGTCGACTGTGAAGTCGCGCAGGTCGTGGCCGTCGGGCCGGCGTGAGACCATGACGAGGCGAACCTCGGACTTCCCGTATCCGGACTGACTCAGAACGATCGGCATCCGTCAGCTCCCTCGATATGTGCTGTATCCAAACGGGCTGAGCAGCAGCGGAACGTGGTAATGCTCCTCTCCGTGACCGACGACGAAGGTCACTGACACCTCGGGGTAAAACCCCGACACGCCGACGGCGCGGAAATACACATCCGTGTCAAACGTCAGCCGGTAGCGTCCGGGCTCCGGCGCCGACGTGAGCAGGTCGCGCGCACGCCCGTCGGCGTCGGTCGTGCCGCGGCCGACCGGCCGCCAGCCCGCATCCACTGCACGGTCGAGTAACACGGGCACCCCCGCCGCCGGACTCCCCCGCGAGGTGTCGAGCACGTGCGTGGTGATTCCGTTCACGACGCCTCCGCGAGCAGGTCGGCCAGGCGCAGACGCGCGATCTTCGCGATCTCACCGAGGGCGATGTCGATCTCCTGCTCGCGCGAGTGCTCCAGCCGAGCGGTGCCCCACGCGAGGATCGAATCCTTCGTGTGTTCGCGCACGCACACGATCATCGGGAACCCGAATCGCTCGCCGTAGGAGCGATTCAGGCTCCGCAGCGCCTCGAGCTCGTCCCGGGTGAGGCGATCGAGCCCCGCCGAGGCCTGCTCGTGCGTCGACTCGCGCGTGAGGGTGCGTTCCGCGGCCTCACGGCCGGCCAGCTCTGGATGGGCCCGGATCAACTCGAGCTGGCGCTCGCGGGGCGCCTCGCGCATCGCCGCCTCGAGCGCAGCCTCTAACTCGGCGACCATGCGAAACGGGCGCCGGTTCCACGCCGCCTCGACGACCCATGGCGAGTGCTCGAAAAGCGAGCCGAGATCAGCCAACGAGAGAGACAGGTCTCCGGATTCAAGGCCGACGATGTGCTCCGGGCGGACCGGAATCCGCGAGAGCGGTCGACCGGTGGCGGCACGCACCGCGGCCACCACCGCAGGGGGCGTTGAGATGTGCGGCGGCTCCCCCACTCCCTTGAGCCCATACGGCGCCTCCGGGTCGGGATGCTCGATGATGTCGATCCGCATCGGCGGCATGTCGAGGATCGTGGGCAGCAGGTAATCGGTGAACGACGCGTTCAGCACCCTGCCGTCCTTGAGCTGGATCTCTTCGAACAACGCCAGCCCGAGGCCCTGAGCTGTCCCACCCTCGATCTGTCCCTCGAGCGCCTGGGGGTTCATTGCCTTGCCCACCTCCTGCGCGGTCGCCAGTTCGACGACTCGAACCAGACCAAGCTCGACGTCGACGTCAACGACCGCTCGGTGGGCGGAGAACGCGAACTGGACGTGAGCCTCGCCCTGACCGTTCTCATCGAGGGGAAACGTCTCACGGTGGCGCCACTCGACCGTCTCCTCGATCGCGTCCTCGCCCAGCAACTCGGCGAGCTCACGAGCGGTCATCATCCGCGGATCGGTCCCGACCCGGTCGCGGACCGCCTCGCACGCGGCCTTCACCGCGCCGCCAGTCACGTACGTTTGACGCGAGGCCGAGCTCGACCCGGCGGAGCCCACCCGCGTATCGGCCGCGAGCACGGCGACGCGCTCGACGCCCAGCTCGGTGCGGGCGATCTGCGCCTGCACGGTGACGAGACCCTGGCCGACCTCCACGGCCGCCGTGTGCACCTCCACCAACGGCTCCCCATCGTCGATGGACAGGCGCACGCGGGCCGTCGAGTAGTCGTCGAACCCCTCCGAGAATCCGACGTTCTTGATGCCCACCGCGTAGCCGATCCCGCGGCGCACGCCCTCGCCGTGGGTGGTGTTGGAGACGCCACCGGGGAGCTCGCGCAGGTCACGCCCGCCGTTAGCTGCTGCCGGTGGCAGCGGCATCGTGCGCACACGCGTGAGCAGCTCGGCGACCGGCGCCGGCTCGCGGACTATCTGACCGGTTGGCAGGCGCGACCCCGGGCGGATCGCGTTCGCGATCCGCAACTCCACCGGGTCGACGCCCAGCGCGGCCGCGAGCTTGTCCATCTGTGCCTCGTGTGCGACCGCAACCTGGACGGCGCCGAACCCGCGCATCGCGCCACACGGCGGGTTGTTGGTGTACGTCACGTACGAGTCGATCCGTGCGTTCGGGACGTCGTACGGGCCGGCCGCGAAGCACGCCGCGTTCGAGCAGACGGCCGTCGAGCTCGAGGCGTAGGCACCCCCGTCCAGCAAGATCCGCGCGTGCACGTACACGAGCCGCCCGTCGGCGGTGGCGCCGTGTTCGTAGCGCATCCGGCAGGGGTGGCGGTGCACGTGGCCGAAGAACGACTCCTCGCGGTTGTAGACCATCCTGACCGGGCGCCCGGTGTGCAGTGCGAGCATGCAGGCGTGGATCTGCATCGACAGATCCTCGCGGCCCCCGAACGCGCCCCCGACGCCGCTCATGGTCAGACGCACCTTCTCGGGCGGCAGGCCGAGGCTCAGGGCGAGCTGGCCGCGGTCCTCATGCAGCCACTGCGTGGCGATGTACAGATCGACGCCGCCATCTCCATCCGGTACCGCGAGCCCCGACTCTGGTCCGAGGAAGGCCTGGTCTTGCATCCCGACCTCGTACTCACCGGCGACGACGACGTCGGCGTCGGCTTCGGGGTCGCCATGAACGATCCGCACGTGGCGCAGCACGTTCCCGGACAGGTGGAGCTGCGGCGCTTCAGGGTCCATCGCCCGTTCTGGATCGGTCAGCGGCTCCAGGACGTCGTAGTTGACCTGGATCGCGTCGATGGCGCGGCGAGCCGTCTCCGGATCGTCGGCGGCCACGATCGCGATCGGCTCGCCGTGGTACCGAACGTGCTGCCAGGCGAGCACCGGCTGGTCCGCGCGCCCCATGCCGTAGAGCTTGTGGCCTGGGACGTCCTCGTGGGTTAGCACAGCGCGGACGCCCGGGATAGCGAGCGCGGGCGCGACGTCGACCGACCAGATGTCCGCACGCGGATGCGGGCTGCGCAGGGTCGCGCCCCACAGCATCCCATCCATTCGCATGTCCGAGGAGTACTCGAACTCGCCCTTCACCTTCGGGATCCCGTCGGCCCTGGTGGTCGTCGTGCCGACGACACCAGGACGCTGGATCGGTGCGGAGGGCCGGTCTCTCGTCGGAACGGTTGTCACACCCGGGCCTCGGCCCTCGCGGCGAGCCGCCGGCTCTCGCGGGCGATGTCGAGCGCCACCTGTCCCTCGTCGACGGTGCGGAGCTCGGCTCCCTCGACGACCGGGCGCCCACCGATGAGCAGCAGCTCAACCGCTTCCGTTGCGCCGAACACGAGCGCGGCAACCGGATCCTCGATGCCCGCGCCGTCGAGCCCGTCGAGCCGCCAGAGCGCGACGTCCGCGAGCTTGCCGACCTCGAGCGAGCCGAGCTCGGCCTCCCGCCCGAGGCAGCGCGCGCCGTCGATCGTCGCGCGGGCGAGCGCCTCGCGCGCCGTCATCGCCTGCGGTCCGCCCGTGAGGCGGGCGAACTGCACCGCCGCGCGCATCTCCGAGGCGAGGCCCCCATCCTCGTTCGAGGCGGCCCCGTCGACGCCGAGGCCGACGGGGACGCCGGCCCGTACGAGGCCCGCGACTGGTGCGATCCCGGCGCCGAGGCGCGCATTCGAGTTCGGGCAGTGGGCGACCCCCGTGCCGGTCGCGCCGAATCGCCCGATCTCGGCTTCGTCGAGGTGGACGCAGTGCGCGAGCCACACGTCATCGCCGAGCCATCCAAGCTCGTCGAGGTAGTCGACCGGACGCATGCCGAGGCGCTCCTGACAGAAGCGCTCCTCGTCGAGCGTCTCCGCCAGATGCGTATGCAGCCGCACGCCGCGACGGCGCGCGAGCTCGGCGGCGTCGGTCATCAGTCCGCGCGTCACCGAGAACGGCGAGCACGGCGCAAGCGCGATCCGCAACATCGCGCCCGGCGCGGGGTCGTGGAAGCGGCTGATCGCGTCCTCGCTCGCGGCCAGGATCGCGTCCCGGTCCTCGACGACCTCGTCGGGTGGGAGCCCTCCGTCCGCGTGCCCGAGGTCCATCGAACCCCGACAGGGGTGAAACCGCAGCCCGACGGATGCGGCGGCGCCGATCTCAACCTCGAGGAGGTCCGCGGCGTCACGGGGGAAGACGTAGTGGTGATCTGTGGACGCGGAGCACCCCGAGCGCGCGAGCGCCGCCAGGCCGGCGCGGGCCGCCGCCCAGCACGTCTCGGCGTCGATCAGTGCCCACACCGGATATAGCTCGACCAGCCACTCGAACAGCGTCGCCTGCTGAGCGAACCCGCGGGTGGCCCACTGGTAGAGGTGGTGATGACAGTTGACGAGGCCGGGCGTCGCGAGGTGCCCGCGGCCGTCGATCCGGCGGTTGTCGGACCCGTCCGCCCCGCCCACGAAGGCCGGCGCGGACCCGTCGCCGATGGCGATGATCCTCGTGTCCTCGATCACGATGTGCCCGTCGCGATACTCGGTCCCGGTCGGGTCGATCGTCGCGATCGCGCAGCCCTCGATCACCGTGCGCACTATCACGTCTCCGAGGCGATGCGCTCGGCGGCCAGCCGCACGGCGTCGAGGATCTTCTCGTAGCCCGTGCACCGGCACAGGTTGCCCGCGAGCGCCTCACGGATCTCCGGGTCGCTCGGGCGCGGGTTTCGCCGCAGCAAATCGTGGCTTGCCACGATCAGCCCGGGCGTGCAGAAACCGCACTGCACACCACCCGTCTCGACGAAGGCACGTTGCACCTCGTGCAGACCGTCGCCGTCGGCGATCCCCTCGACGGTCACAACATCGCCACCCTGCGCCTGCGCGGCGAGCACAAGGCACGAGCACACGACCCGTCCATCCAGGTAGACCGAGCACGATCCGCATTCGCCCTGCTCGCACGCGTTCTTCGATCCGGGGAGATCGAGATGTTCGCGGAGCGCGTACAGGAGGCTCGCGCCCTCCCACACGCCGTCGACCTCCCGGTGCTCGCCATTGACGGTCACCGTCAGGCGCACCGGTACGCCTCCCAGGCCCAGGTGAGCGTCCGTCGGGCGAGAACGCCGAGTGCGTGGTGCCGGTAGCGAGCTGTCCCGCGGACGTCGTCGATCGGCCGCGCGGCGTTTTCCACGAGCTCGCCAAAGTTGGCTAGAGCCGTCTCGGGAATCGGTGCGGGCTTGGACCACAGGTCGTGCTCGTCCAGCACGTCGGCGATGAACCGCTCGGCCTGGGTCGCACGGAGCGGCGTCGGCCCCGCCGAGCCGATGCACGCGGCCACGGCCCGGCGCCCCGGCCAGATCGACAGCCCGAGCGAGCAGACCGCGATCACCATCGCGTTGCGGGTGCCGATCTTCGCGAACTGCTGCGGGCCGTCGGCGGGCGCAATGTGGAAGGCCGCGATCAGCTCGTCATCGCCGAGGCAGTTTCGCTTCGGCCCTGTGATGAACGCGCCCACCGACATCCGCCGGGTCCCGCCGCTCGAGGCGAGCTCGACCTCGGCATCCGACGCGAACAGCGGCGGCAGCGCGTCCCCGGCGGGAGACGAGGTACCGAGGTTGCCGCCGACGGTCCCCCGGTTGCGGATCTGGGGCGACCCCACGGTGCGCGACGCGATTGCCAGCCCGGGCAGGCGGTCCCCGAGCTCGGCGATCAACCGCGTATAGGTCACGCCGGCCCCGACGCGCAGGTGACCATTCTCGGGCGCCCACTCGGTCAGCTCTCCGATGCGCGTGAGGTCGAGCACCGCGCGCGGACGGATGCGGTCGAAGTTGAGCTCGACCATCAGGTCCGTACCCCCGGCGATCGGGACAGCGTCCGGGTGCGCGGCTTTGAGCTCGAGCGCCTCCGCCCAGCTATCGGTCTGGAGCACCTCCATCTCGGTAGTCTCGCTCACCGCCGCCGTCGCGGGCAAACGGCACATCGATGACCGACTCCATGGCCTACGCAGCGGCCGTCCTCCGGCGCTGCGACGAACTCGCCGCCTTCAGTGAGGAGGGAGGCCGCCTCACGCGGCGGTTCGGAACGGCCGCGCTCCGGGAGGCCGGCGAGACCGTGCGCGAGTGGATGGAGGCCGCGGGATTGGTCGTGCGGCGCGACGCAATCGGCAATGTCATCGGCCGACTCGGCGACGGCGATCACCGAACCTTGCTGATCGGCTCTCACCTCGACACGGTCCCCGACGCGGGCCGCTACGACGGCATGCTCGGGGTCCTCGTCGCGATCGGGTGTCTCGAACGGCTGCGCGATCAGCGGCGGTCGGTGCGATACGCCGTCGAGGTGCTGGCGTTCGCCGATGAGGAGGGCGTCCGATTCGCCACCGGCTACCTGGGCAGCAGCGTCGTCGCCGGTCGTTTCGATAGCGCGGATCTCGAGCGGCGCGACGCCGACGGCGTGCGACTGGCCGACGCTGTGCGTGCGTTTGGCGGCGATCCCGACGGACTGGCCGGTGCGCGCCGCGACCCCGACGATCTGATCGGCTACTACGAGGTCCACATCGAGCAGGGACCGGTGCTCGAGGCCGCCGGCGTTCCGCTCGGCGTCGTCGACGCGATCGCCGGCCAGACCCGGGCCCGCGTCACGTTCACCGGCGAAGCGGGTCACGCCGGCACGGTGCCGATGGCGCTGCGACACGACGCTCTGTGCGCCGCAGCCGAATTCGTGACCGCGGTCGAAGCGGTCGCACGCGGTGAGGACGGCGTCGTGGCGACGGTCGGCGAGCTCGATGTGCGTGATGGTGCGAGCAACGTGGTCCCGGGCGTTGTCGCGCTCAGCCTCGATGTCCGACACGCCGCCGATGCGGTGCGCGAGTTTGTCGGTGCGCGATTGCGCGAGCGGGCCCAGGCGATCGCCGGTACCCGCGGGTTGGTGGTGGACTGGCAGGTCGTGCAGGAGACTCGGGCGGTCGACTGCTCGTCGAAGCTGTCCGAGCTCGTCGCCGAGGCGGTGACGGCGTCCGGGCATCCGGTCGTCGGCTTACCGAGCGGCGCAGGCCACGACGCCGCGATGCTCTCGACGATCACCCCGGTCGCGATGCTGTTCGTGCGCTGCGCCGGCGGCGTGAGCCACAACCCGGCCGAGTCGGTGACGGTCGAGGATGTCGCGGCGGCGATCGATACGACGACGTGCTTCCTCGAGCTCGTGGAATGAGCTTCGACGTCCTCATACGGGGCGCGATGGTGGTCGGCACCGGGGCGCAGAGCCAACTGGACGTTGGCGTGGCCGACGGACTGATCGCTGCCGTCGGTCCCGAGCTCGCGGGTCCCGCGACCGAGGAGATCGACGCCGCCGGCTGGCACCTGCTCCCCGGGGTCATCGACGCCCACGTCCACATGAATGAGCCGGGTCGCACAGACTGGGAGGGCTTTGAGACTGGCACGCGGGCGCTCGCCGCAGGCGGTGCCACCGCGGCGATCGACATGCCGCTGAATGCTCACCCGCCGACCGTCAGCGGCGCGGCGTTCGACGAGAAGCGGCGTTGCCTGGAACGGAGCGCGCTCATCGAGATCGCCTTGTGGGGCGGCCTCGTTCCGGGCGGCATCGAGGCAATGGACGAGCTCGCCGCCCGCGGGGTCGTCGGCTTCAAGGCGTTTATGTGCTTCAGCGGAATCGACGACTTCGGAGGTGTCGACGACCTCACCCTGTACGAGGGCATGTGCCGCGCGGCGTCGCTCGGGCTGCCTGTCGCCGTTCATGCCGAGAGCGAGGTGATCACCGCCGGCCTCGCACAGCGCCGACGTGCCGCGGGGCGGACGGCGATGCGCGACTTCCTGGAGTCGCGCCCGGCGGTCGCCGAGCTCCAGGCAGTCGCACGGGCGATCGAGCTGGCGCACGAGAGTGGCTGCTCGCTGCACGTGGTGCACGTTTCCACGGGCCGAGGCGTGGCGCTCGTCGCCGCCGCACGAGCCCGCGGCGTCGACGTCACCTGTGAGACCTGCCCGCACTACCTGGTGCTCACCGAGGAGGACGCGGAGGTCCTCGGCAACGTCGCGAAGTGCGCGCCGCCGCTCCGCCCCCGCGAGGAGCGCGAGGCGCTGTGGCAGGCGCTCGAGGACGGGACTCTGCCGATGGTCGCATCGGACCACTCACCGGCGCCCTGGGCGCTGAAGAGCGGCGACGACGCGTTTGCCGCGTGGGGCGGGATCTCCGGTTGTCAGACGATGCTCCCGCTGCTCCTGACCGAGGGCCATCGCCACCGCGGCCTTGAACTCGACCTGATCGCTCGGATCACTTCGGGTTACGTCGCCCGCAGGTTTCGCCTGCCCGGCAAGGGCAGCCTCGAGCCGGGCGCTGACGCCGACCTCGTGCTCGTCGATTTGACGGGTTCGGAGAAGCTCTCGGCCGAAGACCTGTACTACCGCCATCGCCACAGCCCGTTCCTCGGCCGCACCTTCACGGCCCGAGTCGTGCGCACGTTCGCGCGCGGCCGGACGGTGTTCGCCGACGGCCGCATCGCCGGCCCGCCCGCAGGACGCCTGCTGATTCCCGCAACCAAACTGGAGAACCCATGACGACGCTGTCGATCACCGCCGGGCCGTTCAGCTTCCGCGCCCGCCTCGAGGAGGAGCGAGCACCGCGGACGTGCGATGCGTTCTCGAAGCTGCTGCCCTTCGAGCAGAAGGTCATCCACGTGCGGTGGAGCGGCGAGTCGACCTGGATCCCGCTCGGTGACTTCGACGTCGGCGTCGGCTTCGAGAACCACACCAGCCACCCCGCCCCCGGCGAGATCCTCCTCTATCCGGGCGGCTACAGCGAGACGGAAATCCTTCTGCCCTACGGCGGCTGCATGTTCTCGAGCATCGTCGGCCAGCTCGCCGGCAATCACTTCCTGACCGTGGTTCAGGGCAACGAGCACCTCCGGCCGCTGGGCGAGATGACCCTCTGGCAGGGCGCCCAGGACATTGTGTTCGCCGAGGAATAAGCGCGTGTCGATCAATCCGCTCACGTTGCCGAAGGCCGAGTTGCACCTGCACATCGAGGGAACGCTCGAGCCCGAGCTGATGTTCGAGCTGGCTCGCCGCAACGGCGTCAGCCTCCCGTATCCGGACGCGGAAGCGGTCAGACGCGCCTACCGGTTCACCAACCTGCAGTCGTTCCTCGACGTGTATTACCGGGCATGCTCGGTCCTCATCCACGAACGGGATTTCTACGATCTCACCACCGCCTACCTAGCCCGGGCACGAGCGCAGGGCGTTCGTCACGTCGAGGTTTTCTTCGACCCGCAGACTCATACCGCGCGCGGCGTGAAGCTGGAAACCGTCGTGCGCGGAATCGGCAGGGCCTTGAACGAGGCACGACAGCGCGGGCCGACATCACACCTGATCATGTGCTTCCTCCGTGATCGCCCGGCCGATGACGCGATGGCGACGTTGGAGCAAGCGCTGGCGCACCGGGACGTGATCTTCGGCGTCGGGCTCGATTCCGCCGAGGTCGGTAATCCGCCAGAGAAATTCAGGGACGTCTTCGACCGCGCCATCGGTGCCGGCTTCCGTACCGTCGCCCACGCCGGCGAAGAGGGCCCGCCGGATTACATCTGGCAAGCGCTCGACGTGCTCGGCGCGGAGAGGATCGATCACGGCGTGCGTTGTCTCGAAGACCGCTCGCTGGTTCAGCGCCTTGGGGCCGATCGGATTCCGCTGACCGTGTGCCCGTTCTCGAACGTCAAGCTGCGAGTCGTCGACACGCTCGAGCGGCACCCACTCGCGAAGATGCTCGAGCACGGACTGTGCGCCACCGTCAACTCCGACGACCCGGCCTACTTCGGCGGCTACGTCGGCGAGAACCTAGCCGGGATCGCGGAGGCATTGCGGCTCGACGACGAAACCATTGTCGCGCTCGCCCGCAACAGCTTCGAAGCGTCGTTTCTAGACGACGCGGCGCGAGCAATGCTTCTGGCCGAACTCGACGCAGCCCGCTGAACAGGGCTGTCACGTCTGCCCCTCCCCGGGTGTCAAGCGAGTAATGACAACGACTATTCGGAGGGACAGCAGTGCTCGAAAAGGTCTTCTACACGAGCGTGCTGGTCAGTGACCAGGACAAGGCACTCGACTTCTACACGAACATCCTCGGCATGGAGAAGCGGGTTGAGAACCCAACGCCCGACGGGCCGCGGTTTCTGACCGTCGGCGTCAAGGGGGACGAGTTCCAGCTGGTTCTCTGGCCCGGAACACCAGGCCAGGCCGTGCCGGCGATGGGCTACCCGCCGCCGTCGATCACGATCGAGACCGACGACTGCCTCAAGACTGCCGAAGAGCTGAAGTCGCGCGGGGTCGAGTTCGTGTCCGACGTGCTCGAGTTCCCGTGGGGCTACGTCGCGCAGTTCCACGACCCCGACGGCAACCGGCTGCAGATACGAGAGGGCCGCTAGGTAGACGAGTGCGTCGAAACTCGTTGGATTGCGGTCAACGGCTCACTCGCCTGGCCCCCAGTCGCCGAACGCGGAGTTAGCTACACGGTCACCTCGGCGTTCTACCTGCACCTCGACGTCGCGGACGAGTCCGGCGTGCTGGCGCGGGTCGCGCAGGTCCTCGCTCAGTTGGATGTGTCGGTCAAGTCGGTGGTGCAGCGCGGGCTCGGGGACC
>Ga0335079_10005150_pt1 | contig 14996 bp, 11 predicted proteins | sample Lox_Sample_33_FD_206719 | JGI IMG/M metagenome (GOLD analysis project Ga0335079, IMG submission 206719) | Soil microbial communities from Loxahatchee National Wildlife Refuge, Florida, United States - Lox_Sample_3.3 | ecosystem: Environmental > Terrestrial > Soil > Wetlands | place: USA...
TCCAGCACCTGCCCCACCAGCCGGCGCGCTTCGCGATGCCCATTCTCCATCGCATAAATCAGCGGCAGCGTGACTTTCCCTTCTTTCAAATCGCTCAGCACCGGCTTCCCCAATTGCTCCGCCGACGCCGTAAAATCCAGTAAATCATCCACCAGTTGAAACGCCAGCCCCGCGTAGCGCCCGTAATCCGCCAGCGCCTCTTCCTCCGCGCCTTCCAGCCCGCCCAGCACCGCGCCCAGCCGCGCGCAGCCGCTGAACAAACACGCCGTCTTGTAGGTGGCCAGTCGCAGCGCATCCTCTTCCGTCACGTCAATGCGCCCGATCTTCGCCAGTTGAATCAGTTCGCCTTCGACCATCTTTTGTGTCAGATCAATCAAAACGTCGAGAATGCGAAAATTCCGTTCCTCCAGCGCCATCTGGAACGACTGCATGTACAGCCAATCGCCCGCCAGCACGCTGCGATGATTCCCCCACCGCGAATTTGCCGAAGGCCGCCCGCGTCGTGTGTTCGCGCTGTCAATCACGTCGTCATGAATCAGCGTCGCGCTGTGCAGCAGCTCGACGACCGCAGCCAGGCGAATCGCGCCCGCGCTACGCTGCCCCGTGTACGCGTTGCACAGCAACAGCAGCGCCGGCCGCAGCCGCTTCCCGCCGCCGCCCAGCAAGTAGCTGGTAATCTCTGACACCGGTTCGAACGCGCCGGCGCTCTGCCGCGCGAGTTCCTCCTCCACCAGCGCCAAATCCTCGCGCACCAGTTCAAAAATTTCTTTCGCTGTCAGTAGTGCGATGGCTCTTCTCCCTGGCCCGCCATCATCTTTGGGACTCGGTCGCCGCGGACACCACCGGCGCCGAAAGATGGAAAAATCGCCGGAAATTTTCTGCGGCCCTGGCGGCGAATTCTTCCGGCGCTAAGTCTCTCACACTCGCGAGTATACGCGCCACTTCCGCCACGTAGGCCGGTTCGTTGCGCTTACCCCGGTGCGGCTGCGGCGCCAGGTACGGTGCGTCCGTTTCAATCAAAACCTTCTCCAGCGGCAAAACTTTCACAATGTCCCGCAAATTCTGCGCCTTCGGATACGTCGAATTGCCCGCAAACGAAATCATAAATCCCATCTCGATGCCCCGCCGCGCATGCTCCAGCGTGCTGCCAAAACAATGCAAAATCCCGCCGAGGCCGGTGGGCTTCCACACTTCTTCCAGCAAGTGCAAGCAATCCTCCCATGCATCCCGGCAATGAACGATGATCGGCAGCTTCGCCGCCCGCGCCAACTCCATCTGCTCGCGAAATACTTTCTCCTGCACCTCGCGCGGCGAATGATCGTAGAAATAGTCCAGCCCAATCTCGCCCCAGGCAATCACTTTCGGATGCCGCGCCAGCCGCTCCAATTCTGCCAAATGCGCCGGTGTCACTTCCTTGGCTTCGTGCGGATGAATCCCCACGGTCGTGTAAATCCACTCATACTTCTCAGCAAACGGCAGTGCCGCGTCCAGCTTTTCTGGCCCCGGCCCATTCCCCATCGCCAGCAGCGTCGTCACCCCGGCCGCCCGCGCCCGCCCCAGCATCGCCTCGCGGTCCCCATCAAATTGCGGCGCATCCACATGCGCATGCGAATCAACTAGTTTCATCTTTACGTGGCACAGGCTTTAGCCTGTGCGCTTTTCCCCAACCGTTGGCATGTTCTTGTATCCGTGCGCCGCTTTCTCCTTTACTTCCTCTACCTCATCTGCTTCCTTTACTTCAATCTCGCTCCGATCTCCACATCCTCATCCGGAAACCCCACCAACACCGGCCGTCCCTCCGGCCCTACCGCCGCGGCAAGCACCATCCCATTGGACTCAACGCCACGCAGCTTCCGTGGCGCCAGGTTCACTACGACGCCCACCTTCCTCCCAATCAACTTCTCTGGCTCGTAAAACTGCGCAATCCCCGCGCAAATCTGCCGAATCTCCGTCCCAATATCCACCGTTAACTTCAACAATTTATCCGCGCCAGCGATGCGCTCCGCCGTCTTGATCTGCCCCACGCGCATCTCGACCTTCGCAAAGTCCTCAATGCCAATTTTCTCGCCCGCCGCTGGAGCCGCAGCCGCTGCTGCCCCTCCTCCAGCCGGAGTTGTTGCCGCCGGTGTACTCGCCGCAACCGGCGACGGCGCTTTCTGTTCTTCGTGTTCCATGGCTTCCATCCTCTCAATCGCTTCTGCTTTTTCAATTCGCGGAAACAAAGCTTGCGACTTCCCCAATGCCGTTCCCGCCGCAAGCTGTCCCCACCGCAATCCTTCAATCTCTACCGCGCCGACCGTTCCCGGCTGCCCCAGCAGCGCCCACACCTTCGCTGTGCTCTCCGGCAAAATTGGATGCGCGAGCGCCGTCACGATGCGCAACACTTCCGCCGTCGTCCACAGCACCGTCGCGCGCCGCTGCTGCTCGTCAGCCGATTCGCCGAGCGCCCACGGCTTCTCCACTGTCAAGTATTTATCCGCCGCCGCGATCAACGCCCAAATCTGCTCGAGCGCCCGCGAAAACCCCAGCTTCCCATACTGCTCCAGCACTTCCCCGATCGTCGCTTGCGTTTGCTTCGCCAAGGCCGTGTCTGTGTCCTTCAACGCTCCCGGCTTGGGGATTCTCGCGCCACAATTTTTTTCAATCATCGCCGCCGTGCGGCTCGCCAAATTCCCAATGCCATTGGCCAAATCGCTGTTGTAGCGCGTCACCAGCGCGTCATAACTGAAATTTCCGTCCTGCCCAAACACTGTCTCGCGCAACAAGTAATACCGCAGCGCATCCATCCCCAGCACATGCACAATGGGCAGCGGCCGCACTACATTTCCCAGCGACTTGCTCATCTTCGCGCTGTCCATCAGCAGCCAGCCATGCGCCCAAATCTGCTTCGGCAACGGCAAGCCCGCCGCCATCAAAAACGCCGGCCAGTACACCGCGTGGAACCGGATAATCTCCTTCCCCACCAGGTGCAAATCCGCCGGCCAATAGCCCTGCTTCTCAAACTGCGGCCCGCCCACCGCCGTCAAATACGCCGTCAACGCATCGAACCACACATAAAACACGTGCGGTTCCTCGCCCGGCACCGGAATGCCCCAGCGCACCGTGGTCCGCGTGATGCTCAAATCCCGCAGCCCGCCTTCGACAAAGCTGAGCACCTCATTCTTCCGCGTCTCCGGCTGAATGAAATCCGGATGCTTCGCGTACCAATCCAGCAGCGGCTTCTGAAACGCCGACAACTTGAAAAAGAAATTCGCCTCCGTCACCGTCTCCGTCGGCCGCCCGCAATCCGGACAATTCTCTCCCGCCTTCACGTCCACATACGCGTTGTCGTAAATGCAGTACTGCCCCGTGTAGTGCCCCGGATAGACGTACCCGTTCTCCCGGCACTGCTTGAACAGCCACTGCACGGTGTGCGCGTGCTTCAAATCTGTCGTACGAACGAACTCATCCGCCGCAATCCCCAACTCATCCCACAACCCCTTCCATTTCGCGGCCATCTTCGCGACGAATTCCGACTCTGGAATCCCTGCCTTCTTCGCCGACTGCTCCACATTCACGCCGTGCTCGTCCGTCCCCGTGGTCATCACCACGTCGTATCCGCACATCCGCTTGTAGCGGCGAATCGTGTCGCACACGATCGTCGAATACGTGTGCCCGATATGCGGCAACCCGTTCGTGTAATAAATCGGCGTCGTCAAATAGTATTTAGGTTTCCCCGCCATTCTTCTCCGTTCTTCCCGCGTGCTCTTTAATCTCGCTCTTTCCTGTTTTCCGTCGCTTCTCTTCTCTGTGTCCTCTGTGCTCTTTCCTCCGTGCCCTCTGTGTTAGAGCTTTTCTCTTCGCCTCTTCCGTACTTCCTTACCTCCTTATTTCATTACCTCGAACTTCTTCATCGCCTCCGCCATCACCCGCTGCAGCGGCACTTTCTTCTCCACCGCCAACTTCCGGCAATCTTCAAACTCCGGCGCCACATGCAGCACCTTCCCATTCATCCGCGACACCTTGATGCGCACGTTCCCAAACGCCGTCGCCACTTCCACCCACTCCCGTGGCAATGTCCGCCGTTGCGCGCGATAGGTCCGCGCCCCAAACGTCGTCGTCTCCGCAAAAATCAGCCCCATCAAGCTCTGCGTATCCCCCGGCTTGCACAACACCGTCAGCAACACTCCCGGCCGGTTCTTCTTCATCTGCACCGCCGTGGTGTACACATCCAGCGCCCCTGCCGCCAGTGCCTTCTCCAGAAAATACCCATAAATCTGCGGGTTCATGTCGTCCAGATTCGCCTCAATCACCGCAATCTCTTCGTTGAGTGGCACAGGCATTCCTGCCTGTGCGCTTTTCTCTTCAGTTTTTTCCGCTGCCTCTCCGATCATCAACCGCAGCACATTCGGCTGCCCTTCCAAATCCGCCGTCCCCGCGCCATACCCGATCGCGCTCACACTCATCGCCGGCTGCGGCCCAAACTCCTCGCACAGCGTCGCCACAATCGCCGCCCCCGTCGGCGTCACCAACTCCTTCTGCACGCCATTCGAATACGTCGGCTTCCCCACCAACAATTTCGCCGTCGCCGGTGCCGGCACCGGCAACACCCCATGCGCCATCTTTGCCGTCCCGCCTCCCACATTCAGCGCCGAGCATGCAAACCTCTCAATCCCCAGCGCCGCAAACCCGATGCACGCCCCCACAATATCCACAATCGCGTCCACCGCCCCCACTTCATGAAAATGAATCTTTTCTACCGGCACGTCGTGAACGCTTGCCTCCGCCTCTCCCAACTTCCGAAAAATCGCTCCCGCGCGTTCCTCCACTCCCGCCGCCAGCTTCGACTTCTCCAAAATTTCCAAGATCGCGCTCAACGACCGGTGCTTCGCCTGATCCTCCGTCTTCACACGCACATACGTCGCCGCCATCCCATTCTTCCAGACCTTCTCCGCCGTCAACTGCCATCCCGCCACGTCCAACCCGTGTAATTCCTCGCGCAGCCGCTCCACCGGGCAGCCCGCATCCACCAGCGCCCCCAGCGTCATGTCCCCGCTAATCCCCGAAAAACAATCAAAATAAGCCAGTTTCATGGAAACTTCGCCGCCGAAGGAATAGCCGCAAGCCCCAGCAGAACTGCGCAAATTGAGAGTCTCGTCGCAATCTTTCGATACTATCGGCCTCTCCAAAGTGTGTCAAACAGGCCGGGTCGTCGCTCGTCAGTTCCCTCGCCGGCGCTCACGGCGCTCACGCCTGGCTTGACCTCCCGCTCTCGCAATCGTATAAATCCCGGGGCGCCGGTGAAACGAGAGAGAGTGACGAGTTGAATGCGGATGTACACGTGCCTTTCCTCGCTCTTCAGCAGACCAGTCGCAACATGACTTGAGCGATGAAGTCCTCTAATAAGGGGTGTTCTCATGATTCAGAAAGATGCTGTCCTCATTGCGAGTCGCGCTCTAGCGCTTTACTTGGTCTTCTGGGGTGTTGGCAACCTCGCGGGCGTTCCCTCGTTGATGTTCTCGGCAGCGCACTACGCGGCCCAGCCAGGATCCGGAGCAAACTACCTCTACAAAAGCGATATCATCTCGCTGACGTCTCACGTCGTCTTTAGCGGTTCTCTATTCCTCGCATCAACATGGTGCTATCGCTGCGTGCCTCGCATACAAGCGTTCCTGTCGCCATCAGAGCGCGAACCCGAAGCGCCTGAGTCCTAGGATGGACGGTGGCATTTGACACATGGATCGAGAGACTTTCAACCAATGGCTGGATGCCTACGGCAAAGCGTGGGCCAACCGCGACCGCCTCGCCGCCGCTTCCCTCTACGCCGACGAAGCCACCTACCATGTCACACCCTTCCTCGAACCTCTCCGCGGCCGCGCCGCCATCCTCGAATACTGGACCCACGTCGCCAAGACGGAAGAGAATATCCACTTCCACTACGAAATCCTCGCCATCGCCACCGACTACGGCATAGCCCGCTGGCAAGCCTCCTTCACCATCCAGCCCCAAGCCCTCCACACCAAACTCGATGGCATCTTCCTTATCTCGCTGGACTCCAACGGCCGCTGCCAGTCTCTTCGCGAGTGGTGGCATAAGCAACAGTAGGTGGCAGTCCCGTAGCAGCGAGGGCCCGTCCAACTGGAGTTTGCAGCGGCGGCCGTTTCACCCAGCGTTTCTTCTTGTTTTCCGCCACTTCCAGTGATATCTAGCGCCGATGATTAACAGATACCTCGCCAGCCTCGGCGCCGCCGTCCTGCTCGTTTCTCTGGTCTGCTCCACCTTCCGGTTTGCTACCCGCTCGCAAGTCCTCAGCGGCAAACCCGCCGAAGAAACCTGGCCGCTCGAATTCACAATCGACGCCGATAGCTCGCACACCTACCGCATCAACGCGTCCCTCCAAAAAACTCTGGAAGACGGCATCACCTTCCCGGCCGACGGTCCCGTCCATGTCGCTTCCTCGCGCGTGGATATCACCCCCAAAGACGTCTCCTGGACCGAAAACGACGAACACTTCACCTCGCCGGGCGGCGCCCTGCTCGCTCATGTGAAGTGGGACACGCCCCCCGAAACCGCCAACGGCGCGCACGGCTTCATTTACATCAGCTTCCCCGAAATCCCCGGCGTTGCCATTAGCGCCGTCTCTTTTCACTCCGGCGGCTACCAGACCGACAGCCAGGGCCACCGCATTCTCCGCGAAGTCACCACCTACCGTAGCTCCATCGCGCTCTTCTTTGCGCGTTTCGGGTTCGCTCTGGCGGCTGGCCTGCCTTTTGCCATCCCGCTGCAGAGCATCTGGTGGGGCTTTCAATTGCGGAACGAAAAGCGCGCGCGTCTCGCGGCTTTGCCGGCGCAGGGTCCGGAACTGCCACGCATGTTCTACCCTGATCCCATCGCGGAGTGGACCACTTGGACCTTTTTGTTTGCTGTCATTGCCTTCTCGGCCGGCGTGGTGGCCGCCTTTTCCGTCTATGACGGCTTCATGAGCTCTTCGATGGCCTGGGTCACTTACGCCATCCTGGCCGCCGCGGCCCTCATCGCCCTCATTGCCGCCTACTTCACAGGAAGATCCGTCCCCACCGTACGCCTCGAACCCGACGGTCTCTCCTACGCCCGCGGGCGCGGCGATTTGCAATGGTCTACCGCCCGCTGGAGCGACGTCCGCCAAGTCCAGGAAAAAACCTTTACTTATCGCGGCTCGAGCCGCAAATGGCTGGAACTCCAATTCAACGACCGTCGCAAAAAGCTCAAGATCAGCCCGACCATCGTCGGCTATCCTGTGCTCCGCGACGCCATTTTCCGTCTCTTCAAGAGCTGACCGTCATTCTGGCTGTGCCGCAGGCACAATGAGCCGGGGCCTGACGCACGCGCCAAAAAAACGATAGAATCCCTGCCCGCTGAAGTTTCAAGGAGCAAATATGCTGCATCGCCGTTTTTTGCCACGCGTACTTGGCGCCTGCCTTTTCCTCGCAAGCGTCCCTCTCTGCGTAAACGCTCAAGAGGCCAGCCAAAACACACAGGTCACCGCCATTCGCGCGGCTCGCCTGATTGATGGCAAGGGTGACACCGCGCTCAAAGATGCCGTCGTCCTCATCTCCGGCGAAAAAATCACGGCCGTCGGCTCCGCCCTCCCCATCCCCGCCAACGCCACCGTCATCGACCTCGGCGACGCCACCCTCCTTCCCGGCCTCATTGACTCCCACACCCATCTCCTCTCGGAAATGGACGGCTCCAACGTCACCTTGCAGGACGTCGAAATGCTGCGCATCGTCGCCACACAAAGCACCGCGGAACGCGCTCTCCTCGGCGCGAAATTGGGTCGCGAAGATCTCGAGTCCGGCATCACCACCGTGCGCGACCTCGGCAATTCCGGAATCAACGGCGACGTCGCGCTACGCCGCGCCATTCAACGTGGCTGGCTCCCCGGTCCGCGCATGGTCACTGCAACCCGCGCACTCGCCCCACAAGGCGGCCAGTTCGGAACGTTGACTCCCTCCGCGCAACGCATCATCGAAGACGAGTACGTCATCCTGCACGGCCCCGAAAGCGCCCGCCAGGCCGTTCGCCAGGCGCTGTACGACGGTGCCACCTGCATCAAGGTCATTGTCAATGGCTACGCCGATGTCACTCTCGACGAAATGAAAGCCATCGTCGAAGAAGCCCATCTCAACAAAGTCAAAGTGGCCGCCCACGCTATCGGCGACAACGCCACCAGCGTCGCCGCGCAGGCCGGCGTCGATTCCATCGAGCACGCCTACGTCGTCCCTGACGAAGTCCTCAAAATGATGGCCGAGAAGCACATCTTCCTCGTCCCCACCGATGGCACCGTCAAAACTTTCGTGGATATGAGCATCGGCACGCGCCACGCCGACGCCGCCGAACGCGCCGATTATGAAAAGGAATTTGCGCCCTTCGTCAAGCGCTCGCAAGAACGCCTTCAGCGTGCCATCAAGTTCGGCGTGCCTATCGCCGCCGGTTCCGACATGTATCTCTCCATGCCCCACCTGAACCGCGGACAAGCCAGCTTGCTGGTCTACGAAGCCTACGCCGAATCCGGCATGACCCCGATGGACATCATCCACGCCGCCACTCGCAACGCCGCTGAACTTCTCGGTATGCAGGATCGCATCGGCACTCTCGAACCCGGCAAGCTCGCCGACATCATTGCCGTCCCCGGCGATCCCCTAAAAGACGTCCACGCCCTCGAGCACGCCAAATTCGTCATGAAGGGCGGCGCGGTTGTGGTCCACGCCAAATAGGATGCTCTCGAGAATTCCAAAAACGCTGCCTCTCGACGCTCTCGCCCTTTCCGCGATCTCAATACTCATTCTCGCTACGACCGTTCCCCGAACCGCTTGTAGGGTCATCCGCCCGCGGATGACCGCCTCCGGGATCCAATCCAAACGCTCCGCTGCCTCTGCTGAAGCGGGCGCCCGCGTTCCCTTTGTCGGCTGTCCCTCCGACGGCCAAGACGGTCCAGTCGCCGCACCAACCGGCAAAGACAAATACTCGCGCACGTCCGCGGAAACCGCTGATCGTCTGGCGTATTACACCTCCGCGCAAAAACTCGTCGGCCCACAGCCACTCAACGGCAAAGACGTGCTCTCCGCAAAGTGGGACGGTTTTGCCGGTCCCGCCATCCAACTCTCTCTACTATCCGGCGAAACCTCCGGCAGATTCGAAGTCGCTAGCGTCGTCGCCCGCGTCTTTCCCACCTACAAAGCCTTCGCCGACGATGTGATAGCCGAAGGTATCGAGCCCGTCAGCTCTTTTGTCTTCGGCCCTTCCCCAACCGACGAGCTAAATTACAAAGACAAGGACAAGAAGACAGCAGAATTCCAAACGCCCGCCCAAACCGAAGGCCTCGGCACCAACTCCAGGCTCAGAAAAAGCGATCTGCCCATCAGCGGCGCCATCCTCATCGGAGCCACGGGCCAGCCGCCGGATCTCGCCTTTCTCGTGATCCGCCTCCCACCCGATCTAAACGACTTCGCCCCGATTATCATTCACCGACCCGAACGCGAAACCGCTCGAGGCCGTTCTTGAGCTACGGACTATCTGGCCTCAGCAACTGCCCAGGCCGCGAAAAAACCTTACCGGTGCCGGCGTCCGCAGCGTCTCCCAGCTCCCATCCGCGGTCCATCCGCAATCCACCGCGAGAGCATGCTCGGCTCCCAGGAAAAGCTATCCGGAATATCCGCGCCGCCATTCCGGTATAGCCTCCCGCGCCCTTTTCTATGCGCCCAGGAGCCAAACTCTCAACATGAGACGCATTCTCATCATCGGCGCTACCGGCACCGTTGGCCGCGCCACAATCTCTCAACTTCTTTCTGCCAACGTCTCTCTCCGCGCCCTTACCCGCAACCCGCAAGCGGCCCGCCTTCCCGCCCAAGTCCAGCTTTTTCAAGGAGATCTCACGAACGTTTCCTCTCTCGATCGGGCCCTCGCCGGCGTTGACGCTGTTTTCCTCGTCTATACCGCTCCTCCCTCCGCCGCCGCTTCCGCTATTCCCTACATCGCCGCCTGCGTCCCCCAGATCGTCTTTCTCTCCTCGCCGCATCAAACACCCCACCCCTTCTTCCGCCAGCCCAATCCGCTCGCCAACCTCCACGCGGAAATCGAGCGCCTCATGCAGTCTTCCGGCGTTGAGTGGACCTTCCTCCGCCCAGGCATGTTCGCCGCCAACCCTCTCAACTGGTGGGCACCCACCCTTCGCGTCGATCCAAACGTCGCCGTCATCCGCTGGCCCTACGGCGAAGCCCCGACCGCTCCCATTCACGAAGCCGACATCGGTGCCGTCGGCGCCCGTGTGCTTCTCGAAGCTGGCCACTCCGACAAGGATTACGTCCTCACCGGCCCCGAATCTCTTACCCAGTCCCAACAGGTCCAAATCCTCGGCGAAGTCCTGGGTCGTCCTCTGCGCCTTCAGGAAATTTCACCCGCGGAAGCGCAGCGCGAGCTTCTGCCGATCATCCCGGCAGCCGGGGTCTCCATGCTCCTCAACGCCTGGGCCGCCGCTCTCGGCCAACCCGCCTACGTCACTTCGGCCGTCGCCGCGATTACAGGTACCCCGGCCCGCTCCTTCCGCCAATGGGTCGCCGACCACGCCGCCGCCTTTCGCTCCTCCCTCTCGCAATCCTAAACTCTTTAGCTTCTATTACATGCGAATCAATAAAAACCGATAATTATCTACTTGACAACTTCCCAAATCTGTGCTACCTTGTTTTAGCAAAATCGAGCAGCGACTCCCTGCGGCTCATGTCTTGCGCACTCTACGCCTTTCCTTGCTGGGGAATATAAGTCCTTTATCTACAAGAATTTCGCAGACCCCTCACCCTAAGTCCTTGGCTTACAGACATTTCCCAAAAACACGAGGGGGTAGGGTATGTGCGGCTTTGCATCTTCTCTTGTTTTTGACCCTGCCCTCGCGCTGCCCTTATACTTGCCTCTCTTTCTCCACCGAGGAACTGTGTACCTGACACTCACCAACCGTCTCCGCGACGCCCTCGCGCGCCACATCCAACAGCACTACTCTGTCTCGCTCGAGATCCCTATCAACCGGCCGCCCAAAATCGCGATGGGCGAAGCGGCCTCCCCAGTCTGCTTCGAGCTGGCCAAACGTCTCAAGAAAGCGCCGCGGCTTGTCGCCCAGGAAATCGCCAACGCCTTCCCCAAACCCGAAGGCATCGCCCGCCTCGAGGTTGCCGGCGGCGGCTACCTCAACGCCTACTTCGACCGCGCCTCCTTCTGGCAAGAAGCCGTCAGCGCAACGCGATCCGCATCCACGACCAGCGAGCACGCGCAGCGTGCGGTCCAGGAAGTTAGCTCGCCACTCGCCACTCGCCACTCGCCACTTTCCTCCACAAAGGCACCGGGCAAAATTATTGTCGAGCACACCTCCATCAATCCCAACAAAGCCGCGCACATTGGCCACGTGCGCAACGCCGTCCTGGGCGACACCATGGCTCGCGTCCTGCGCCACGCCGGAAATTCCGTGCAAGTCCAAAACTACATTGACAACACCGGTGTGCAAGTCGCCGATGTGGTCATCGGCTTCCTCGATATGGAGCGCCGCACTCCGGTCACCGTCAAGATGCTGGCCATGGAGCCGAGGTTCGATTACTACTGTTGGGATCTCTACGCCAAAGCCACGCAATTTTTTGAGGAAGACAAGGCCCGCGCTGCCGAATTTCGCGCGCGGACTCTCAAAGCCATCGAAGAAGATCGCGGCGAAGAATCCGAAGTCGCGCAAGTTGTCGCCGACGCCATCGTGAGCCTCCATCTCAAAACCATGGCGCGCCTCGGCATTCAGTACGATCTTCTCGCGCGCGAAAGTGAAATCCTACACCTCAAGTTCTGGGACACCGCCTTCGAGCTGCTGAAAAAATCCGGCGCCATTCAATTCGTTGACTCCGGCAAAATGGCCGGCTGCTGGATCATGCCGTGGAAAGGAGAGAAGGAAGTAAAGGACGTAAAGGAGGTTAAGGTAGTAAAGGGAAAAAACCCGTCAGCTGCTTCCGGCGCTGCAGATGCGGCTACCTCTTCGTCCTTTACCTCCTCAATCTCCTCTGCCTCCTTAACTTCCGATTCCGCCGACGAAGAAAATATTCAGGACAAAATTATCGTGCGGTCGAATGGCACGGTCACTTATGTGGGCAAAGACATTGCTTACCAGCTCTGGAAGTTCGGCCTGCTGGGCAAGGATTTTAACTATCGCAAATGGCCAACCGCTCCTCAGGACGAAACCGTGTGGGCTACCACGAGCCTAAAAAGCGATCCCGAGGCCCCACATTTCGCCGAGCCTGCCCTTGCGGTTTACAACGTCATCGATACCCGCCAGTCTTACGTGCAAGATGTCGTCGCCGAAGGCCTGCGCCGCCTCGGCCACGCCGAAGCCGCCGAAAAATCCATCCACTTGTCCTACGCCATGGTCGTGCTGACTCCCCGCTGCGCCACGGAAATGGGCTACGAACTTTCACTCGAAGACGCCCAGCGTCCTTTCGTGGACATGAGCGGGCGCAAAGGCTTCGGCGTCAAGGCCGACGACCTCCTCGACAAGCTCGAAGCCGCCGCGCTCGCCGAGGTCCAGCAGCGCCACGCCGAAATGTCCGCAGCCGAACAGAAACAAACCGCGCACGCCATCGCCGTCAGCGCCCTGCGCTTCTTCCTCCTCAAATTCACGCGCAACGCCATCATTGCTTTCGACTTCAAGGACGCCCTCAGCTTCGAGGGCGAAACCGGCCCCTACTGCCAATACGCCGTCGTGCGCGCCCGCGGCATCTGGCGCAAGGGAGCGGAAAAATCTCCCGGCATTGAAAGTGAAGCCGCCATCAAAGATGCGGCCGCGATCTTGGAATCGCAATCCGAAGAATCCGGTCGGCGCTTTCTTGACGGCCCCTCAAACAATGATCTGTGGGAATTGCTGCTGGCTGCGGCGTCCCTCGATCACGCCGTGGACGCCGCCATCGTCGCGCAGGAAACCGCGTTCGTAGCAAAGTACACTTTTCAACTGGCGCAGGCGTTCAACAATTTTTACCACAAGCACCACATCCTCACCGAGCCCGACCCGCAAAAACGCGCCTTCCTTCTCGCGCTGACGGCGCAAGTCGAATCCCAACTCGTCGCGGCCTTGAGTCTTCTCGGTATCGAAGCGCCGGAAAAAATGTGAAGCATAGGAGCAACAGTGGTTGCCGTGGAGGGAAAACGGAATGAATAGATTCAAATGCTTCTCTCTAGCGTGTTTGTTTGCAGCCGTCTCCGTCAGAACCGGACAATCGACCGGCACACAAAGCGCTTCGCCAGAAGGTAAACTGGTGCCCGCAACAGAATGCGTTCTGACTCCCGAAGACTACGCGGTTTACTCCGCGATTCTGATTGACCGCGGCAAACCGGAAGATCCTGAGGAGCGATGGGACGACAAGCCGGATCTCATCATTTCGGAGGTTACGGATCCTCGGGAAGATGGTCGCTCAAATATGTGGGGGTTTCGGTCGAACTCCAAACAGAAGCCCTTGGATGACACTGTGGAGCATTTCAATGCAAGACAAAAAAGCTCTTGTCATCTGAAGCCCCAGCTGGACGCCGCCATTTCTTACCGTTTCCTGTCGCAAGAAGACGAAGATAAGTTTTTCAAGAAGAAAGGGCCCAGGGGTTGGCAAGACTTCTACAAAAAATATCCCAAGTCATCCGGCTTCTGGAGTCTCTCACCGGTTGGCTGCGACACCTCGGGGACGGAAGCCCTTGTATATGTCGGACATCACTGCGGAGGGCTGTGCGGCACTGGGCATTTGGTCTTGCTGGCAAAGGAAAGTGGCCATTGGGCGGTAAAAAATCGCGTCCTGCTCTGGATCTCGTGATCGCCGAAGCCCGCCGGGACTGCACCATCGGCAGGCTGACCGGGAGCAAGGAATCAAAAAGGAAACGCAAAACTGTAGGGGCGCAGGATTGCTGTGCCCCATTCGAGCAAGCGCGAATTTTCAGGAAGGTGAGAAACTAATACGACATGGCGAGATGGACGAGGGTACGCAACGCTACACCTGTCGGGCCTTTGGCGAGCCACGCTTTGGCGTCGTCGTTCCACGCGGTGCCCGCAATGTCGAGATGCACCCACGGCGTGTCGCCGGCAAATTCGCGGATGAACCACGCGCCGGTAATCGAGCCGCCGCCTTTGCCGCTCCCGATATTCTGAATGTCCGCGACCGTGCCCTTGATGAACTCGCGGTACTCGTCGTCCATCGGCATTTGCCACATTTTTTCGCCGGCAGCTTTCGCGGACGCCATCACCTTGTCGGTCCACGCCTGATCGGCGCCGCCGAACACGCCTACGTTAATGCTCGCCAGCGCCACGACAATCGCGCCCGTCAGCGTCGCCGCATCCACCAGATGCGTCGCGCCCAGTTGCTTCGCGTAGTGCACCGCATCGGCCAGAATCAATCGCCCTTCCGCATCGGTGTTCAACACTTCGATGGTCTTGCCGGACATCGCGGTTTGAATATCTCCCGGCTTTTGCGCTTTTCCGCCGGGCATGTTTTCCGTCGCCGGCACCACGCAAATTACTTTGACGTTGGGCTTCAAGGTGGCCAGCGCGCGCATCACGCCGAGCATCGTCGCGCCGCCGGCCATGTCGTACTTCATTTTTTCCATGCCGTCAGACGGCTTGATGGAAATTCCGCCGGTATCAAACGTCACGGCTTTGCCGACGATGCCCAGCACCGGCGCTCCCGCTTTCTGCGCCGTCGCCGGCGTGTAGGTAATCACAATCATGCGCGGCGGCTCGATGCTGCCCTGCGCCACACTGAGCAGCGCGCCCATCTTCATATCGGCGATGCGCTTTTCATCCAGCACATCCACGGTCAGGCCCGCCTGCCGCGCCATGGCTTCCGCTTTTTCCGCTAGAATTTTCGGCGTCAGCTTGTTCGACGGCTCGTTGATCAGGTCGCGCGCAAAGTTCTGCGATTCGCCAATCACGATTCCGCGCGCCAACCCCTTTCCCGCCGCGCCGCGATCCGCATCAGCAAAAC
>Ga0335079_10005151_pt1 | contig 14996 bp, 10 predicted proteins | sample Lox_Sample_33_FD_206719 | JGI IMG/M metagenome (GOLD analysis project Ga0335079, IMG submission 206719) | Soil microbial communities from Loxahatchee National Wildlife Refuge, Florida, United States - Lox_Sample_3.3 | ecosystem: Environmental > Terrestrial > Soil > Wetlands | place: USA...
ACGGGTGCGTTTCACGAGACTCGCTCCTGTAGCGGCTACGGCCGGTTCGTGGCCCGACCAACGGTTTTGTTCCAGTGCGGCCAGCGCGACGGCGTATTCGTGCGCATTGCCGCTCATGGCGACGACCACGTCATCACAACAGTTTTCGCGCTCGGCGCGGATCACACGGGAGATCCACCAGATGGCCGGGTGATAAAACAACAAGCCCTCTACCGATCGCTGCAAAACATTCAGCAGGTAGTCGTAGCGGCGGATGTGGGCGAGTTCATGCAGCAGGATGGCTTCCATCTGTCCCGGCGGCAACCCGGCGAGCAGTCCGATGGGTGTGAGGATGATCGGACGGAAATGACCCAGGACCATGGGCGCATCCACCAGGCAGGATTCGAACAGCCGAACGGGCCGCGACAGTCGCAACTGAGCGCTCAAGCGGGCGAGCTGCCGCTGCCAGTCTTCCGACGCACCACACACGCCGCGCCGGCGCAGGCGGCAGACGGAGATCCAGCCAGCCGCATACGCCAGGTAGAAAATGCAGACGCCCGCGATCCAGAACGGCGTGAGCCAGGGCACGATTGCGGCAATGCCGGGATTCGAAGGGCCAGGGGCATCTGTGCCGGTTTGAACATTCGATGTTGAAAAGGCGGCCGTTTTCGCGGTCCGTACGCCGCGGGCGCCTTGCGGCATCACGCGAACGAGGGTGAGGCCGAAGCTGACCAGCATCACGAGCATCGCCACACAGGCCGCGGCATAGCGGGCACGCGGCGATCGCATCGCCAGCAGAGCGGCCGCGAGAACAGCCGCGATGATCGCGCCCTCCCACAAGGAATGCAGCAGGGTCCAGCCGACTGCCCCGGCGAGCGGAGTCTCGACCCAGGCTTCGAGGAGAGTCATCTCTGCCCCTTTCGGTATTCATTCAGCAGCTTGCGCATCTCGGCGAGTTCCTCTTTGGTAGCCTTCCGCGCGGAGAGCGCCCCCACCAGCAGCGCCTTGGCGGAACCGGCGAAGCCGCGCTCCAGCAAGTCTCCGGCGAGCTGCCGCTGGGTCCATTCCCGCGGGCGCGCGGGTTTGTAGATATGCGCGCGCTCCTTCTCGTCACGGAGCACCAAACCCTTTTCCGCCATGATCTGCATGAATTTCAGCACGGTGCTGTACTGCGCGGGACGACGGCGGCTGATCACGGCGTGGATTTCGCGGACGGTGGCCGGACCGGTCGACCAGAGCACGGTCAGGATCTCGAGTTCAGCGTCGGTGGGCCGGGGCGGTTCGGCTGCCATATACGAAGACTTTACTAGTAAGCTCTTCGTATGTCAAGTACAGGCTAAGTAAATTAGGCGGGTCCAGGGGGACCCGCGCGGACCAGGGGGTCCGCCCCACTGGATGATTGGATATAATCCCCGGAGAAAATGAACGTGAGACGCTATTCGTCAATTTTCTTTACGTTGGGATTTCTGATTTTGGCCGGTTGCTCGCCTTCGCCGGCGCCCGATAACCGCGAGGCGGAAGCAAAGGCTTTACGCGAAGGCGAGGTTGCCGCGTTTGTCAAGGACTGGGGAGGCAAGGACGCGGAGCGCATTGCCGCCCACTTCACAGATGACGGAAACCTCATCGTCCCGAATGTGCCCGTGATGACCGGGAAGGACGCCATTGCGAAGGGGATGAAGGATGCGCTGGCCGATCCGAACTGGTCGCTGGCATTGCAGTCTGTCCAGGTGGAAGTCTCAAAGGGCGGCGATCTCGGCTACACCCGTGGTACCTACGTGCTCATTGCCGCCGATCCAGGGAGCAAGAAGGTGGCCACGGAGAAGGGCCGGTTTGTCGCCATCTTTCGCAAGCAAGCGGACGGATCGTGGAAGGCGGTTCAGGATATCAACAACGCTGAAACCTCGGTGTTGAAATAGCCGGCCCCCGCCCCCGAATTCATTATTTCTTCAACAGCGCGTCGATGGCGGTCTGTGCGATGGCTTCATCAACTTCAGATGGAGCTCCGCTGGCGGCGATGGCGCCGATGGTTTGACCGTCCACTTTAATGGGCAGCCCGCCCTGGTTGGGGAAAGCATCCGGAAAAACGAGAACTTGCAGATTGCCACTCTTGAGCTGGTCGGCTCCGTCCTTGGATGGACGTCCGTAGAGGGCAGCGTGCCGGGCCTTCTTCTGCGCGAACTGAATGGTATTGAGACTGGCGCCGTCCGCCTTCTGGAGAAAGAGCAGATTGCCGCTCTCGTCCACGATGCAGAGGGTGACTTGCACGTTGCGCTTCTGCGCTTCGGTTTCGGCAGCGGCGACCATGGTCTTGATGGCGGCCAGATTCAACCACTTCTTCGTCGGGAGATCAGCGGCGGATGTGAGCGTCATAAGAGAGATGGCCAGCGCAACTAGTTTGAACATGCGCATTATACTAGCACCGCCTTACAGGAAGCCTGGCAGAGTGAGCTCATGGCGCGTCTAGCGGTAATCGTAACTCGCACGCGGCCGGGATGCTTGACTCGTCAGATCGCGGGTGGATATGCTGGCAGTGGCGTTTCAGGGCGCCACCGTGTCCGCGGGAAGGACCGCGTCCTCCTGAAATGGTTCTTACATCTGATTGCTTCGATGAACTCTTTTCTGCCCGAGGGAGCGGACAACGGGCGCAACGGCTGACGCGAACGCGCAGCCAGGAAAGGAGCTCATTGTGAAGAAATCCCTGCCCGCGCGCGTGATGCGCGAACATCCGAACCTCGATCAACTCAAGCGCCAGGCCAAGGAATTGCTGGAGGCGTTCACGGCCGGCGAGGCCGACGCCGTCGGAGAAGTGAAGGCACGCTACCGCGATGCGGACCCGGCTAACTTCGCGTTGCACGGCGCGCAACTCGTTTTGGCGCGCTCGTATGGATTCGACAGTTGGCCGAAACTGAAGGCGTATGTGGACGGCGTCACCGTCAAGCGCCTGGTGGAGGCAGTGCGTGCCGGCGATATCGGGCAAGTGCGCGCAATGCTGAAAGCCCGTCCTGAACTGGCGAACGCGGACTTGGCGGAGAACGACGAACATCGGGCCCTGCACTACGCCGTACTGGAGCGGGCTCCGGAGATGGTGCGCGTGCTGATGGAACATGGGGCCGATGCGCGGAAGGGAATCTACCCGGAGCGCAATGCCACCAGCGCGCTCACGCTGGCCAAAGAGCGCGGCTATCACGAGATCGTAGACATCATCGAAAAGGAGGAGCAGCGCCGCGCGGCGACCGGCGGTCCGGGCACGGCTGCGCTCGACGCATTGATCGAAGCCATGCGCGACGACGAAGAGGATCGAGCGATCGCGATGATGGAGCGCGAGCCGGCGCTGATCCAGGCGGCCAATCGCGATGGCTGGACGCCGCTGCATGTGGCGGCGGCCGTGCGCAATAAACGGTTGGTGGCGTGGCTTCTGGACCATGGCGCTGGTGTGAACCAGCGCGGTCCGCGCGGGCGCACACCGCTAGAGGTGGCGGCACGAACCAGATGGCGGAAGGGCGACGCTCCCGAGGGGTTTCGCGAGGTGGCGGCGATGTTGCGGCAGAGGGGGGCCGAGCTGACGCCCACACCGGCGGTGGCTCTAGCAGAGGCGGACTGGCTACGCGCGCGGCATGCCGAAGGCTCGCTCGGAAATCCGTCGAGTATGCATTTGTTCGATTCGCCGGCGGGACTCCTCACCATCGCGGTGCAGCACGATCAACCCGGCATGCTCGAGATGCTGCTGGATTTCGGATTCGATCCGGACGAGCGCACGCGCCTGGAGGACTTGGATGAGGCGGTCTACTCGTGGGGCATGCCGCTGTGGCACTGCGCGCTTCGGGGCAGGCACGCCATGGCGGAGTTGCTGCTCCAACGTGGAGCAGACCCGAACGGTCAGGTGTACGCCAGCGGCACGCCGTTGTGGAATGCTTATCAACACCACGATCCGGCTATGGTAGAACTGCTGCAGCGGTACGGCGGCGTGGTGCCGGCGGCAACGGCGGGTTACAGCCGTGACACGGAGCTGGCCAGGCGGATGATAGCGGACGAGGCCGCCGGCCGCTTGCCGGAGGGGACGGTCCCGCCCGGCAGGACGCTGGCGGAGGATCTGCTGGACAGCGCGGCCAGCGGGGGCGACCCGGAGATCGTCCGCATGGCGCTGGAGCGGATCGACTGGCCACGAGACGATCGGCGATGGCACTGGATGTTGTGGTCTTCGCTGCGTTTCTGGAACCACATTCCGGGACTCGATGCGGCAAACCCGGCGCTCGATCGCGGCACCTACCTCACGTGCTTCCGTCTGGTGCTGGAGCGATGCGGCGCTAACGCGACGGGGCGCTTCGGCCAGACGATCCTTCATAGCGTGGCGGCATCGCGGGGTCACGTAACGCCGGAAGAGGCGCTAGCGTTCGCCACGCTGCTCGTGGACGCGGGAGCGCGGTGGGATGTGCGCGACGATTTGCTCAAAAGCACACCGCTCGGGTGGGCGTGCCGGTGGGGTCGCTTGGAACTCGTCAAACTGCTGCTGGAGCGCGGCGCGCCGCCAGTAGAGCCGGACGCCGAACCGTGGGCGACGCCGCAGGCGTGGGCGGAGAAGACCGGACATGACGAAGTGCTGGCGGTGCTGCGGAAGTACGGGCCGTGAGGTGGCTACGCCGTTAGAGACAGTGGCCGCGGCGCGATAACAGGGATGCCCCAACCTGCTGATTTCATGGCGTGCGAATAGATCTTCTAATAAGCTCTCCGGTTGGACCGATAGGCGTCATTGAGGAACTCCACCATGGTCAATGCCGTATCGCAGAGGCTACTCGCAAGAGAAGCCGCGGCCAAACCGGTCGCTAAGTAATGCAGGGTTGCGCGGCGGCGGCTCTAGTTCTTAGAATCTTGGAGTGAAGGCATCCTCACGCAGCCGAGTCACGTTCGAAAGCGTCCGGCGCGAAGCTCTATCTTTGCTCCATGTGAAAGAAGGGACCGCGTGGGGCTTCCCTGCATTCAGAACCGGCGGAAAGTTGTTCTTGTGCTTTCGCGAGGATCTCGATTCCATAGTGGCAAGAGCGTCGTTCGAGCAGCGCGACGATATGATCGCCGCCGACCCCGAGACCTACTACACCACCGACCACCATCGTACCTACCCGTGGGTGCTGGCGCGAATTTCAAAACTTCGTCCCGACGCCGTCCACGATTTGCTGCAGATGTCGTGCCGGTCCGCCGCGCAGAAGAAGCCGCGCGCCAGGAAGGTTCCTGCGATCTGACATGGATCTGTACCTGGTTGACGGGACGTATGAACTGTTCCGGCACTTCTTTGCCGTGCCCGCCGCCTCGGATGTGAGTGGGCAGGAGATCGGCGCTGTGCGCGGCGTCCTGAGGTCGGTTTTGTCCATGATCGAGCGGGGCGCTACTCATATCGGGGTTGCGACGGATCACGTGGTCGAATCTTTTCGAAACGAGCTGTATGCGGGATACAAGACGAGTGAGGGCGTGGTTGAGCCGCTGCTTTCTCAGTTCCCGATTCTCGAGGAAGCGCTGCAGGCGATGGGAGTGGTGGTGTGGCCCATGGTCTACTTTGAGGCGGATGATGCGCTGGCTTCGGCGGCCGCCAAGGGCGCGCAGGATGATCGTGTAAGGCAGGTGATCATCTGCACGCCGGACAAAGATCTCGGCCAGTGTGTGGCGGGCACGCGAGTGGTTCAACTGGACCGGCGGCGCGATATTCTGCGCGACGAAGCCGGCGTAGTGGCCAAGTTTGGCGTGAAGCCGCACTCGATTCCGGACTACCTGGCGCTGGTCGGCGATAGCGCCGATGGATTTCCCGGCGTGCCCAGATGGGGCGAAAAGTCCGCGGCGCTGGTGTTGTCTCGATATCCCCGGCTGGAGGAAATTCCGAAGGATTGGCGAGCGTGGCATCCATCGATCGCCAACGCCCGCCGGTTGTCCGCGTCGCTGTTCGACTCGTGGGACGACGCCCTGTTGTTTCGGACGCTCGCCACTTTGCGGATCGATGCGCCAGTGTTTGATACCGTCGATGACCTTCGCTGGAAAGGACCGCTCCAGGGATTTGAAGCACACTGCCGTGCCATTGGATCACCCGATCTGTTCGAACGAGCTATGGCGGCAATGTCGAAGGCGGTTGTGGAAGCTGCGCCGGGAGAGTGAGACGATTCGCCGGGTGATGTCCATTGAAAACACACCGGCAGGGCGTGTTTCATCAAAGTACGATAACTGCCGATGCGCCGTCCGGGCAGAGGCGGCCGTGGAGACTGCCGCGGCGTCATTTTCGCAGTCCGGCCCGCCAGTTCAGAGCTACGGTGAGTGACGACTCCCCAGTGGAGCTCTCACTAATGATGAGAAACCGGTTGCCGTCCGGCGCGAGGTCCCAGCTCATCGGGCCGGTGCGAATTCCGGTGTCCACCATGTCCGTTTGGAACAGGGGCTGCGGAGTTCCGGCGTGGAACACCGGGTGGGCATTGACCTCCACCGCCATCATTTTCCAGTCCGGCGATATGTAAAACAGCTCTTTGCCGTTCCGCCGCCAGCGCGGCTGCACCCCGCCGCCTCTGGACACCAGCCATTTGTCGCCGCTGGACGAGGGCGGGAACGGTATGACGTAGATCTCGCTCAGGCCGGACTCGTTGGAGGTGTAAGCGGCCCAATGTCCGTCGGGAGAAAACTGCCCCTGATCCTCATTCGCTGGTGTCTGTGCTACTGCAAATGGCTTTGCATCGCCCTGTACTGGAAGCGCGAGCAAGTCCGCCCCCGTTCCAGGGTTGACCTGCGCATACAGAATAAACCTTCCATCGGGTGACCAGCTCTTGGGAAACGTCAAACTCGTCGACCGGACCAGCGCCTCCTCCGAGCCCGCGCCGTTCGCGAGCTTCCGGTAGATCCCTGCCCCTTCCTTCCAGTACGCCACGTAACGCCCGTCCGGCGACCAGATGGGATTTGTGGCGCCTGAGAACGTCAACCGCGTCGCGGCCCCCCTCGCGAATTCCAGCACCCAGGTGTCGCCACGAGGATCCCCCGTCAGCTTCTTTCCATCCGGCGAAATCGCCACCACGCCGCCGGCTTCTCCGGCCGTCCCCAGAATGGCGCCATGCCTGTCCCGCCAAACATACTGCCACCCGCCGCGCCGCCCGGACAAATAGGCCAGCACTCCCTGTTTGGAGCTGGCGGCCAGCCAATAAGATTCGTTGCCCGCCGCGATAGATTGCGCCACCGGGGCCGGATCGGCTACGGCCTCGAGGCGCCTGAGATCGAACGGCAACGCCATCAGCGTACCGGCGCGAGTGAAGAGCACTTCGCCGGCTTGGCTCCCCGGCGGGGGTTCGATGATTTCGGCATTGGAGACATCCGGTGCGAGCCGCCGCGCCTCGGGTCCGTCTATCGAACTCAGCCACACTCCGGCCTCTGCCGAACCCGCAACGCCGGGGCGAGTGGCCAGGTAGTGCCGGCCATCGGGCAAGAAAGAGGGATAGATCTCGAGCACGGCTGCGTGGTGGGGAAGGTGCGACAACGCGCCGCCCGCCGCCGGGACCCTCTCGATCTGCGAGAGCCCGCCAATCAAGATGTCGCCGTTGGAGTGCCATGTGCCGCCCAGAGCCCCGAGAGCGTCGCAGAGCGTTTGCACCGGCCCTCCCGAATGCTCGATCTTCTTCAGTTTGGCATCGGCAAAGAAACCGATGTACCGGCTGTCGGGGGACCAGAACGGGTGCGCGGCGCCGTCCGTCCCCGCTAACCCGGTGGGTTCGAGCGCGTCGAGCGGCCGCACCCAGATCTGCTGTTTTCCCTCCTTGACCAAAACCATGGCGATCTCCCGCCCGTCCGGAGAAACCGCCAGCGACAAAACCCGCGACTTCTCCGGAAGCAAAACGCTCATGCGGACCGATGGAAGGGGCGGAGCCTGCTCGCGAAAATGCACGAGGGAGAGCGCCGCCAGCAGGAGCGTGACGAGCGCCAGGGCGCCAGCGAGCCAGCGGCTCCGCGGCCGGGCCGGAATCGCGCGAGTGTCACCGGGCAGCAACAGTCTCGCGTCGCCGACGTGGCGCAGCCGCTCTTTCGGATCCTTCTGCAGGCAGCGTTCAAGCAGCGGGCGCGCTCGCGGCGGGACCAAGGCGAGGTCCGGCGCCTCATGGATCACGGCCGCCACGAGTTCAGCCACACTATCGCCTCGAAACGGGCGCCGCCCCGTCAGCAGTTCGTAGAGCACCACGCCGAAGGCCCAGATGTCGGCCCGCTGATCAAGACTCTTGCCCTTGGCCTGCTCCGGCGCCATGTACGCGGCGGTTCCCAGAATCATGCCGGCCTGCGTCGCATCGATGGTGAGCGTCCCTGAATTGCCGATATTCCCCGAGGACGCGCCCTTCAATGCGAAGGCTTTCGCCAAGCCGAAATCCAGCAGCTTCACCACGCCTTCGGGCGTGATCTTGATGTTGGCGGGCTTCAAATCACGATGGACGATTCCCTTCTCGTGCGCGTACTCGAGCGCCTCGGCGACCTGCGCGGCGATTTTCCAGGCATCGTCGAACGGCATGGGTCCCTTGGGCGACTCGCCTGTCACCATTTCCATCACAAGCACGCACGGTTCGACGCCGTAAATTTGCGCGATGTTGGGATGATTCAGGGAAGCGAGCACGCGGGCTTCGCGTTCGAAGCGCGCCATACGATCAGAGTCGGCGGCGAAAGCGTCCGGCAGAATCTTCAGGGCCACGTCGCGTTCGAGCCGGGTGTCGCGCGCGCGGTAGACCACCCCCATGCCACCAGCGCCGATGGAGGCAAGAATCTCATAAGAGCCGATTTTGTCGCCAGCGCCCAAAGCCATGAAATTCCAATGATCTTATAGTATCGGAACGTCAGTTGCCGGAATGGCGAGCAATTCCCGGTCCGCCTCTAGGCGCCCACACTATTGGAGATCGCGTAAGGCAGACCGGCCGTTTTCCAGGCGTCGAAACCGCCGGTCAGGTTCGCGATGTCGCGGAAGCCGGCGCGTCGTAAGATGCTGGTGGCAATCGAGCTTCGAAAGCCGCCCTTACAGTGCACCACCAGCAGCTTCCCGCGGTCCAGCTCGGCGAGCCTCGATGCCAGCTTTCCGAGCGGGATGCACAATGAGTTCTCGATCACTCCGCCCGCTAACTCTCCGAGCTCGCGTACGTCCAGCACGGCGATCCGGTCCGGTTCCTGATCTCGCAGTTCGACGAAATCTTGAACCGTAATTTGAGGGATATAGTCAAGCTCGAAACCATTCTGAATCCAACCGACTACGCCGTCTTTCAGGTATCCGGCCACATGCTCGATTCCGACGCGGGCGAGACGCATCTGCGACTCGCGTACGTGTTCGGGGTCCTCTCCGGCAATGATCAGAGGCGTGTCCAGCCCAAGAATCCGCGCTGCCCACGAAGCATACTGCCCGGTGAGGGCGATATGCACGGAGCCAGGCACGTGCGCCACGGCGAACTGCATGGCCGGGCGCGTGTCCACCACGATCGCGCCCTCCTTCTGCAACCGCAGAACCTCGGGCGCCGTCAGCGCGGCCAGCGGTGCCAGTTCCGATAAGGGCGCCGCGCCGCGCCGGTTCAGGTCCACTTCCCGCGCAAAATACTCGGGGCGCGCGGGAAGATTGTCGGTCAGAAGGTGTACGAATTCCTCACTCGTCCGCGCCAGCAAAGCGTAATTCGACGCCCGCTGCTTGCCAATGGTGGAAGAACTTTCCGAACTCATTTGACGGCCGCAGAGCGACCCGGCGCCGTGGGCGGGAAAGATCTCAGTGTCGTCCGGAAGCGTCAGGAGCTTCTCATGAATGCTCTGGTAAAGGATCGCGGCAAGCTGCTGTGGCGTGTGGGCCGGCGAAAGATCCGGCCGGCCCACATCGCCCACGAAGAGAGTGTCTCCGGTAAAGACCGAGGCGGGCCGATCCGGTGCGCCGCGATCGCTCATCAGAATGCAAATACTCTCGAGGGTGTGTCCAGGAGTTTGCAGGAACCGGAGGCAACAGTGGCCGAACTGAATCTCGTCTCCGTCCTTGACCGCGATGTGAGAGAACTCAGCGCCGGATCCCGAACCGATATAGATGCGCGCTCCGGTGCGTTCCGCAAGTTCTCGATGTCCCGACACGAAGTCGGCATGGACGTGAGTCTCGATAATGCATTCGATCTTGCACTCCTTGCGAGCCGCCGTTTCGAGGTAGATATCCACGTCGCGTTGGGGATCGATAACGGCGGCAACGCCCTGCGAGACAATCATGTAAGAGGCGTGCGCCAGGCAGCCCAAATAGAATCGCTCCACTTGTACCGGTTCCATGCTTTTCTCCTGGAAGATCGTCGTCTTTTGCGTCTGCCCGTTTACTGCGGCTGCGCGACGACACGCAGATAGGGCAGGACCGTATTCCAGCCGGCCGGATATTTCTTCGCTGCCTCTTCGTTGGAAACGGCTGGCACGATGATCACGTCGCTGCCGGGCTTCCAGTTCACCGGGGTTGCTACCGGGTGTTTGGCCGTGAGTTGCATGGAATCGAGTACGCGCAGCACTTCGTCGAAGTTGCGGCCCGTGGTCATCGGATAGATGAGCATCAGCTTGATCTTCTTGTCGGGACCGATCACAAATACCGTGCGCACCGTGGCGTTGTTGGCGGGCGTGCGGCCGGCGCAGGTGTCGCCAGCCTCAGCCGGAAGCATTCCGTAAAGCTTGGCAACGTTCAGGTCGGAATCGCCGATCATGGGATAACCGACTTTGTGGCCCTGGGCTCTTTCGATGTCGACGGCCCATTTGCCGTGATCGGCGACCGGGTCCACGCTGAGGCCGACGATCTTGCAGTTGCGTTTGTCGAACTCCGGTTGCAGGCCGGCCAGGTAACCCAGTTCCGTGGTGCAGACGGGCGTGAAATCTTTCGGATGCGAGAAGAGCACGCACCACGAATCGCCAATGAACTCGTGGAAGCGGATGCGGCCTTGAGTGGTTTCGGCCTCGAAATCGGGCGCTATATCATTGATTCGCAACGTCATACGTAATCTCCTTCAATGAATTTCGAATTTCAGCGCCCGCTGGAATCTTGCGCTACGCTGATATGATGTTTTTACATTAGTCGGCTCGCGTGTACCATGGACGCGCTGTGAGTGCGGCATGAGTTTTTGATGAGTGAATCTGCCAAGATCCTGAGATTCGACGTGTTCGAGCTTGACACCGTGGGCGGCGAACTGCGACGGCAGGGCGACCGCGTCAAGCTGCCGCCGCAACCATTCCGGGTTCTGGAACTCCTGGTTCGCCGCGGCGGGGAAGTTTTGACCCGGGCCGACATCCGGGATCGCATCTGGTGTGACTCCTTCGTCGATTTCGAGCAGGGCCTGAACTTCTGTATCCGCCAGATTCGCGAGGCGTTAGGTGATAACGCCGACGCGCCGCGCTTCATCGAGACATTGCCGCGCCGGGGCTACCGTTTTCTGCTTCCCGTGGAAACCCCGCCTGCCGCGGAGCCGCGGGCCATCAGGCGCCTGATCGTTCTGCCGTTTCGCATGCTGCGGCCCGATCCGGCCACGGACTTCCTGGCTTTCAGCCTGCCGGAAGCCTTGACCACGGCGCTGTCGGGGCTGAAATCAATGGTGGTGCGTTCCAGCCTGGCGGCATCGCGATTTTCCGGCGGAACGCAGGACCTAAAAACCATCGCGGCCGAGGCCGACGTCGATCTGATTGTTACGGGTACACTCCTCTCCACGGGCGATGAAATACGCGTGACGGCGCAACTTACGGATGCCGCTAGCGGGACGCTGATGTGTTCGCACTCCACTCAGGCTTCGATTGGCCATGTGTTCCGGTTGCAAGACGAGCTGACGGAGTGCGTGGTTGAGGCGCTTTCCCTGCAGCTCACGTCTCGCGAACAGCGGATCCTCAGGCAGGATGTCCCTTCCGACCCGAAGGCGTACGAGTATTATTTGCGTGGCAATCAGTTTAGCCGCGATCCAAAGCAGTGGAACGCGGCCCGCGACCTTTACCTGCGATGCGTGGAGGCCGATCCGTGCTATGCGCCGGCGTGGGCTCGTCTTGGGCGAATCCACCACTTAATGGCCAAGTACCTCACGACGGGAGCCGGGGAGGGGCTGCAGCGGGCGGAATCGGCGTTCCGGCAAGCCCTCGACCTGAACCCCGATCTCGCGATTGCGCATAAGTTTTATGCGCAATTGGAGGTCGATCTGGGCCGCGCCAACGATGCCATGGCGCGCTTGCTCCCGCGGGCGCAGGGAGCGGCGGATCCGGAGATCTTTGCCGCCCTGATCAGCCCGCTGCGCTACTGCGGCTTGCTGGAGGGATCGGTGGCCGCCTACGCGCGTGCCGTCGCGCTGGAACCCACGATCCGCACCAGCGTTGTGCACACGTGGTTCCTCCAGCGAGACCATGAGCGTGTCGCCTCAACCAGGCTCGAGGACAATCCCTACATCGTGGCGCTTTCGCTAGCGGAGATAGGACGCGGGAACGAAGCGGCCGCGACGTTGCGGCCTCTGGAAGAGAAGATCAAGACGCGAATGCGTGACTTCATTACGGCCGCCCGGACGATGATCGAAGGCGATGCGGCGGGCAGCATCGCCGCCGTCGGGCGCATTCTCAATTCTGCCTTCAGCGATCCCGAGGGGCTTTTGTATCTGACGCGGCATTTAGCGCGCTTGAACCAGGCCGATGCCGCACTGGAGCTTTTGGAGCGCGTGGTGGGGGGCGGTTTTTTTTGTTATCCCGCCATGTCCAGCGATTCGTGGCTCGATCCCATTCGGAAGACGCCGCAGTTCCTGAGGCTGCTTGAGAGGGTGGAGCAACAGCACCAGGTTGCGGCGAAAGAATTCGCGCGGCTGGAAGGGGATCGGATCCTGGGAATCTCGACGCGCGCCAGCACGGTTTGACATCCGTCAGGCTGAGACATTTTGTAAACCTTAGACAGCTTAACTTCTTATGTATTGTGCGGAGGCGTTCTACCAGCCAGACTAGTCTTCGAGTGCCCTTCCCTGGCAAGGGGAACACCCGCCAACACGGCTACGCCCTGCCAGAACGTTGCAACCCGAGACCGGTCTAATGACGTACTCAACCAGCCTGGCATCCGCAACCCATGAAATGCGTCGCGCACGCCTGCGGATGCTGACACTCGTGGCCTTCGCAGCAAGCTCCGCGTTGTACGCCTTTCAGTCTTCTCCCGCCGTTGGCACTCTTCCGATTCTCACCAGAACGCAGCAGGCGAGAGAACTATCCGTGGAAGAAGCCAACCGCGGTTATCCAGTGCATCTTCGAGGCGTCGTCACGTTTATCGACGATTTCTCGCTATTCATCCAGGATTCGAGCGCGGGCATTTTTGTCGCGGCGTCCGGGCTTGCGCACGAGGTGAGTGCGGGTCAGTTGATCGAATTAGAGGGCGTCACGGAATGCCCCGATTTCGCTCCTCAGATCGGCAAGGCTCGCGTGCGAGTGGTGGGACGCGCTGCGATGCCCCCAGCCAAGCACCTGGATTTCGACAGACTGGCCGCCACCGAGGAAGACAGTCAGTGGGCCGAGGTCGAAGGCGTGGTGCATGCCGTCGTGCGGGACGAAGTTCCAGTTCCACCCGCGGTGGACGCCAGCCGGGCCCTGCAGGTCGCGATCAGCGGTGGCGAGTTGCTGGCGTGGGTTCCCTGGATGTCTGAGGCGCAGGCCGCCCAACTGGTGGACGCAAGAGTCCGCATGCAGGGCGTAGCCGGTGCGATCTTCAACAAGAGCAACGAATGGGTCGGAGCACGGCTCTACGTTCCAGCGTCTGCCCAGTTGGAAGTCGTGGAGCATCCCTCCGCCGATGCATTTGCGATTCCGCCAAGGACTATTTCCAGCATCCTGCGATTCAACCCGACCGGATCATCCGGCCATCGTGTCCGCATTCAGGGCGTTGTGACGCTGCAGCGCGTGGGTAAAGAGCTATTTGTCCAGGACGCGACCGGCAACATCGGCATTCTGACCCCGCAAACAACCCGCGTGCGCGTAGGCGACAGGGTGACCGTGGCCGGGTTCCCAGCCATAGGTGAGTACACCCACATTCTGGATCACGGGATCTTCCGGAATCTGGAGGGCAGCGCGATTCCGTTGCCACAAGCTGTGACGGCGAAACAGGCTGTGGGTGGCGGCTACAACGCCGCTCTTGTGAAGATCGACGGACATCTTATAGGACGATCGCGCGAAGGGGCGGAGCAGGTATTGACGCTGCAATCCGGGTCGGTCACTTTCAAGGCCAGCCTGGAAGCGGCCCAGGATGCGCTCGACTTTCTCCGGGAAGGCAGCCACCTGCAGTTGGTGGGAGTGACCGTGACGGAAGCAGATGAGACGCATGTGGCGCGCGCTTTTCGGATTTTGCTTTCATCCCCCGCGGACATTGTGATTCTGTCGCAGCCTTCATGGTGGACCTTAAGCCGTCTGTTGGTGCTGGTGGGGTTAATGGCGGCCTTGATCCTGGGGACGGTGATCTGGGCCGGACTGCTCCGACGCCGCATTGAGGACCAGACCACGTCGCTTGACCGGGAACGCAGTCTCTTGCGCACCATCATGGAAACCATTCCCGATTACGTCTACGCGAAGAATACACAGCACGAATTTCTTGCCGCGAGCACGGCGCTGGCGCAGCGTATGGGTGCCGCAACCGGGGATGAGCTGTTGGGCAAGTCGGACTTCGATTTTTATCCGAAAGAGATTGCGGAGAAGTACGCCAAAGATGAAGACGACCTCATGCGATCGGGCCAGGCCGTGATCGATCGCGAGGAGTCTACGCTGGACCCGGCCGGCAATACGGTGTGGCACTTGACGAGCGAGGTCCCCTTTCGCGATGCCGCGGGCAAGGTAGTGGGGCTGGTTGGCGTCGGACATAACATCTCCGAGCGCCGGTCGGCCGAAGCTGCGCTGGTGGAAGCCAAGCAGGCTGCCGAGGCGGCGAGCCGCGCCAAGAGCGAATTTCTGGCCAACATGAGCCATGAAATCCGAACTCCCCTCAATGGCGTCATCGGCATGACGGGCCTGTTGCTGGACACCGATTTAACCGATGAGCAACGCGAATA
>Ga0335079_10005153_pt1 | contig 14994 bp, 17 predicted proteins | sample Lox_Sample_33_FD_206719 | JGI IMG/M metagenome (GOLD analysis project Ga0335079, IMG submission 206719) | Soil microbial communities from Loxahatchee National Wildlife Refuge, Florida, United States - Lox_Sample_3.3 | ecosystem: Environmental > Terrestrial > Soil > Wetlands | place: USA...
TCCGGTCAGATACTCAGGGGGATCGCGATGGCAACCGAGACAGAAATCGTGATAACGCGCTTCCACGCCAACCCGAATGTCCGCACGGCCGCTGCGGTGACAACTGACGCACGAGCCTTCGCCGCTGTGATCGAGGTAGTCGTGATGACACACAGCGCAGTTCACCGCGCGGTGCCTGTCGTGAGGAAAGTCCAGCACCAGGCGCTCACTACGGCGCAGGAACGGTTCACGCAGGGCGAGGGCTGCGCCACCGCGCGACAGCGCAACCAGCGCGGCGAGTGAGCTGAGAACGATCGCCAGCACGAGGCGCGAATGCCGTCCGAACACGAGTCCCCCGAGCAGGCCCGCCGTCTGCGGAGCCGGCCGTCGCCGGGCCCGCGCACGCAACAGCGCAAGCAGCACGACTCCGGAGAGCAGAAGGTAAGCGACCGCATGCGCGCGGCCATGGACGTAGCGTCCCGTGGTCAGAACATGCATCGCGAGAGCCACCAACAGGAGGCAGGCCGCAGCGACATGCACGGCCTGGAAGTTCCGGTGTCGCGGCCAGAGCTGCCGGCGAGCTGCAGCTCCGGCCGGCACGGTGAGAAACAGCAGGGTGAGCAGCGCCAGGATCCCGGCGTACTCGTAGCGAGGGGCGGTCGGCTCGAGGTGCTCGACGACGCGGTGATCGGCGCCGAGCGACAAAGCGACGTGGAGAGCCGCCGCAGCGAGCGCTATCCAGCCGAGGAGCTCGTGACTGCGCAGCCGCAAGGCCTCGACGGCACCGGCCCGCGGCCGCACCGCGAGCATGCAGAGAATGAGGCAGCCCGCGACCGCGCAGAGGCCCAGGGCCTGTGCGATCTCCCACGTTACGGTGGGCGATGCCACGATCCTGGACGCGTCATTCCAGCTTACCGTAGCTGCGGACGAGCTCGGCCATCTGATGCGTACTGTCTTCCAGGCTGAATCCCGCTGCGACCGAACGGCGATTGACCTCGGGCTGGTTTTGACTCACTTTCCACTTGCCTTCGAGTACGGCGATCTCGATCTCAATTCCGACAATGGCTTTCTTCTGCGCTTCGACGTAGGCAGCAGGCGCGTCACTGACCGACCAGGGCTGCAGGCGCGTCGCCTCTCGCCCGTTCGTCAGGGAGCTCAGCTGCGGGCTCAGCCAGTCGGTGCTGTCACGCAATCTGGATTTGCCCCGCGCCTGCACCATCGCATAGTTCCAGGTCGGCACCACCTTGCCGGTCTCTTTCTTGGTGGCGTACAGAGATGGGCTCACGTAGGCGTCCGGGCCCCGAAAGACCACGAGCACTGCCTGATCATCGAGCTCCCGCCACTGCGGATTTGCGCGCGCGATGTGAGCCTGCAGCACGCCGCGCTCGCTGTCGCCCGTTTTCAGCACGAACGGCAGCAGATTCGCGACCAGCCCGGTCGATCCGTGCGAAATGAGGAGACCGAGAGGATTGCTGCGAATCAGAGCATGCTGGACTTCAAGGCGATCCTCACGAAAGAGAGCCGGGCAATACATGTGGTTTCCCCGTATTCACCGGTGACGGTCGCTGACCGGCCAGAAGCGGTGCTTGTGAACCCTTTCACGCTGGATACCGGATGGAGTCGCTCATGCGGCCTTGAGCCGTGACCCTCATCCCAGCGACGTGCCAGCTATCTCGGTAGGCTTCCCGGGCGTCGAGGAAGCAGTTCATTATGTTACTCAAATACGCCATCGCTGCTATGGCCGTGTGCACGGCCCAGATCTGCAGCGCGTCGCCCCCCATCTACAAATACGTCGACGCCGCGGGCGTCGCGCATTTCACCGACAAGCCCGACTCGAGACGATACCAGTTGGTCGAGCTGACTCCCGGCGGATTGACGCGCAGTGGCGATCCCTATGACCCCGCGCTCCTGGCACGCGCCGCGCAGTACGATGCCATCATCGAGGCGGCGGCAGGATCTGCCGGCGTTGAGCCCAATCTGCTCAGGGCCGTAATCGTCGTCGAATCGGGTTTCAATTCGCGTGCTGTCTCGAACCGCGGCGCAGTTGGCCTCATGCAACTCATGCCAGCGACGGCGGCGCGCTTTGGCGTGTCCAACCGCTACGATCCGCGGCAGAACGTGCATGGCGGCGCGCTCTACCTTGGATTTCTGATCAAGCGGTTTGATAACAATGTGCGTCTTGCGCTCGCCGCCTTCAATGCCGGCGAAGACGCGGTGGCCCGAAACGCGGGGCAGATTCCGCCTTTCAACGAAACGCTTGAATACGTCCCGAAAGTCATGAGGATTTATCGGGCGCTCAGCGAAGGCGGTAAGCCACATGCACCAAGCAACGAGTGGACCCGGGGTTGAGCATCCCGACTAATGCGCCAGCTGCACCCGCGGAGCTGAGCGCGCCCCTGCCGGGGGACGATGGCGTCCCCGGCAGAGCTCCGAAAGCCTCTTGAGCAACGAAAGCGCCCCGCCGGCGGGTGCTCAGCCGAGCGGCTGCGGCGTGTCGCGCGGCTCGATCCAGAGAGCCCGCGCGCGGCCGCAGAGCTCCCCTTTACCGTCGAAGAGCGCGGTTCCCGCCTCGTGCTTGCGCCCGCTCGAGCCGATCTGCCAGCCGACGACCGTGCAGGACTCCCCGACGTGCACCCGCCGGTCGACGTGCGCGGTGACTTCCGCGAGCAGCATCATGCGGTCATCCGGCGCCACCGCGTAGTAGCCGGGGCAGTCGAGCGCCGCCGACATGAACTCGGCGTGCACCTTGCCGTCGCCGCTGTCGAGCGAGGCGTCGGGGACCCAGGGCGCCGCGACCAGCCCGCGCTCTGGGAGCGGGCCGGCGAACACCCGCATACCGTCACCGCGCACGCGCTGCGTGCCGCAGACGAAGCAGCTCGGAAAGCGGTGATAGCGAAAGCCCGCGTAGTGCCGCGAGGCTTCCACGGCCTCGAGGTAGTCCGGAGCCGGCGGCGCCTCGAGTGTCAGCACTGACGGCCGTGCCTCCCCGATCGCCTCCTGCCCGTTCAGCACGCGCAGCACTCCATCGGGAAGCTCCTCGACCGTGAGCTCGGTATCGAGCGGCGGGGGACGGATGAGCCGCACGGTCACGGTGCCTGCGGCGCAGCCGGCCACGACGCCGGCAAAATAACCCCCGTTCGCGGAAGCTGGCGGCCCGCAGAAGCGCGCGGCGATCGTAAGAGTCCGCAGCATCGGCCGAGCATCGGCGCTTTCCCCGCGCGAGGCAACCTCAGCCATCGAGCGGCTCGAGGCGGCTAGCCCCGCAAGGCCCTGAGCCAGGCGCCCGGATCCTCCCCGCGCTCGAGCACCTCGACCAGCGCCGAGCCGACCACTACCCCGTCGACGTGACCGGTGAGGCGCGCGACCTGCGCGCGGCTGCGGATCCCGAAGCCGGCGCACACCGGAAGCTTCGAGACCGCGCGCACGCGCTCGAGGTAGGCGATCACCTCGTCCGGCACCGCGACGTTGCGCCCGGTCGTGCCGGTCATGGTGACGGCATAAATGAACCCCTGGCTCCGCGCGCACAGCGCCTCGAGGCGCTTCGGCTCCGTGACCGGGGTGACCATCTGCACCAGCGCGATCCCGCGCGAGTCGAGCGCCGCCGCGAGCTCGCTCGACTCATCGAGCGGCAGATCCGGCACGATGAAGCCAGCGACGCCGGCACGCGCGGCGCTGTCGGCGAGCTCGCCGACGCCGAAAGCCAGCAGCGGGTTGAGATAGCTCATGAGGAGGAGCGGGGCGCGCAGCCCCTTCAGCCGCTCGACCTCGGCGAGGATCCAGCGGAGGGTCACCCCCTGTGCGAGCGCGGCGAGGCTCGCGCGCTGGATGGTGACGCCGTCGGCCATCGGATCGGTGAACGGCACGCCGATCTCGACCACATCGGAGGCGGCGGCGACGGCCTCGAGGTAGCGGGCGAACTCGGCACGCTGCGGGAAGCCAGCGGTGAGATACGCCACCAGCGCGGGCTCGCCGCCGGCGGCGGCGGCGCGGATGGCGCTCGTGATGCGCTCGTGCGCTCTCATGCGCCCTCCGTCGCGAGCAGCGTCCGCTGCAGCGTCGGCATGTCCTTGTCGCCGCGCCCGGAGAGGCACACGAGCACGCTGCCGCCCGGGTGCGCGCGTGCCCAGCGCTCGGCGGCGGCGAGCGCGTGCGCGCTCTCGATCGCGGGCAGAATGCCCTCGAGCTCGCTTAAGTAGCGCACGCCCGCGAGCGACTCCTCGTCGCTCGCCGTCTCGTAGCGCACCCGTCCGATGGCGGCCAGCAGCGCGTGCTCGGGTCCGACGCCCGGGTAGTCGAGCCCCGCCGACACCGAGTGCGTCTCCTGGATCTGCCCGTCAGCATCCTGCAGCAGCATCGAGTAGGTGCCGTGCAGTACCCCGGGCCGCCCGTGGGCGACGGTGGCCGCGTTGTCGCCGAGCCCGGCGCCGCGGCCGCCCGCTTCGACGCCGATGATCTCGACGCCGGCGTCGGCGAGAAATGCGTGAAAGGCGCCGATCGAGTTCGAGCCTCCGCCGACACAGGCGATGAGCGCGTCGGGCAAGGCGCCTGCGGCTTCGAGCATCTGGGCGCGCGCCTCGCGCCCTATCACGGCCTGGAGCTCGCGCACCAGCCAGGGATAGGGATGAGGTCCGACCACCGAGCCGAGGAGATAGTAGGTTCCGAGCGGATCCGACACCCAGTCGCGCAGCGCCTCGTCGATGGCGGCGCGCAGCGTCCGGTCGCCGCTCGTCACCGGCACGACGGTGGCGCCGAGGAGGCGCATGCGCCCGACGTTCGGCGCCTGGCGCTCCATGTCGACGGCGCCCATGTACACGGTGCACGGCAGCCCTAAGCGCGCGCAGGCCGCGGCGCTCGCCACGCCGTGCTGCCCCGCGCCGGTCTCGGCGACGATGCGCCGGGCGCCGAGCCGCCGGGCGAGCAGCGCCTGACCGATCGCGTTGTTGATCTTGTGGGCACCGGTGTGGGCGAGGTCCTCGCGCTTCAGCCACACCTGCGCGCCCCAGCGCGCCGACAGGCGCGCCGCGTGCGTGAGCGCCGTGGGCCGGCCGACCCAGGACTTGAGCTGCCCCGCGAACTCCTCGTGGAACTCGCGGGTGTGGAGGTGCTCGCGCACCCCGCGCTCGAGACGCTCGAGCGGCGCGATGAGGGTCTCGGGAACGTAGCGGCCGCCGAACGGGCCGAAGCGGCCGCGCGCATCGGGGAGCTTGCCGGCGATCAGCGCCTCGAGGAGCTTCTGGGTTTCGGGCAGGGCGACACTCATGACGGGTCCTCACTCACTGTCGTGGCCGCCGCGGCCCGTGCCGCGGCGACGAACCGCCTGATCTTGAGCGGACTCTTCACCCCGGGGCGCGCTTCGACGCCGCTCGACACGTCGACGCCGAAGGGGTGGACGGCCGCGATTGCCTCAGCGACGTTGCCCGCGTCGAGCCCGCCGGCGAGCACCACCTGCGTGTGGCGCGCGAGGCGCCGCGCGGCGCTCCAGTCGCCCGGCGTGCCGCTGCCGCTCGCGGGCCCCTCGAAGAGGATGCGCGCGGGCAGCTGCGACGGGTTCCTGTCACCACCACGCACCACGGGCAACCGCTCGAGCGATGCAGGCAGCTCGAGCGATTCGAAGTCCTGCTCATCGGTCTGCAGCACATCGGGCCTGAAGACGCGCAGCATCTCGTCGAGCGCTCCCTGCAGGGGATGGCGGGTCACGGCCACGCAGCGCACCCGGCCGCGCGCCGTGCGCGCGAGCTGTGCGGCGGCTTCCGGTGTCAGCTGCCGCGGCGACTCGGCGAATACGAAGCCGATCGCATCGGCGCCCGCCTCGAGCGCGGTCGCGATCGCATCGGGGCTGGTCATGCCGCAGATCTTGATCCACATCGGCGTCATGCGCGCGCGGCGCGCCCGGCGCGCAGCAGTGACGCGGCGAGCGCTTGCGGGTCGTCGCCGCGCATCAGGGCGCTGCCGACCAGCGCGAGCGAGTAGCCCGCGGCCACGACGGCGCGCGCATCCTCGGGCGTCGCGACGCCGCTCTCGGCCACCCGCGGCGCCCTGGCCGGCAGGAGCGGCGCGAGCTCGAGGAGCCGCGCGGGCACCACCTCCAGCGTGGAGAGGTCACGGCAGTTGACCCCGGCGAGCAGGCGCGCGGCGCCGCGATGCGCCTCGACGAGCTCGTGCATCAGCGCGATATCGCGCGCATCGAAGGCCTCGAGCAGCACGAACAGGCCGAGGTCGTTCGCGCAGTCGATGAGCGAGCGGATGTCCTCCTTCGCCAGCATGCGCAGGATCACCAGCACTCCGCCTGCCCCGGCCGCGCGCGCCTCGAACACCTGGTAGGGGTCGACGAGGAAGTCCTTGCGCATCGCGGGCACGGCGAGCGGGCTCAGAGTGCGCGCCGCGGCGGCGAGGTGCGCGAGCGAGCCGTCGAAGCGGCTGGGCTCGGTGAGCACCGAGACCGCGGCCGCGCCGGCGCGCGCGTAAGCAGAGACCCGTACCGCCACGTCCTCGCCCGGCGGCTTGAGCTCGCCCGCGGCCGGGGAGCGGAGCTTCATCTCCGCGATGAGATCGAAGCCGCTCGGATCGAGCTTGAGCGGCGGTGGCGCGGGAGTGGCGCGCGCGGCGGACTCGAGACCGGCGCGCGAGCGCCGGGCGAGCGCTTCACGCACGCGGGCGCGGCTGCCTGCGGCCATCTCCGCGAGGAACGCACTCACGTGCCACCCCCCGCGCCCGGCTTGAGACTGCGCAACCCCTCGAGCAGCCGCCGGGCCGCACCGCCGTCGATCGCCGCGGCGGCGCGCGCGAGTCCCGCGCGCGGCTCCTTCTCCAGGCCCGCGACCTCGAGCGCTAGCGCCGTGCCGAGCACGAGGCAATCGCGATGCGCCCCGCGATCGCTGCCGCTGAGAACCGCCTCGAGAGCGCGAGCGTTGTACGGCGCGTCGCCGCCGGCAAGCGCCGCCGGCTCGCACTCGCGCAGTCCATAGTCGGCAGGCGAGCGCACGCCGACCGTGACCTGCCGCGGCCGCACGTCGAACAGCGTGAACGGGCCGATGGGCGTCGGTTCGTCCCAGCCGCCCGCGCCGTGCACCACGAAGGCGCGCTCGATGGGAAGTCCGGCGAGCGTGTCGGCCATGAGGCGGGCGACTTCCAGGCTGTAGGCGCCGATCAGATGCAGCGGCGGCTGCGCCGGGTTCACCAGCGGTCCTAATATGTTGAACACGGTGCGCACGCCGAGGGCGGCGCGGATCGGGGCGACGCGCGCCGTCGCCGGGTGATAGTGCGGCGCGAAGAGATAGGTGAAGCCCGTGGCCGCGAGACTCGAGGCCGCGGCGCTGCCGTCACGCGGGATCGTCACGCCGAGCGCCTCGAGCACATCGGCGCTGCCGCTGCGGCTCGAGACCGAGCGGTTGCCGTGCTTCACCACCGGCAGCCCGCAGGCGGCGGTGAGCAGCGCCGTGCCGGTCGAGATGTTGAAGCTCCCGGAGGCATCGCCGCCCGTGCCGACGACGTCGATGGCGCGCAGCTCGGGCGGAAAGTCCGGACGGTGCGCCAGGCGGCGCATGATGAGCGCGAAGCCGCGCAGCTCCTCCGCCACCACCCCCTTGGTCGAGAGCGCCGCGAGCAGGGCGCCGGCCATGGCGGGCGCGAGCTCGGCGCTCGTCAGGTGCTCGAGCAGCTCCTCGGCCTGCGCCTGTGTCAGGTCGCGCCGCTCGGATAGCTGCTGCAGCAGCTCACGCGGGGCCGGCATCGGAGTACCTGAGGAAGTTCTCGAGCAGCCTCGGCCCTTCGGGCGTCAGGATGCTCTCGGGATGGAACTGCACGCCCTCGACGGCGAGCGTGCGATGGCGCACCGCCATGATCTCGCCCTCGGCGGTGCGCGCGGTCACCGCGAGCACGTCCGGAAGCGACTCGGGAGCGGCGATCAGCGAGTGATAGCGCCCGACCTCGCAGGGCTGCGGCAGACCTGCGAACAGCGCACTGCCATCGTGGCGCACGAGCGAGGTCTTGCCGTGCATCAGGCGCGCCGCGCGCACCACCTTGCCGCCGAACACCTCGACGATCGACTGGTGCCCGAGGCACACGCCGAGCACGGGAATCGAGCCCGCGAAGGCGCGGATCATGTCCATGGAGACGCCCGCATCGTAGGGCGTGCCGGGGCCCGGCGAGATACAGAGGTGCGTGGGCGCGAGCTCGCGCGCCTGCCGCGGAGTGAGCGCGTCGTTGCGGTAGACGCTCACTTCGGCGCCGAGCACCAGGAAGGCCTGCACCAGGTTGTAGGTGAAGGAGTCGTAGTTGTCGATGAGGAGCAGACGCGGCTTCGTCACAGGCCCTCCTCCGCGAGCTCGAGCGCCCGCACCATGGCCGCGCTCTTGGCGAGCACCTCCTCGTGCTCGCTGCTCGGCACGCTGTCGGCGACGATGCCGGCGCCCGCCTGATAGCTGTACTCATCGCCGCGGAACACCAGCGTGCGGATGGTGATGGCGTGGTCCATGTCGCCGCGCGCGCCGAAGTAGCCGACCGTACCGCCGTAGAGGCCGCGCCGCACGGGCTCGAGCTCGTCGATGATCTGCATGGCGCGCACCTTCGGCGCCCCGACCAGCGTGCCGGCCGGGAAGGCCGCGGCAAACAGGTCGAAGGCATCGCGCCCGGGGGCGAGCTCGCCGTGCACACCGCTCACCATGTGCATGACGTGACTGTAGCGCTCGATCGCGCGGTAGGGCTCGACCGTGACGCTGCCCGCGCAGGCGACCCTGCCGAGATCGTTGCGGGCGAGATCGACCAGCATCACGTGCTCGGCGTTCTCCTTGGGATCGGCGCGCAGCTCGGTCTCGCGGGCGTAATCGGCTTCCCGCTCGGCGGCGCGCGGGCGCGTGCCGGCGATCGGGCGCAGCTGCGCACGGCGGCCGGAGAGCTTCACCAGCGCCTCGGGGGAGGAGCCGACCACCGCCACCTCGCCGAGCACGCAGTAATACATATAAGGAGAGGGGTTGATGAGGCGCAGCGCGCGGTACGCCTGGAACGGGTCGAGCTCGTGGCGGCCGGAGAAGCGGCTCGCCAGCACCATCTGATACACATCACCCGCGGCGATGTATTCCTGCGTGCGCTCGACGCCCGCCATGTAGGCCTCGCGCGTCCAGGATGCGGCGGGCGGGGAGTAACGCCCCGGGCGGCGGCCGTTCGGCAGCGCGCCGCGCAGCGCCTGCACTACCTCACGCCGCAAGGCGCGCCGCTCGGCCTCGTCGCCCGCGTGCAGCAGCGCGATGCCGCGCGTCAGGTGATCGAACACCAGCACCGAGCGCGGTGCGACGTAGTGAAGCGCCGGCACGCCGTGATCGGTACGCGCGCGCGCCGGCAGCCGCTCGAAGTAGCGCACCACGTCGTAGGCCGCGTAGCCGACCAGTCCCCCCGCGAGCGGCACGCCCGGGATGTCGGGCCTGGGCTGCGGCGCGGCGGCGAGCGCGGCGCGCAGTCCCGCGAGGAGCCCGGCGCCGTCGGGCGGGAGCGGCCGGCGCTCGGCCCCGATCGTGAGGCCCGCGTCATCGAGCCGCACCTCGAGCCCGTCGCCGAAGCCGATGAAGGAGTAGCGTGCGAGCCGCTCGCCGCCCTCGACGCTCTCGAGCAGGAAGCGCGGCGCGAACGCGCCGAGCTTCATGAACGCCGAGACCGGCGTGTCGAGGTCACCAGTGATGTCGAAGGCGGTCTGCAAGTTCGAGGCTCCAAAATCGCGAAGACAACAAAAAACCCATCCCGGGGTCATCCGGAGATGGGTTTCTGGTGCCGTTAAATCGCTTTGAGTCGCGGGAAAAAGCCAGCCGTCAGCCCACTCCGTTATGAAGTGCGCCACCACCAGGAAGTGCTGACGGGCCGGTGCGACATGAGCGGACGAGTATCCCTGCTTCAGGCGCGGGGCGTCAAGCTCGTGCATGCGAGCCTACCGGCCCGATGATGAACTCGGGCTCAGGCTTTCGCTAGAATGCGCGCCCGGCGAGACCACAACATAGAAAGCAACCCCGTGAGCTTCAAAGAGCTGCTCGAGAGCTGGCACGAGACCGCGGCCGCGCCGCGGACGGCGAGCACCTTTGCCGTGCGCCTGCCGCTGGATGAGGCCGCGCAGCTGGCGGCGCTCGCGGAGATGTTCCCCGGCCGGGCCCCCGAGCAGCTGATCACCGAGCTCCTCGGGACGGCGCTCAAGGAGCTCGCGGCCGCCATGCCCTACGTCGCCGGCAAGCGGGTCATCTCGACCGATGAGCAGGGCGATCCGATCTACGAGGACGTCGGTCCGACGCCGCGCTTCATGGCGCTCACCCGCACGCACCGCCGCAGCCTCGAGGCAGGCCGCAAGGGCGCCAGGACCGCGAAACAGCCCGCCCGGCGCCGCCGGGGACGCTGAAGCCCATGCCGTCCTTCGACGCAGTCTCGGAGCTCAACCAGCACGAGGTCGCGAACGCCGTCGATCAGGCGAATCGCGAGCTGTCGCAGCGCTTCGACTTCAAGGACACCGGCGCGCGCTTCGAGCTCAAGGAGCTCGTCGTGACGCTGCACGCGCAGGTGGACTTCCAGCTCAAGCAGATGCTCGAGATCGTGAAGCTGCGGCTTTCCAAGCGCGGCGTCGATCTCAAGTGCCTCGAGGTGAAGGAGCCACAGACGACACTGTCGTCGGCGCAGCAGGAGGTGCTGCTGCGGCACGGGATCGACGCCGACACAGCTAAGCTCCTCGCGCGCCTCATCAAGGACTCGAAGCTCAAGGTGCAGGCGAGCCTGCAGGGCGAGAAGGTGCGGGTGAGCGGCAAGCAGCGCGACGACCTGCAGGCGGCGATCGCGCTGCTGCGCGGCGCGAAGATCGACCGGCCGCTGCAGTTCAACAATTTCAGGGACTGATTCGCGCGATGGCGCGGCACAGCGCCTCGGTGGCGTCGAGCACGCTCGGGCCCAGGCGGCTCAGGGCCTGATCCTCGAAGGCGATCAGCCGCCCGTTGCGCACGGCCTTCAGCGTCCCGAAGCGCTTCCAGTCCGCGAGCCAGCCCGCGCTCTCGCCCGGGGGCCCGGCGGCGATGATGATGTCGGGGTCGCGGGCGATGACCGCCTCGATGTCGACCACCGGCCCGGCCTCGGGCAGGTCGCCAAACACATTGCGCGCGCCGCACAGCTCGAGCGCGTCCGTCATGAGGTGCTGGCCGCCCACGGTGTAGATGGGGCGGTTCCACACCTCGAGCAGCACGCTCGGGTGCCGGGCGCCGGCCTCGGCGCCGGCGTAAGTGCGCTCGAGCGCCGCGAGGCGTGCCTCGATGCCGCGCGCGGCGACCTCGGCCTCGGATTCGGTGCCGGTGAGCGCTCCGAGACGCCGGATCGAGGGTGCAAGATCCGTGAGGCGCTGCGCCTGCTGCTCGTACACCGGGAGGTCGAGCCGCGCGATCTTCTCGCGCTGCGCCGGGTTGCCGCCCGAGGGCCAGGCCACGACCACATCCGGATGAATCCGCACCAGCCGCTCGAGATCGATCGAGACGGCATCGCCGATGCGCGCCACGCGCCTGGCGGCCGGCGGCACGTCCGAGTATTCGACCGTCGCCACCACCTGAGCGCCCGCCCCCGCGGCAAACAGCATCTCGGTTGCGCCGGGGGAGAGGCTCACGATGCGCAGCGGCGGCGAGCGCACCGTCACCGCCCGTCCGCTGTCGTCGGTCACTGCGCGCACGGCGGCCGCCGCCGCCGCGCACACGGCGGCCGCACTGATCAGAAAAGCGGCGGCTGAACGGAGTCTCGACACGGGCGGCTCCTTGCGGCGTGCGATCATGACACACGCCGCGTCCGGTCCGGGCGCTCCTCAGGCCGCGCGCGTCTCCGCGAGCACCGCCTCGCCGCCCGATCCCTCGAGCACCCGCGCTACCGCGTGCACGGTCGCGGCGATGCGCGCCGCGCTCTGCACCGCCTCGCGCTCGAGCCCGTGCTGGCGGACCTGGCGCTCGTGCGAGGCGACGCAGGTGCCGCAACCGTTGATGGCCGACACCGCGAGCGACAGCAGCTCGAAGTCCACCTTGGGGATTCCGGGGTTGCCGAGCACGTTCATGCGCAGCCGCGCCGGGAGCCTGGCGTACTCGCCGTCCTCCACCAGATGCAGAAAACGGTAGTAGACGTTGTTCATCCCCATGATCGCCGCCGCGGCGTGCGCGGCGGTGACATGTGCGGCATCGAGATGCGCGGCGGCGAGCGTACCTAAGTCGCGGCTGAAGGCCACGTTGCGCGAGGCGAGCGCGCTCGCCAGCGCCACCGCCCAGATCTGCCGCTCGGTGAGCCCCGGCGCTCCGGCGGGCGTGAGCACGCTGCCCAGGTTCAGCTGCAGATCGCGCGCGTACGCCGGCAGCGACTCGCGAATGGCTTCGAGGGTTTTCATGTCAGGCCGCCTTCAGGGTCTCTTCGCCCTTCTGCCAGTTGCAGGGGCACAGCTCATCCGTCTGCAGCGCATCGAGCACCCGCAGTACTTCCTCGGGGCTGCGGCCGACGGAAAGGTCGGTGATGTAGACGAAGCGGATCACACCCTGCGGGTCGACGATGTAGGTGGCGCGCTGGGCGACGCCGGCCTCGGGATCGAGGATCCCGAGCGCGCCCGAGAGCTCGCGCTTGATGTCCGAGAGCATCGGGAACGGCAGATCCTTCAGCTCCTGCCTGTCGCGCCGCCAGGCGAGATGAACGTGCTCGCTGTCGATGCTGACACCGAGCAGCTGCGCCTCGCGCGCGCGGAACTCCCGGTCGAGCTTGCCGAAGGCGGCGATCTCGGTGGGGCAGACGAAGGTGAAGTCCTTGGGCCAGAAGAACACCACCCGCCACTTGCCGGGGAAGCTCTCGTGGGTGAAGGGCTGGAACGCCCTGGCGGGGTCGCTCGACACGACGCCGGTGAGGGCGAACTCGGGGAAACGCTGGCCTATGCCTGACATGCTCGGATCTCCTTCAGCAGCAAACGGCCCTGGCGGGACGCGACGCCATCCTGCGGCAGAGGCTCTTATCAATCCAATCGATTGATTTTATAATCTCGATAGACGCCATATATCGGCGCCGTAACTCTGCAATAACCATGGCCGCGGAACTGAAGCTCAAGGACCTGCGCTATCTGGTGGCGGTGGCCGACCAGCGCCACTTCGGCCGCGCCGCCACGCGCTGCTTCGTCAGCCAGCCGACGCTCTCCTCGCAGCTGAAGAAGCTCGAGCAGAGCCTCGGGGTGCAGCTCATCGAGCGCGCGCCCCACAACGTCTCGCTCACCGAGGCGGGCGAAGCGATCGTGGCGCGCGCCCGGCGCATCATCGAGGCGAGCGACGAGGTCGTGGCGCTGGCGGTGGGTGCGCGCGACCCGCTCGCCGGCAAGCTGCGCGTCGCGCTGTTGCCGACCATCGGGCCCTACCTCCTGCCGCGCGTGATGCGCCCTATCCGCAAGGCCCTGCCGCGGCTCGAGCTGCGCCTCTACGAGCTGCAGACGGCGCCGATGCTCGAGAAGCTCCGCGACGGCGAGCTCGACCTCGGGATCCTGGCGCTGCCGGTGGAGCTCGCGGGGCTCGAGGCGCGCGAGCTCTACCGCGAGGCCTTCACCGTCGCCCTCCCCGAGCGCCATCCGCTCGCCGCGCGCAAATCGCTGCACGCCGCGGACCTGAAGGGCGAGACGCTGCTGCTCCTCGAGGAGGGCCACTGCCTGCGCGATCAGGCGCTCGAGGTCTGCGGCGCCGCGGGCGTCACTCAGCGCGAGGACTTCCGTGCCACGAGCCTCGAGACCCTGCGCCAGATGGTGGCCGCCGGCGCCGGGGTGACGCTCCTCCCGGAGCTCGCCAGCCGCGGCGCCTACGGCAACGCGCGCGGCGTCCTGGTGCGCCCTTTCGCCCGCCCTGCACCGGTGCGCCACATCGGCGCGGTGTGGCGCAAGACGACACCGCGCCGCGCGGCCATCGACGCCCTGGCCCGCCTCATCGCGGAACACGCGCAGTGACAGCCGCCTCGACGGCCCCCGCGACGGCGACGGCCGCGGCGCCCGAGCCCGTGACGCTCACGGCGCGCGACGGCCGCAGCCTCGCCGCACTCTGCCTCGCAGCGCGCGCGCCGCGCGGCGCGCTGGTCGTCAACGGCGCGACCGGTTTCCCGCGCGAGTTCTACCTGAAGTTCGCCGCCTACTGTGCACGGCGCGGCTACCACGCCCTGGTGTACGACTACCGCGGCATGGGCGCATCGGCGATGCGGCCGCTCGCCGCGGACAGCGCGCGCATGAGCGACTGGGGACTGCTCGACATGCCGGCGGCGCTCGCGTGGCTCGGGAAGCGCTTCCCGAGCCAGCCGCTCGTCACGCTCGGGCACAGCATCGGCGGGCAGCTCATCGGCTGCATGCCCAATCAGGCCGCGGCGCGCGCGCACGTGATGGTCGCGACCTCGATCGGCTACTGGCGCGGCCAGCGCGTGCCGTTCCGCTATCTGGCGCTGCTCTTCTGGAAGCTCTACGGCCCGCTCGAGCTCCGGACCCGCGGCTACGTGCCGCGGGGGGCCGTGTGGCGTGGCGATGCGCTGCCGCCCGGTGTGTTTCTCGAGTGGCGCAAGTGGTGCCTGGGACCTCAGCACTTCGGGCCGGATCTCGCCGGCGATCCCGAACGCGGGCCGTTCGCCGCCGTGCGTGCGCCGGTGCTTTCCCTGAGCTTCAGCGACGATCCGATCGCCACCCCGTCGGCGGTCGAGGCGCTGCTCGCGTTCTACCCCAACGCCGCGATCGAACGGCGCCTCACGACACCGGGACAAGCCGGCGTGCGCCACATCGGCCACTACGGGTTCTTCGCCGAGCGCCATCGCGAGACGCTCTGGCGCTCGACCCTCGACTGGATCGACGCGCGCTGCGCCTGAAGGCGCGCGGCTTCAGGGCGGCGGGGGCGCGGCTGCGGGCGCCGCCGGCTGGAGCCGCGTGTGCGCGCCGCGCGAGGCGCGCGCGAGTGCAATGCCGACCAGCACGATGACGCCGCCCGCGAGCTGTATGGGCTGCAAGCGCTCATCGAGCAGCAGCCAGGCGTACAGCGC
>Ga0335079_10005155_pt1 | contig 14982 bp, 8 predicted proteins | sample Lox_Sample_33_FD_206719 | JGI IMG/M metagenome (GOLD analysis project Ga0335079, IMG submission 206719) | Soil microbial communities from Loxahatchee National Wildlife Refuge, Florida, United States - Lox_Sample_3.3 | ecosystem: Environmental > Terrestrial > Soil > Wetlands | place: USA: Florida...
GAGGGTGGGACTGCGAAACGAGCGGTAGAAGGACGCCGTGAGGGAAACGTGCCGCGCCGCGGCATAGAGAACGGAGAGCCGCGGGCTGAACGCCGTGTCGGTGCGGTCGGCGAAGGGCGTGTCCACGGGGGGACCGGGCGGCGCCAGCGGCGTGCGAGCAGACTGCGCGTCGTAATTCCTCCAATCGTCGAAGCGAAAACTGGCCGTGGCGGACCATTTCGAGGAAATGCGGATGACGTCCTCGCCATAGACGGCCACGGTGCGCTGGCGCCCGCCGGAGATTTGCAGTGCCGTGTGCGTTCCGGAGGAGAAGATATCTTCGTGGCTGGAGCCGATCACCTGCTCCGCGGCCACGCCGAGGCCGAACGTCTGCCGGCGGCCAAACGTCTGCGACCAGAAGACCGAACCGCCGAGCTGCTGCGAGGGAACGTGCTGTGCGTCGGTGAGCGATTCGGCCATTCGATTCGCGGCGATGGACGAGAAATTCTGATCATAACTCTGTGCGGTCCCGTAGAAGCGCGCGGAAAGCGAGCCGGAGGAGCCGAGTGGCGTATCCAAGCCGAGCACGCCGCTCCCGGTCTGCGTGTCGTTGGTCTGAATGGGGGTTCCGTTGTGGCGCGCCTCGGTGAAATAGGAGCCGCGGCCGAACAGGCGCCCCTGCGCGCCGATGCGGCGGCCGATGGTGAAATCGAGCGCCGCGTCCTTTGAATTTGCCGGGGTATCCACGGCGCCGCGGATGGAACCCGGCACGGTGATGTAGCCGTCGGAGCGGAACATCTCCGTGGCCAGCGCGAAATCCCAGGGGCCGGCGCGCGTTCCCGTCCAGAACGAAAGATCCGGCGTCTGGTCTGCGCCATAGGAAATGTCCAGCGCGACGTCCGGCGTGGCGGGCCGGCGCGTGAGGAACTGGATCACGCCGGCGAGCGCGTCGCCTCCGTAGAGGCTCGACTCTCCGCGCCGCACCACCTCCACGCCGGCGAGCGCCTGCTGGGGTATGCGGTCCCAATAGACCCATCCGCCGAAGGGGTCGTTCAGCGGAACGCCATCTTCGAGCACCAGGGCGCGGCTGGCGCCGCTGGCGCCCACGCCGCTGAGCGAAACGCCGAGCGAAGTGGGATTGGCCGTGCGGCTGCCGGAGCGACGGAACAGGGTGAATCCGGGGATCTGACGGAGTTTATCGTCCACGGTGAGGGCTGGGGTGGCGGCCAGATCCTGGGAGGCGAGAGCTACGGCGCTGCCCGCCACATCCGACAGCCGCGTGCCCAGGCGCGAGGCCGTAACCACGACGCGGTCTTCGCGGGTAGCAAACGGCAGCACGATCTCGAGGCGGATGACTCCACCGCCGGTGGCGTCCACCTGCCGTGTGACGGCGGCAAAGCCCGGCGCCGTGACCGCCAGGCTTCCCAATTTCGGCGGAACTTCATCGAAAGAAAATTTCCCCTGCGGGTCCGACGTGGCCCGCGTTCCCTCCGCGCCCATCGACAATTGCGCTGTGGCGCCGGCGATCGCGGCGCCGGAAGGGTCGCGAACCACTCCGTCGATGCGCGCGTTCTGGGAGAACACGGGAACCGCGAGGACCAGGAGAGCGAAGGCGACGAGTCCGGCGGAGAGAATGCCTTTGGGCATGGAGTGAGCGATCGAATCCACGGGGGCCGTCGAAAAAATCTGCGCCCGGCTCATCCCGGCCATACGGGAAAGGCGGCAGGCAGGGCGGGGGCTCGAGCGGCACGCGCGGCTACTCTAGCACAGGGCGGAACGGGTAGGAGGGCATCGGACGATAACCGCACGGCTGCCCGATTAGAGGCTTGACTTCGCTGTGCCCAAGCGATACAGCTACGTTGTACCGGGGGAGGCGCCTATCTGTCGGATTCGATTTTTGAATTGGCGGCAAGCCATTGCTCCGGACAAGGGGTGGTTCATGCGCCGAATTCACGCCGTGGTGGTTGTGCTGGTCCTGGCACTCGCCTTCGCCTTCAGCTGTGCCGTTCCCGTGTTCGCGCAGGTGGGCAGCGGCACTGCGCAATTGAGCGGCACCGTGCGCGATGAAGCGGGGGGCGCGGTGGCCGGCGCCTCCATCTCCCTGCGTGAACTGGACACCAACCGCAGCTACAACGCGACGGCGAGCGAGAAGGGATTTTACGCCTTCGTCAACCTCCCCCCCGGCCGCTACGAACTGAAGGTCTCCTACAAGGGCTTTGCCAATTACGTGCAGACCGGAATTGTGCTGACCGTCGGCCAGTCCGCGACGAACGACGTGACGCTGAAAGTGGCCGCGAAGGGCGAGCAGGTGGTGGTGACCTCGGAAGTTCCCACCATCGAGCCGACCAAGACCGAGATCAGCCAGGTGATCCAGACGCGCCAGATCGATTCTCTTCCCATCAGCAGCCGCCTGTTTACCGACTTCGCGCTGCTGACCCCCAGCGTGGCCACCAGCCGCACTTCGCTGGGCACCACGTTCACGGACTACGAGACCACGCAGATTTCGTTCGGTGGCCAGCGCTCGTTCAACAACCAGATCACCGTGGACGGCGCCGACTACACGAACATGCTCACGGGCGTGCAGCGGGCCACCCCGCCGCAGGAATCCGTGCAGGAATTCCGCGTGGTGAACAACAGCTTCGGCGCGGAATACGGCCGTGCGCTGGGCGGGATCGTGAATATCGTGACCAAGGGCGGCACGAACGACTTCCACGGCTCGATTTACGAATATTTCCAGAACCAGGGTGCCGACGCGCGCTCGCTGCTGCAGCCCGCGGCGACAGCGACGACTCCCGCGGCGCCGGACACTCTGCGATCCAACCAGTTCGGGGCCACGGCCGGCGGGCCAATCCAGAAAGACAAGCTCTTTTTCTTCTTGAATTACGACGGCAAGCGCCAGGCGAACTCGCCCATCTTCGCGCCCAGCCTGTTCAACAACATCACGGTACTGGACCAGGCCAAAGCGTATCTGGGGCTTTCTCCGGAAGGCTGCTTCCAACCGCTGGCGCAGTGCACCGGAACCCCGCAGAGCTACCTCAACAGCGTTCTGAAAACCAACGACAACGACTACGGGTTTGCCCGCCTGGACTACCAGGTGAACAAGACGAACCAGGTGAGCGTGCGCTACAACATTGAAGACGCGCGGGACCTGGGCGAGCTGATTGGACAGACCGAAGACGGCGGCGGCGTGGGCACGCCGAGCGGCGCGCGCAATCTGTTCGTGCGCGACCAGTCGCTCTCGAGCACCTGGACTACCGAACTGAAACCCACGCTGATCAACACCTTCCTGTTCCAGTACGCCCGCAGACACTACAACTTCCCCGGCGCTACCGGCGAGCCGGACCTGAGCGTGGTGAACGATCTGGAGTTCGGCCACAACTTCGGTACCTTCGACCAGATTTTCGAGAGCCGGGTGGAGTTCTCGGATTCACTGGGCTGGGTGAAGGGCAAGCACATCGCGAAGTTCGGTTTCGACGGCAACTACATCTGGGACCACAATAACTATCCGGGATTTGAACCGGAGCGAATCCTGCTGACTGACCTGAACTGCTTGGTCTACTTTGCCGACTATGTGAATTCCCTGGGCTTCTTTGGCCCGGTGAATGCGAACATCCCGCCCATCGCGAATCTCCCTCCTTGTGCGGAGCCGCCGAATGCGGTCGGCATTGACTTCCTCTACTGGGGAGTGACGCTGCCCAGGACGACAAACATCCCGAACGGGATGGTGCCCTCGCCCGCCCCGCCCACCGGTGGCGGGTTTGGCAGCGGCTGGCCGAACGCCTTTCCGACGGACCAGTTTCACAACTTCGACTTCAACCTGAATCACGGGTATTGGGGCGTTTACGCGCAGGACCAGTGGAGGGTGACTCCGAAATTGACGCTGAACTACGGTCTGCGGTGGGACTTCGAGTCGGGGCTGAGCAACTTCTCCAACTCGGACTACACGGCCTTTGCCCCGCGCGTGGGCTTTGCCTACTCGCCGGACGGAAAAACCGTGATTCGCGCGGGCTTCGGCATCTTCTTCGACCGAAACAACCAGACCTTTTACTTTGTTACCGGGAACCAGAAGATTATCCCCGGCTATCTGTGCAATCCGCCGTCGGCGAATCCTGGTTGCAGTGCGAACGGGTTCACCGGGGGCGTGGTTGCTCCCCAGGTTCAGAAAGGATCGGCGACGGGCGGATGGCAGCTCAACGCTCTGCCGGGAGGCGGAGGTTCCCCCACGGTCCCGTGCGTGGTCATTCCTTTTCTCTGTTCCGGCTTCGGCGGGCAGACTATGGCCAGCATTACGGCGTTGACCGCACTCAACATCCTGGCGGACCAGCCGTACGACCCCGTGACTCTTACCGGCCCGTGCGTGTTTCCGGCCACGGGCGCTTGCGGCGTAGGCGCGGGCGGAATCCAGAGGAATGGCCGCATTCCTTACGCGGAGCAGGCCAGCCTGGAAGTCAGCCACAGTTTCGGCGGCGGCTTTACGCTCAACGTCGGGTACCTATTCGTCGGCGCCCATAAGCTCGTCCGAGGCAACAACCTGAATATTCCGTGTCCCGTTGGGACCTCGAAACCGGGAAATCCTGCGTACGCGCAGGGCTGGCTGAATCCGGATGGCACGCAGAGCGATTGCGCGGGAACGCCGATGCAGGGTCCGCTCGGCTTGGGTCCTTTTTTCGCCAGCCTGGCAAATCCTTCGGGCCTGGAGTTTGGCCCTCCGGAAGCTCCCGGAAGTGCCACACTGTTCGCGGGCCTGCTGGACTTCAACAACAACGTGGTGAACGCGAACTACCATGGTCTGAACGTGACGGCGCTCGAGCGCATCGGCCGTTACTTCAACCTGACCGCCAACTACACGTATTCCCACTCGATCGACAACGGGAACTTCACCACCTTCATCAACCTTCCGATCAACCAGTTCAACTATCATGCGGAACGGGCCAATTCCAACCAGGACACTCGTCACCGCTTTGTGGCCAACTTCACCGCGACAGCTCCCGACGACACGTGGTTCCGCCAGTTCAACTTCAGCAGCATCATTACGCTGCAGTCCGGGCGCCCGTTCACGCTCTTTGTCGGTGAGAACACGTTCGGCGACGTGGCCGGGCTGAGCACGGACCGCGTGGGCGGGCCGCCGGTAGCGGCGGTGTGCAATACCGTGGCGGACTGCAACACGGTGGTCGCGCGCAACACGTACATCGGTGATCCGCTGTATACCTGGGATCTTCGGCTGGGCCGGTACTTCAAACTGACCGAACGCGTGAAGCTGGACCTGGCCGTGGACGTCTTCAACTTTTTCAACCGCGCGAACGTCGACGAGATCACCTCGGTGTACGGCTCGCCGGTGTTCTGCGGGGCCTCACCGCAGATCCCGAGGCACTACAACGACGGCCTCACGAAGGCGATCCGGGCGGGCACGATTTCCTGTGCCTCGCAACAGATGGCCGCAAATCCGGGCGCATTCCTGGGAGACGGCCTGTTGCCCGTTACGGTACCCGACACACCAAACCCCAATTTTGGGCTACCACGGACGGCGCTGAATCCGCGGCAGCTCCAGTTCTCAGCGAAATTCTCCTTCTAGGCAGCCCGGAGGGCGGCGGGCGGACCCGTGAGTGAGCCGTCCCGGGTGTGCATGCAGGGCGGTTGCCGGCGCTCCGGACTGCGCCCTCTCGGATCGGCCATACGCCGTGGCATTCGATGAGCGCTGACGAATACCTCGATCCGGAAATCGAAACGATGCACGCGGATTCCCTGCGTGCGCTTCAGGAACAGAAGCTGGCGCATCAACTCGACTATGTGTTTGCCCGTTCGCCGTTCTACCAGGACAAATGGAAGGCCGCAGGGATCCGCCGTGAGCAGATACGCACGCTGGCGGACCTGGCGCGTGTGCCGCTGACCACCAAAGAGGAACTGCGCGAGAGCCAGCGGGCCGCTCCGCCGCTGGGCCGGCACGCGTGCGCGGAGATGGCGGACGTCATCCGCATCCAGGCCTCCACGGGAACGACCGGGCGTCCCAGCCTGGTGGGCGTTACGCGGCAGGATGCGGAGGGATGGACGCGGGTGACCGCGCGCTCGTTCTACACGCAGGGTGTCCGCCGCACGGACATCGTGATGCACGGAGCGAGCCTCACGCTGTTTGCCGGCGGGCTGCCTGTGAAGGACGCCATCGAACGCATCGGCGCCACGTTCGTCCCGGTGGGCACCGGCGCATCCGAAAAACTGGTAATGATCGCGCGGACGCTCCGCGCCAACGTACTGCACTCCACGCCCTCGTATGCCATTTACCTGGCGGACCACGTGCGGCGCGAGGAGAAGATGGACCCGCGCGAGCTGGGCATCCAGAAAATCGTGTGCGGAGCGGAGCCCGGCGGCGGCATCCCCGCGGTGCGGGCGAAAATCCAGGAGTCCTGGGGCGCACGGGTGACGGAAGGGCTGGGGAATGCGGACATGGTTCCCATCATTTTCGCCGAGTGCGCCAACCAGTCCGGCATGCATTACAACGGCCAGGAATATGTGTACGTGGAGATCATCGATGCGGAGAGCGAACGGGTGCTGCCGATCGAAGAGGGAGTGAGCGGCGAGCTGGTGTACACCAGCCTGGAGCGCGAGTGTGTGCCGCTGGTGAGATTCCGCACGCGCGACCGCGTGAGCGTGCTGGGCACCTCGTGCGCGTGCGGGCGGACGGGATTCAAACTGCGCTGTGTGGGCCGGACGGACGACATGTTGATTGTGCTCGGGGTCAACGTGTTCCCTTCTGCCGTGCGCGACGTGGTGTCCAGCTTCCGGCCGCGCACCACCGGCGAGGTGCAGATCCTGCTGGACGAACCCGGCCCCGGCGTCAAACCACCGCTCAAAATCGTCGCCGAATTCGGCGACGGCACCGCCCCGCCTCCCGGACTGCAGGCGGAAATCGAGCACAAAATCAAGGCCGTGCTCACGGTTTCCTCCGCGGTGCAGCTCGTGCCGCCGGGCACGCTGCCGCGCTTCGAGATGAAAGGGCAGTTGGTGAAAAAGCTCTACCAGAGCTGAGCTCCCGGACTGGCGTGCCATGCCGAAACTGGAAGCGAAACCCGAACCGCTGGACGTGGAGTTTTCCTGCTCCGCCGTCGTAGTGGTGGACATGCAGAACGCGTTCGCGTCGCGCGGGGGAATGCTGGACCTCGCGGGAGTGGACATATCGGGCGCGGCGCGCGTCGTTTCCGGAATCCGCACCCTGCTGGCCGCCGCGCGCCGGGCCGGAATGGCCGTCGTCTACCTGCAAATGGGCTACAAGCCCGACCTGTCGAACGCCGGCGGCCCCGGCTCGCCGAACCCGCGGAAAGAGTTGGCGCTCTGCCTGATGGGCCGGCGAGAGGAGTGGAAGGGGAAACTGCTTACGGAGGGCACCTGGGATTTCGCGCTCGTAAACGAACTGGCGCCGGAGCCCGGTGATCTGGTGATCGTCAAAACACGCTACAGCGGCTTCGCCGGAACGCCGCTCGACGCGCAGCTCCGCGAGCGCGGCATCCGCACGCTGTTTTTCGCCGGCATCGCTACCAACGTCTGCGTTGAATCCACGCTGCGCGACGCGTATTTTCTGGAGTATTGGCCGGTGCTGGTGTCCGACTGCACGCTGCAGGCCGGCCCGCCCAGCCTGCAGGAAGCCACGATGTACAATGTGGAGTCGTTCTTCGGATGGACCGTCGCGTCGGAAACTCTTCTGGCGCAGCTGGGAGCACGCGTGAAGTAGAATCGCGGCGGCGATCGAAACGCGTGGCAGCAGACCCATGAGCCGTTCATCGAACCTGCATTCCGCAAATGCCGGCCAGGGCGCCAGAGCGCCCCGCGGGACGCCAGCGCCGGTCCGGACCGGCCGGGTGCGCCACGCGCGCATGCGGACCACGGGTGCGAGCATCGAGCGGCGCCCCGATGGAACCATTCTGGTGCGCCCGCAGGAGGCTCTGGAGCCGTACGCTCGCGTGCTGACGGATCGCGTGGCGCACTGGGCCGAGACGGCTCCGGAACGCACCGCCGCGGCCAAACGCGACGCCCGCGGCGAGTGGCGCCGGCTGAGCTACGGGCAGCTTTACGCCGCGGTTCGGTCGCTCGCGCAGGCTCTGCTCGATCGCGGGCTCTCCGCCGAACGGCCTGTGGTCATCCTTTCCGAAAACGACTTGGAACATCTTGTGGTGATGCTCGCGGGGCAGCACGCGGGAATCCCCACGGCGGCGATTTCACCGGTGTACTCGCTGGTCTCGGCGGATCTGGCAAAGCTGCGGCATTCGCTGGCGCTGCTCACTCCGGGGCTGGTGTTTGCGGCCAGCGGCGAACGGTTTGCGCGCGCCATTGAGACCGTGGTACCTGCGGACATGGAAGTCGTGGTCACGCACTCCCCCGTGGAAGGCCGGTGCCCGACGGCGCTGGCAGAACTGCTGGCCACAAAACCGACGGGCGCCGTGGACGAGGCGCACGCGCGCATCGATCCGGACAGCCCCGCGAAATTCCTGTTCACTTCCGGATCGACCGACAAGCCCAAAGCGGTGATCAACACGCACCGCATGCTGTGCAGCAACCAGCAAATGATCCGCCAGGTGTTCCGCTTCCTCGAGGACGAGCCGCCGGTGCTGGTCGACTGGATGCCGTGGAACCATACCTTCGGCGGCAACCACGATATCGGCGTGACGCTCTACAACGGCGGAACGTTTTACATCGACGATGGCAAGGCCGGCACGCCCTTGTTCGCCGAATCCATCCGCAACCTTCGCGAGATTTCCACGACCGTGTATTTCGGCGTTCCGCGTGCGTATGAAGACCTGCTCATCCCGCTGCGCACGGACGAACAGCTGCGCGAGACGTTCTTCGCCCGGCTGAAGCTGCTCTTCTATGCCGCCGCGGGAATGTCGCAGCCCCTGTGGAACGCGTATCGCGAATTGGCGGAGGAAGCCTGCGGCGAGCGAATCGTCATGGCCACCGGGCTTGGCGCCACGGAAACCGCACCGATGGCCGTGCAATGCACCTGGGAGACGGACCATGCCGGCATCATCGGTATTCCCGTGCCCGGCGTGGAGCTGAAGCTCGCGCCGCGCGAAAACAAATTGGAAGCCTGCGTCCGCGGGCCCAGCATCACGCCCGGCTACTGGCGGCAACCGGAACTGACGGCGCGCGCGTTCGATGCGGAAGGCTTCTACAAATTCGGCGACGCCGTCAAATTTGTGGATCCCGCGGACGTGAACAAGGGTTTTCTGTTCGATGGGCGGTTTGCGGAAGACTTCAAGATGTCCAGCGGCACGTGGGTGAGCGTGGGCCCGCTGCGCGCGCGCATCATGGCCCATTTTGCGCCACTGGTCCGCGACGTGGTGATTGCCGGTCACGACCGCGATGAGATTGTGGTGATGATTTTCGCCAACCTGGACCGTTGCCGCGCGCTGTGCCCTTCGCTCGGGGCCGCCTGCCCGCCGGAGGAGGTGCTGCGGCACGCGGAGGTACGCGGCCGTTTCCGCTCGCTGCTGCGCGGATTTGCGCTCACCGCCACGGGCAGCTCCAACCGCGTGGTGCGCGCGCTGCTGCTGGAGGAGCCGCCCTCGATCGACGCGGGCGAGATCACCGACAAAGGCTCCATCAACCAGCGCATCGTGCTGGACCGCCGCGCCGCGCTCGTCGAATCAATGTACAGCAGCGAGCCCGGCCCGGAAGTCCTGCGGCTCGATTCGGAGTGAACGGATATGACTGCACACGCACCGGGCTCCGCGCCCGCCGCCGTCACTGATGCCGCCTGGAAGGCGCTCGAAGGCGCGTACGACCTCCAGGTGCACGTCGCGCCGGACGTGATCGAACGCCGCATCGACGACCTCGACCTGGCCCGCGAATTTCTGGCCCACGGGCTTCGCGGCTTCGCGCTGAAATCCCACTACTTTCCGACGGCCGAGCGCGCGAAAGTGGTGACGAAGGCGGTGCCGGGAATTGCCGCGTACGGCGCGCTCACGCTGAATCATTCCGTCGGCGGGCTGAACCCCGTTGCCGTCGAACTCGCCGGGCGCTCCGGCGCGAAAATCGTGTGGATGCCGACGGTGGACGCGGCCAACGAAACCGCCGGCCACGTGGACGGCCCGAACGTGAAGCTTCCCTTCTGGGCAAAAATTCAGCGCGAACTCGCCGCCACGGGAATCGCCCCGCCGCCGCTTTCCGTGCTGGACGCCACGGGCCAGCTCTCCGCGGCCACGCGCACGTGTATGGAGCTGATTGCGAAGCACGGCATGATTCTGGCCACCGGCCATCTGGGCCGCGCGGAAATTTACGCGCTCGTGCGCGCGGCCGGCCCGATGAAGGTCCGGAAAATCGTGGTGACTCACGCTGAATTTCCCTCGCAGAATCTCACCGCGGACGAGCAGCGCGAACTCGCCGGCATGGGCGCCGTCATCGAGCACTGCTTCACCACCATGCACACGGGCAAAGCGCCGTGGGACCGGGTGTTCGAGGCCATTCGTTGCGCAGGCCCGGAGCGCTGTCTGCTTTCGACCGATCTCGGCCAGACCATCAACCCGCCTGTCGCCGAGGGATTCGCCATGTTTGCCCAGCGCCTGCTGGGCGCCGGATTCACATCCGTCGAAATCCGGCGTATGGCGGTGGAGAATCCCGCCGCGCTGGTGGGGTAACGCGTCGCCCAGGGAGCCGCCCATGGACACTCCGACGAAATCGATTCTGGTGATCAGCGCGCACGCCGCGGATTTCGTATGGCGCGCCGGGGGCGCCATCGCCCTCTACTCCGGCCGCGGCTGCCGCGTGCGCATCCTGTGTCTCTCCTACGGTGAGCGCGGCGAATCCGAGCGGCTGTGGAAGATGCCCGGCATGACGCTCGAACGCGTCAAGCAGATGCGCCAGGACGAATCGGAGAAGGCCGCTGCCATCCTGGGCGCGGAGATCCGCTTCTTCGATTCCGGCGATTACCCCCTGCGGCTGACCGATTATCTAACCGATGAGATGGTGGCGGAATTTCGCAGTTGCCAGCCGCAGATCGTGCTCACGCATTCTTCCGCGGATCCCTATAACCCCGATCACGGGCAAGCCTGCGAAATCACACTGCGCACGCGCGTCTACGCGCAGGCGGCCGGTTATCCCGCGGATGGAAAAAAACTCGGCGCACCGCCCGTCTTCGCCTTTGAGCCGCACCAGCCGGAGCAATGCGGCTTCAAACCGGAGGTGCTGCTCGACATCACCCCGGTCTTCGACCGCAAGCGCCAGGCCATGGAGACCATGGAGGCTCAGGAACATCTCTGGGAGTACTACACGGATCTGGCCCGCCGCCGCGGCGTCCAGGCCGTGCGGAATTCGGGAAAATCGGGAATCAAATACGCGGAGGCCTACCAGCGGTTCTACCCGCAGGTAACGGACGATCTCTCATGAAGCCAACCATCGTACGCAATATCGAACGGCCGGACGCGGCAGCCGTAAAGCTGCTCGGCGAGCTGGGCGTGGCCACGGTTCACGAAGCACAGGGCCGCCGCGGGCTGATGAAACCGTATCTGCGCCCCATATATGCTGCTGCGAAGGCGGCCGGCCCTGCCGTCACCGTGCTTTGCCATCCCGGCGACAACCTGATGATCCACGCCGCGGTGGAGGTGTGCCGTCCCGGCGACGTGATGGTGGTGGCGCTCGTGGCGGAATCGACCGACGGCATGTTCGGCGAGCTGCTGGCCACCTCGCTGCGCGCGCACGGCGTGGCCGGACTGGTGATTGACGCCGGCACGCGAGACGTGGAAGACATCACGGCCATGAATTTTCCCGTTTGGTCGCGCGCCATCTCTGCGCAGGGCACCGTAAAGGAGACGGCGGGCTCGGTAAACGTGGATGTGGTGTGCGGCGGCGCCATCGTCCATCCAGGCGACGTGATCGTCGGAGACGCGGACGGCGTGGTGGTGGTGCCCCGCGCGCACGCCCCCGAAACCGCCAGACTCGGAGAGCAGCGCCGCGCCAAAGAGGAACGCTCGCGCGAGCGCCTGCGCTCCGGCGAGCTGGGCCTGGACATGTACGGCCTGCGCGCCAAGCTGGCCGCGCTCGGCGTCGAATACATCGGCTGACTGCCGCGGCGCCCGCGCGCGCGGATGGCGCCACCACACGAGCCTGCTATACTATTCGTTCCCCGCTCTGGCGGTATCGTCTAGGGGTTAGGACGCCAGATTCTCAATCTGGAAACCCGGGTTCGATTCCCGGTACCGCTACCAATTGCCCCGATTCCCCGCAATTCCAGCCGTCGCCGCGGCGGGATGATCGCGAACGCCGAACCGAGGTCGCCTGCCGATCATCCAATCTCCCGGGGGATAAAGGGAGGAAGAATGCAGACCACATCCGCACAACCAGCGCCAACCGCGCGCCCGGCAGCCGCCTCGGGCGAGTTTCACATCGGCAAGGATCTTCGCGTCTATCGGCTCGGATTCGGCGCCATGCGCGTCACCGGCAAAGGAATCTGGGGCGAGCCGAAGGACCGCAAGGATGCCATTCGCCTGCTCCGCCGGGTCGTCGATCTCGGCATCAATTTCATCGATACCGCGGATTCGTACGGGCCGCATGTGAGCGAGGAGCTCATCGCCGAGGCGCTCCATCCCTACCCTTCCGGCCTGGTGATCGCCACGAAGGGTGGATACGAACGGCCGGGTCCCGATCGCTGGGTGGAAAACGGCCGGCCCGAGCATCTGAGGAAGGCCTGCGAAGGCAGCCTGCGCCGCCTGCGGCTGGAGCGCATCGACCTCTATCAGCTCCACCGCATCGATTCCAAGGTCCCCGCGGAAGATCAGCTCGGCGCGCTGAAGCAGTTGCAGGCCCAGGGAAAAATCCGCCACATCGGCCTCTCGGAGGTCAGCGTGCGGCAGATCGAGTCCGCTCAGAAGATCGTGCCGATTCTGTCCGTGCAGAACCGCTACAGCCTGGCGGACCGCGGTTCGGAAGACGTGCTGAAGTTCTGCGAGCGCTCGGGCATCGGCTTTATCCCGTGGTTCCCGCTCGCGGCCGGAAGACTCTCCGGTGCGGCGGGCGCGGCGGGGAAAGCAGCCGGCAAATTAAACATCACGCCGTCGCAACTCGCGCTCGCCTGGCTGCTGTGGCGCTCGCCGGTGATGCTGCCGATTCCGGGCACGTCGAGCATCGAGCACCTGGAAGAAAACGTGGCCGCGGCAACGCTGAAGAATCTGGAGAGCACGCTCGAAGGGCTCGGCAAGTCGGCCTAGTCCGGAACCGAAGCCCGCGCCCGCTCAGGAATCGTGGACTGGTGCAGCGGGCTGGACTGCCGCCTGCCGTTTCCGCGCAAAGTCAATCAGCCGCGCTTCCACGCGGGCATTCACGCTGCCCTCCGGGAATTTCCCTGAGTTCCCGCGTTCGCCTGCGGGCACGCCGGTGAGTATTTCCATTCCCTGGTCGATTGTCTCCACGGCGAAGATTTGGAAGCGCCCATTGCGCACGGCCTCCACCACGTCGTGCCGCAGCATCAAATGCCTGACATTCGACGCGGGAATAATCACTCCCTGCGAGCCGGTGAGCCCTCGCGCCTGGCAGAGATCGAAGAATCCTTCAATCTTTTCGTTCACTCCGCCGATGGCCTGAATCTGCCCATGCTGATTGACGGAGCCGGTGACGCCGAGCGATTGCCGCAACGGCAGCTCCGATAGCCCGGAGAGAAGCGCGTACAGCTCGGCCGACGAGGCACTGTCGCCCTCCACCGCTCCATAGGACTGCTCGAAAACCAGGCTTGCCGAAAGCGATAGCGGCTGGTCCGCAGCGTACCGCGCGGCGAGGAAGCTGGAGAGAATGAGGACGCCTTTCGAATGCACCGGGCCGCCCAGCTCCACCTCGCGCTCGATGTCCACCACTTCTCCTTTTCCCAGCCTCACGCGCGCGGTGATGCGGCTGGGGTGCCCGAATGCAAATTGTCCCAGCTCCATCACCGCGATTCCGTTGACTTGCCCGATCTTCTCGCCATCCGTGTCAATCAGGATGGTTCCCTCGAGGGTTTCCTCCTCGATGCGCCGGCGTATACGATCCGACCTGCGAATTTGCGCATCGATGGCCCGCTGGACGTCGTCCGCGCACACCGCCGTCCGCGCCGCCTGGCGCGCCAGGTAGCCGGCTTCGCGCGCCAGATCCGCCAGCGCCCGGCGCCGGGTCATCACTTTGTGTGCATCCCCGGCCAGGCGCGAACACTGCTCAATCATGCGCGCCACCGCTCCACGCTCAAAGGGAAGGAGTCCCTCCTTCCGCGCCAGCGTGCCGAGCATCCTCGCGTAGAGCAGATCATTCTCCGGATTACGCTCGATCTGCTCTTCAAAGTCCGCGGCTACCTTGAACAGTTCGCCGAAGTCGGGATCGTAAGCGCACAACAGGTAATAGAGGAGCCGTTCTCCCACCAGAACCACTTTCACGCTCAGCGCCACCGGCTGCGGCTCCAGCGATACCGTGCTCACCAGGCTCAGCATCTGGCCCAGCGATTCGATCCGGATTTGCGACGATTGCAGGCTTCGCTTCAGCGCTTCCCAGGCATACGGCTGCATCAGCAGCCTGTGCGCGTCCAACAGGAGATAGCCGCCGTTAGCCCGATGCAGAGCCCCGGGACGGATGAGCGTGAAGTCGGTGGAAAGGGCGCCCAAGTGCGACATGTATTCCACCTGCCCGACCAGGTTCTGATACGTGGGATGGTCTTCCACAACTACGGGCGCTCCCTGCCTGCCGCTGTGATCCACAAGCACATTCACCTGATAGCGCCGCAGGAGCGCCGCGCCCCTGGGCTCGGCTGGCGGCATTCCGCCCATCAGCGCCATCAGGGGGTGCTCCGGCGGGGCCAGGAATTCGTCCACGTTTCCCGTGATGTCTTCCTGTACGTCGTGCAGAAACGCCACCACTCCGGGCAAATCCACGTACTTCTTGCTCAGCTCTTCGATCAGATGACCCACCGCAAAGACGGCCACCTCGTGATTCAGACTGCGCAGCTTTTCCCGGCCCTCCTGCTCGTACCGAGGCACCTGGCGGAGGGTTTCCTGGAGTTGCTCCTGC
>Ga0335079_10005158_pt1 | contig 14975 bp, 10 predicted proteins | sample Lox_Sample_33_FD_206719 | JGI IMG/M metagenome (GOLD analysis project Ga0335079, IMG submission 206719) | Soil microbial communities from Loxahatchee National Wildlife Refuge, Florida, United States - Lox_Sample_3.3 | ecosystem: Environmental > Terrestrial > Soil > Wetlands | place: USA...
GGCCAGGTGATCAATCCGGAGTTGGTCAAGGCGCAGGTGGAAGGTGGGATCGTCTTTGGACTGTCGGCGGCGCTGTATGGCGAAATCACAGTTGACGGCGGCCGGGTGCAGCAGAGCAACTTCGATAGCTACCCGGTGCTGCGCATCGACCAGATGCCAAAAGTAGAAGTCCATATCGTTCCGAGTGCCGCTGCGCCCGGCGGCATGGGTGAGCCTCCGGTGCCGGCGATCGCGCCCGCGGTGACGAATGCCATCTTTGCCGCGACTGGAAAGCGGGTCCGGCGGCTGCCCATCAAAGTTCCAGCGTAGAGCGATTGGACAAGAAAAACTTGAGGGTGCCCCACCCTAGCTTCTTTTGCTAGGGTGGGGTATTTTCCTGGCCGGCCTGAAATCCCGCGATAGGGAAAAGGAAAGCGAGAGGAAATAATGGCGCTATTCCGTACCGATTCAGTCGTCCTGTCTTATTCAAGTCTGGAAGTTGCAAAGCGGTGGTGGGTCAATGCATTTGATTGCAAGCAGGTCAAAGTGCCTGCGGAGTGGGACAACCACCTCCCTTCCGACGTCGCGCTGAAGCTTCCCGGCTATGACGAACCTGCGATTCTTCTGTCCAGTCGTACCGAACTGCAGCAGGCAAACATGGAGCTGCCGACAAGCGTTCCGGTTATCTTCTCTGACAAGCTAAAGAAGGCGCACGACCACATGGTCAGCAGAGGAGTTGATACAGGTCCTATTCAGGATGGCGGCGATACCCAGTTCTTCGAAGTCCGCGACTGTGAGGCCAACGTCATCGAGATATGTACCGAACCCAGTTGATCTCCAGCCCACATCTGCCAAAACCAGGCAGATGTGGGGTACCGTAATGCTTGAGCTAACTCGCCTTGGCTTTTGATTCCTTCTTCGCAGGCTCTTCCTTCTGAATGTTGACCGGCTTGAGGAAGGGCATCATGGCGCGCAGGCGCTCGCCCACTTGTTCGATCAGTTGGTTCTGTTCTTGGATGCGCTGCTTGGTGAACCACGGACGCCCGGCTTCGTTCTCGTTGATCCAGCGGCGCGCATAAGTACCGTCCTGAATTTCTTTCAGGATTTGCCGCATCGCCTTGCGCGTCTCTTCCGTTACGATGCGCGGGCCGCCGGTGTAGTCGCCGTGCTCGGCGGTGTCGCTGACCGAGTAGCGCATGTAGTTCAGCCCACCCTGGTAGATGAGGTCGACGATCAGCTTCAGTTCGTGCAGGCACTCGAAATAGGCGATCTCCGGCTGGTAGCCGGCTTCGACCAGCGTCTCGAACCCAGCCTTCACTAGCGCGCTCACGCCGCCGCAGAGCACGGTCTGCTCGCCAAAAAGGTCGGTTTCAGTTTCTTCGGCGAAGGTTGTCTCAATCACTCCAGCGCGAGTTGCGCCGATTCCCTTGGCATAAGAAAGGGCGAGCGCCTTGGCTTGGCCGGTTGCGTCCTGATGGATGGCCAAAAGCGACGGCGTGCCCGCGCCCTCGGTGAAGATCTCGCGCATGCGATGCCCGGGCGCTTTGGGCGCGACCATGGTGACATCGATGTTCTGCTGCAGCTCCAGCGTGCCGAAGCGCACATTGAAGCCGTGAGCGAACATCAACATCTTGCCCGGCGCGAGGTTGGGCATGATGTGGGCGCGATAGACGGCAGCCGTGGTGGTGTCAGGAATGAGCACCATGATGACATCCGCCCACTTGCTGGCGTCGGCGACCGAGTTGACGGTAAGCCCGGCTGCTTCCGCCTTGGCGCGCGACTTGCTGCCGGCATGCAGGCCGACGCGTACACGCACGCCGCTGTCGCGCAGGTTCAGGGCATGGGCGTGCCCCTGTGAGCCGTAGCCGATGATGGCGACGTTCTTCGCCTGGATAAGGGAAAGGTCGGCATCGTTATCGTGATAGATCGTGGGCATGATAAGTCCTCTCTATAGAATTTGCGCCAGCCGCTGGCTCTTAGCTTTTGGCGCTTGGCCAAAACGTGCCCGGTGCGGCCAAAAGCCAAGAGCCAACAGTCAAGAGCGCCTTTCTCTATACCGAATACGACGCGTCGTCCTCGTCGCGGATTTCCGGCGGGATGGCCATCTCGGCCATTCCTTTGAACGCGGCGGCCGCATTCTTCGAACCGCGCGACATGGCGACGCGGCCGGTGCGCACCATCTCCAGAATTCCAAAGGGTCGCAGCACCTCGAGGAGACTGTCGATTTTATCCTCGGTGCCGGTGATTTCCACGATCAGCGACTCCGGCGCGACGTCCACCACACGCGCGCGGAACACCTGCACCAGTTGCAGAAGGTGCGAACGCGTCTCGGCCGTAGCCGCCACTTTGATCATGGCCAGATCGCGCATTACCGAAGCGCCGCTGGTGATGTTGTTCACCAGCAGCACGTTGACCAGCTTGTAGAGGTTGGCCTCGGCGCGCTTAGCCCCCTGCTCGTCAGTATCGACCACGAGGGTCATGCGCGAAATGCCCGCTTTGTCGGTGTGGCCGACGGTCAGGGACTCGATGTTGAAGGCGCGCCGGCGGAAAAGTGAGGCCACCCGATTCAGCACACCCGGTTTGTTCTCCACGTATACGACGAATGTATTCAGCATAAGGTCACGCGTTTCTTGCTTAAGTATCCTGCGCCGTCTCCACCAGAGGGCTGGGACGGCGAATCATATTGTGCAGGTCGGCGCCGGCCGGCACCATCGGGTAAACGGTGTCTTCCTGCTCCACCTGAAAATCGATCAGCACCGGCCCGTGGTGCTCGCGGGCATCACGAATGGCGGGCACCACATCGGCGCGCTGTTTTACCGCATGAGCACGGACCCCAAAGGCCCCAGCCAGCTTTACGAAATCCGGGCTCAGCAGCGGGGTGGCGGCGTAGTTGCGATCGTAGAAGAACTCCTGCCACTGCCGGACCATGCCCAGGTAACCGTTATTGATGATGGCGATCTTGACGTCGATCTTCTCCTGCACCATGGTGGCGAGCTCGGCCATGGTCATCTGGAAGCCGCCATCGCCCACCACCGCCCACACTTCGGCATCCGGCCGGGCAAACTTGGCGCCGATGGCCGCCGGCAGCGCGAATCCCATTGTGCCCAGGCCGCCTGAGGTGATGAGAGAGCGCGGTTGCTCGTGGTGGTAGTACTGCGCTTCCCACATCTGGTGCTGGCCTACGTCGGTAACCACCACCGCTCCGCCGTGAGTCTCGCGCCACATGTCGTTGATCACGTGCGCGGCATAGAGGTGGCCGTCGTCGGGAAGGTTCTGAATGTCGCGCACTGCCGAATCGCCCTTGAGCTCGTCGATGTGGTGCCGCCACTCGGCGCGGTCTACCGACCCGATATCGGGCAGCAGGTGCTCGAGCACCTGGCGCAGATCGCCGACCAAGCCCACGTCTACTTTGACGTTCTTGTTGAGCTCCGCCGGGTCGATCTCCACGTGTATCTTCTTCGCCGTCGGGGCGTAAGTCTTGGTGTTGCCGGTGACGCGATCATCGAAGCGCATGCCGAAGGCCAGCAGCAGATCGGCTTCCTGGATGGCCTTGTTCACCCATGCCTCGCCGTGCATGCCCATCATCCCCAGATTGAGCGGATGAGACGCCGGGAAGCAGCCCAGCCCAAGCAGGGTGGGCGTCACCGGAATGCCGCTTTTCTCGGCGAACTTGCGGAGCGCGTGCATGGCGCCGGAGATGATGACGCCGTGGCCGGCCAGGATGATCGGACGTTGGGCGCTGTTGATCAGCTTGATCGCCTGGTCATAATCTTCAGCGTCGGGTGAGTGGTCCGGACGATAGCCGGGCAGTTGCGGCGCCGCGGCCTCCCAGTCGAACTCGCAGGAACTCTGCTGCGCATCCTTGGTGACGTCGATCAGCACCGGCCCCGGACGGCCGGAGGCCGCGATGTAAAACGCCTCACGGATGGTGTGGGCTACTTCGTCTGCCCGCGTGACCAGATAGTTGTGCTTGGTGATCGGCAGGGTGACGCCGGTGATGTCAGTTTCCTGGAAGGCGTCGTAGCCAATGAGCTTGCTGCCTACTTGCCCGGTGATGCAGACGATGGGCGAGGAATCCATCATGGCGGTGGCGATGCCGGTGACCATGTTGGTAGCCCCGGGGCCGGAGGTCGCAATGGCCACGCCCACGCCGCCGCTGGCCCGCGCGTAGCCATCGGCCATGTGCGTGGCGCCCTGCTCGTGCCGCACCAGTATATGGTGGATGGGGTAGCGAGTCATGGCATCGTACGCGGGCAGAATGGCCCCGCCGGGGTAGCCGAACACATGCTTCACGCCCTGGCGCACCAGGCACTCCCAGATAATCTCGCTGCCGGTCTTGGTCATGGCTGCACTCCTCATTCACCAATTCCTTTACCGCGGATTAACGCGGAAAAACGCGGATCAGGAACCCGCTTTTGGCTTTTAGCTATTGGTTTTGGCCAAACCCGTTCAACCCAAAGCTAACAGCCAAAAGCCAACAGCCAAGAGCCGCTTTTATCCCGTTACCGCCCCCTGCGATGCCGACGAGACAGTCGCCGCATACTTCGCGAACACGCCGGCGGGATAGCGCGGCTTCGGCGCTTTCCACTTCGCCATGCGCGAGCGGATCTCTTTCGCGGACAATTCGACCTCGAGTTTCCTTTTCGGGATATCGAAGACGATCATGTCCCCGTTGCGCACGGCTGCAATGGCTCCGCCCCGTGCCGCTTCCGGCGCGACGTGCCCGGCCATCAGGCCGTGAGTGGCCCCGGAGAAGCGGCCGTCCGTCAGCAGGGCGACCTTGTCCCCCAGATCGGCCCCGGAGATAGCCCCGGTAACCGCCAGCATCTCGCGCATGCCCGGACCGCCTCGCGGTCCCTCGTAGCGAATCACCACCACATCACCGGCGCGGATCTTTCCCTTCTGTACGGCAGCGAAGGCATCTTCTTCCCGGTCGAAAACGCAGGCCGGGCCACGAAAATGCCGCATGTCGTGCCCGGCGACCTTTACTACGCAGCCCTCTCCCGCGAGATTGCCCTTCAGGATCACCAGGCCGCCGGTGGGTTTTATGGGCCGGTCGAGCGGGCGGACAACTTCCTGCCCGGGTGTCTCGATTGCGGCATCGGCTTCTTCGCCGATGGTCCTGCCGGTAGTGGTCATGCACTTGGGGTTCAGGATTTCAGCCTGCTTCAGGCGCTGCGCCAGCAGCCGAATCCCTCCAGCGCGATAAAGATCAGTCGCGACGAAGCGGCCGCCGGGCTTGAGATCGGCGATCAGAGGCGTGCGCGAGCTGATGCGATCGAAATCGTCGATCGAAAGCTCAATTCCGGCCTCGCGCGCGATGGCCAGCAAGTGGAGGACAGCATTCGTCGAGCCGCCGCTGGCGGCTACGCTGGCGATGGCATTCTCCAGCGCTTTGCGGGTGATGATGGCGCTTGGACGCAGATCGCGCCGCAGCAGTTCCATGATCTGCACCCCTGCCTGAAATCCGACTTCGTCTTTCTTAGGATCGGTTGCCGGGACGCTTGCGCTTCCCATCGGGGAGATGCCGAGGAACTCTGTGGCCGTGGCCATAGTGTTGGCGGTGAACTGTCCGCCGCAGGCGCCGGCGCCGGGGCAGGCGTGGTCTTCGATGTCAGCCAGCTCGGCGTCGCTCATGCGGCCGCTGGCGTGCGCGCCCACCGCTTCGAAAACGTCCTGAATGGTGACATTGTGTCCCTGGAAGCGCCCGGGCTCGATGGAGCCGCCATAGATCATCAGTCCGGGAACATTAAGCCGGGCCAGAGCCATCACGGTGCCGGGAATGGTCTTGTCGCAGCCCGAGAGCGCCACCACGCCGTCGAACAGGTTGCCGCGCGCCACCAATTCAATGGAATCGGCGATTACCTCCCGGCTCACCAGGGAGGCGCGCATGCCTTCCGAGCCCATGGTGATCCCATCAGAAATTGAGACGGTGTTGAACTCCATAGGCGTGCCGCCGGCCTTGCGAATGCCTCGCTTTACGCAATCGGCCAGGTGGCGCAGGTGGTAATTGCAAGGCCCGATTTCGATCCAGGTGTTGGCCACACCGATGATGGGCCGCCGCAGGTCATCGTCGGTGAAGCCGACAGCTTTCAGCATGGCTCGCGCCGGCGCACGACTTGCGCCTTCGGTTATCGCCGCGCTGGACCGCCGTTTAATCGCCATAGAGAGGAACAGCCATCATTGGAGATGGCTTTCATCCATCCTCGTTTCCAGGAGCCTCCCAGCTTAAGCCACCGTCGGCCGGCCGAAAGAATAACTAGCTTACGTCGTATGAGCGATAAGTCCAATTGATACTTTTTTGAGTACCATAATCATGCGTTATAGCTTGAGCGCCGCCCAGGAGAGCGCCCGGTTCCTCAGCGAAAATTTCAACCTCCTTGAACCGAAAAGCAGCTCGGTAGCGTCTTAGTACTTAAGTGAGGCCGAGCGACGTGGCCGATCCTGACGAAGGGGTATAATCAGGAAAATCTGCCGTGAACCACCGGGAAAAAAGAGTACCTATGTCCAAAGCATTGAAGATTCTGATCGTCACCGTTTCTCTGGGAATCGTCCTGTTTGCTGTTGCGGGAGGCTTGGGAGTAAAGGCCTCGACCAACGACGGCGCGTACCGCCAGTTGGGCGTTTACAGCGAAGTGCTTTCGCGCATTCGCAGCGAATACGTGGAGGAGCCGAACATCCAGACGGTTACCGATGGCTCACTGCACGGGCTGCTGGAGTCGCTGGACGCCAATTCCAGCTATTTGAGTCCGGCCGAGTACAAGTTCTACAAGCAGCACAGAGTAGAAGGCAAAGGCGAGATCGGCGCCAGCGTTTCCAAGCGCTTTGGCTATGCGGCGGTGATCTCGGTGGTGCCAGGCGGGCCTGCGGACAAAGCCGGCATCGAGAATGCCGACATTATTGAAGCCATCGAGGGCAAGAGCACTCACGAGATGTCGCTGGCCGAAGTGACGACCCTGCTCGGTGGCCAGCCCGGGTCGAGCATTAGTCTTTCCATTGTGCGAGCGCGCCGTGCCGAGCCGCAGAAAGTCACCGTTACGCGCGAGTTGATTACGCTGCCTCAGGTCAGCGAGAAGATGCTGGAGGAGGGCATCGGTTATGTGCGCCCCTACGCCCTGAGCAAGGGGCGGGCGCAGGAAATCGCCGCCGACATCAAAACGCTGCAGAAGCAGAACGCGCGCAAGCTGATTCTGGATCTGCGTGATTGCTCTGTGGGAGAAGAGAATGAAGGTATTGCCGTGGCCAATCTGTTCCTGAATCACGGCATGATCACCTATTTGCAGGGGCAGAGGTTCGCCAAAGAGACCTTCAACGCCGATCCCCAGAAGGACCTCACAGACGTACCCCTGGTTGTGATGGTGAATCGCGGGACAGCCGGACCTGCGGAGATTGTCGCCGCCGCCGTGATGGAGAACGCGCGCGCGGACGTGGTCGGCGACAAGACCTTTGGCACCGGCGGGGTGCAGAAGGTAATTGAGATTCCCGATGGCTCGGCCCTCATCCTGACCGTCGCGAAGTACTACACCCCCGGTGGCAAGGCCATTCAGGATACTGCCGTAACTCCGAACATCATGGTGGCGGACGCGGATGAGGCAGATCTCGTCTTGCCCGATGAAGATCAGGACAACAGCGCCGACCAGGAATTCCGCAAGGAAGAACGGCAGAAACAGGACGAACAGCTCCGGCGATCGATCCAGGTGCTCAAGAACAAGGACCTGAAGGCCGCCGCTGCCCCCCAGTAAGATGTTTGTGTCAGCCAGGGTCGTCCTCAACCCGCGGAGATGCGCCAGCTTACTGGCCGCTGTTTTTCTAGCGGGTACGCTGGCAGCGAGCGCTCCTGGCCCTAAGAACGAACCGCAAACGCGCACTCTGACGGGCCAGGTGACGGACAAGGCGGACAAGCCCATCCCCGGCGCTATCGTCTATCTGGAAAATACCCGCACCCAGCAGGTCAAAACCTTTATTACCGACGATGGGGGAAATTACCGGTTCAGTGCGCTTTCCCCCAACGTGGATTATCAGGTTCGCGCCGAATTTCAGGGTCACAAGAGCGACACGAAGACCGTCAGTTCCTTCGACAGCCGAAATAACCTGGTGATGCACTTGAAGATCAACATGGCCAAATGAGCGGTGTTCTCTTCTGCTCTGCGCGTCGGTTTCAATTGCCCAGCACAAAATAACCAGAAGGCTGTCTGCAAACACAAGATCGCACCTCTGTTGGACAAAGACACCCGCGATCGTGTTTCTGCTCCCATTTCCCGGCGGATTTTCTTGAAACTATCGGGCGCGCGCCGGTGTCCGTAGGCCCACAACCGCGAGCAAAAAAGAGGCCGCCATCACTGGCGGCCTTGATTCCGCTGCTAGAACTTACCTAACTCTGGTCGTTGCCGGCGCGCTTCCACTCCACCAGGTCGCCGATGGTCGCGGTGGCGCTGGAGGCGGGATGCTTGTAGGCCTCAACGTCTTGGCGTGAGCCCTCCTCGCCTACCGCCCGGATGGAAAGCCCTACCTTCTTCTCCTCGGGATTCATCTTGATGATCTTGAAGTCGAACTCCTGGCCCGGTTCCAGGCGGATGGGAGTGCCGTGGGCGTCGGCTGCCTCGGAGTTGTGGCAAAGTCCCTCCACTCCGTCGGCAATCTCGACGAACGCTCCAAAGCTGGCCACCCGCAGGACTTTCCCGTGCAGCACGTCACCCACGCGGCGAGTCGAGAAGAACGTCTCCCAGACATCGGGCTGCAGTTGTTTGACGCCGAGCGAAAGCCGGCGCTGATCGGAGTCGATGCCGAGTACGACTGTTCTTACCTTATCGCCCTTTTTCAAAACCTCCGAGGGATGCTTCACGCGCTTGGTCCAGCTCAGATTGCTGACGTGAACCAGGCCGTCGATTCCATCTTCGATCTCAATGAAGGCGCCGAAGTCTGTGAGGTTGCGCACGCGGCCTTCAACGGTCACGCCGACAGGATATTTCTCGTGCAACGTCTCCCAGGGATTGGTCTCAAGTTGCTTAAGGCCGAGCGAGATGCGACGCTCCTGCGGATTGACGTTGAGCACCACGGTCTCCACCTGCTGGCCGACATTCACCAGCTTGGAGGGATGCTTCGTGCGCTTGGACCAGGTCATTTCGCTGACGTGGACCAGCCCCTCGATACCCTGTTCCAGCTCGACGAACGCTCCGTAATCGGTGATTGAGATCACGCGTCCCTTGACGTGGGCCCCGACCGGGTAACGTTGCGCCGCATCCAGCCAGGGATCAGGCGTGAGCTGCTTGAAACCGAGCGAAACTCGCTGCTTCTCCTTGTCGTACTTCAGAACCTTTACGTGGATCTCGTCGCCCACGTTGACCAGATCGCGGGGATGGGTGAGCCGGCCCCAAGACATATCCGTAATGTGCAGCAAGCCATCGATACCGCCTAGATCGACAAAGGCGCCGTAATCGGTGAGGTTCTTCACGGCTCCTGTCATCACCGCGCCTTCTTCCAGCTTCTCCAGGGTCTTGGCGCGCTTTTCGCCCACTTCTTCTTCCAGCATCTGCTTGCGCGAGACCACGATGTTGCCGCGCTTCTTGTTGAGCTTGATGACGCGGACTTCAATATCCTGACCCTTGAGCGCATCCAGATTACGAACCGGCTTCAGGTCCACCTGCGAGCCCGGCAAAAAAGCGCGCGCGCCGATATCGACCGAGAGTCCGCCCTTGACGCGCTCCACCACCTTGCCCTTGATGGCGGATTTTTCGTTGTAGGCTTTTTCAATGTCCTCCCAGACGCGGATGCGCTGGGCCTTCTGGTAGGAAAGCGCGACGTAGCCTTCTTCGGCTTCCCCGTGCTGCACCATGACGTCGATCTCATCGCCCGGGTGGACTTTGGGGTTGCCGTCGCTGTCGTGCACCTCCGCGACCGGTACCAGGCCCTCGGATTTGGAGCCTATGTCTACGACGACGTGCGTAGGAGTGATTTTTAGAACCGTACCCTTATGAATGCGGCTTTCGTTCAGAGCTTCGGTTTCAGCAGTAAAGGTTTCCAGCGCGGTAGCAAAGTCTTCCATGGTTTCTCGATCCCGGCGAACCGCAGTTGTCGCCGGGGCTAGGGGCGAGGAAACTTCGGTGGGCCGAACGTGGGGAGTGTGAGTCGCTTCTTGACCTGACGTGGGAGCCGCTTCAGCTTCCGCGGCATGCCCGGCTTGCGGCTGCGCGTTACGGACTGTGGTTTCGTCCTGCAATGCTTTGCTCAAATGCCCCCGCACACGTACAGGCGTGAGCGAGAGTCTGTCTCTCAGACGGACGGCGAGCGGCGGGCCTGCTTGCGATGATGCCAGCCCGCAGTTTCCCGAATGCAAAGGGGAAATGAACTCGAGAAGACTGCGAATGGCCTGGAACCCAGCGGCCGGATCTACCGGAGGAACACCCGCGTCCCAAGGACCCATCGACTATAGCAACCGTTTCCAAACAGTGTCAAACGTGCGGGAGAGAATTTTTCCTTTTGTAATGATTTGTAATGATTCCGTCGGGCTCCCGACGCGTTTCCCGCGGTACTCGCGAGTTTTTTTGCTACCCTGCACGCATGGACTTCCTTTGGACGCCGTGGCGCTACGCCTACATCGTTTCAACCGACAAGGCGGCGGGATGCGTATTCTGCCAGGCGCTGGCGCGCACCGACGATCGCAACACCGGAGTGGTTTACCGGGGGCGGCACTGCTTCATCATTCTCAACGCATTTCCCTACACCTCGGGCCACGTGATGATCGTTTCCAACCAGCATCTGGATCAGCTCCACAAATTGCCGCCGGAGACCGCGCAGGAGATGATGGCGCTGACGCAACGCATGGAGGCCATCCTGCACGAAGTGTATCAGCCGGATGGCGTCAATCTCGGTATGAACATCGGCAAAGCGGCCGGCGCGGGCGTGGCCGGACACATTCACATGCACGTGCTGCCGCGCTGGGTGGCCGATTCCAATTTCATGACCGTTGTCGGCGAGACCCGCATGCTGCCCGAATCCCTGGAGGCAACCTACGACCGGCTCAAGCAGAAGCTTTCCTAGACGGCAGCATTACCAGGGTTTGCCCCGCAAAGCACTGAAATTGTTGCACTAGCCAGGTTCGCGCCTCCGCCGTTCATCTCCCTTGGTAACTTTCGTTCCACCCGGCCGCACCAGTACGCTGGAGCAGTCAGCAGAGGAGCAGAGGTGTCATCTCCCCAACCAGGGACGGCGGAAAGCCGGGCCGGCGCTGCCCGTGCCTTCGCTCGCAGTCTGAATATTCTCCTGAAATACGTCCGGCTCTACGGACTGGATCACAAGCTCACCGAGGTGCATCGCGACGTGGCCTGGCGGGAACTGTGCGCCGCCATGCCCCCTGATGCATCTTCTGGATTTCTCTTTGGTGTTTCCGGGTCGAAGCTCCTGCTGGATGGCGTGCCGCTCGAAACCGGCCCCGCCGAGCGCAGCTTCGCGCACATGCTTTCAGCCGCTGGTCTGGCGAGCATCTACTTCTCGGTGCAGCTCACGCAGGGCGATTTTTTCCGTCTGGTGGAAGCCTTCGCCAATGGCGGCGCGCGCCCGGCTGTGATTGCGGGAGAGTTAAAGCGCACATTCGGGGCCAACGACGGTCCAATTCGGGTGAATGAGATCCGCTATGTCGCCCATGACGGCGGCGCCGACTCGGTCTCGTCCCAGCTGGCGTCACGCGCTCTGGGTGGAGACTCGGAAAAACTCAAAGACTGGCTTAGCGATCCACAAAAGATGCTGCAGCTGATCGCCGCCGCCGAGGGTGAACATTCAGGCGACGGAGGCGGGAGCGGAACAGGAGCCGGCGGGGACCCCGGAACTGGCGTTATGGCGGGCACAGGTAAAGGAGCCGGGATGGGTACCGGAACCAGCCTGGGTACCGGAACTGGGAATGGACCGGGCGGCGGGTCTGGTGGCGGCCGTGGCCGCGGGTCCGCCGGTCCTCTCAAACAGGATGACGTCACCAACGTATTGAAGCTGCTGGCCCAGCTCGGCAAGGTAGCACCCGCCGGGGGCGGGCTCAGTGCCGCGGACCTGCGGAGCGAGATTCAGAATTCGCCGGTCTCAGTACAGAACGTCCTGCAAACCGCCCTGGCGCAGATGGCCACTCAGCTTCCGGCGCAGTCCGATCCCAACCTTCTGCTAAAAATTGCCGAGCACCTGGCAATTAAGTTTGCCCTGGAGCGCTTTGAAAAAGGTGAAGTCCGCGTGAACGCGGTCCGCGAGCTGATGGACCGCATGGGGCGCGAAATCGATACTCTGCGCAAAGTTCTGCGCGAGCACGAAGAAAAAATGGGCCGCGCCGGGCTCATGGTGGAGTCCTATGCGGAGGTGCTGGACCGGCAGTTCTGGGCGGCGGTGCCGGAGAGCGGCAAGCGCGCGGTGCTGCTTTCCCCGGACGCATGGTGCATTCCGCCGCGCAACGTTCGCGATTACGTCAAGCAGCTGCTCGATCGGCGTGATCTCAAGACCGCCTCGTCCATACTCGATATTTATTCCGCCAGTATCAAGAGCCAGGACCCCGAGGCCCGCCGGCGTACCGCCATGGGCCTGAGTGAGCTGGCCGAGCTCTATGCCCAGGTGGGTCCGGAGCTGCTGCGCAATGCCATACAGCGCACTGGGGAACAACTGCAGCTCGAGCCTGGACTGGAAGCGCAAAGCCTGCTCAGCGCGACTCTGGTGCGTCTGACCCAGGAGGCCGCAACGCAAGCGGATTTTGTGGCCATCAGCCAGGCGCTCGATTGTACGGATCGTCTGGGGAAGCATCGCCCCGAACTGGGCACGGATGTGCGGAGACGCATTGCCGTCGAAAGCCGCATGCATAAGTTCCTGAGCGAGGTGCTGATCGTACCCGAAATCCCCGCCGGATTTGTGGATATGCTCCGGCGAGAGGCGCGCGCGGCCGCTGACGAACTCGCGGCGCAGTACTCGCGCTGCAACCATCGTGCCGCGTCCGAACGCCTGGTCGATCTGGCGCGCGCCGTGGGTCCGGCCGCGGTCGAGCGCCTGGTGGACCTGCTGCGCTCGCACCCCCCGGCGAAGGCTGTAGCCTGTATCGGGTTGCTCACGCACCTGGACGCCGACGCTCTGCGCGAGTTGTTGCCGGAACGCCTGCCCCAGTGGGGGCGCTCATTCCACGATGCCGTGGTGCGCCAGATCGGGATGGGCGCCGCCGAACAACGCGGCCCGATTCTGCTTGAATTGCTGGATGTTTTCGACCCCGCCATCCTGCCCTCGGTGACCGATGAGATCGGTATCACCAGCGATCCTCTGGCCACGGTGCGCCTGCTGCGCCTGGCGCAGGGTGAGCTTCCGCCTGCTGCCTCACCCTATTTGCAGGTGAAGGCCATCGAAGCCCTCTCCCGCCTCCACGATACGCATGCTGCTCCTCTGCTGCATGAGTTGCTGGGGGCGCGCGGGGTGTTTGGCTGGAAGCATCAGCGCGAGATCCGCATCGTGGCGGCGCAGGCGCTGACGAAACTGGAGCCCGGTTTTCTGGTTTCCGCCAAAAGCGGACTCTCGCCGCTGGAACTGAAGCTGGCCCCACTGGAGCCGGACCCATCACGGGATTGGGTACGCCAGCGCCGCTACTTTCGCATCGCCACCGAGCGCGCCTTGCCAGCCTTCCTGCAGACGTCGCGCGGCCGCTGTGGGGTGAAAATCAACCTGCTCAGCCTGGGAGGCGGCAAGGGCGAGCGTGAAGGCCGCGTAAATCCCGGCACCGAAGCTACGCTGAACCTCAACGTCGGATTACGAAACCTGAGTTCGCGCGTGCTGGTGCGCGATGCGGGCGACGATGATATGGCATTCGAGATCATCCATATCACGCTCGATGACCGCTTTCGGCTACGCCGATTATTGCTAGACCAGGTGATTCATCGGGTCCGGACCTCGGCGAGTTGAACGTCTGCAAAGCCTAGCGCAGAAGCTCCGCCAGCTTTCCCGCCGCGATTAACTCCGCCACGCGAGCAAAATCCGGCGCCAGAATGCGGTCCTGCTCGACCGGCGGGGAAACCGAGCGGATCGCCGCAACCGCTTTCTGCCCGCGCGGACTTGTCTTAAGCGGAGCCAGAAAGTCGAGCGCCTGGGCGGCAGCGATGGCTTCAATCGCCAGCACATGGCGGGCGTTGATCAGAATGCGTTTGAGCTTGAGCGCGGCCGTCATTCCCATCGAGACGTAGTCCTCCTTGTTGCCCGAGGTGGTGATCGAATCGACCGATGCCGGATGTGCCAGCACTTTGTTTTCGCTGGCGAGGGCGGCAGCCGTCACCTGGGCCATCATGAAACCGGAGTGCAGGCCCGCGCCGGGCGCGAGGAAGGGCGGCAGGCCTTCGTTTAAAGTGGGATTTACCAGCCTTTCGATGCGCCGCTCGGAAATGCCGGCCAGCGAGGCCAGCCCGATCCCCAGAAAATCCAGCGCGAAGGCCACCGGCTGGCCGTGGAAGTTGCCGCCGGAGAGAATGTCGCCACCGCCATTCTTGGCCACGAAGACCAGCGGGTTGTCGACCGCAGAGTTCATCTCGGTATCGAAGACGCGGCGGCAGTGGGCGAGCGTGTCGCGTACGGCGCCGTGCACCTGCGGCATGCAGCGCAGCGAGTAGGCGTCCTGCACGCGGGTGCAGGCGCGGTGCGACTCGCGAATCTGGCTGCCCGCGAGCATCCGCGTCAGGTTCTCGGCGGTGTACGCCTGCCCGGCATGCGGGCGGACCTTCTGGATGCGCGGATCAAAGGCCACGTCGGTGCCCTGCAGTGCGTCCAGCGTGAGCCCGCCGATCACGTCAGCGGTATCGACCAGAGTTTCACCGGCGAGCAGCGCCAGCGTGCCCACCGCCAGCATGGCCTGCGTGCCGTTGATGAGTGAAACCGCTTCCTTGGCCTCGAGCACCAGGGGACGAATGCCGGCGCGCCGCAGAGCTTCGCCGCCGGAGACCCCCGAACCTTCGAAGATGGCTTCTCCCTCTCCAATCGCCACCAGACCCAGGTGAGCAAGGGGC
>Ga0335079_10005159_pt1 | contig 14974 bp, 12 predicted proteins | sample Lox_Sample_33_FD_206719 | JGI IMG/M metagenome (GOLD analysis project Ga0335079, IMG submission 206719) | Soil microbial communities from Loxahatchee National Wildlife Refuge, Florida, United States - Lox_Sample_3.3 | ecosystem: Environmental > Terrestrial > Soil > Wetlands | place: USA...
GCGCGCGAACGTCGGCGCCTCGCGCTCCTCGGCGATCCCTAGCATCCGCTTGCCGGCAGGGGCGATTCCGGGGGCGTGGCTCAGTGCGTTCGCGAGACGCGGCGTGCGCGCGGCGATCGGGCCCCACCACGGGAGCAGGCCGAGCACGTACTGATTCAGCGGGCGGTGGCGCTTGGCGTAGTAGTGGGCGAGGAACTCCGCCTTGTAGGTGGGGATGTCGACCTGCACGGGGCAGTCGCCCGTGCACCCCTTGCATGCCAGGCAAAGGTCGAGCGACTCCTTGACCGCGTCGTCGCGCCATCCCTCGGTGACCGGATCGCCCTTCAGCATCTCGAACAGCAGCCGGGAGCGGCCTCGCGTCGAGTGGCGCTCCTCGCGGGTGGCATGGAAGCTCGGGCACATCGTCAGGCTGCCGAGGTTCCGGCACTTGGCCATCCCGAAGCAGCGCTCGATCGCGGTCGCGAACGATCCGCCGTCGTCGGGGTAGGCGAAATGGGTCTCGAGTTGAGGGGGCCGGTAGTCGGGGCCCAGGCGGAGACCCTCGTCGAGCTTGACGTCCCCGATCAGGCGGTTGGGGTTCATCTTCCAGTCGGGGTCCCAGATCCGCTTGAAGTCGTTGAAGGCCTGCATGAGCTCGGGCCCGAACATCTTGGGCAGCAGCTCGGCGCGGCCGTGTCCCTCGCCATATTCGCCGGCGAGGGAGCCGCCATAGGAGACGACGAGGTCGGCGCACTTCTCCATGAACGACCGGAACGTCTTGACGCCGGCGGCGGTCTTGAGGTCGAAGTCCATCCTGGTGTGGACGCACCCCTGACCGAAGTGCCCGTAATACACGCACCGGTAGCCGTGATCGTCGAGGATCTTCTGGAAGTCGCGCAGGTAGGCGCCGAGCACGTTCGGGTGGACCGCGGCGTCCTCCCAGTTGCCCTCGGCGTCCATGTAGCCCGGGGCGCGGCTGTCGCCGACGGCGCTTTCGCGGACCTTCCAGGCGCTGACCTGCTCGACCTTGTCGATCGCGAGAGCGACGTCGATCTGCGGGCCGTCTTTGAGCGCTTCGAGCGCTTCGCGGGCCTCGGCGGTCGCCGCCTCGGGGTCGTCCTGCCCGAACTCGATGTATAGCCACGCCCGCCCGTCGGGGAGCACGGCCCGCTCGGCGGCGAGCCGACCCTTGGCGATCATGTTCTTGATCAGCTGGTCGTCGAACCCCTCGAGCCCGATCGGCGTCGTCCGTTCGAGGATCACGGGGACGTGGTCGGCGGCCTGGAACACGTCGGGGTAGCCGAGCAGCAGCGTGCGGCGGTGCTGCGGGCTCGGGACGAGGCGGACCGTCGCGTGCAGCACGTTCGCGCACGTCCCCTCCGAGCCGACGAGCGCGCGGGCGACGTTGAACCCGTTCTCGGGGAGGAGCTCGTCGAGGTTGTAGCCGGACACGCGGCGGGGGATGTCGGGGAACTCTTGTCTGACCCTGTCCGCGACCCGATCGCGCAGCTCTCGGAGCTGCTGGTAGATCTCGCCCTTGCGCCCGCCGGCTCTGATGATCTCCTCGAGCTCCTCGTCGGATGTCGGGCCGACGGTCATGCGGGTGCCGTCGTACAGGAGCACGTCGAGCTCGAGCACGTTGTCGCTCGTCTTGCCGGCCATCAGGGAGTGGGTGCCGCACGAGTTGTTGCCGAGCATGCCGCCGAACGTGCAGTACTCGTGCGTGGCCGGGTCCGGGCCGTAGGTGAGGTGGTGGCGCTCGGCGGCGTTGCGGAGCTGGTCGCAGATGACCCCGGGCTGGACTGTCGCCCGCCGGTTCTCGGGATCGAGGGCGACGATCTCGTTGTAGTACTTCGAGTAGTCGAACACGACGGCCACGTTCGTGGTCTGTCCGCTCGGTGCCGTGCCGCAGCCGCGCGGGAGCACCGGCGCGCCGTACTGGCGGCAGATCGAGACGGCTTCGATCACGTCCTCCGGGCCCTTGGGGATCACGACTCCGATCGGGACCGCGCGGTAGATCGAGAAGTCGTTGGCGTACAACGCGCGCGTGCCCGCGTCGAAGCGGACCTCGCCATAGACCGCTCGCGCCAGCGCGCGCTTCAGGCCGGACACGTCGACGTCGGCTGGGCCGGTCGTGGCGTGGCTCCGCTCTAGCTGGGACGCGCTGGTGGCCATCGCTCTCCTCCTCCTCGGTGGTGCGGGCCGTTACCGTATCTCAGTGCCGATCAGCCGGTGAGGTCCAGCTTGATCTCCGGGTCGGCCTCCTGGGCAGAGAGCAGCCCGGCGACGAAGGCGGCGATCACCAGGTCGCGCAGATCCTCGCGCGGGAGATCGCCGTGCTGGGTCCAGTCGAGGATCGCGGCATCCATGTAGCCGAGCCAGCCGCTGATCGTGGTGCGAAGCGCGGGGCGGGGGGTTCCGCCGTTCGTCAGCCGCGCCAACGCCATGTCCATCGTCCGCTGCCTGAATCCCTCGATGAGCTCGCGTGCCTCGGGGAGGGACGCGGCGCTCTGGACGAGCTTCGACCACGTCCGCGCGTTCGCCTCGATCCACGCCAGATAGGCATCGAGGCTGTCCGACAGTTGCTCGAGCGGTGTGCCCTCGCCGTCGGGCTCGATCAGGCGCGCGAGCTCGGCCGCCTTTTCGGCCACCGCCTCCTTGAACAGGTCGATCTTCGACGGGAAGTAGTGGTAGAGCAGCGGTTTCGACACGCCGGCGGCTTGTGCGATATCGCGCATCGATATCTCCTCGTAGGCGTGCTCGGCGAACAGCGCCGCGCCGGCGTCGAGCAGCTGACGGCGGCGCTCGTCGACGTTCAGGCGGGTGTAGGCGGGGCCGGAGGGTCCGGGGGTCATCCTGCCCCGATTCTACCTGACCGATGGTCAACAACACATGATCTGTCGGGTGCTGGTGCTACACCGTCCCCCATGCTGCAAGAGCTGCGCGTCGAGAACCTGCTCCTGATCGACCGGGCCGAGCTGGCGCTCGCGCCCGGGCTGAACGTCGTGACCGGCGAGACCGGCGCCGGCAAGACCCTGCTCGCGCAGGCGCTCGACCTGCTGCTCGGCGGACGCGCCGGCAGCGGGGTCGTTCGCGCCGGGGCCGCTGAGGCGTATGTCGAGGGGGTGTTCTCGCTCCCGGCTGAACTGGCGGATCTTGAGGTCCTGCCCACCGGCGCGGAGGAGATCGTGCTGGCGAGGCGGGTCTGGCCCGACGGCCGCACCCGCGCCTACGTATGCGGCCGTTCGGCGACCGTGGCCGATCTCCGCGAGCTCGGGAGCGCACTGCTCGCGTTCTACGGCCAGCACGAGCACCGCAAGCTGATGCTCGCCGCCGTCCAACTCGACGTGCTTGATGGTTTCTGCGGCGAGGAGGTGTCGGAGCTCCGGACCCGCGTCGGCGACGCCTACGCCGGGGTGCGGGGTCTGCAGGAACGGTTCGACAGCGTGCAGGCACTCGCCACCGGACGCGAACGCGAGCTCGACCTGCTCGCGTTCGAGCTCGACGAGATCGAGAGCGTGGCGCCTAGCGAGGACGAGGCGTCCGAGCTGGCGGTCGAGCGGGACCGTCTGCGCCACCTCGAGACGCTCCGGAGTGCGGCGTTTGGCGGCGCCGAGGCGATCTCGCCCGAGGACGGGGGCGGCGGCGCGGCCGAGCGGCTCGCCCAGGCCGCCGCCCAGCTGGCCGTCGCGGCGGGAATCGATCCGGAGCTCGCCGGTCTGTCCGAGCGCGCTCAGGCGCTCGGCGACGAGGCCTTGGAGCTGAGCGGCGAGTTGCGGTCGTACGTGTTCGGGCTGGAGGCGTCCCCGGGTCGACTCGAGGAGGTCGAGGAGCGGCTCGCGCTGTTTGCGCGTCTGGAGCGAAAGCACGGTGGGGGGATCGCCGAGGTGCTCGCCCACGCGGAGCGGTGCCGCGCCCGGCGTGACGAGCTCGAGCGGGCCGAGATCGCGCTGTCCGAGGTGGAGGCCTCGCTCGGCGAGGCCATGGCGGGTCTTGATGCGCTCGCCGGCGAGCTCTCTTCGCGGCGGAAGGCGGCGGCGCCGGCGCTGGCCGCCGCCGTGCGCGAGCGGCTGGCCGAGCTGGCCATGCCCGACGCCGAGTTCGACGTCGAGGTCCGGCCGCGTGACGACGGGTGCGGGGCGCGAGGGGCCGACGAGGTGTCGCTGCTGATCGCTCCCAACCCCGGGATGCCGGCTGGTCCGCTGCGCGAGATCGCGTCCGGTGGTGAGCTGTCGCGGGTGATGCTGGCGATCCTGAGCGTGGCGCACGGCCGTTCCGGCGGCGCTGCGGAGTCGACCGGCGGCGGAGCCGGGCCGCTGCTCGTGTTTGACGAGATCGACGCCGGCATCGGCGGCCACACCGCCCGTGCCGTGGGCGAGCACCTCCGCGCCCTCGCCGAAGGTCGCCAGATCCTCTGCATCACCCACCTTCCCCAGGTGGCGGCGATGGCCGAGCGCCATTTCACGATCGCCAAGGACACGGCCGCTGCGCCGGCGCGCACGACCGTGTCCACGCTCGCCGGCGACGGGGTCGTGGGCGAGCTCGTGCGGATGCTGGGCGCGGCCGAGGGTGACCGGGCCGCCAGCCGCCACGCCCGCCAGTTGCTGCGGGCTGCCTGAAATGGTCCACGGGCCGCAGGCGAGTTCGAGCGTCCGGGCCGGTCGCTAAGTTCAGACCTTAGGAACCCGACTACACTCGGGAGGCGACCATATGGGTTCGGGCGAAACGCGATTCATCTTCATAACCGGCGGGGTCGTGTCCTCGCTTGGCAAGGGAATCGCCGCCGCATCTATCGGTCGGCTGCTCGTGGCCCGCGGGCTCGACGTCCAGCTTCAGAAGTTCGACCCGTACATCAACGTCGACCCCGGCACGATGTCGCCCTACCAGCATGGCGAGGTGTTCGTGACCGAGGACGGCGCCGAGACCGACCTCGACCTCGGCCACTACGAGCGCTACACCGACGCGAACACAAGCCGTGCGTCGAACGTGACCGCCGGCGGCGTCTACAACACCGTGATCCGCCGCGAGCGGCGCGGCGACTACCTCGGCGCGACCGTCCAGGTGGTGCCGCACATCACCGACGAGATCAAGCAGCGGATCAAGCTGATGGCCGAGGCCACCGACGTCGACTTCGTCATTACAGAGATCGGCGGGACGGTCGGCGACATCGAGTCGCTCCCGTTCCTCGAGGCCATCCGCCAGTTCCCGGTCGACGTCGGCCGGCGCCGATGCATGTTCATCCACCTCACGCTGGTCCCGTACATCTCGCACGCCGGCGAGTTGAAGACCAAGCCGACGCAGCATTCCGTCAACGAGCTGCGTCGCATCGGTATCGCGCCCGACATGGTCATCTGTCGTTCGGAGTCCATGCTCGGGGACGACATCCGGCGGAAGATCGCGCTATTCGCGAGCCTGCCGGTCGAGGCGGTCGTCTCGGCGTTCGACGTGCCCGACATCTACCGCGTCCCGCTCGTGTTCCGCGACGAGGGCGTGGATGACTTCGTACTGAAAGAGCACTTCGGGATCGACGCCCCCGAGCCCGACCTGAGCGACTGGGAAGAGATCACGCGCCGCTATGCCGACGCGGGGAGAAGCGTGCGGATCGCGCTCGTCGGCAAGTACGTGCGGCTCGAGGACGCCTACCTGTCGGTGGTCGAGGCGCTCCGCCACGCCGGAACACACCACGACGCAAGGGTCGAGGTCGACTGGATCGACTCCGAGGAGGTCGGCGACCCGGCGGTCGCGGCCCGGCTCGAGACGGCCAGCGGCATCCTGATCCCGGGTGGCTTCGGCGGGCGAGGGATCGAAGGCAAGATCCGGGCGGCGCAGATCGCCCGCGAGAAGAAGATCCCGTACCTCGGCATCTGCCTCGGCATGCAGCTCGCGGTCGCTGAGTTCGCGCGCCACGTCGCCGGGATGGAGGGCGCGAACTCGACCGAGTTCGACCTCGAGACGCCGTTCCCCGTGATCGACCTCCTGCCCGAGCAGAAGGAGATCGCCGACATGGGCGGGACCATGCGCCTCGGCGCCGATCCGGTGAAGCTCCACGACTCGACGCGGATCCGCGAGATCTACGGCGAGCCGGTGGTGTACGAGCGCCACCGTCACCGTTACGAGGTGAACAACCATCTTCGCCGGCGGCTCGAGGCCGCCGGGCTCGTGTGCTCGGGCACCTCGCCCGACGAGCGGCTGGTCGAGGGGATCGAACTGCCGGTCGATCAACATCCGTTCTTCGTCGCGTCGCAGTACCACCCCGAGTTCAAGTCGCGGCCGGAGCGTCCCGCGCCGCTGTTCCGGGAGTTCGTCGGCGCGGCTCTTGCGTACGCCGCGCCGCGCGAGGGCGCCGGCGCGCCGGATGAGGGCGCCACCGGGGACGGCAGCGAGGCCGCCGCGCCCGCCGCTGCCCGGTGAGGCGCACGACCGAAGTCGAGCGCGAGCGGCTCAACGACACGTTCGCTGAACTGTGCCGCATCGAGAGCCCGTCCGGGCGCGAGCGTGCGTGCGCCGACTGGGTGACAAATGAGCTACGCGGCATGGGTCTCGAGGTCGAGGAGGACGACGCCGGGCCGCGAGTCGGCTCGGATGCCGGCAACCTGCTGGCCCGCGTTCCGGGCGCCGGCGCGGACAGCATTCTGCTGTGTGCGCACATGGACACCGTTCCGCTGACCGCCCCGGTCGAGCCCGTCCGCGTCGACGGCGGATGGACGAACGCAAACGACGGCATCCTCGGCGCCGACAACAAGTCGGCGGTGGCGGTCATCCTCGAGGTCGCGCGGCGGCTGACGAGCGGCGCCGGTGCGCCCGCGTCCGGGGACGGCGGTGCGCCCCCCGTCGGGGTCGAGGTCCTGTTCACCGTTTGCGAAGAGATCTCACTGCTGGGCGCGTTCGCGTTCGACGTCGCCCGCCTGCAAAGCCGGTTCGGCTACGTGTTCGATCACGCCACGCCGATCGGCGAGATCGTGACCGCGGCGCCGACCCTGCACCGCATCGTGGCCGAGCTGCACGGCCGGGCCGCCCACGCCGGGGTGCGGCCGGAGGCCGGGCGGAGCGCGATCGTGGCGGCGGCGCGGGCAATCGCGGCGATGCAGCTGGGCCGGATCGACCCGGAGACGACTACCAACATCGGCACGATCCTCGGCGGGACCGCGATCAATGTCGTCCCCGAGCGCTGCCGGATCGAGGGCGAGGTGCGGAGCGTCGACCGCGATCGGGCCGAGACGCTCACCACCGAGATGATCGACCACCTCCAGGACGCCGCCGACGCCGGCGAATGCGATCTCGATGTCACCCTCGAGCGGATGATCGAGGGCTACCGGATCCGGCCCCGCGCCACCGAGGTGACCGTCGCCGAGGAGGCGCTGCGCTCGAGCGGCTATGAGCCGACGCACATCCTGACCGGGGGAGCCTCGGACGCGAACGCCTTCCGCGCCGCCGGGTTCGCGTGCGTCAATCTGGCCGACGGGACCGAGCGCAACCACGAGCCGACCGAGCGGATCAGCACGGACGCCCTCGAGGGCATGCTCGAGGTGGCGATCGCGCTGGTTGAGGAAGCAGGCACCGCGCTGGCGAGCGCGGACGGGGCGCGATGACAGCCCAGTTTGAGCCGATCGGGTCCGAGCTCAAGTGGGAGGGCGCGATCGTCCGTGCCGGGCTCGAGCGCTTCCGCTACCCCGACGGCGCCGAGGTGACCCGCGACAAGGTCTGGCACCCCGGGGCGGTGGGGATCCTCGCGGTCGACGACGAACACGTCTGGCTGACCCGGCAGCCTCGAGAGACGATCGGCGCCCCGGCCTCGCTCGAAATCCCCGCCGGCAAGCTCGACGTCCCCGGCGAACCGCCGCTCGAGACCGCCAAGCGCGAGCTCGCCGAGGAGATCGGAAAACGGGCCGAGAACTGGGAGGAGCTGCTCGCCTTCTACACCAGCCCCGGGTTCAGCGACGAGCGCGTGTGGCTCTATCTCGCCACCGGCATGTCCGACAGCCCCGAGGTCGAGGTCGACGAGGATGAGCGAATCGAGATCGTCCCGTGGCCGGTCGGGAAGCTCGATGAGGCGATTGCGCAGTGCGAGGACTCAAAGACATTGATCGCGTTGCTGTGGCTGGCCGCGCGGCGGGGGATGGGCGTCCCCGGGCCGCGGGATCCCTCGTGAACAGCATCCCCGAGGAGGCGGCGCGCGGCTTTCAGCAGGGCGCCGATGCCTACGAGCGCGGCCGCCCGGGCTACCCGCCCGAGGCGGTGCGGTGGCTGTGCCGTGAGCTCGCCCTCGGACCCGGACGGACCGTCCTCGACGTCGCCGCCGGGACCGGCAAGCTGACCCGCGAGCTCGTGCCGACCGGCGCGACGGTCGTGGCGGTTGAGCCGGTTCCCGCCATGCGCGCGGTACTCGAGCGGGTGGTCCCCGAGGCGACCGCTCTCGACGGCACGGCCGAGGCGCTCCCGGTCGCCGATGCGAGCGTCGATGCCATCGTGGTCGCCTCGGCGTTTCACTGGTTCGAAGCCGCGGCCGCGGCCGCGGAGTTTCATCGCGTGCTCCGGCCGGGCGGACGGCTCGCGCTGCTGTGGAATCGCCGCCGGCTTGACCAGCCGCTCCAGCGGGCCGTCGACGACGTGATCGGGCCGTATCGCCGACGGCCGTCGCGGCCCAGCCGTGAGCGGTGGCGCGAGCCGCTCGAATCGGCCGGTCTGTTTACGCCGGCAGCCGAGCGGGAGGTGCCGTTCGAGCAGGTCCTCGACGTCGACCGGTTCGTCGACCGGTTCACCTCGATCAGCTTCGTGGCCGCCTTGCCGGAGAGCGAGCGGGCGTCGGTGATCGAACGCCTGCGGTCGCTCGCGGCGGGTGCCGCGGAGCAGCCGCTTCGCCTCGGCTACGAGACCGAGGTGTACCTGTACGAACGCGTGTAGGCGCGGCTTGCGGCAGGACCCCCGGCCGTCGCCCCGAATACCCGGGCATGTCAACCGCGCACACGGTCGAGGGCGCCCGCCGGATAAACGACCTGACGTTCGACTTCCTTGGCTACCTCGAGCTCGAGCGCGGCCTGTCGCGTAACACGCTCGAGGCCTACCGGTCAGACCTGCAGCAGTTCGGCGAGTTCCTCGAGCGCCACGACCTCGACGCGCTTGACGTTAAGACCGTCGATCTCATGGAGTTCGTTTCCGAGCTCGCAAACGGAAGCCCCGAGCGCCCCGCCGCCGCGCCGGCCACGCTCCAGCGCAAGATCGCCTCGCTGCGCTCCTTCTACCGCCACCTTCGCCGCGAGCAGATCATCGATCGCGATCCCGCCTCCGAGCTGCGCGCACCGCGGTCGCGGGCGCGTCTGCCCAAGGTGCTGAGCCGCGACGAGGTCGGGCGGCTGCTCGAGCAGCCGCGCGGCACGAGCCCGGCCGCGCTCCGGGACCGAGCGCTGCTCGAGACCATGTACGCGTGTGGCCTGCGCGCGTCGGAGGCCATCGGTCTTGAGCTGTCAGAGCTCGATCTCGAAGCGGGCATCCTCACCGCCCACGGCAAGGGCTCCAAGGAACGGATCGTCCCGATCGGCAGCCAGGCGATCGACGCGCTCAAGGCCTACCTCGAGAAGGGGCGCCCGCGGCTCGTCGAGCTGCGCCCCGAGCGCCGCGTGTTCCTGAACCTCCGCGGCGAAGGGCTGACGCGGCAGGGGCTGTACAAGATCGTCCGTCGCCACGCCCAGACCGCCGGCCTCGAACACCGGATGAGCCCGCACACGCTGCGCCACACGTTTGCGACCCATCTCCTGACTGGCGGGTGCGACCTGCGCGCGCTCCAGGAGATGCTCGGGCACGCCGACATCGGCACGACCCAGATCTACACGCACCTCTCGACCGAGCGGCTGCGAGACGTGTACTTCGAGGCGCACCCCCGGGCGCAGATCACGCCTGAAGACGACTAGCTCCCCGGACGTCACCGCCTGGACCGTTCTACAGTCTCGGCCGTGGGGATCGGACGCCGGTGAGACGAGCCTTCGTCGTGGTACTCGACGCCTGTGGCGTGGGGGCGCTTCCGGATGCCGCCGAGTACGGTGACGCGGGGGCGGACACGCTCGGGCACCTGGCCCGCGCGGTCGGCGGACTCGACTTGCCGGCGCTCGGCCGACTCGGCCTCGGGTCGATCGTCGAACTCGACGGGGTCCCGCCGGCGGACGCCCCGGTCGTCCACGGCCGTCTTCGCGCGCTCGGGCCGGGTAAGGACTCAACCGCCGGCCACTGGGGCCTGATGGGGGTCTCAGCCGGCCAGGCGCTTCCCACGTATCCGGAGGGCTTCCCGAAGGAGATCATCGACATCGTGTCCGCGTCGAGCGGCCGCGGCGTCATCTGCAACCGGCCCTGCAATGGGATCGAGGCGATCGAGCAGTGCGGCGCCGAGCAGCTGGAGAGCGGCGCCCTGATCGTGTACACGAGCCAGGACTCTGTGCTGCAGATCGCCGCGCATGTCGACGTCCTAGAGCCCGAGGAGCTGTACGCGATCTGCGGCAAGGTCCGCGCGGCGCTGCCGGACCAACACGCCATCGGGCGCGTGATCGCCCGGCCGTTCGCCGGGTCGACGGGCGGGTGGAGGCGGACCGACGGCCGGCGCGACTTCTCGATCGCGCCGCCGGCACGCAGCTACCTGGAGGAGCTCGGGGATGCCGGCGTCGAGGTCCACGCGGTAGGCAAGGTCGGCCAGCTGTTCGCCGGCGTGGGCGTCGACGCCCAGCATCCGGGGGCGACCAACGCGCGCGCCCTCGCCGAGACGACCAAGCTGATCCGCTCGCTGCCGGCCGGGTTCGTGTTCACGAACCTCGTCGAGACCGATCAGGTCTACGGCCACCGCCACGACGTCGCCGGTTTCCACCGGGCGCTGCGCGAGATCGATTCCGCGGTGGCCGAGTGGCTGGCGCTGCTCGGGCCCGAGGACATGCTCGTGCTCACGGCCGATCACGGATGCGACCCGACCTCACCCCGCACCGACCACACGCGCGAGTATGCGCCGCTCTTGGCCTCATTCGAGGGACACCGGTCGCGCCGGCACGACGGGTCGCTGCCCGATGTGGGTGCGAGCGTTCTGGCCTGGCTCGCGGATGGGCGCGACGCACATCTCCCCGGAGAATCGTTCGTCTCAGCGGGGGTCCGGGCGTAACCGTGCCAGAGCTGCCCGAAGTCGAGACGATCCGCCGTCAGCTCGCGCCGTACCTCGAGGGGCGGACGATTGTCTGCGCCCAGATCCTCGATCCGCGGTGGACGCGGCCGGACCCGCCGGCGGCCGTCGAGGCCGAGCTGACCGGCGCCACCGTCGAGCGGATCGGCCGCGCCGGCAAGTACCTCATCTGGTCGCTATCGGGCGGCCGGTTCCTGTTGCAGCACCTGCGCATGACCGGGACGCTGCTGTACGACCCGGGCGTCGCACCGCCGCACACCCACGTGATCTTCGACCTCGACGACGACCATCGCCTCGTGTACGTCGACCCGCGCAGGTTCGGAACCGGTCATCTGGTGCACGGCGAGGCCGCCCGCGACCAGTACCTGGCCGAGCGGATCGGAATCGAGCCGCTCACTCCGGAGTTCACCGCCGCGCACCTGCGCGAGCTGGCGCGGACGCGCGTCGCCCCGGTCAAGGCTTTCGTGCTCGACCAGCGGCGGATCGCCGGCGTCGGCAACATCTACGCTGACGAGGCGCTGTTCCGGGCAGGCATCCATCCACTCCGGCCCGCCGGACGGTTGACTAGCGCGGACTGGGAGCGGGTCCGCGACGGAATCGAGGACGCGTTGAGCGCCGGGATCGAAGCCAAAGGCGCGTCGATCGACGACTTCCGCCACCTCGACGGGGCAAGGGGCTCGTTCCAGGATCTCTTCCTGGTCCACCGGCGGGCCGGCGAGCCGTGCCCGAACTGCGGAACCACGATCCGCAAGATCGTGGTCGGCGGGCGCGGCACGTACGTGTGCGAGAACTGCCAGCGCAAGCCGCGGGCCCGCCGCGCCAGGGCGGATCGCTAGGCCGCCGAGCGAGGCCGACGCTAGGCCGCCGCGCCGGGGCGGATCGCCAGGCCGCCGAGCGAGGTAGACGCTAGGCCGCGAGCAGCTCGGAGAGCCGACCCTCGCGGTCCGCCGCGAGGAGCTCGTTGAATCCGCCGATCGGCTCCTCGCCGATCAGGATCTGCGGGAAGGTGAACATCCCGGTGCGCGCCACCAGCTGGCCACGACCGTCCGGATCGCGTGCCAGATTGATCTCCTCGTACTCGATGCCGCGCTTGCCGAGAAGCGCCTTCGCCCTCAAGCAGAACGGACAGGCATCGGTGGTGTACATGGTGACGGGCTTCATAACTTCATTAAGTATAGCTTCCGAGGGGCGATGTCCGGTTCACTAAGAACCGAGGCGATCGTGCTCCGCTCGATCCGATACGGCGAGGCGGACCGGGTTCTGCATCTGTACACACCGGAATCCGGGCGACTGGGGGCGATCGCCAAGGGAGTGCGCCGCGCCCGCAGCCGGTTCGGCGCGCGGCTCGAGCCGTTCTTCCACGTCCACGTGATCCTGCACCAGGGCCGCAGCGACCTACACACGGTGACGAGCGTCGACACCGTCGCCGCGTACGCCTCGCTGCGCGATCACGCGGCGACGCTCGACGCCGCCGCGCGCGCCTGCGACGCGGTCAGCCGCCTGTTCGAGACGCCCGATCCGCACCCCGAGGTGTTCCGCCTCCTCGCCAACGAGCTCACGCTGCTGGACGGGGACGCCGGCCAGGCACGTCCAGCCAACGGACTCGCGTTCCGTCTGAAGCTGCTCCTCGCCGCCGGCATCCTCCCGCAGCTCGGATCGTGCGCCGGTTGCGGTGATTCCGAGCATTTGCAGGGCTTTTCTGCGGCCGCTGGCGGTGTCGTCTGCAACTCATGCGAGGCGGCGGCGTTTCCCCTCGCCGAGGAGTCCCACAGCTTCCTGGTCGCCGCCCTCGGCCGCCCGCTGGCGCAGGCGCCCGACGCCTCCGAGCTGGCATTGGCCCAGGCCGAGCGCGCGATCACCGAGACCGCCGAGCACCACGCCCACGTCCGGCTCCGGCCGCTCCTCAGCGCCACCCGCGGTCGCCCGGCCGTCGCCGGCCGCTGATCCGGATCGCCGCAACCGGGCACCGGACCGCAACCGGGCACCGGACCGCAACCGGCACCGGACCGCAACCGGGCACCGGACCGCCCTGTAAAACGCGACAAACCCGATCGCTGTGTGGCTCCTCGCTCACATAAGCATGGTCTTCATGCTCATATGGATGATGGGGTGTCAAGGCGAGGGTTTGGGGTCTTCGGTGTTGGGGGGTTGGGTGCTCGGCTGAGGGGGCGGCGGGCCTGGCGGGTGCGCGACGTGTGGTCAGACTCATATGCGCGGGTTGGGTACCGCAGGACCTTGTTTCGTCGTGAGAGCCCGCTGTCTTATGGCGAGCGTGGCCGCGGTGGCGGTGCTCAAAGCATGGTCGTGGGTGCTCTCGCGCGTGGTGGCCTGGCGGGTTCCGCCGCCTCCTCAGCCGAGGGTGTGGTTGGGGTGAGTTCAAGCGGGTGGGGGTTCTGTGTCGTGGGTGGCGATCGTCCAGACGAACCCGACGAGCTGGCGGGCGGCGGCGGCCGCGACGATCGTGCCGCGCTTACCGCGTTTTTGTTCGAGCCGCCGCCAGACGCGGTGCAGGCGCTGTTGGGCTTTCCAGGCGATCGCGATCACCGCCGGCTCCTGGTCTTGTTGGCGGCGCTCGAGCACGGTCCCGAGCCGGGGTGGACGGCGGTAGTGCCAGGACGCCTCGACGAGCAGACGGCGGGCGTGACGGCTCCCGGTTCGGGTCAGCTGCCCCTGGCGGCGGGTCTCGCCCGTGCTGTGCTCGGACGGGACGAGCCCGAGGTAGCTCATCAGCTGCCCGGGGCGCTGGAAGCGTCGAAAGTCCCCGATCTCGGCGCACAGCCCGACCGCGGTCAGGGTGTCGATCCCGCGCAGGCACCTGAGCCGCGCGATCGTGAGCGCCCACGACGAGCTCGGGATCAGCCCCTCGATCGCCTGCTCGATCGTGTCCCGCCGAATGGTGAGCTGCTCGATCGCGCCCAGGTAATCGCTGAAGGTCAACTGCGCTCCGGGTTCGGGCAGCTCGACCCGGGCCAGCCACCGGCGGTGACGCTCCCCCCACCGGCTGGTGGTGTCCTCATAGCGGACGTCATGGCGCAACAACAGCTTCGAGAGCCGATGCCTCGCGCGCATCAGATCCTCGCGGAGATCCTCCCGCGCGCGGACCAGATCCCGCAACGCCTCCTCCTGCTCGCTCGGCACCCGGACCGGATGCAAGGCATCGATCATCAACAGCCGCACGAGCCGCTCAGCATCCCGCACATCGGTCTTGACGCGATCCCGGGACGGGCGCTCGATCTTCCCCGGCGCCGCGATCACACACTCAATCCCCGCCGCCGCCAGCGCGCGAGCCAACCCGAACCCGGTCGGGCCGGCTTCATACGCCACCCGCACCGGCCCGGGCAAACCAGCGCAGAACCCCACCACCCCAATCGTGACCCCCGCCAACCGGTGCACCGTCATCTCCCCGGACTCGGCATCAACCACGCACGCCACCACCCTCGCGGCGTGCACGTCCAACCCGACCCAACTGCGAACCTTGGGCACGGTCGGTTCCTCCTATGCGATTGTGGGCCGCCGCGCAGGTGTCAGCTGCGCGGCCACAAACACCCCCCACGATCGCGTGAGGGGCCGGCCAGCTTCTACCAGCCAAACCGGACACGAACCTCATCCATAGGGTCTTATGTGGGCGGCGCGGTCGCGGGGGCGGCGGTTTGTCACGTTTTACATAGGGGAAGGGGCGCCGCCGCGCGCGCCGACACGGCCGCGCCACCGCGCCACCGCGCCACCGCGCCACCCCACCACAGCCACCACGCCGACACGATCTTCCGCGCAAACCGACAACGCTTTGTTACAAGCCGGCTCACCCGCGCTACCCGCTGTCAGAATCGAAGGACGATGAGCGACCAA
>Ga0335079_10005161_pt1 | contig 14971 bp, 14 predicted proteins | sample Lox_Sample_33_FD_206719 | JGI IMG/M metagenome (GOLD analysis project Ga0335079, IMG submission 206719) | Soil microbial communities from Loxahatchee National Wildlife Refuge, Florida, United States - Lox_Sample_3.3 | ecosystem: Environmental > Terrestrial > Soil > Wetlands | place: USA...
GAGGCCATCGGTGTTGTCGAGGAAATCGGCCGCGAGGTGCGCAGCCTGAAGGTAGGTGACGTGGTCGTCATGCCCTTTGCCTACTCAGACGGCACATGCGACTTCTGCCGCGATGGACTTTCCACCTCGTGCATCCACGGCGGCTTTTTCGGTGTCGGTGGCCAGGCCGATGGAGCGCAGGCCGAAGCGTTGCGCGTGCCTCAGGCGGAGGGGACGCTTTACGCACTACCCGTCGGTAGGGATGACACCCTGATGCCCTCGCTCCTGACGCTTGCGGACGTGATGGGCACCGGTCACCACGCGGCTGTCAGCGCAAGGGTACGCCGCGGAAAGGCGGCAGCCATCATCGGCGACGGCGCCGTTGGCCTGTGCGGCGTTATCGCTGCAAAGCGCCTGGGCGCTGAGCCGATCATCGTCCTGGGACGACACGGGGACCGTATCGCCCTTGCAAGGCAGTTCGGTGCAACTGACATCGTGAGCGAACGAGGGGATGAGGCGGTGGAGCATCTGCGCAAGCTCACGGGAGGTTTTGGTGCTCACTCTGTGCTCGAGTGCGTGGGCTCCGAGGACGCCATGCGGACCGCGATGGGAATAGTTCGCGCGGGCGGTGCTGTGGGACGCGTCGGGGTGCCTCACTACCAGGCTATCCCCGGAATTGGGCAGGCTGTCTTTTACAACAATGTCACCGTGAGTGGAGGTCCCGCACCGGTCCGCGCCTACATCCAGGAGTTGCTGCCCGATATCCTCGAGGGCCGCATCGTGCCGGGTAGCGTCTTCGACCGCGTGATCGGCCTGGACGAAGTAGCCGATGGGTATCGGGCCATGGATAAACGCAAGTCCCTCAAGGTCATGATCAAGCCGTGATCAACCCGTCATAGGAGGTCGCTGCAATGCAAAGACGCAAGCTTGGAAGAAGCAATCTGGAAGTCTCCGCCCTCGGGTTCGGATGCATGGGCCTCAGCCACGCGTACGGACAGCCGGTTGAAAAGCTGGAAGGAATCAGCTTGATTCGAGCGGCATTCGAGCGCGGCGTCACCTTCTTCGACACTGCCGAAGCCTACGGACCTTTCGCGAATGAGGAACTGGTTGGCGAAGCACTGCTACCCATCAGGGATCAGGTGGTGATCGCCACCAAGTTCGGCTTCGACATTGATCTGGCGACGGGCGAGCGTCGTGCAGGTCTCAACAGCCAGCCCGTGCACATCAAGCAGGTCGTCGAGGCCTCCCTCAGGCGTCTCAAGACCGATCGGATCGACCTTCTCTATCAGCACCGCGTTGATCCGAACGTGCCGATCGAGGAGGTTGCCGGAACGGTGAAAGCTCTCATCGAGCAGGGCAAGGTTAAGCACTTCGGTCTCTCAGAAGCTGGCCCGAACACCATACGGCGCGCGCACGCGGTGCAGCCGGTTACCGCCCTCCAGAGCGAATACTCTCTTTTGTGGCGGGGGCCGGAGGCGGAAATTCTCCCCACCTGCGCAGAGCTCGGCATTGGCTTCGTACCGTGGAGTCCGTTGGGCGCCGGCTTTCTCACTGGCGCGATGGACGAAACGACGCGATTCGCAAGCACGGACTTTCGCGCCGGCGTTCCCCGTTTTGCCCCTGATGCGTTGAAAGCCAATCTCGCCTTGGTTGCGGTGGTACGCGACTGGGGCCGCAGAAAGAATGCAACTCCCGCCCAGATTGCACTCGCGTGGCTGCTGACCCGCAAGCCTTGGATCGTGCCCATTCCGGGGACGACGAAGCTCAAGCGTCTGGAAGAGAACTTAGGGGCGCTGTCCGTCGAGCTGACATCGGATGATCTGCGCGAGATGGATAGAGCCGCCTCAATGATCGAGGTGCAAGGAGCAAGGCTTCCGCCGGCGGTTCTGGCCATGAGTGGACGCTGAGTGGCTAGCAGTACTGGAGTGAAGCTCAATGGAAATTAAGCGCAGCGGCTCCCAGCCATCTGCAAAGGGTCCGCGGCAGTACTTTACCGGCGATGTTCGCATCGATCCGTTGGCTGAGCCTGCAGACCCGAGTCGCATCCTGGCTGCCAGCGTGACGTTTGAGCCCGGGGCTCGCACTGCGTGGCATACGCACCCGCTGGGTCAAACATTGATCGTCACCTCCGGATGTGGCTGGACGCAGTGCTGGGGTGAACCCAAGGTGGAGATCCGGCCCGGAGATGTGGTCTGGTGTCCGCCCGCAAAGAAGCACTGGCACGGAGCCACCCCAACGACCGCGATGACGCATATCGCCATCGTGGAAAAGCTCGACGGCAAGGGTGTCGAGTGGATGGAGCACGTCAGCGACGCACAGTATGACGGATCCCGAAAGATGTGAGCACGGGCTGCACTGCTCTCGAAGAACCCAGATGGGACGTATGGCGCCCTTGGGGCCGGAAGGAGGCGACGATGCGGAAGCGCAAACTTGGAAAGAGCGGACCTGAGGTTTCGGCTATTGGCTTCGGCTGCATGGGACTGACCTTTGGGTATGGTCCTGCGCAGGAAAAGCCGAAGGCTGTTTCCCTTATCCGTCAGGCCTTCGAGCTCGGCGTGACGTTCTTTGATACCGCCGAAGCCTATGGTCCGTTCGCGAATGAGGAAGTCGTGGGCGAAGCCCTGGCACCGATCCGTGACAAGGTCGTGATTGCCACTAAGTTCGGCTTCAAGGAGGGGGATTCCATGGCCGGCACGGACAGCCGGCCGGAGCGTATCAGGATCGTGGCCGATGCATCGTTGAAACGCCTCAGGACCGATCACATCGACTTGTTCTATCAGCACCGGGTTGACCCCGACGTACCGATGGAGGACGTCGCCGGCGCCGTGAAGGACTTGATCGCAGCGGGAAAGGTCAAGCACTTCGGCCTTTCGGAAGCCGGAGTGCAGTCGATCCGCCGCGCGCATGCCGTGCAGCCGGTCAGCGCGATCCAGAGCGAATACTCGCTCTGGTGGCGGTCACCCGCGGCCGAAGTGCTGCCGGTCTGCGAGGAACTGGGCATTGGCTTTGTGCCGTTCAGCCCGCTCGGCAGGGGCTTCCTCACCGGGAAGATCGACGAAACCACTACCTTTACAAAGGATGATTTCCGCAACATCGTTCCGCGCTTCTCCGCAGAGAACCGCAAGGCGAACCAAGTGCTCGTGGATCTCATCGGATCGATCGCAGCCGCGAAAAAGGCGACTCCCGCCCAGATCGCCCTCGCATGGCTTCTGGCGCAGAAGCCCTGGATCGTGCCAATTCCCGGAACGACAAAGCCGCATCGCCTCGAAGAGAACCTCGGGGCCGCCGGCATCGATTTGAGCCCGGATGATCTGCGCGAGATCGCCGGGGTCCTCGGAAAGGTCGAGATTCAAGGGGCACGCTACCCCGAGCGATTGCAGAAGCTCGTTGGTCGCTGAGCGATCGCTTTCGGAATCGCAGAGCAAGGGATTACTCATGGCAGATGTCATTGTAGTCATCGGGCCCGGCCAGATCGGCCAAGCGATCGCGCGCCGGGTCGGCGTCGGCAAGCATGTCCTGCTCGCCGACATGCGCCTGGAGAACGCCAAGTCGGCTGCGGAGCTCATGGCTAACGCAGGCTATGAGGTGAGCGTCGCAGCGGTTGATGCGTCCTCACGCGAGGCTGTTCGCGCGCTCGTCGAGAATGCCACGGGTCGTGGCGATGTCACCGGGCTAATCCATGCAGCCGGCGTCTCTCCAACGCAGGCGGCTCCAGCGACGATCCTTAAAGTCGACCTGTACGGGGCGGCACTCGTGCTCGAAGAGTTCGGCAATGTCATCGCCCGAGGCGGCGCTGGCGTCGTCATCGCATCGCAGTCGGGGCATCGCCTTCTCCCGCTCACCGTGGATCAGAACAAGGCCTTAGCCACGACTCCGGTGGAGGAGCTCCTCAGCCTTCCCTTCCTTCAGCCCCAGCAAGTGAAGGACTCGCTTCACGCTTACCAGCTCTCCAAGTGCGGCAACTCGCTTCGTGTGATGGCTGAAGCTGTGCGCTGGGGCAGGCGGGGCGCACGGCTCAACACGATCAGCCCGGGCATCATCATGACGCCGCTGGCCAGGGACGAGCTCAACGGGCCGCGTGGTGCAGGGTATCGGCGAATGATCGAAGTGTGCGCGGCCCGGCGGGCAGGCACCCCCGATGAGGTGGCGCAAGTCGCCGCGTTGCTCATGGGGCCGGACGGCGGCTTTATCACTGGGAGCGATTTTCTTATGGACGGTGGGGTGACGGCCGCCTACTGGTATGGCGATCTCGCTCCCCGGTGAGCGGACCGGACGCGCCCCTTCGCGAGAGCTCAGATGCGCATTGGAATACTTGGCTCCGGGTTGATGGGTGGCAAGCTCGGGACGATCCTTGCGCGGGCCGGCCATGAGGTCGTCTTCAGTTACACGCGCAGTTCGCAGAAACTGAAGCGCCTCGCCCGCGAGGCCAGTGGAGCTGCCCGGGCCGGTACGCCACGTGAGGCCGCCGAGCAGGCGGACGCACTGCTCCTCGCCGTGCATTGGTCACGGATCGACGACGTTCTGGATCTGGCGGGGGACCTGTCCGGCAAGGTCATCGTCACTTGCTCACTTCCGATGAATGCCGACAACAGCGGTCTCGTTGTCGCTCACACTTCATCCGGGGCTGAGGAGCTTGCAAAAAAGGTGGCGGAGGCTCGGGTGGTTGCCGCATTCAATACGGTGCCCAGCGAGGTATTGTTCGGGGTATTTTATGCGTCGCGGCGCAAGACAACGCGACCGAGCCTGGTCTATTGTGGTGACGACGGGGGCGCTAAGAAGCTCGCCGCCGATCTCATCAGGGATGTGGGTTTTGATCCGGTGGACTGCGGGTCGCTGCGGATCGCGCGCTATACCGAGCCATTCGGACTACTCATGGGCGAAATCGCCTATGGAGGGAGAGCCGGGCCGGAGCTCGCATACCGCTTTGAGCGATTTGCGGACGCCTGAACCACCTGTCCCATGGTCGCGAGCGTCCCTTCCGGGCGCGACCTTCACTGCACTATGCTGCACGAATTGGCATTCACGTTGCCATCGGGACGAAGGACAAAGCATGGAAGACCGTAATGAAAGCCAAAACCCGCCTGTGTGGGAGCTCATTTCGAAAAGAATTGCAGAGCTCAATGATTGGCGTGGAGAAACCCTTGGCAGAATGCGCAAGCTCATCAAGGACGCAGATCCGGACGTGATCGAGGAGTTAAAGTGGATGGGCACACCGGTCTGGTCGCACGACGGCATCATCTGCACCGGCGAATCGTACAAGAGCGTCGTAAAGCTCACCTTCGCCAAGGGCGCGTCTCTGAAGGATCCGGCCTGTCTGTTCAACTCCAGTCTCGACGGAAACGTACGCCGCGCGATCGACATTCACGAAGGAGAAGTGGTCGACGCGTCCGCCTTCAAGGCGCTCGTCCGCCAGGCGGTCTCCCTTAACAGTTCCCGCAAGTCGAAACCTTCGAAGAAAGTGAAGTCCTGAATGGCTGCCCTCGCGGACAGAGCCCGCCGCGGAGCCCTAGAAATCCGTCTTCCCGAAGCGTGCAAACCCCTGGTTGATCCCAGGGGGGTCGAGGACAGTCAGGTCAAGGTCGATTGGCGTGCCGATCCATCGTCCGAGTCGCGTGTGATCCGCGAGATCGTCGTCCGTCAGCGGATGCATGAGCGCGGTCAGGCCCGAACTACCGAGGATGCCTTCGATCACCGGCACGTAGCCAGCCCTGAAGTGAACCTCAAACTGCGGTATGGGATGCGGGCCCACCTTGTGATCGCGCAGTTCGCCGACGAACAGCAGCTGCGGGGATGTCCCCGAGTCCTTGAGGCGGATCAGGTGCGCGCGCAATCTCTCTGCACGACTTCGATCGGTGGGGAAGTAGTACACATGAGCATGCCAGGGAGCGTCGTCGTCGCTCATTCCGCGTGCCTTTCCAATCGCACTTCGTACAGCGACGGGCTCGGATTGCCACTGCCCGCCGGCTGACGCCGAGGTAACCAGCTAGGGGATGACTTCGAGAACTTGCCGCAAGGCGCGTCGCGACTCCTGAGCGGCGCGCCCCCAGCTCTGTCGTCCGGAGAGCTCGCTGTGCCCGAACGCGATTCTCCCGTGGCGTTCGCGGATCACCTCGAGAGGGGCCGTGCCTGTGGCCGCGCCGAAGTAAAACCCGGGTTGCGGAGCGATGTAGGCGTGACCCCAGCGATTGATCACGATGCCAGCGACGTCGCGCTTCGCGTTGAACCCGGCACCGCCAAACATCCGCTGCAACTGCCTGCGGATCTGCAGCTCGAAGTCCGCATACGTCGTAGCGAACAGCTTGGTACGCGCACGGCTGGTCTGAGCAGCGATCGGCACGCCCGCCTGCGGAAAACCAACGTAGAGCGTCAGCATGGCAGGCTTGGCCGGGTCTAGGGGCACCGGGACGCCGTCGATCCGCATCGGCTGGCGAACGTTCACGAAGAAACCGAATCCCTCGAACCAGTGGGCGGCGGACACGCCGAGCTTGGCGAATGCGTTCCAGTTGTGCACCGCCACGTTAGCCACGAGGATCGGCGCATGGTGAAATTGCGCATACGCGGCAACGTAGGCAGGCGGCAGGTCGCGTACGATGTGTCGCGTGATCCATCCTCCCGCTGCGACGATGGCGGCGCGCCCGCGAACCCGCTGCAGCTCGCCACCAACGGCATACGTTACGCTGACGCCTTGCGATTTCTCCGGGTCACCCTCGTGCCGGACGGCGACGGCCGTGGCCCCAAGCCGGATGCGCGTGCTCTGTGGCCGGTCGAGTGCCGCAAAGTCGATCGGTGCATACAGCACGTCCGCAAATGAGCGCGAACCGGTGATTGCGCCCGGCAACATCGCCTTAACGATGTGGCGCAGAATCGCCGCATTGCCGCCCGGAAACGAGAACGTGTCGTCAGAAATGATGTTCTCGCCGGTCCCCGGTAGTCCGAGCAGCTTTGCCGCGTAGGCCGAGATCGCGTCCGAGCTCACGCCGTAGTCGCCGGTCGCGACCAGCGGGTCTGAAAGACGGAACACCTCCCGGGACAGCCCGAGTTCGCGCACGATGAGGTCCCCGTAGGACATCGAATCCAGCCATCGATCCGTGGAAGCCTCGTCGCCGCGCGTGAGGACCGGTGCGTGCTTCTTCCAGGCGATCCAGTCGCGTCGGACGTCGGCTGGAATCGGCGCACGCGCGAGGTCATCGGACCACGGGTCAACGACCCACGCCTGTCGGTGGGCGAACGGGGTGTCGAAGAAATAGCCCAGCGAGCTCCCGCGTTCGTTCCAGAACATCGGGTCGTAGTTGTCACGCGCGAATTTCAGTGACGCTGCGGAACCGCTTGGTCGCACAAAGTCAAATGAGCGCGGCATCCCGATCTCATCCCAGAGTGCGGCAACGTGGGCGTACGAGTTGTCGGCTTCCGGCACGATCGCGTCGTTGGAACCCTGCGGTCCGGTCAGCATGACACCATCGACCAGCATCTGATTTTGCTTCGCCTCACCGCCGAAGACCGGATGATTCTCGAGGACGAGGCAGCGCCCATTCGGGCGCGCCTTGCGAAATTCGTAGGCCGCGATCAGTCCCGAAAATCCGCCGCCCACGATAATCAGGTCATATGGCTCGTCCACCTCGAGAGCCGCGGGGATCCGCGCTTCATAGGTGCCGTCGCGTACCCCGTGTGCCGCGTTGACGACGGATGCGATGTTTCCGTTGGATCGCGCATAGTCACCGATTCCGGCGTAACCGTTCCACTGGGACGTAAGACTCTGTGCGAAGGCGGGCGCGGCCGCGCTCAGCAAAGCGGCTCCGGAGCCTATGAGCGTTGAACCGATGAAGTCGCGCCGGGAAATGGTCGCATCGAGTCCGAGGGAGCGCGCTTCGTCACTCATTGTTCAGGTTGTCCTTCGCGGGCGGCGCGCACCCACGAATGGTAGCAATAGTTGGGGCGTGGTGCCTCGTCAGGTCCGGGGGTAGTCGCAAGGGTGACTCGCTAGTACATGCGGGTCATTGCAGGTGTCCTCGTAGTTCCCGGTACGGAGGCAAGCAGCGCGAAGGCCACCGTTCGGGCGTATGGGTCTGGGGCTGTCGGACTGCAGTCGCTGGCGATATTGCAGCCAAAGGCACATCAGAGAACCGAGCGTCGGATACACTCATCGCGATGCGTAGCCTTGAAGGGGGTGAGCGTGGAGTTCAAATCAGGGTATTCAGCCGTACTCGTACTCGCATGTATCGCGGGTTCCTCGAGCGTCGGAGTGCGTGCGGACGGGTTTCCAGTCACCCGGATTCCAGCTCCGGGCGGCGAGGTGGTCTTTGCAAATCCGGGCGAACGCGAAGAAATGTACGACCAGCTACATTACGCCGCGGCACGCAGGGCGGGTGACTTCGTCTATCTGTCCGGCGTCGAAGCGGGTCCGTTCGAGAAGGGGGATGGCACGGACGTAAACGCCTTCAAGGTGCAGTTACGGCGCGCATTTGCGGCGATCCGGGCGAGCCTGGTTGCCACCGGGGCCGATTTCTCCCAAGTCGTGCAGATGGAGACCTTCCACAATTGCCGAAACAAGCACAATTTCACGGGCGACTTCCAGGCGCAGCTCGACGCAATGGTCGCAGTGAAGGCGGAATTCATGAAGCCGCCGTATTCGACGTGGAATGCGTTCTGTATCGATCGGCATTACAGCGAGCGCACCGTGGTGGAGATCGTCGTGACCGCCTACGCACCGAAGGCGAAGCCGTAGGGTTGTTGGCAATAGCGGCCGCGGGACCGCGAAGTACCCCGGGTCGACTGGCGCAGTTAATCGCGCACTGCACCTGAGACGTAAGTAAGCTAGAAGGGTCTGTTCGAAACTCACCTTGCGGAGACTGTATGGCTGCTGGACGAACGTCGGGATGCCTTTTCGCCGGTATAGTCGCCGTGCTCTGGGGGATCATGCTGCCACCGCTCGCAAACGCCGCGACGCCGGAGGTCAGAGAGGCCAGCGAGGCCTATCCCAAGGCTTACGCCCTGTACGTCGACCTGCATGAGCATCCGGAGCTTTCGACCAACGAGACGCGAACGGCGGCCAAGCTCGCTGGAGAGTTACGAGCGCTGGGTTACACCGTGACCGAGCACGTGGGAGGTACGGGCATCGTCGCCGTTCTCAAGAACGGCCCCGGCAAGACCATCATGCTGCGTACGGAGCTTGATGCGCTGCCCGTCGAGGAGAAGACCGGGCTGGCGTTTGCCAGCAAGGTGCGCGCGAAGGATCCGGCGGGGCATGAGGTGCCGGTCGGGCATATGTGCGGCCATGACCTGCACATGAGCGCGCTCGTGGCGACCGCAGGCATCATGGCCCGCAGCCGCAATTCCTGGCATGGGACGCTGATACTCATCGGGCAGCCGGCCGAGGAAACCGTCGGCGGTGCCGAGGCGATGGTTCACGATGGACTCCTGACGCGCTTCCCGCGTCCGGATGCGATTCTGGCGCTGCACGTCGGCAACGAGCTTCCCGCAGGCCAGGTCGGCGTCATCGCCGGCGCTTACGACACCAACGCGGATTCACTGCGCATCACCATTTACGGCAAGGGTGGTCATGGCTCGGCCCCACATACTACGGTCGATTCCATCGTGATCGCGGCCCGCACCATACTCGCGCTGCAGACCATCGTGTCCCGCGAGGTGAAGCCGGGGGAGTTTGCCGTGGTCACGGTGGGCTACGTCACGGCCGGCACTAAGAACAACATCATTCCCGACTCAGCGGAGCTGGGTCTTACCGTGCGCAGCCGCAGCGACGCCGTGCGCAAACAGGTCCTCGAGGCAATTACCCGGATTACCAACGCCGAGGCGCAGGCAGCGGCGGCACCACGCGCACCCACCATCGACCACTACGAGGCGGCGGATGTCGTGTACAACGATCCGGCGCTGGCGCAGCGTCTGCGCGTCGCGCTGGAGCGTGCCCTCGACAAGGAGCATGTGGTTACACAAGAGCCGATCACGGCTTCCGAGGATTTTTCGGTCTTCATCGAGCAGGGGATTCCGGGATTTTATCTGGGCCTGGGAGGCGCGGATCCGCAGAAGTATGCGCAGGCGCAGGCAAGTGGCACGCAGCTGCCGTCGAATCACTCGTCGCTGTTTGCACCCGACATCGACCCGGCCCTGCACACGGCAATCGCGGCCGAGGTTGCGATGCTGCGCGAGCTCCTCGGGCGAGAGGGCACGGGCGCTTAGCCCTTCGGCAGCGCGATGGGCCGATCCCGCAGCAGCAGCACCCAGTCGCCGTTCTCCATGAGCGCTTCGCGGCCCAGCTCGCGGATCAGTGCCCGCTCACTGCGATCCCGGTCGGGCGCCGAGGGGCTTGCCTCGAGGCGGGCGATGGCGCTCTCCGCCCGGTCGAAGATGGCCGCAAACCGGCTGTACTGGTGCGCCTGGCTGCGCATGCCGAACCGCTCCCCGTAGGCCTCCCACAGGGCCGCGGCGATCGGCGCGAAGCCCATGATCAGAACCAGCCAGTGGTGCGTATGACTTGAGGGCTCAAAGTAATTCCAGAACACGACCAGCGAGGTGGTCGCAAGCAGACCCAAGGCGAGGAAGATAGCCGAGGTGCGCTCGACGCGGTGGATGCGTGCCATCAGCGACGTCGCGCGTCGCCGGTAGTACTGGGCCTGGCCGTGCACCCAGTGGCGCTGCACGAGGTCTGGGCGCGCCTGGGTGGGCGGAGGCAGGGCACTTGCGCCGCGCAGTGCATCCCGGATCCAGCGCAGCTCATCGAGCTGCTTGCGCAGGTAGCTGGCCGCGGCGCTGTCGTTGAGGCCGGCGAGACGCCAGTAGAATTGCACGCGCAGCGCTTCGGCGAGCGCCCGATAGTCAAGATAACGCCCCTGGGTATCGAGCCGCTTCTGCCACAGGTACAAGCCGACGAGGGCCGTGAAGATCAGCAGATAAATCACCGGCAGGGCGCGGCGGCTCATGATCTCGGCATAGATCTCGAATGTCAGCGCGAGCGCGAGGGCCAGACCGATGACCGTCCGCAGCACCGCATGGGTGAGGCGCTGGTAGCCGCGCGCCAGCGTATCGGCGCTCGCGAACGTGGTTGCCAGTGTTCGATCCCCTGCGGGTCGCTCCTGCACCTGCGGCAGCAGGCCCGCGGCATCGGCAACCAGCGCCGCCGGCACCGGTACCTTGAGTGCATCGCGGTTGAAGCGATCGATGCGGCTAGAGACGGTGCGCAGCAGCTCCGCGCTTGAGTCACGCGGGAACAGCCACTGCCCCGGCACATCGGCGCTGCCGCCGCTGCCGGCGCGGGGTGCATGAATGCGATATACCGGCCCGCAGTCATCGGCATCCAGCGCGCGATCGTCCGAGTGAATCTGCCCCTCGAGCTTGAAACGCACGACCTCCGCGGTGCCGGCAACCGCGTTGTTCCTCACCCCATCCCACAGCGCGAGCAGCAGATGGCACTTGCTGGCAATCCAGACTCCGACCTCGCGGTACTGGGCGTCGCGCAGCTCCTGCGCCGTGGCGTGGGGCGCGGCCGCGGGAGCCGGCAACACGAATACGTTCGCGACCGGTACGCGCGCGAGTATGGCGCGAAATTCCGCCAGGGAATCCGGAAAGTCGCGCTCGTATTCCTCCTGCGCCATCGGCAGCGGGACGATCAGCTCGTACCCCTGCGCAAGAGCGACCTCGGCCGCCAGCCGATCTGCGCCCTCGGCGAGCGCGGAGATCATGCGCAATGGCGTCGACGGGTAGTGTCTGCGCAGGTAGTCAAAAAGTTCCTGGATGCGCGCGAGAAACAGGGGGCGATCACCCGGCTCGAGGTGCCGGTGCCCGACCGCGCCGATGACAAGTGGCAGCGGCCCGGACGGACCGGGCGGCCGTGCCGCCTGCGGCGCTGACCCGTTCAAGGCATCGGCCGAGAGAGTATCCGGCAGGCGCTGATGAACTGGGCGCGCTCGGGATCGGAGTCGATCTCGGCGGCCAGGCGGCCGACCAAATGTTCCCAGTCCTGGGTCACTGCAGCAGCTCGTTTCACCAGATGGTGGGCGAGTGGGCCGATGTGGTGTGCGAGCTGCCTCTCGAGCGACTGCAGCTGTTGCGGGCTCAGGCTCATCGGAAGAGTTGCGGCGGTGCGCTCCGGCGCGCCGCCGCCTGCCGCCGCTGGTTTACCGGCAGCAGCTTGGTCCGCCGCGCCCAGGCGCGCGATGACGTGCGCGCAGAGACGCTCATAATGTGCCTCGCGTGGAGCGGGAAAGCCGTCGAGCCAGTGCTGCGAGCTGAGGAAGTACTCCAGGCTCTTGGAGGGGGCGAGATCCTCCAGGCGAAAGGGCAGCACGGGCAGCTGCTTGTGGATGGCGCGCTCGACCTCGCGCCGCACCTGGGGCGAAGCATTGCTGTGGGAGGAAAACACGAGCAGCATCAGGCGCGCGCAGGAAATGGCGTCGATGATTTCCTCGGCCCATTCCGCGGCCGGCGAAATATCCCGCGGCGCGATCCATACACTCAGGCCGCGCGCCTCCAGACGCCCGACCAATTCGAAGGCGCAGTCCCGGTCAGGCACGGAGTAGCTGACAAAGACGTCCCGCGGCATCTAGCTTGCCAGCATCTTCAGCGCCTTCATAAGGCTCGTGCGCATGCGGTTGAACGAGCGCGCAAGTTCCACCAGCTCGGTGCTGCCACGTGCCGGAATCTCGCCCATGGCGGAGTTACCGAGGCTGACCTCATCGGCGATGTGCACCATGCGACGCACCGGGCGCACCACGGCGTAGTAGAGGATGATGTTCACGATCACCAGAGCGGCGCTCAGAATAGCGATGATGGCGCGCATGATGCTGTGGTACATGCGGTCGGCGTTGGCGGTTGCGGCGGCGAGCGGCACCGAGACCACCTGTGCTCCGATGATCTCGTTCGGCTGCCAGCCAAAGCCGTTATTGTTGCCGTAGCGCGCCAGGAGTGTGGCCGGGGCCGCGGCGGGCAGGCTGTGGCAGACCAGGCACTTCGGCTCGGCGGTAATCGGGCGCGCGAGGTAGAGCGAGCGGCCCATGGGGGTGTCGCGCTCGCCGGTGAGCTCGCGGCTGTGCGGGTCGTTGCGGAACTGCTGCACGATGTCACCCTCCCAGTCGGCGGCACGATCGCGCAGGTTGGTGGGATTGAGCGTGGCCTCGCGGTATGCATATTCCGGGTGGTGTGCGCGCAGCTTGAGGAAGTTCTGCGTCGCCGCGTAGGAGGGGACGCTCTGGGGCAGGAATTCCTTAGCCATCTGCGCGTTGAGCAGCGGCACGATCTCCTCGGAGGTATAGGCGCGCATCGACAGCGCGCTGTCCATCATCAGGCCGGCCTCGCGCAGGGCCTCGCGCTTTGCGTTTCCCTGCAGCATCGAGTAGCAGCTGGCGCCGACCCCGAGGGCCGAGAGCGCAAAGGCCGTCGTCAGCGCAAGATTGATGCGGACCAGCAGGTTCATTGATTTTCGTGCCGGCCGGCCACCCTGCACGGCAGTGTGCCAGAGTCTCCGCGGCGCTCGCAATGCGCTTCCCCCTGCGCAAGCTCGGCATCGCGGTGAGGCGCGATCTTGGTTCGAGGCTCGGGCAACACGCGCTGCATTTCTAGAGAGAACCGAAGACCTTCTTGATTAGGGTACTCGCCTGACCCATCGGGTTGGCGCGGATCTGGTGCTCTTCCTCGGCGATGCGGCTGAAGAGCCCATCCAGCGCCTTGGCCGTCACGTAGTCGTTCAGGTTCGCGTCCTTCGCGGGGATCAGTCCGAACTGCGCCACCTTGCCGGCGTACTCGTCGTACTTCGCAGCCAGGCCGAGTTTGGCGGTTTCCGCCGCGACGATGGGTTTGAATTTCGCCGTGAGCTCCGCGCTCGTGGCCTTGCGGAAGTAGGCCGTACCGGCGCCGTCGCCTCCGGTAAGGATGCTTTTGGCGTCCGTCAGCGTCATCTGCTGCAGTGCGTGCTTGAAGATGGGCTCGGCCTGCGCGACCGCCTCTTCCGCGGCGTGGTTCATGGTGGCCTTGAGCTGGTCTGCCTCACTGCCCATGCCGAGCATGCGCAGGCTGCTTTCGGCCTTGTTCAGCGGCGGGGGAAGCGGGATGGCCACCTTGGGATCGTTGAGGAAGCCGTTCTTGGCACCCAGCTGCGCGACCGCCAAGTCGATGCCCTGCGTAAGCGCCGCGCGCAACCCGGCGGCGGCGTCCTTGGAGCTCAGGGCGTCCAGGGTTGACGCCGAGCCGGTCGCGCAGGCGATCAGGACAGGTGCGAGCAGCAGTGACGGGCGGCGGTGAAGGTTCATGGCATCCTCCGTGTCGGGCGAGTCTAGACTTCTCTCTCCCCAAAGCCTATTAGTACGCGCCGACGGACCGGGCCCGTGACGATGCACAGCGACCAACGCAGCTTTCAGCACATCATCGAGCGCGAAAGTGGCCTGCAGCGACGGCTGAGTGCCGGGCGACTGTCCATGATTGCCATCGGCGGGGCGATCGGCACCGGCCTATTTCTCGGCAGCGGCTTCGCGATCGGAGTTGCGGGCCCGGCGGTGCTCGTGAGCTATGCCATCGGTGCACTCATTGCGCTGCTGCTGATGGGATGCCTTGCGGAGATGAGCATCGCCCACCCCACCAGCGGTTCCTTCGGCGCCTATGCTGAATACTATGTCGGTCCGCTGGCCGGTTTTCTGGTGCGCTACGCGTACTGGACCTGCATCGTGCTTGCGGTGGGTACTGAGGTGACGGCGGTGGCCGTCTACATGCATTTTTGGTTTCCACGCCCGCCGGCCTGGGTGTGGATTGTCGGGTTCTCGAGCCTTCTGATTGCGGTCAATGCCCGCAGCGTCAGCTGGTTCGGCACGGTCGAGTACTGGTTCTCCGCCATCAAGGTCGCGGCGATCGTGGTCTTCATCCTGCTTGCCTCATATCTTCTTTGGCGCGCGCCGGTCACACCGCCGGCGGACACCCCGGCCATCGGCTGGCGGAACTACACCGCGTACGGTGGTTTTCTTCCCCACGGGTGGTGGGGTGCGTGGGTGGCAGTCAT
>Ga0335079_10005164_pt1 | contig 14969 bp, 12 predicted proteins | sample Lox_Sample_33_FD_206719 | JGI IMG/M metagenome (GOLD analysis project Ga0335079, IMG submission 206719) | Soil microbial communities from Loxahatchee National Wildlife Refuge, Florida, United States - Lox_Sample_3.3 | ecosystem: Environmental > Terrestrial > Soil > Wetlands | place: USA...
CCTGCGCGGCGGCGCTGAATTTGGAGAAGACTGGCACCGCGCCGGCATGCTCGAAAAAAAGCAGAACGTTTTCGACGACTTCATTGCCGCAGCCGAATTTCTGATCTCTGACAAAATCACCGACAAGGACCACCTGGCGATCCAGGGCGGTTCGAATGGTGGCCTGCTGATGGGCGCGGCCTTCACCCAGCGTCCGGAACTGTTCCGTGCCGTGGTTTGCCAGGTGCCGCTGCTCGATATGCTGCGCTATCAGAATTTCCAGATTGCCAAGCTGTGGATTCCAGAATACGGCTCCGCTGAAGATCCCAAGCAGTTCGATTTTATTTACCCCTACTCGCCCTACCATCACGTAAAGCCAGGCGCGGAATATCCGGCGATCATGTTCATGACCGCCGACACGGATACGCGCGTAGATCCGATGCACGCGAAAAAAATGGCGGCATTGATGCAGGCCCAGGCTGGCAATGGGCAGAGTCGCGAACGGCCGATTTTATTAAGGATTGAGAGCAAGGCGGGCCATGGCGCCGGAAAGCCGATCGCCAAGCAAATCGAGGAAGGCGTCGACATCTATTCCTTCCTGTTCTGGCAGCTGGGAGTGAAACCCTAGGTGTGCTGACGAAGGACGGTCTCTCGCCCGTCCGGACGTCTTGCCCGACGCAATCCAAGACGCGGCAAGCCGCATCTCTACAGAGTGGGAACCACTACTTCCCTTTTGCCCGAGCCGCATTTACTTTCGCCAACAGGTCCTGTGCCGGTCCCTGGATCGGGCCGGAGATTTTCACCGCCTCGGTCAGAACTTCCCGGGCCTCCGTTACCTTATTCAGCTTGGCGTAGGCAAATCCCAGCCGATACAAGGCAATGGCGTACTGCTGCTCGTCCTCTCCCTTGAGCAGTTGGGTCGATTTCTGCAACTCGGCCGCAGCGGCTGCGGTCTTGTCTTGCTTCATGTACGCATAGCCAAGCGTCGAATATGCAACCCCAGCGGATAGCTTGCGTGAATGATCCGCATCCGGAGCGTCAGCCTTGGCAACGTCAATTGCCTTCTGCGAATAGGTCACCGCCTTCGCCGCGCTGCCGGGCTTCGGATCATCCGCGTAGGCTCCAGCCAACAACAGCAATGTGGCAAGGCTGTTGGGATTCGCAGCCAAGGTCTTCTCGCCGTAAGCCACCAATCGCGACATGTCCTTCAAATCCGACAGAGCCACCATAGCGAGAGAGGCAATGGCGTCGTCGAAGCGCGAGTTGGGAAATGCCGGAGTAAATTTCTCGATGTATGCCATGCGCATCTTGCCATCTGTAGCGCCGGCAATCACGTTGTAGGCGGCGGCTTCGAGGAACTCGTAAGAATTCTTGGCAGCGTTTTTCTCGTCTTCATTGCGGCTCGCGAAATCCTGATCGCTCAAGCCTACCGGCTTTGGCTGCTTGTCGATGGAGTTATATGCCTCTCCGCCGCGCAGGGCATACTCCATCGTCTTGGCGTCGTTCTTCATCTGCTGGGCGATGTTGGCCTGCGATACGAGAATATCGAGATTGTGCGGCGAGCCCACCAGTGCCTTATCTCCATACTCCAGAGCCTTGGCGAGGTCATTCGTGTTCTGGTACGCCTGCGAAATCTGCCAGTTGCCATATGCCACAGCGGCAGGGTTATTGGAAAATTTCGCCACGAAATCCTGATACATGGCCAGTTTTTTATCAGCGTCCTGCTCGTTGGTAATGGCCTGCAACGCCTGGTCTTCGGGCGTACCCGCCGGGATCATGATTTTGTCGAGCTGAGCGTAGGCAAGGAAGGAAAGGCTGACCACGATGAAGACAAGCCAGAAACGACGCATATCCGCCTCCAACGAGAAAACTGCCTTGGAACTCCAGTAGCGCGAATCGTATCCCCGAATGCCGCGTTTCGCAAGGCAGCAGGTCACGCGGACCGCGTGCCTAAATCACATTTTGAGCGAACCCGCAGGGCATTGCCGCCGCCCGCCAGACGCGGCAAGCCGCATCTCTACGTTCGCCTCTCCCGCTTCTGTGCCACCACCAATCCCCGCGGCGTCGGGAGAAGCACAACCGATATCAGACCTTCTCTTTCCAGCTTCAACGCGGCCTCTCGCACGACCTTCAAGTGCGAACTGGCATCGTGCATGACGATGACGCCGAACGGATTGATTTGCGGCAGAAACCGCCGCACTTCTTGCTCGCGTACGGGCATATCGCTGTCGCTGAAGAAGAGATCAATCGTGCCCTCTACCTTCATCTCGAGGCTCGACTCATTTCGTAACTCGATCCACGGCGCAAACTCCGAAACCTGAATCCGATGCTTTGCCTTGGCAAAGACCACCGGATCGAACTCGCAGCTGACGATCCGCCCGCGTCCGTTGGCCTTCAGCCCTTCGGCGATCCATAACGTGCTGATGCCGCTGAAGGTGCCGGTCTCCACCACGAGGTCGGGTTTGATGGTCGTGACCAGAGTACGCAAAAACTCGAGCACCTCAATTTCGGCGCTCATCGAATCGAACATGCTCCAGCGCTCAGGATGAGGACACTCCGGCGTGGCCCGATGATATTCGGGCTGGAGCCTGTCCCCGGTGCGCTCCATCTGGCGCAGGATACGGTGCTCCTGCTTTTCTTTTTTGAACAAACGCCTCAGGTCAATAGCCATGGAGAACGGCAGTATACGGGAATTCTTGATTTCTGATTGCCAATTGCCGATTTTCTTCTACTTGGCGGGAGCCTATCTCTGGGCCGGTTTGCGACCGAGGATCTGGCTTGCTGCAGCTTCACTGCACGCGATAATCCCGTCGCAGATTGACACCTGGAAATTGCAATCGGAAATGGAAAATTCTCCGTGTTAGATTCAATACATGCGCGCAATCCTGCAGAAGCGCGGCCTGCGCTTTGTGTTCGCGGCCAATCTGATTTCCATGCTGGGCAGCGGCATGAATTCCGCCGCCGTAGCCTGGTACATCCTGCAGGCTACGCACTCGGAGATGGCATTGGGCACTTTCGCAGTGCTGCAAACCATTCCCGCCATGCTGATGCTGCCCTTCACGGGTGTCATTATCGACCGCGAAGACCGACGCCGTCTGGTCATGATGCTGGACGCTTTCCGCGCTGTAATCATCCTGGTGGTTGCCCTGCTGGCTTTTGCCGGGAAGGTCAAAGTCTGGGAAGTGTATTTGATGAACACGCTGGTGGCCGCGGGCTTCTGGATGTTCTGGCCGACCATCACCGCCCTCATCCGCGAACTGACCCCGGAAGGCGAGTTCATGAAAGCCAACACCTTTCTGCTGGCGGGAATCCAGGGCGGCTGGCTGATCGCCGGTTCGATTGTGGGATTTGTCTACAACCACATTGGACTCGGCGGGGTGCTGCTCATCGACGTTTCAACCTATGTGGTGTCATTCCTTTGCTATTTTGCGGTACGCAAGGGACGCCACGTGGTGCCGCGTCCAGCGGAGATTCGTGCCGATATCGTTGCCGCCGAAAGCCAAGCCGGGCGCTTCTGGCGTGAGATGCGGGAAGGAATTTATTTTCTGCGTGGCAATCGCAACGTGATTCTGTTGGGGATCAGCTGGGCGCTGTTCCTCGGCGCCATGATGACCGGCGTTGTAGTTACACCTCCGTTGAGCGACCGCGTGTTTCACGCTGGCGCAGTCGGATACGGCTGGCTGAATGCCGGTTGGGGAGTCGGCGCATTCCTCAGTGCGCTGTACGCGCCCTGGCTCATCGCGCAATTCGGCGCCCGCCGCGCCATCGCTATTTCCATGGGCCTGCTTACCATCTGCATGATGATGGCTCCTCTTTCGCCATGGCTGGCGCTTGCCGTCGGCGTCTACGGCGTAATGGGCTCGGCGCGCGGCATCAGCGGCGTCGCCATGAATACCAGCATCATGGAGCAGGTTCCGGATCACTTCATGGGGCGGGTGCAGAACGCTTTCTATTTTGCCGGCACCACCCTGCAGGTGTGTCTCGGATTTCTGGTTGGCGCCGTCGCCCAGGCCAACCTAGTGGCGGGCTTCTCCATCATCGGCCTGGTCTATGCGGTGGCGTTCGTCAGCGCCTGCATACCCCTCGCGGCCAAAGCCTCGACTGAGCGCGAAGCGGCGGCGAGGTAATGCAGCAGCAAGAGCTGATTTCGGATGTGAGATATCACGCTGCGGAGGGCCCACGTGGGGGCTCGCGCTTCTGACTTCTTACTTCTGACTTCGGTTCCTGATATCCTTTTGATTCCCTGTTTCCCGGAGGACGTTTCATGTCGTTCGACCTTCATGGCCGTAACGCGGTTGTCTTTGGAGTCGCCAACAAGCGCTCGATCGCGTGGTCGATTGCGCAAGGTCTACATACCGCCGGAGCCAGGCTTGCCATCACTTATCAGAATGAACGGCTGGGGCTCGAAGCCAAAGACATGATCCAGGCCTTGCCCGGCGCTGAGGGGTTTCAGTGCGATGTCTCCAAGGACAATGAGATCGACAGCCTGTTTGCGACTTTGAAGCAGCGTTACGGAAAGGTGCACACACTCGTGCACAGCATCGCCTTCGCGCCTGCCGAAGAGTTGAAGGGAGAATTCGTCAGTACCAGCCGCGAGGGTTTCCGGATTGCCCACGACGTAAGCGTCTACTCGCTGATCGCGCTGGCCCGCGCGGCTGCGCCGCTCATGGAAGATGGCGGCAGCATCATCACGCTCACCTATTATGGCTCGACGAGAGTGGTCCCCCGCTATAACGTGATGGGCGTGGCCAAGGCCGCGCTGGAGTGCTCGGTACGGTATCTCGCCTACGATCTGGGCAAGAAACGGATCCGGGTGAACGCGATCTCCGCGGGCCCGATCAAAACGCTCGCGGCACGCGGCATCGCGGACTTCAGCGACATGCTCAAGGCCCACGCCGAACGCGCGCCCTTGCAGCGCAACGTGGACGTCAGTGAAGTCGCTGAAACCGGCGTCTTTCTCGCTTCTGATGCCAGCGCCGCCATCACGGGCGAGACTCTTTACGTGGATTGTGGTTACAACATCATGGGATTCTGAGCCGCTCTCCTCTTCTCGCCGTCTGTCCCCAGGTCGGCGCGCACGAGGCCAGCGCGCACCACAGGCTGGCGCGCAACTTGACTTCACGGTAGCACTTGGATAGCCTTCGCCTGACTCCGTAAAGCATCGCCGGAGAGGGCCCTTCGTAAGTAAAAGTCCAAGGAATTTCGTTCCACAACAGGAGACCACAAATGAAAAGAATCACAACATGGCTGCTGGGCTCTGCGTTTTTGCTTGGAGGAATGGGTTTCATCGTACGCGCGGCGGCACAGGAGACTTCGCCCCCGCCCAAAGTGCTTGCGGTCTTTCGTGAGTTCATCAAGCCGGGCCGGGCGGGGACGGCGCACGAGAAATCCGAGAGCGCGTTCGTGCAGGCGATGGCTCGCGCCAAATGGCCGACCCACTACCTGGCGGTCAATTCCATGTCGGGCAAGCCACGAGCATTGTTCCTGACGGGTTACGATTCGTTCGCCGACTGGGAAAAAGACATAAAAGCTGAGGAGAAGAACGCGACCCTTTCCGCCGCGCTCGATCACGCCAACATGGTGGACGGCGACTTGCTTACCGAGGTCGACGCCGGCGCTTTCGCCTTCCGCGAAGATTTGAGCCTTCGCGCGGCGGTGGATATTGCTCACATGCGCTACTTCGAAATTTCCCTTTTTCACGTCCGCCCCGGCCATGACAAGGACTGGGAAGATCTGGTCAAACTATACATGTCCGGTTTCGACAAAATTCCTGGCGTGCACTGGGCAACCTACGAGGCGGTTTACGGCCAGGACGCAGGGACTTTTGTGGTCTTTAACCCGATGAAGAGCGCCTCGGAAATCGACGAGGGATTCGGGCAGGGGAAGCAGTTCGAAGCGGCCATGGGAGAAGAGGGCATGAAAAAGCTGCGCGAACTGTCGGCCGTGACTCTGGAGTCCAGCATCACCAACCTGTTCGCCTTCAGCCCGAGCATGAGCTATGTTTCGGATGACTGGATAAAGGCGGATCCGGACTTCTGGAAACCCAAAGCCTCTGCCATGGCGGGAGCGGCCAAAAAGCCTGCAGAAAAGCCGGCGGCGAATCAGTAGGCCGGCGATTTTCAGGATGGGTTCTACCTTGGGGACGCGGATCGCTCACCACCGCGTCCCCATTTTCTATTGCCGCGATGACCGTACCGCCTGCGCAGCCGCCGTCTTCAGGGCTGTGATGGCGGCTTCTTGTGGAAGAACTTCCGCATGATGTCGGGATAGAACTCCTTCAACACATCAAAGCCGGCATCAAATCCGAACTGAATTCCGGCGCGAGCTGCGAAATCGCCGGCAGTGCGCTCATTGTCGGGATAGTATGCGGTGGACAAGGCAGACGATGCCGCGTTGCCGAATACTTCCGAAAAATTGAAAAAGCTCCGCCCCGAATCCTGACGGGTTACCAGCACCCGGCTTACGGCGTAGCCGGTGCGATCGAAGAAGCTTCCCTGTCCTCGACGAAAATATCGCGGATCCTGGTGAAACAGTGAGGGGAAGACACCGGTCACAAAGATAGCGTTACTCATTCCATCGGCGAGATCCGCGCCATAGCGCTTGCCATAGCCCTGCATGCCCTGTCCGTAATCGTGCTTGCTGTCGGTGGCCTGATCGATGGCGGCCCGCAGCGCCACGAAGCCGAAGGTGTAGGGAGAGATATAGGTAAGGGCCAGCTTGAACTTGTCGCCAGCCTTCAGAGGAGGGACGCGGGCCAAGCCATTGACAATGCCATACGAGGGCATGCCGAACATGGTCTTGCTTTCCGCGGGGGCGGGTTTCGTGGCCGATGGCGCGGCCGGCACACTCGACGTCTGGTTCTGGCCAGCAGCGCTTTGCGCTTCCTGGCCGCTGCAAAAATGGGCCGCCATCAGCAGTCCGGTTATGACTGCGCTTATTAGCTTCACGCCTGCCACCTTACCTGTGAATTTGAGATGTGTCCCGGGCTAGCGACTCACGACGGTAATTCGCCGATCATTCTCACCTGTCCGTTCAATCGTGATCTCCACATCCTGCTCACGCGCAAAACGGGCAAATTTGTCCCCCCACTCTATCAGGAGAATGGTGTTTTCGGCGAGAAGATCGTCCAAGCCCAAGGTCTCCAGCTGGCGCGGGCTATCCACCCGGTAAAGGTCGATGTGATAGACAGTCGCCGCCGGACCGCGATATTCATGCACCAGGGTGAAAGTTGGGCTGGTAACGTCGTCCTCGGAAGCCGCATGGAAGGCATCTGCGATGCCCTTGACGAGAGTGGTCTTCCCCGCTCCCAGATCGCCACGCAGCACCACCAGCTTCGGGGGCGCAAGAAATTCGGCCAAGGTACGCCCGAAAGCAATCGTCTCATCCGCCGTGTGGGTAGTGAATTCGCGCGTCGGCATGCTGAAGGAAACCAGTATAGCGACGGCCCGGAGAAATAGGCGAGCAGCCTGAGATGCGGGTCCTTATTCTGGCCGCGAAGAGAGCATCCGGGAGAGCGCCCTCAAGGGGCGTCTCCGGCGAAGTCCTCAGAGAAAGGAATTAGTGCATCTTGGGGGATGCCCAATGGCTGGAGCGGATTCCCTGGAAACTACGATCGGCGACCGAATCCACTACCATGCGCAGGTTGCGATGATCGTCATCGCCTAATGCAACGAAGCGGAACGGCTGCAGGATGCCTTCACCGGCGCGCACCGGCACCAGCATTTCTGCCATGCCGCGCACCGGTCCAGACTGGGTCTGGAAGGCGATCTCGACGAAGTCGCCCTGTTCCATGGCCCGGACCAGCCGCAACATGCCGCCGGTCGTGGACACGGTCTGCAGCTTGGCTTTGGCGCGCTGGCCATCCTCTGCCAGCACAAGCGCGGCAATCGAGCCACCCAGGTGGATGCGGGGCGCTCGGCGCGAAGGATTGGGTTGGGGGAAATGTGTCATAGCCAATTGTGACTATGTCATGGATCCCGTAACCCGCGCGAGATTACGAAAGCCTGCTGGCCCGAACTTCGGCACGGAAGCCGATTAAGGCTAACAACTCCTTGTCTGGCAAGCGGATGTGTCTGTTATCTAGATGGTTAATGTCCGGAGGGGCAATCCGCAACCCCGGCGCGGCTGTCACAAACCACGCTTCCAAACCAGATCGCTGCCTTCACGACGATCAGCGAACCCGACCACTCGCCCCGAACTGTCCCGCTGGAAAATCTTGCGGATTCGCAATTGTCCACTCACGAAAAACACGTCGCGCACCTCGGCCTTGAGGGGAGTGGCCGCACGCCCTTCCCGCTGGCCAACCAGATGATCCCCATCCCGAGTGATGGTGTAAACCAGGTCGGAGCCGCCGGTGTAGCGCCCGACGTAGGCATCCAGTTCTGAGGCAGATAACGCGATCGACTTAGGCTCCCCTAGCACCGAGTAAGTGTGGACCATCAGCAGTCTCCAGGCTCCGGACTGCTTCTGCCAGGTCTCCGTAGTGAGGTATTGTGCCGTCAGCGCCTCGCCGTGATACATCTCATCTTCGTCATCGGTGTGGGTGACAGTGGCCACATCTCCCGAAAATCGCGCCGAGTACTTGGAGATCTTGATCGTGCCGGAAGCCCCAGGTGGCAGCGGCTTCAACTGCTCGAGGAAGGCAGCACGGCTCATTTCTTCTCCATTCTCGTCGACATACACGGCATCCGGCGCCATCGCATCCGCCCACGCCTTTACGTCGCCGGGCGCGAGAGCATCCAAAAGGGCTTGATCGCGCCTTTGCAGGTCGGCCGTGACGTCCGCTGCCGGGGCCTGCGCTGCCAGGAATGCTGCCAAAATCACTTGCGCGACGATACTGGACATGGCCGGATTCTCCTGGTTGGTTAGTCATTGCGTTAGACGGGAACAACCCGCTCACGGTATCAGGATTTCTGGGACCGAGACCAGTCGCTTATTCCTCGCGTAAAGCCTCGAGCGGGTCCACTCGCGTAGCGCGATACGCCGGAATCACGCTGGCAAACAGGCCTACCAATGCCAGCAAGATGGAAACAGCAGCAAGGGTCGAGATGTCGTTGGCGCTCACGCCGTAAATCAGACTGGACAATACGCGTCCCAGCGCAAGGGCCGCCACCAATCCAATGCCCAGCCCAAGTAGGGTTGGGCGCATGCCGTCGACCAGCACCATACGGAGCACATCGCGAATCTGCGCGCCCAGCGCCATGCGAATGCCGATCTCGCGCACCCGCCGTCTCACGCCATAGGACAGCACGCTGTAGATTCCGACCGCGGCCAGCAACAGCGCCAACCCTGCGAAGGCGGCCAGCAACAGCATGTTGAAGCGCTGCTGTGAGAGTGAATCGGCCACCAGTTCGTCCAGCGTCATAACCTGCAGCAGAGGGACGTCCTTGTCAGCCTCATGGATTGCGTCCGTCACCGTCGGCGCCAGATTCGCCGGAGTGGAAGCCGCGCGCACGACCAGCGACATTCCGAACGAATTCCATTCCGTGTTCGCCTGTCTCGTCACTTGGGCAACCGGCCAGTAGAGAGTAGCGACCGGCTCGCTTATGGTGAGAGCGTCCTGCTTCACATCGCCGACGATCCCAACCACCTGGCGGGAGATGCCAGGGAAGAACGTCAAGGTAAGATGTTTTCCCAGCGGATCCTCATTTGGCCAGAGGCGCTGCGCCATGGACGCGCTGATCAGCACGGCTCCCGGCCGGTCCGCTACGTCGTTATCGTTCAGGTCTCGTCCTCGCAATAGCGGAATACGCATGGCCTTCATGTAACCCGGAGAGATCATGCGGACGGAGACTTCCGGCTGGTCCGCCATGGGCACCACAGGACGCCCTTCGATCGCAATGGGCTGGTTCGACCCGCCATTCATGCTTAACGGCAAAGTGTCGATGAGGCCCGCTGACTGCACTCCGGGAAGACTACGGACCTTGCGAAGAAGCTCGTCATAAAAGCGAGACTGTTGGTCCGGTCCAGTGAACTTCTTGGCAGAAACCGATAAATCCACTCTCAGAGTTTGGTGAGGGTCGAATCCGGGATCGACATTGCGCAGTTTCCACAAACTTCGAATCATCAGACCTGCGCCTACCAGCAGGACCAGCGACAGGGCCACTTCAGAAACTACCAGGATATTGCGCGCCCGGTGACCGCTGGTATCGGCGTCAGTTCTGCCCAAACCCTGCTTAAGCGCGTCGTTGACGTTGGCTCGAGTCAGCCGCCAAGCGGGCACCATACCCGCGAGGATGCCGGTGAGCAATGAAATCCCCAGGGTAAACCCGAGAACCCAGCCGTCCAGACCGACCTCCGAAGCGCGGGGCAAGCGGTCAGCAGCAAGATTGACAATGAGGCGCATCCCGCTACTGGCAAGAACCAGGCCCAGAGATCCTCCCGTGAGCGACAATAAAATGCTTTCCGAGAGGATCTGGCGGAGAATCCGCCAACGGCTGGCGCCGAGCGCGGTACGAATGGCAATCTCCTTTTGCCGGCCCAGGGTCTTGGCAAGCATGAGATTGGCGACGTTGGCGCAGGCAATCAGCAGCACGAAGGCGACAGCACCCAGCAGGATCAGCAGTGCCGGACGAACATCGCTCACAACGTCTTCCTTCAACGGCAATACCAGGGCGCCCCACCCCTTATCGTCCTCCGGGTACTGCAGCTCCAGCCGGCTCGAGATGGTGTTCATCTCGGCTTGAGCCTGCTTCACATCGACCCCTGGCTTCAGCCGGGCAATGACCATCGAATGATGTTCTCCACGCACGGCACGCTGTTGATCGGTCCATGCCATCGGCATCCAGAAATTAGCATATCCCGGAAGGCGGAACTTCGGCGGCATCACGCCGGTCACCAGGTAGCTCTGCCCGTCCAGAGTCATGTTCTGGCCAACCACACCGGGGTTCGAACCAAAATGATTCTGCCAATACCGGTAGCTCAGGAGCACCACGTTGCCGTGGCCCGGCTGGTCCTCGTCCGGGGAAAATAGTCGGCCTAGCATGGGCCGAGCCCGCAGCACCGCAAAGAAGTCTTTCGACACTCCGCTGGCGTTCAGCACCTCCGGCTGATCGGTGCCGGTCAGGTTAAAGCTGCGGAATTCGTAGATCGCCATCTTCTCGAAAACCTGGTTCTGGCGCTCCCAGTCGACGTAGTTCGCGGCGGAAACGGAAAACATCGTCATTCCGGGGAAACTTTTCGGCGGGGGCACGTGCCAGAGTCGCACCAGGCGCGAGGCGTCGTCGTAAGGAAGGGGTTGGAGCAACACCGCATTGACCACGCTAAAGATCGCAGAATTGGCTCCAATTCCGAGAGCCAGCACCAGTACCGCGACCAGAGTGAAGCCTGGATTTTTCCACAGCAAACGAAGGCCATAATGGAAATCCCGCGCAAGCGTTGTCATGTGCGCTCCGTTCCCACCGCGATTTCTGACCCTGATCGACCAGGCATTCTGCTGTGGATAGCAGCTAGGCTGCCAACAGGCCCGAATCTATATGGCTGACAATACAACCACTTACAATTCGAAAAGTGGATCGCTGAGCCAGCATTCAGTTCGTTTTCGCAGAAAGCTGTTCGGATGCGGACACTCGACCGGCGCATGCGGACACGGTGGTAAATTGAGCGCACGTCTGGCTTTCAATAGCCTGAGGGTAAGGATCGTTTAGAGGTGACAAGGCCAGCGTCTCCGTCGGGGAAAGGCACGTGAAACCCGCGGTGACTCAGTCCCAGCCGGCGCAATCTCAACCGGCCCCGGCAGCACCCGTGTTTGTACCCGCAAAAGCCACTCGGTCACCGGCACCACCATCAGCGATCCGGATGGCGTGTTGGTGCGAGTCTGGGAGGAGATCAGGTCTCCTTAGGAGAGGCCGCCCGCCGCAACCGCGAGAAAAAGCAGCCTCTAAAGTAGGTTTTTGTTAGAAAGACCGGCTTGCAGCGCAGCTTCCGGCTCTGCCATTTTGACTTCAACTTCAAATCTTGACCATTCGGCCCGCTGCCGCCGAGCGCACGCGCCGCATGGCTTCCGGCAGTGCGCGTAGCAGGTCGGTTGCGACCAGGGACTGTTCGCCCATAGTCTCCCGCGCCACATCCCCGGCCAAGCCATGCAAGTGCACGGCAGCAATCACGGCGGCGGCCACTTGAGCGGGATTCTGCGCAATCAGACCAGCTACCATGCCCGTTAGAATGTCCCCGGTGCCGCCGGTCGCCATACCGGGGTTACCGGTCGTGTTGACCCAAACCTCGCCATCCGCAAGAGCGACCAACGTACGGTGGCCCTTGAGCACGACCGTCAGCTGATGATCGCGGGCAAATGCCCGCGCGACGGCGATCCGGTCTCTCTGAATCTGGACCGTGGAGATCCCCGTCAGTCGCGCCATTTCGCCGGGATGGGGCGTAAGCACCACTTCCCGTCCGGCTCCGTTGAGCTCCTGCGCCCGGCCCTCAAAAGCATTCAGTCCATCCGCATCGAGCACGATTGGCGCTCTGGAGCTGGTCACGACGCTACGCACGAACTGCGATGTCTCCGGATTGCGCGAGATTCCCGGACCTACCGCCAGCACCGTCTTATGATCTGCCAGCGCTTCCAGGCGGCCATATTCAACAGCGCGGAGAGAAATGCTTCCCGCATCCGTTTCTTCGAGCGGTTCAGTCATGACCTCGGGATGAAAGCCCGCGACCGTCGGCAGCACCGATTTGGGCGTCGCAACCGTGGACAGTCCGGCCCCCGCCCGCAGCGCTGACATTCCCGCCATGGCTGCGGCTCCGGCCTTGCCCACCGATCCGCCGATCACCAACACGTGGCCGTAATTTCCCTTGTTGGCGGCCGGGGCCCGCGCTGCCAGCAGCGGCGCGATCTCACGAGCCGTGATCACGTTAAGCTGGAGCGAGGATTCGATCGCCTCCTCCGGAGATCCTATGGGCGCCACCGCAATCGATCCCCTGGTCAGCAAACCAAAAACGTGGGCCGGTCGCGGCGCAGTGAAGGTTACGATCGCGTCGGCGCGCGCTACGGCACCGGTTTGCTCGCCCATGACGTCGGCATCCGCTCCCGAAGGAATATCTACCGCGATCACTGGTGCGCTGCCGGCATTGAGCACCGCAACCGCCTGGGCATAGAGTCCATGCACTGGTGGCTTGAATCCCGTGCCAAGGATGGCGTCCACAAGAACTTGTGACTGGAAAGCAGCCTGCGCACTCTCACCGGCAAGGTCGTCTTCCGATTGCGCGACGACCGGCTTCAGCGTCATCTTCTGAAACATCTCCGCCGCGTCGCCTTTCAATTCGGCGGGATCGGCCAGCAAGACCAGCAAAACTCGCCGCCCTCGCTCCTGCAGTTTTCGCGCCACAACAAATCCGTCGCCGCCATTGTTCCCCTTTCCACAGATCACACCCACCCGCTCCGCTGCGGGATACTGCGTTATCAGGAACTCGGCCACTGCCGTGCCGGCATTCTCCATCAGGGTGAGCGAGGGTACCTCATAGCGCTCGCTGCTGACCCGATCGATTTCGCGCATTTCCGACGCAGTAACGATCTTCATAGCGAAACCTGATTGTTCATGGAGGCCGATCTTGCAGCCTGCGGCACTACTTCTACTATTTACATCAAACAAGGGTATCAGTCCGCCTGCCCCTGGACGCCGCCCGTGACGCGGCAAGCCGCGTCAAATCGTGCCGCGGCGATGCCCTTTCATGCGCGGGAAGCCATCTGTTCCAACTGACGCAGCTGGTTAGGTTCGCCCATAGCGATCAGGTAGTCGCCAGGTTCGATGCGATCTTCGGGCGAGGGGTTGAAGCGCATCCCCTGCTCCCGCTTGATGGCCAGAATAATTACGCCCCGGTCTTGCCGGATCCGCGAAGTCTCGATCGTCTTGCCTGCGAACGCGGATTGAGGACCGACGTGTACTTGCCCAATCTCAAGGTCCATACCCAGATGGGTTGTCGCTGTATCCAGGAAGCTCACCACGTGGGGCCTCAGAAAGGAATGCGCGATGCGATGACCGGCAAAAACATAAGGCGAAACCACCGAATCGGCGCCCGCAGTGAGCAGGTGCTTTTCTGCGTCCTCTTCGCTGGCCCGGGCAATGATGCTGAGCTTGGGATTTAAGCCGCGCGCGGTGAGAACAATGTAGAGATTCGTAGCGTCGGTTGTGGTAGCCGCCACCAGGCCTCGCGCCCTTTCGATCTGCGCCTGGCGCAGCGTCTGTTCCTGGGTGGCATCGCCGATCAGGGTGAGCCACTCGCCGCCATAGCGCGCCGCTTTGGCCTCGTTCTGCTCGACCATCACGAAGGCCGCCGGCTTGCGCGCCAGCTCGCGCGCCGCGCTGCGTCCTACGCGGCCCGCGCCGCAAATGATGTAGTGATCGTTGAGCCGGCCGATTTCGCGTTCCATTTTTCGCCTGCCGAAGAAGTTGCGCAGCTCGAATTCTAGCAAAGCCTGGGTCAGAGACCCGATCGCCAGAAACGCCAGCGAAACGCCCGCAAAAATCACAAAAACGTTGAATACGCGGCCCGCATGCGATAGCGGATGCACTTCCTGATAACCGATGGTGGTCAGGGTCGTGACCACCATATAGAAGCCATCAAACCACGACCAACCCTCGATGAAGTGATAGCCCGCGGTGCCGGCGATGGTCACTGCGATCAGCGCCGCCCCGATCAGCTCCAGGTTGCGAAATCTCTTCATGCGGTCATCCGCCGTTGATCGTTAGTCGTTAGCGTCCCGGGAAGAGCCCCCTCGGCTGTCTCGTCGACGAGGCCCGAGCTGCACGTGGGGCGGCATCAAAAGCCGTCTCTCCGGCGCCCTCGGTAAACAACCACCGACTGATGCTCGACGACTATAGAACAAAAAGGCCCTCCGCGTATGTGCGGAAGGCCAGAGTCGTTTTCCGAAGCTGGTGCTTAGTCGGCCATCACTTTGGGAGCGACCGGGGCTCGCGGTCCGACGCTGTTCGCCATCTGCACCCGGCTGTGATGGCGGCCGTAGGAAAAATAAATAACCATTCCGATAATCA
>Ga0335079_10005165_pt1 | contig 14969 bp, 8 predicted proteins | sample Lox_Sample_33_FD_206719 | JGI IMG/M metagenome (GOLD analysis project Ga0335079, IMG submission 206719) | Soil microbial communities from Loxahatchee National Wildlife Refuge, Florida, United States - Lox_Sample_3.3 | ecosystem: Environmental > Terrestrial > Soil > Wetlands | place: USA: Florida...
CAGTCCGAGGCGCTGGTGCTCTCCGACCACGTCGGCGTCATGAACCACGGGCGCTTCGAGCAGCTCGGCACTCCGCAGGAGCTCTACTACTCGCCTGCGACCGCCTTCGTCGCCGGCTTCGTCGGCGCCAACAACCGTCTCGCGGGGACGGTTGCCTCGACGGACGGCCCGCTCATCGAGCTCATTACGAGCGGCGGCTGGAAGGTGCGTGCCCGGGCGAGCGCCGCGCTCGCGAGCGGCGCGCCCGTCGAGGCCTTCGTCCGCCCGGAGTCCATGACGCTGGCGCGGTCGGCCGGGGAACTGCCGCCGGCGCAGACCGCCTACCAGGCCGAAGTGACCGACATGCTCTTCGACGGCGCCAACTCAACCGCACTCCTGAAGGAGCACAGCAGCCGTCTCGAGCTGCGCGTCGCGCTGCCGCAGACCGGCGCGTTTGCGGACCTGAAACCCGGGCAGCGCATCTTCTTCGGCTTCGATCCGCAGCGGGCAATCTGCTTCCCCGCCGCCCGCACCTGAGAGGAGGCAGCATCGTGGCGCGAGGCGCGGCGGGGGCAAGCTGGACACGGCGCCTGGTGCTGGCGCTGCTGCTTGCGCCGGCGCTGCTGTGGCTCGGTCTCCTCATCATCCTGCCGCATCTCGATCTCGCGGTGCTGTCCTTCCGTGAGCGCGTGGCGCCGCAGCAGTACACCGCGAGCCTCGCTCAGTACCGCACTTTCTTCGGCGAGCCGCTCTACTGGCATGTGTTCGTACGCACCGCGTTCGTGTCGGCGCTCGCCACGGCGTTGACGCTGGTCACCGCCTTTCCCATCGCCTGGATCATCGCCAAGCTGGCGCGCGGACGCTCGAGCGCGCTGCTGTTCGTGGTGTGCCTGATTCCCTTCTGGGTGAGCGAGACGGTGCGTACCCTGGGGTGGATGATCCTGCTGCGCGAATCCGGCGTCCTGCCTGCGGTGCTGGTGCATCTCGGCATCACCGCGGAGCCGGTCGAGCTTCTCTATCACGACGCCACGATCCTCGTCGGCCTGGTCTACACCTCACTGCTTTTCATGGTGGTGCCGCTCGTCGGCAGCCTCGAGAGCCTCGATAACTCGCTCATCGAGGCCGCCTATGACCTCGGCGCCAGGGGCTTTGGCGTCCTGCGCACCATCGTCATACCGCACGCCGCGCCCGGCATCACCGCCGGCTGCATCGTGGTGTTCATGCTGACGCTCGGCAACTACCTGACGCCGACCCTGCTCGGCGGCAAGAACTCGCAGTGGTTCACCGAGCAGATCTACAACCAGTTCATTACCCGCTTCAACTGGGAGCAGGGTGCGGCGCTCGGCTTCCTGCTGCTCGCGCTGTCCACCGTGATGGTATGGATCGGGCTCAAGCTCTCCGGCCAGCGCTTCAGCGATGTCATGAGGCGCGTGTGATACCGACCCTGCCCCGCCCCGCCTGGCTGCGCACCGCGACCATCCTGTACGTGGTCGCGTTCCTGCTGTTCCTGTTCCTGCCGCTCGCGGTGGTGGCGGTGTTCGCCTTCAACAACGCAGACTATCCCGCCCCGCCCTGGCACGGCTTCACGCTCGACTGGTTCCTGGGGAACGAGGACCGGGGCCGCGTCGGGCTGTTCCGCGATACCGAGCTCCTCGGCAGCATCTGGACGAGCTGCACGGTGGCGCTCTGGGTCACCGGCCTTGCCGTCACGGTGGGCACCGCCAACGCATTTCTCATGGAGCGCATGGAATTCCCGGGCAAAGGGCTGCTGTCCATGCTGATGCTGACGCCGCTCGTCATCCCGGGCGTCATTCTCGGCATCTCCATCCTGGCCTTCGCCAGCCGTCTGGCGGACCTCGTCTCCGCAATCTTCGGCTTCGACGCCGACTTCCTGCGGCCGGGACTGCCGCTGGTGGTGGCCGGGCAGTTCTCCTACATCGCGGCGATCGCCACCCTGACGATCAGCGCGAGACTCAAGCGCTTCGACCGCAGTCTCGAGGATGCCGCGCTCAACCTCGGCGCCTCGCACGCGGCGGTGCTGTGGAACATCACCCTGCCCTACCTGCGCCCCGCCCTGATCGGTTCCGCGGCGATCGCCTTCCTCATGTCGTTCGAGAATTTCAACACCACGCTGATGCTGGTGGGGTCGGACGCGCCGCTCACCATCATGATGTACGGCCGCATGCGCGAGGGCGCCACGCCAGTCCTGAATGCCGTGAGCCTGTTCCTCATGACCGCCTCTGCCATCCTGGCGCTCACCCTGCTGCGGCGCAGCCGCAGCGCGCAGGACTGACGGCGCGCCGGTCTCAGCCGCCCGACGCCGCTTCGCCGAGCTGGCGGAGCGGGCCGAGGTACTTCTCGTAGTGCCGCCAGCGCCCCATCGAGCCGCGGTGCAGCTTCTGCCGCACCTGCCAGCGGCTCGCGGTGATGACGACGCGCTCCGTGCGGTGAAAGTCGAGACACCGCGGGTCCCACGGCAGCCGGAGGAACTCCAGCATGCGCCGCGTCCAGCCCTCCTGGTCCGCGAGCAGCTCCTCGTAGGGCACCTCGAGGAGCGCCGCCGGCGGCAGCAGCGCGCGCCAGTGAGCCATCACGCGCAGATACTCCTGGTAGTAGTGCGCGAGATTGCCGAAGTCGTTGGCGTAGGGGCCCATGTTGAAGAAGTTCTGGAAATAGATCGACAGACACGTATCGAGCGGATGGCGCCGCATGTGGATGATCCGCGCCCGCGGAAATGCGGCGTGGATCAGCCCGAGGTAGAGGAAGTTGGCGGGCATCTTGTCGATCAACCGCGCTCGCCCCGCGGCCATCGCCGAGACGCGCACCAGGTAATCCCGCGCCGTCTCCTGCAGGGCGCTCTCGAGGCTCGCGCCGCCCGCCACCGCGCGCTCGAGCGCCGTGTAGGCATCGTCCCAGAAGCGCACTTCGCCGGCGCCGAACACCTGCGGGTGCGAGGCGAGAATCTGCTCGGTGAGCGAGGTGCCGGAGCGCGGCATGCCGACGATGAAGACCGGCAGCTGCGAGTCCGACACTCCCGGGTGGCCGTCGGCCGGCAGCCGGCGAGCGAAATTCGCGATGATCCCGTCGATGCGCCGCGTGAGCTTGCCGCGGTCATAGCCCGTGCCGAAGCGCTTGCTGAGCTCGTTCGCCTGGCGGTAGTTCCCGAACGCGCGGTCGTATTCCCCGAGGTCATCGAAGTACTTGCCGAGCGCGTAGTGCAGGCTCACCTGCTGCCCGAGAGGCGGGGAGCGTGCCAGCAGCGCCTCGACTCCCTGGAGCCAGGCGCCGTCCGCGCGCGTCATGCGGCGGTGCTGGGCGATGCCACAGTAGGCGGTGGAAAAGCCCGCATCCGCGCGAATCGCCGCCTGGAAGAGCTCGAGTGCCTCGGTAAAGCGCCCGCGGTCGGCGCGCAGCTCCGCAAGCATCGAGGCGGCGCCGGCGGATTGCGGATCGCGGGCGAGCGCGGCCTCGCAGAGAGCCTCGGCATCCGCGGTCTTGCCTTGTACGCGCAGCACCGCGGCGAGCCCGAGCTGCGCCGCACCGTCGTCCGGCGCGAGCTCGAGTGCGCGGCGAAAGGCGTCCTCGGCATCGGCGATGCGCCGCAATTCGAACAATGCCGTGCCGAGATTGCGCAGACTGTCGGCACGGCGCCCGTCGAGCTCCACCGCGCGCTGATAGAGCGCCAGCGCCTCGCGGCGCTCGCCGAGCTCGCGCAGCACGTTGCCGAGGTTGTTGAGCGCCGCCACGCTCGCGGGATCGAGCTCGAGCGTCCGCCGGTAGCTCGCCACCGCCTGCTGCCGCTCGCCGGCGGCGGCGAGCGCGAGTCCGAGGTTCAGGTGGATGAGTGCATCCCGCGGCCGCACTGCCAGTGCCCGCCGGTATGCGCCAGCGGCGTCCGCAGATTCCCCGAGCTCGAGGAAGGCGTTGCCGAGATTGTTGAGCGCCTCCGCCGAGGCCGGCTCGAGATTGAGCGCCGCGGCGTATAGCGGCAGCGCCTCGCGCGAGCGCTTGAGCTCGCGCAGCACATTGGCCGCAGCGATCAGCACGGCAGGATCGCGCGGCTGCAGGGCAAGCGAGCGTCGCAGACTCGCGAGCGCCGCCTGCCACTGCCGCAGCTCGAGCAGCGCCCTGCCGAGATTGGCGTGCGCCTCGGCATCGTCCGCCAGCAGCTCGGCCGCCCGCCGCAGCGCCGGCAGTGCATCCTTCCCCTGGTGCTGCTGCGCGACGCTCAGGAATTTCCACAGCGTGCCATCCGACGGCCGGCCCTCGAGGAGCGCGCGCAGCCGCTCCTCCGCCTCGGCGAGGCGCCCACCGTGAATCATCACGGCGAGTCTGTTGAGCTCCTCGCCACCGGCCGGCGGTGCGGGCGCGGCGACCGCGCCACAGCAGTGCTTGTATTTCCTGCCGCTGCCGCACGGGCACGGGTCGTTGCGACCCGCTTTCGGATTCGCGCTCACGGCTCGCGGTAGCGGCTCAGGGCATCGCCCAGCGCACTCTTGAGCGGCCCGAGCCACGGCTCGAAATGCCTCCATTGATCGAGCCCCTCGCGATACAGGCCCCTGCGGACCTGCTCGGAGCTCGCCGTACGGACGCTGCGCTGCGTCTCGTGGAACAGCAGGCACTGCGGCTCGAAGCCGAGCCCGCAGAACTCCAGCATGCGGCGTACGTTTCCCTCCAGATCCTCCACCACGTCCTCGTGATAGACGCGCAGGATCCGCCCCGGCAGCACCCGGTCCCAGTGCTGCATGAGCTCGAGATAGGTGCGGTAGTAGCGCGCGATCTCATCGATCCCGTAGGTGAATTCCTGGCCGTTGGCGAACAACTGCTTGAGGTTGCTGAAGCAGCAGGCCATCGGCTCGCGGCGCGCGTCGATGATCCTGGCGTTGGGCAGCATCAGGTGCACGAGCCCGAGATGGCGGAAGTTGTTGGGGTTCTTGTCGATGAAGAAGGGCTTTCCGGTGCGATAGGCGCGCGTATCGGCGAGATACTTCTCCCCGAGCTGGCGGAAATCCGCCGCGCTCAGCTCCGCGAGGATGCGCGGGTAGCGGGGCTCCGCGCCCTGCGCCTCGCGGCCGCGCAGCGTCGCCACCAGTTGCTGCACGTTGGGCAGCTCCTGCGTGCCCTCGACCTGCGAGTGGGAGGCGAGGATCTGCTCGAGCAGCGTCGATCCGGAGCGCGGCAGCCCGACGATGAAAATCGGTCCCGGCTGCGGCGCCCCCCAGTCCTTGCGGCTCGCAAAGAACTCTGCGGTGCAGATCCTGATCTGCGCCCGGGTGTTGCCCTCGGTGAGGACGGGGCGGTAGCGGATCTCGGCGTGCTTGAGGGCGTTGCCGAGCTCGTAGTGCTGCCAGGACTCGGCGAATTCCCCGCGATCCTCGAGCGCCTTGGCGAGCGCGAAGCACAGGTGATAGCGATCGACCGGGCCGGTCGCCGGCGCATCGAGCGCCGTGCGGATCCGGCCGAGCTCCTCATCCGAGAAGCGGTAGGTCTTGAGGTTGGCGAGGCTCCAGTAGGCGTCGCCGAACTCCGGGCGCAGCTGCGCCGCCTGGCGGTAGGCGGCGATCGCCTGCGGCGTCCGCCCGAGGGTTTTCAGCGCGTGCGCGATCGACAGATGCACTTCGGCGTCGGCCGGTGTGCCGAGCAGCAGCTCGCGGTAGAGAGTGATCGCCCGCTCGTGCTCGCCGAGGCCGACGAGCGCCGCAGCATCGAGGAGACGCAGCGCGCGGTTATCCGGATCGTCCTTGAGGAGTGCCTCCAGGTGGCGGCGCGCCTCCGCATGCCGGTGCATTTCGATGAGGACACCGGCGTACTCCTCGCGCGCGGCGCGATAATCGGGTGCCCGCTCGAGCACCGCCGACAGCAGCAGCTCCGGGTCGTCGTACACGCGGCGCGCGATGCCGATGCGCGCCAGCAGCCGCATCGCCTCGACGTGATCGCCGTTCTTGAGGAGCCAGGCGCGGATCAGCGACTCGGCCGCATCCAGATCGCCGTCCATGAAGAAGGCGGTGGCGATCACCACCTCCGGCGGAATGTTGCGCAGCGTCGCGACGTGGCTGCCGGCCATGGCGGCGCTGTGCGTGTCCCCGGTCAGGCGATACAGCCCCTCGAGCATGCCCCAGCTGCCCGGCAGCGCGTGGTTGAGGTTCACGGCGGTGAGAAAGGCCTCGATCGCCTGCGGCGCCTCACGCATCTCGACGTAGCAGCGCCCGCGCTCCTCATACAGCCGGCTGTAGCGCGGGTAGTACTGCTGCAGCGTCGCGAGGCTGCGCAGTGCGTCCGGGAGCCTCCCCAGACGCCGCTGCGCCATGGCGGCGAAGAGCAGCGCATCGCGCTGCCGCGGACGGGTCGCGAGCAGCGCCTCGGCCGCGGTGAGCGCCGCGGAGAAGTCGTGCGCCTTCATCAGGCCGTGGATGCGCGCCATTGCGGCGGTCGCCGCGGCGTTGTCCGGTTGCGCGTCGCTTGCGTCCATCAGGTCCCAGAAAAGACAGAGGGTGGACCCCCTCGGGTCCACCCTCGATTCTACTCAATCCGGCCCGCAGGCGGCCGGTGACGGCAAGGCCTCAGAATCTGTAGGACATCAGCAGGTTCAGCACACGCGGCCGCAGCGGCACTTCCGCCTTGATGAACTGGCCGGAGGTGACATTAGTCGGTCCGTACTGGTTGCTCAGATTCGAGCCCATGACCTGCACGCTCCAGTTGTCCTTCATGACGCCGATCGCGCCGTCATAGGTCGTGTAGCTCGGGATGGCGTACAACAGCAGCGTCGTGACCGGCGGATTGCCGTACAACGGATCGTCGCCCGGGTGGTAGTTGCGCGGCTCGTTGGTCATCGGACCGACGTGGCTCGCACCCACCCACGCGAACGGCCGGTAGCCGTTGCCGGTGCTCCAGTCGTAACGCGCCCGCAGGTTGAACATCCACGGCGGCGAGAACGCCGGCGGCGTGCCCTGCGCGCCGAGCGCGTTCGGGATCGCGTTGCCGGCATCGATCGTGATGCACTGGCCCTTCGGGGTCGGGTTGTTGGCCGTCTTGGCGTTGTTCGGATCCACACCCACCGATTCGAGACACGGCGAGTTGGTCTGCGTCGACTGGTTGAAGGAGCTCGATCCCTGCACGCTGAAGCCGTCCGTGATACGCGCCACGAACTGGATCTCGAAGCCCTTGATGGTGAAGTTCGGCCCCTGGACGTTGAAAGTCGTGTTGCCGAAGAACGCCGGCTCGAACAGCGACAGCTGCTCGTCGTTCCACTTCATGTAGTAGGCGGAGGCGTCGATCAGCAGCCGGTGCTCGAACCACTCGCTCTTGAAGCCGATCTCGTTGTTGATCAGATTGTCGGAATTGACGCCCGCCGGCTTCTCGTATTGGTAGGTGGTCTTGCAGCTCGCCCCGCTCGCCGTCGTGCCGACGCAGAACGGGATTTCCTGCTTGAGGAACACCTGGCCGCCGACCGAGTCGGTACGGTTGAAGCTGCCCGGACGGAAGCCCTGCGAGAAGGTGTAGTACGCCATGATGTCGGGCGCCATGTGCCAGGTCAGATTGGCGCGCCAGCGCGATCCCTGCTCGCTCTTGTCGAGGTTGATCGGGAAGCCGCACAGGCCGTGCTGCAGACACACGCCGTTCAGGTGATCGAGAATGTAGCCGCTGCTCGAGCTCTCGCTGTACCACTCCGAGCCGTGCTCGAACTCGTCGTAGTGATAGAGACGACCGCCAAAGGTCGCCGTCAGCACCTTCGGCACCAGGTCGAAGTCGACCGAGGCGAAGAACGCGCGCTGCGTGTAGCCGCGCTGGTCGTCCTCGCCGAAGGCATTACCCATGTTGGTTCGCAGGCTCGGGTCGTTGGCGAAGCTGCCAGGAACCGGGCCGACGGCGGACAAGCAGTCGGGCCCCGTGCCCGCGGCGCCGGCGGCGGCCTCGGCGGCCGTGTTGCACTGAGGGATACCGAGGTAGTTGAAGTTCATCTCGTCGTCGATGACGAACTTCTCCCAGTAGAGGCCGGCGAGAGCGCGGATGCGCTGCTCGGGATCGGTGCTGATGCGCAGCTCGTGGCTCTGGTGCGTGTTGTGCACGATGTCGCGCCAGCTGCCGACCGGCGCATAGCACTGCAGCTTGTGGGTCGCCAGGTTGGTGTTCGAGCCCGCGCCCGTGGTCGGGAAGGTGCCCGGGTTGAAGTACAACGCACCGGGCCCGATGCATCCGTAGTAGGAGCCCGTGGTGCTGCGCATGTAGTTCGAGTAGTCCTGCTGGCCGTCGATGTTGCGGCTCAGGTAGCTGCCGGTGTAGACCGCGGTCATGTTGCCGGGCAGGTGGCCGTTCAGGGTCCAGGACGTGCTCTCGTACTTGTCCTTGTTCCATGCCGGCGTGAAGGCCGTGATCTGGTACTGCGCCAGCTGCGTGCCGTTGGAGTCCTGGGGATACGTGTAGAAGTAGCCCTGGGCGTTCATGTCCTGGTAGTTCTGCTGCAGCAGCAGGTTCCAGTCGTCATTGAATTTCCACAGCAACGACAGCCGGAAGCCCTCGGTGTCGACGCTGTTGAGATTGTTGCCGATGAGCCCGGCATTGTTGCCGGACACCCCGGTCGACGCGGCAACCGATCCCGGCTGGTAGGAGATGGTCGAGGCGATATTGCTGATGTAGCCGCCCTGGTGCTCGTTGAAGACCACCGCGCGCAGCGCCATCGTGCCATCGATCAGCGGCACGTTGAGAACCGCGCTCAGCTTGCTGTTCGGATCGCCGCCGGCCGTGACGCCGTAGCCGGCATTGAACTCGGCGGAGGTCTGCGTCAGGTTCGGCTTGTTGGTGATGTAGCGAATGATGCCGGCCTGGGCGCTGCCGCCGAACAGGGTGCCCTGCGGACCCTCCAGCACCTCGATGCGCTCCATGTCGACGACGTAGACGTCGTTGTTGCGCGCCGGGAAGGTCATCGACTGGTCGTCGAGGTACAGCGCGACGTTCGGGAATGCGGCGGTCGTCGACTGCGACTGGTTGCCCGAGCCGATGCCGCCCAGGCCGCGGATGAAGATGTTGCCGGTGCCCGGTCCGTTGCCGCTGAAGGTGACGTTCGGCGTGTACTTCAGGAGGTCATCGAAGCCGGTCACGTTCAGCTGGGTGAGCTGTGCGCCGGTGATCGCCTGAATCGTGATCGGAACGTCCTGCACGTTCTCCACGCGCCGCTGCGCGGTTACGACGATTTCGGCGAGTCCGCCGCCGGCTTCGGCACCGGTCGCGGCCTGATCGGCCGGATTTTCCAGATCGGCCGGCGCGGCCAGCGCGATCGTGGTCGGCGCGCTCAGAATCGCCGCCACGGCCGCAGAGATCTTCGGATTGACCTTCATTCGCGTTGCTCCCCGAGGATATTGGTTGTGAATTCCCAACTCGAACGCATTCCGCCTTCCCGGCGGGTCCCCCAATGACATTTATACCACTCGCCTCAGGAAGCGCTTGCATAAAAACGTCATCGGGACAGGATCAAGCCGCTCCCTACCCCCCGGTCCGAGGTCAGCAGAAAGCCGCGGAGTCCCCTTGCATCGTTAGCTTTCCACAGCTGTGTGACAGCCAGAAGACTAGAAATCGGATAGCCGTATCTCAAAAAACGATCTCAGGACGACGGCGCCCGGCGCCCGCCAGCCAGGTCGATCTCATGTTGCGCCGAAGCATCAAGCGACACCCGTACCAGCGCGATGCCCGGGTGCGTGAGAATGCCGCCCATGACGCCGCCGATGCGCCTGCTCGCCATCGATCAGGGGACGACCTCGACCCGCGCGATCGCCTTCGGGTCCGATGCCCGCAGCGTCGCGCTCGCCCGGCGTGAGCTCCCCCAGTACTACCCTGCCCCGGCCTGGGTCGAGCACGAGCCGGAGGACATCTGGCGCGACACGCTGGCGACCGTGCGCGAGGCGATCGAGCGCAGCGGCGGCATCGGCGGGATCGCGGCGCTCGGCATCACGAACCAGCGCGAGACGACGCTGGTCTGGGAGCGGGACAGCGGCCGCCCCGTGCATCGCGCCATCGTCTGGCAGGACCGGCGCACCGCGCCAGAGTGCGCGCGGCTGAAGGCCGCGGGGGCGGAGGAGCTCGTGCGGCGCAAGACCGGGCTGCTGCTCGATCCCTATTTCTCGGGCACCAAGCTCGCCTGGATCCTCGATGCCGTGCCGGGGGCGCGCGAGCGTGCCGGGCGGGGCGAGCTCGCCTTCGGCACCATCGACTCGTTTCTTCTCTGGAGGCTCACGGGCGGGCGCGTGCACGCCACCGACGTCACCAACGCCTCGCGGACGATGCTGTTCGACATTCACCGTCGCTGCTGGGATGAGGAGCTGCTGCAGCTCATGCGCGTGCCGCGCGCGATGCTGCCCGAGGTGCGCGACTCGAGCGGACACTTCGGCGACACCGAGCCGCAGCTCTTCGGACGTGCGCTTCCCGTGGCCGGCATCGCCGGCGATCAGCAGGCGGCGCTCTTCGGCCAGGCGTGCTTCCGCCCCGGCATGGCGAAGTCCACCTACGGCACGGGCTGTTTCCTGCTGCTCAACACCGGGGAATCCGCGATCACCTCCGCGAACCGCTTACTCACCACGCCCGCCTGCGCGCTCGCGGGCCGGACCACCTACGCCATGGAGGGCTCGATCTTCATGGCGGGAGCTGCGATCAAGTGGCTGCGCGACGGGCTCGGCGTGATACGCGATGCCGCGGAGACGGCGGCGCTCGCCGCGCGGGTTCCGCAAGATCACGGCGTGTACCTGGTCCCGGCATTCGTCGGTCTCGGTGCCCCGCACTGGGCGCCCGAGAGCCGCGGTCTCATCTGTGGTCTGACCCTCGATGCGACGCCGGCGCATCTCGCGCGGGCGGCCCTCGAGTCGGTCGCGTTCCAGACGCTCGATCTCACCCTCGCCATGGCGCGCGACGGCGCACAGCGGCTGCAGGCGATCCGCATCGACGGCGGCATGGCGGCGAACGACTGGTTCTGTCAGTTCCTCGCCGACATCCTCGAGGCGCGGGTCGAGCGTCCGGCGCAGCTCGAGACGACGGCACTCGGCGCCGCATTCCTCGCCGGACTCGCCACCTCAGTCTGGCCAGGCCTCGAGGCACTCGCGTCGACCTGGAGCGCGGCGGCGGGCTTCTCTCCGGCCATGGACGGGCGGCGCCGGTCCGCCCTCATCGCCGGCTGGCAGGCGGCGCTCGAGCGCACGCTGCTGCAGACCGCCGTGACGCAGCCCTGACGAGGCGCCGATGCCTCTTTTAGATGGGACTATTCCTTTTCTAGGCTTGACCTCCATCAGCGATCCGGACAATTGAGCACCTCATGAGCACCGCCGCCCTGGAGCGCGACCGCCCCGCGTGGGAGCGCCTGTCCCAAACCCTCAGGCCCGAAGGCCGTGCTTTCGTCGGCGGCCGCTTCGTCCCCGCCCTCGATGGCGGGGTGTTCGACGACGTGAGCCCGATCGACGGCAAGCTCATCACGCAGGTGGCACGTGGCCGCGCCGCCGACATCGACGCCGCCGTGAAGGCGGCGCGCACCAGCTTCGAGACCGGAGCGTGGCGGCGCCTCGAGCCGAAGGAGCGCAAGAAGGTCCTGCGGCGCTTCGCGGAGCTGATCCGCGCCGACGTCGATCGGCTCGCGCTCCTCGAGACGCGCGATGTCGGCAAGCCGATCCGCAACTCCGTGGCGGTGGATGTCGCCAACTGCGCCGACTGCATCGAGTACTACGCCGAGTTCGCCGACAAGCTCTACGACGAGGTGGCGCCCACCGGCCCCAATGATCTCGCGCTCATCCGCCGCGAGCCGCTCGGCGTCGTGGCGGCGATCGTGCCCTGGAACTACCCGCTCATCATCAGCTGCTGGAAGGTGGGACCCGCGCTCCTCACCGGGAACTCGGTGGTGCTGAAGCCGGCCGAGCAGTCACCGCTCTCGGGTCTGCGCCTCGCCGAGCTCGCCTGCGAGGCGGGTGTGCCGCCGGGAACCTTCAACGTCGTGCCGGGCCTGGGAGAGGAAGCCGGCAAGGCGCTGGCGCTCCATCCGGAGGTGGATCTCATCACCTTCACCGGATCCACCGAGGTCGGCCGGCTGATGCTGCGCTACGCGTCCGAGTCGAACCTGAAGCGCGTCGCACTCGAGCTCGGCGGCAAGACCCCGCAGGTGGTGTTCGCGGATGCGGATCTCGCCGCGGCCGCCACCGACATTGCCTGGGGCGTCTATTACAACAGCGGCGAGACCTGTCACGCGGGCTCGCGCCTCATCGTGCACGAGTCGGTGAAGGAGCCGCTGCTGGATGAGATCCGCAAGGTGACCGCGACCATCACGCTCGGGCATCCGCTCGAGCCCGGCACGCAGATGGGCGCGCTCATCGACGGCGGCCACATGCAGCGCGTGCTCAGCTACATCGACGGTGGCGTGGCCGACGGCGCCCGCGTGGTGCTCGGCGGCCACCGGGCGCTCAAGGAGACCGGTGGCTTCTACGTCGAGGCGACGGTTCTCGACCGCGTGCGGCCGGAGATGAAGGTGGCGCGTGAGGAGATCTTCGGTCCGGTGCTGTCGGTGATCAGCTTCCGCGAGGAGGCCGAGGCGCTGCGCGTGGCCAACGACACCCCCTACGGGCTGGCGGCCGCCGTATGGACCGCGGACATCAACCAGGCGCATCGCATGTCGGGCGCGCTGCGCGGCGGCACAGTGTGGGTCAACTCCTTCGACCGCTCCACCATGGCCACACCCTTCGGCGGCTTCAAGCTGTCGGGCTCGGGGCGCGACCGCTCGCCGCATGCGATCGACAAGTACTGCGACCTCAAGACCATCTGGACGGCGTATCGATGAAGCTCACCGACATCAAGACCTTCGTGGTGGCCAATCCGCCGCCGCACTACGGCGGACCCTACTTCGTGTTCGTGAAGCTCACGACCGACGGCAACGTGCACGGGGTGGGCGAAGCCTACTGCCTGCCGTTCCACCCGCAGCTCGTGGCACGCATGATGGTCGATGTCTTCGGGCGCTATCTCGAGGGCGAAGACCCGCACAACATCGAGAAGATCTGGCGGCGCGTGTATTCCGCGGGCTACACGCAGCACCCGGACCTCGCGCTCATGGGAGTGCTGTCGGCGCTGGAGATGGCCTGCTGGGACATCGTCGGCAAGGAGGCCGGCCAGCCGGTCTACAACCTGCTCGGCGGGCGGGTGCACGAGCGGCTGCGCAGCTATACCTATATCTACGCGCGCCCCGGCGACAGGGTGAACGTCTACCAGGATCCCGACCTCTCGGCTGAGCGGGCCGTCGAGTGCGTGCGCCAGGGCTTCACCGCCATCAAGTTCGACCCCGCCGGTCCCTACTCGGCCTTCGACGGCCGGCAGCTGTCGCTCCCGGCGCTCGAGCTGTGCGAGCGCTTCGTGAAAGTGCTGCGCGCGGCGGTCGGCAACCAGGCCGACCTCCTCTTCGGCACCCACGGCCAGATGACTGCCGCGGGCGCGCTGCGCCTCGCACGCCGCCTCGAACCCTACGATCCGCTGTGGTTCGAGGAGCCGGTGCCCCCCGATGCCCCCGAGGAGATGGCGCGGGTGGCACGCGGCACCCGCATTCCGATCGCCGCCGGCGAGCGCCTCGCCACCAAGTACGACTTCGGCCAGCTGCTGCGCGCGGGAGCAGCCGCGATCCTGCAGATGAACCTCGGGCGCGTCGGCGGCATTCTCGAGGCGAAGAAGATCGCCGCGATGGCCGAGGTACAGCATGTGCAGATCGCGCCGCACCTGTACTGCGGCCCGGTGGTCGGCGCCGCCAACATCCAGCTCTCGACCTGCAGCCCCAACTTCCTTCTCCTGGAGAGCATCGAGCGCTGGGGAGGCTTCCATGCCGAGATCCTCAGGAAGCCGATCCGCTGGGAGTCGGGCTACGTCATCCCGCCGACCGAACCGGGTCTCGGCATCGAGCTCAACGAGGAGGTCATCGCCCGCCATCCCTACGACGGCGCAGCGCTGCACCTCGAGATGGCGCGGGACCCGGTCGTCGGCTGAGCGCCGCCCGCGATGGCCGACTACGACTATATCGTGATCGGCGCCGGCTCCGCCGGCTGCGTGCTCGCCAACCGCCTCACCGCGGGCGGTACGGCGCGCCTGCTGCTGCTCGAGGCCGGCGGCTCCGATCGCTCTCCCTGGATCCAGGTGCCGATCGGCTACGGCCGCACCTTCAACGACCCGCGCTTCAACTGGATGTACGAGGCGGAGCCCGATGCGACTCTCGGCGGCCGCCGCCAGTTCTGGCCGCGCGGCAAGGTGCTCGGCGGCTCGAGCTCGATCAACGCCATGGTGTACGTGCGCGGCCAGCCGGGAGACTTCGACGACTGGGCCGCGGCCGGCAACCCCGGATGGTCGTGGCGCGAGGTACTGCCCTACTTCAGGAAGCTCGAGGACCATCCCTTCGGCGAGAAGGAGTTCCATGGCGTCAACGGGCCGGTGGCGGTGAGCGATGTGTCGGCGAAGGTGCATCCGCTGTGCGGCAGCTTCCTCGAGGCCTGCGACACCCTGGGCCTGCCGCGCACCCGCGATTTCAACGGCGCGCACACCGAGGGCTCGGGACTGTGGCAGGTGACCATCAAGGACGGCGTGCGCGTGTCGAGCTCGAACGCGTACCTGCGCCCGGTCTGGCGCCGCCCGAACCTCGAGATCCGCACGCGCTCGCAGGCGACGCGTCTGCTCTTCGAGGGCGGCCGCGCGAGCGGCGTCGAGTTCCTCGAGCGCGGCATGGCGCGCACGGCGCATGCGCGGCGCGAGGTGCTGGTCGCGGCCGGCGCCATCAACTCGCCGCAGCTGCTCGAGCTCTCGGGTGTAGGCGATGCACAGCTGCTGCGCAGCTTCGGACTCCCGGTGGTGGTCGACTCGCCCGCGGTCGGCCGCGGGCTGCAGGATCACCTCGCCGTCAACTACTACTACCGTTCGCGCGTGCGCACGCTCAACAACGAGCTCGCGCCCTTCCTCGGCAAGCTGCGGGCGGCGCTGCGCTATGCGTTCGGCAAGGGAGG
>Ga0335079_10005166_pt1 | contig 14968 bp, 15 predicted proteins | sample Lox_Sample_33_FD_206719 | JGI IMG/M metagenome (GOLD analysis project Ga0335079, IMG submission 206719) | Soil microbial communities from Loxahatchee National Wildlife Refuge, Florida, United States - Lox_Sample_3.3 | ecosystem: Environmental > Terrestrial > Soil > Wetlands | place: USA...
GCGCATCCGTTACCGCTACGAGTCCTCGCAGATCGCGCGCCGCTGCGCCGCCCTGTGCGATGAGCTCATGCCACTGCTCGGGGGACGCGCGATCTACATGGACAGCCCGCTGGTGCGCTACTGGCTCGACATCAACGCCGCGCGCGCACACGTGGCCAATGACCCGACCATCATCGGCACCTCGCTCGGCGCGCTGTACGTGGGCGAGACGGTGCAGGAGTTCTTCATCTAGGCATCCGCGCGCCGGGGGTCGCATGGACAAGATCAAAGCCGCGCTCATCGGCTCGGGCAACATCGGCACCGACCTGATGTACAAGGCGCTGCGCAGTGAGCGCATCCAGCCGGTGTGGATGGTCGGCATCGACCCCTCTTCCGACGGCCTCGCGCGCGCGCGCGCCGCGGGCCTGCACACCACCGCTGCCGGGGTGGACGGCCTGCTGCCGTACCTCGAGCGCGACCAGGTCCGCATCGCCTTCGATGCCACCAGCGCCTACGTACACCCCGAGAACGCCCGCAAGCTCGCCGCGCACGGCGTGGTCACCATCGACCTGACGCCGGCGGCCATCGGGCCTTACTGCGTGCCGCCGGTGAACCTGGCGGCGCACGTCGGCAAGGGCGAGCTCAACGTCAACATGGTCAGCTGCGGCGGGCAGGCGACCATCCCCATCGTGGCGGCGGTGAGCCGCGTGCAACCGGTGGCCTATGCCGAGATCGTGGCCACGGTGGCCTCGCGCTCCGCCGGGCCGGGGACGCGCAAGAACATCGATGAGTTCACGCGCACCACGGCGAGCGGCATCGAGAAGGTCGGCGGCGCCAAGAAAGGCAAGGCGATCATCATCCTCAACCCGGCCGAGCCGCCGCTCATCATGCGCGACACGGTGCACTGCCTGACCGAGGATGAGCCGGACCAGGCGCGCATCCGCGCTTCCATCGAGGCCATGATCAAGCAGGTGCAGAGCTACGTTCCCGGCTATACGCTCAAGAACGGGCCGGTGTTCGACGGCCGCCGTGTCTCGACCTACCTCGAGGTGGCGGGCCTGGGCGATTACCTGCCCAGGTACGCCGGCAACCTCGATATCATGACCGCCGCCGCGCTGCGCACCGGCGAGCTGATCGCGGAAGAAATCGGCAGCGGCAGCTTCCGGGCCGCAGCGAGGGCCTCATGACACTCTCCGGCCGCACGGTCACGCTGCACGACATGTGCCTGCGCGACGGCATGCATCCGAAGCGCCACCAGATCACGCTCGAGCAGATGGTCGCAGTCGCCACCGGACTCGATGAGGCCGGGGTACCCCTGATCGAGGTCACGCACGGCGACGGCCTGGGCGGTGCCTCGGTGAATTACGGCTTCGCGGCGCACAGCGACGAGGAATACCTGCGCGCCGTGATTCCGCGACTCAAGCGCGCGAAGGTCTCCGCGCTGCTGCTGCCCGGCATCGGCACGGTCGAGCACCTCAAGCTCGCCCACGACTGCGGCGTGGGCACGGTGCGGGTCGCCACCCACTGCACCGAAGCGGACGTGGCCGAGCAGCACATCAGCCGGTCGGCCAGGCTCGGCCTGGACACGGTGGGCTTTCTCATGATGGCGCACATGGTCGCGCCCGAGGAACTGGCACGCCAGGGCAAACTCATGGAGAGCTACGGGGCCAACTGCATCTACTGCACCGACTCGGCCGGCTACATGCTGCCCGAGGATGTGCGCGCGCGCATCGCCGCGCTGCGCGCCGTGCTCGAGCCGGCCACCGAGATCGGCTTTCACGGGCATCACAACATGGCCATGGGCATCGCCAACTCGCTGGCGGCGATGGAAGAAGGCGCACAACGCATCGACGGCTCGGCCGCGGGCCTCGGTGCCGGCGCCGGCAACACGCCGCTCGAGGTCTTCAACGCCGTCGCCACGCGCATGGGCATCGTGACCGGGGTCGACGTCTTCAAGCTCATGGACGTGGCCGAGGACCTGGTGGTGCCGATGATGGACCACCCGATCCGCATCGACCGCGACGCGCTCATCCTCGGCTATGCCGGCGTGTACTCCTCGTTCCTGCTGTTCGCCAAGCGCGCCGGCGCCAAGTACGGCGTGCCCTCCGCCGACATCCTGGTCGAGCTCGGGCGCCTGAAGACCGTCGGCGGCCAGGAGGACATGATCGAGGATCTGGCGCTCAACATGGCGCGCGAGCGCCGGCACGGCTGACAGGGCACACGGGGGAGACTCAAGTGCAACTGGATCCGAAGGTCGCAGCGTTCCTGGCCTCCCCCATGGCGCAGATGCCGCCGATCGAGCAGCTCACGCCGCAACTGATGCGCGACGTGGTGCGGCAGTTTCCGGCGCCGGTGCTGAACCCGCCGGTGCACGCGGTACGCGACATCCAGGCGGTCGGTCCCGCCGGCGACATCGCAGTGCGCCTGTACGCACCCGCCGCCGGCACCCTGCCGCTCATCACCTTCTTCCATGGCGGTGGCTTCGTCATCTGCAACATCGCGGTGTACGACGACTTCTGCAAGTTTCTCGCGCTTGCCTCCGGTTGCACCGTGGCCTCCGTCGAATACCGCCTGGCCCCGGAGGCGCCGTTCCCGGCGCCCCTCGAGGATTGCTACGCCGCGCTCAAGTGGCTCGTGGCCCGTGGCCATGCGTTCGATCTCGACACCACGCGCGTGGCCGTCGCCGGCGACAGCGCCGGCGGCAACCTTGCTGCGGCTACCGCATTGCTGGCGAGCGAGCGCGAGGGACCGAAGCTGCGCTATCAGGCGCTGTTCTATCCCTGCCTCGACCCGGGTTGCACGAGCGTGAGCGCGCGCGAGCTCGGCGAGGGTTACCTGCTGCGGCGCGCTACCATGCTGTGGTTCTGGAAGCATTACCTGCAGGGGGCGAGCCCGAGCCCGCTGGCCGCGCCGCTGCAGGCGAACCTGAGCGGACTGCCCGCCGCGACGCTGGTCACCGCTGAGTTCGATCCGCTGCGGGATGAGGGCGAGGCGTACGCCGACCGGCTGCGCAGTGCGGGCGTGGAGGTCATCGCACGCCGCTACCTCGGGGTCATCCACGGCTTTGCCAGCATGCCGTACCTGACGGCCATGGCGAGCCGCGCGCTCGCGGACGTCGGCGCGGATCTGCGCCAGGCACTGAGCAGCTGAGGCGAGCCCGGTCGGAACCGCCGCCGCCGACTAGGCTTTCACGATCACGGCCGAGCCGTGGCCGAACAGTCCCTGGTTGGCGCTGATGCCAAGCCGCGCGTTGGGTACCTGGCGCTCACCGGCCTGCCCGCGCAGCTGCCAGACCAGCTCGCACACCTGCGCCAGCGCCTGCGCCGGCACCGCCTCGCCGAAGCAGGCCAGGCCACCGCTCGTGTTCACTGGTATGCGTCCGCCGATGCGGGTGGCACCGCTGCGCAGCAGCGCCTCGGCCTCGCCGGGGCGGCACAGGCCGATGTGCTCGTACCAGTCCAGCTCGAGGGATGCGGCCAGATCGTAGACCTCGGCGAGCGAGAGCTCCTCCGGTCCCACCCCGGCTTCCTCGTAGGCGTGCGCGGCAATCGAGGCGCGGAAGGAATGCGGCGTGGCGGCGACCGCGGAGTCGGTGGCGATGTCGGGCATCTCCACCTCGTTGCTGGCAAAGCGCGGGGTCACGGTGGAGATCGCCGCGATGCGCACCGCTCCGGCGGTGCGACGGCGCGCGTACTGCGGGCTTGCCAGCACGATGGCGGCGGCGCCGTCGGAGGTCGCGCACACGTGCAGCAGGTGCAGAGGGTCGGCCACCATCGCCGAGTCCAGCACCTCCTCGCGCGTGAAGCGCTTGCGGTAGCGCGCGTTCGGATTCGCGGCCCCATGCTCGGCGTTCTTCAGCTTGACGGCGGTGAAGTCCTCCACCGTCGCGCCGTACAGCGCCATACGCCGCCGTGCGTACAGGGCAAAGTAGGTCGGGTTGGTGATGCCCAGGTGAAAGCGCACCCAGTCAGGGTCCTCCGGGCGGTGCCCGGCCATGGGCGCGAGGAAGCCCTTGGGCGTGGTGTCGGCGCCGACCACGAGCGCGACGTCGCAGCCGCCGGCGAGGATCTGCGCACGCGCCGCGGCGAGCGCCTGCGATCCGGAGGCGCAGGCCGCGTAGGAGGTATTGACCTGCGCACCCTGCCAGCCGAGCGCCTGCGCGAAGGTCGCCCCGGCCACGTAGCCCGGGTAACCGCAGCGCATGGTCGCGGCGCCGGAGATGAACTGCACTTCGCGCCATGCGACCCCGGCGTCCTTGAGCGCCGCGCGCGCCGCGTGCACGCCGTACTCGACGAAGTTGCGGCCCCACTTGCCCCAGGGGTGCATGCCGACCCCGAGCACGGCGACTTCGCCCGTCACGCCGGCTCCCCGAGCGGGCGCCACTTCCACACCACGTGCTCGCCCTGCGCATCGCTGTAGAGGCTCTCGAGGATCAGCTCGACCGGCATCCCGATACGCAACCGCCCGAGCTCGACGCCGCTGGCCAGCTGCCCAAGCACGATCAACCGCTCCTCGGCCAGCTCGACCGCCGCGATCCCGAAGGGCACGAAGGGCTCAGCGGACACGTAGGGCGCGGGCGGCCGGTAGCAGGCGTTGGTGTAAGACCAGAGGCGGCCCGTGCGGCTGAGCGGCACGGCCTCGAACTCGGCGCTCTCGCAATCAGGATTGCGGCAGAAGCCGCTCAGGCGCGGGAAGTAATAGGTGCCGCACACGCGGCAGCGGCTGCCGAGCAGGTGCGGCGGATCCTCGAGCGTGAACCAGCCCTCGAGTGCGGCGACACGCGTGCGCGCTGCGGCGGCCACTAGTGCGACAGCATCACGCCGGCGGTGATGCCCCCGTCGACGACGAACACGCTGCCGGTGGTGTAGGAGGAGGCATCGCTCGCCAGGAACAGCACCGTCGGGGCGATCTCGGCCGGGTCGCCCATGCGGCCGAGCGGGGAGTTCGGAAATGGCGCCGCGCCGAGGGCCTGCACGGGTACGTTGAAGGACTCGGCCAGCAGTGGCGTCAGCATCGCCCCGGGGCAGACGACGTTGACGCGCACCTTGGCAGCGCCGAACTCGAGCGCCGCCGCGCGCGTCATCCCGACCACGGCGTGCTTGCTCGCCGTGTAGGCCAGCGCCAAGGGCACGCCCTCGATGCCGGCGGTGGAGGCGATGTTGACGATCGCGCCACCGCCCGCATCGCGCATTTCCGGGAAACAGGCGCGCATGCCGAGGAAGGTGCCGAGCTGGTTGATGCGGATGATCTGCAGGTACTCCTCGCTGCTCTGCTCCACCGTCGCACGGGTGCGGTAGATGCCGGCGTTGTTGATGAGTATGCGCACCGGGCCCCCGGCCAGCCGCCGCGCCGCCGCGAGCGTGGCGCGCCAGTCATCCTCGCTGGCGACGTCGAGGTGCACATAATGCGCCCGCGCACCGAGCCGCCCGACGAGCGCGCGGCCTTCCTCATCACGCACGTCGGCGAACAGCACCTCGGCGCCCTGCTCGTGCAGGCCATGGCCGATCACGGCCCCCAGCCCGCGCGCCGCGCCGGTGACGAGCGCCACCCTGCCTGTGAGCTGTGCCATGAAAGTCCTCGTCGCAACCAAAGCCCGGTAGCGTACCGGCCGACCCCCGTTGGTCGGCATCACTCATATAGAGTACTCTTTATTAATAGGCCATCCGCCGCGCACCCCGCCGAGCCGCGACCGCCCTCATGAGCCGACCCGCCAGTCGATCCGCTGCCCGTACCTCCCCGGCTCCCGATGGCAACGCCGCCCTCGACCTGCGCGAGCGCCTCGCGCTGCTGATGCACGAGGGTGCGCTCGAGCCAAAGCACTGGCGCGCCTTCCTCGAGGGGCTCGGCCGTCGCATGAAGGGCGCGGCGACGCTGCTGCTGCGCTCGCCGCACATCGCCGAGGCGGGGCTGCTGTACTCCTGGGGCGGCACCGATGAGGTGCTCGCGCAGTACGCGCACAGCTACTTTCCTTCGGACCCGTTCGTGAACCTGCCGGAGAAGCAGGTGATCACGCTGCACGAGTTCGTGCCGGTGGAGCAGCTCGAGCGCAGCCGCTTCTACATCGAATACCTGGTGCCCTGGGATGCGATCTACAACCTGGGCGTGGACGTGCGCGATGGCGACCGGCTGTATGCACGGCTGCGCCTCACCCGCGGCCGGCAGGCCGGCAACTTCACCGTCAGCGAGAAGCGCTTCGTCGAGCACCTGGTGCCGCACTTCGACATCGCCATGCGCACGCATGCCGCGCTCGACGTCACCAAGATGGAGCGCGCCATTTACGCCGACGCGATGGATCACCTGACGCTCGCGACCGTGATCCTGGACGCCTCCGGCCACGTGATCCACATGAACGCGCTGGCGCGCGACATCCTGCATCGCCAGGACGGCATCCTGCTCGCCAACGATACGCTGGCGCTCACGCATCCGGCCGACGCGCAGCGCCTGCGCGATGCCATCGGGCGCGCCATCGCCGTGGGGCGGGCCGCCAAGCCGGGCATCGTCGAGGTGCTGCGGGCGCGGCGTCCGTCCGGCGCCGGGCACTACGGCATGATGATCCGCCCGGCCGCCGGCTCGGTGGAGGCCGACGAGCCGAGCGTGAGCCCCGCGGTGGCGGTGTTCATCAGCGTCGAGGAAGGTGCGCAGACGCCGGCGCCGGTCGAGACCATCCGCAAGCTCTTCGAGCTCACCCACAAGGAGGCGCAGCTGGCGCTGTGCCTTGCCAACGGCCGCAGCCTCCAGGAGGCGGCCGTCGACCTGGGCATCACGCTCAATACCGCACGCGCGCACCTGCGCTCGACGTTCTCCAAGACCGGCATCGACCGGCAGGCGCGCCTGGTGCGTGCGATCCTGCGCAGCGTGGCGCAGCTCGGCGGCGGCTAGCGCACGCCCAGGCTAGGCTTCCTCCGCGCGCACGCCGAAGCGCTCGAAGTAAAAGGCGAAGCGCTCGCGCAGCACGCGCGGCTCGAGGCCGAAGTCGCCCATCAAGTCGTAGCGCACCTGGCCGGCCTTGCCGCGCGGATGCGCGCCAAGGTACGTCGTGAGCGCAGCGCGCGCGACGGCATCCAGCGGCAGCTGCGCACGCTCATACACCTGTTCAAGGATGCGCCACGGGTCGCGCATGAAGACGTGGAACGGGCAGTCAACCGCGCGCGCCGGCGGCACCAGCTCACGGTCGCGCACGCAGGCGCGCAGCAGATGCTCGATGCGCGCCACCCAGTAATCCCGCAGCCAGTCCATCTCCACCCTGGGGCGCTGCATGCGCTGCGTGTAGGCCTGCATGGTGATGATGGACTGGATGACCGCCACCGGGTCGCGGTGCGTAAACACCAGCGTCGCATCGGGGAATACCCTGAGCAGCACCGGCAGCTGCTCCAGGTGCTGCGGGCACTTGAGCACCCAGCGCTTGCCCGGCTGGCGACGTTGCCATTGCAGCAGCTGCAGCACGCGCTTCAGGTACTGGTAGTGCGGGGTCTGGTCGGTGCCGAGGTAGTGATCGCGCCAGCGGGGCGACATCGACAGCCACTCGAAATTGTACGAGGCGAAATCCGGACCCATGAGCTCGAGCTCCTCATGGATGTGATCCGGTTCCATCGGGTGCATGGCCGCCAGCAGCGGCGTCACCGTGCGCATGCCCTCCCACGCGGCGGCGCAGCGCGCGTAGCGCGGATCGCGGCCGTCCGCGGCCGGCTGCTCGCCCGGCAGCGGCACCGGCTCGTAGGACTCCCACAGCGGCAGGGAATGGAAGCGGGCATCGGCTGCCAGCAGGTTGACCAAGTGCGTCGTGCCCGAGCGCGGCAGCCCGGTGACGATGACCGGACGATCGATGCGCTCCTGCAGGATCTGCGGATGGCGACGCCAGGCGTCCTGGATCAGCAGGCGGTTGCTGGCGTAGCGCGACAGGTACCCGAACAGCACCAGGCGGTGCATCGCGGTGAGCGCCGCATCGCCATCCCACTCACGGCACAGCAGTTGCAGGCGTGCGTGAAAGTCCGCAGGACCGAAGTCATCCAGTCCGGTGCGTGCGCGCGCCGCCGCCATGACCGCCTCGGGGCTCAGCACCACCGGCTGGCTCTCGCCCCAGGCGAGCGCGGCGCGCTGCGCCGCATCCAGCTGCGGGGCGGCCAGGTCGGCGATGCGGATGTCGTCCGACATATTGACCGTACGCTCAGCCGACGATCGAGTAACCGCCATCGACCAGCACGGTCTGGCCGGTGATGTAGGCGGCGGCCGCGCTGGTCAGGAACAGGACGGCGCCCGCCACGTCCTGCGGCTGCCCGACCCGCTTCAAGGGGGTGCGGGCGAGCACCGGCGACATCATGGCCGGGATCTTCAGCATCTGCGCCGTCATGCGACTCTCGGTGATACCGGCGGCAACCGCGTTCACGCGGATGCCCTCCCTGGCCCAGGCGATGCTGAGCGTCTTCACCAGCTGCACCAGGCCGGCCTTGGCCGCGCCGTAAGCCGGCACGACCTCCAGGCCGAAGAAGGAGGTGAGCGAGGCGATGCCGATGATACTGGCGCCGCCGGGGAGCTTGCTGGCGGCGAGCTTGCTGCGGCACAGCTGCGAGAGGCGGTAGACCGAGGCGAGGTTCACCTGCAGCCCCTTCTCGAACACCTCCGGGTCGTACTCGTTCTGCAGCATGAAGTTGGCGCCGGCGTTGTTCACCAGGATGTCCAGGCGCGGCAGCTGCCCGGCAAGCGCGGCGAGCTGTGTCTTGTCGGTGAGGCTGAGCTGCAGGTAGCGGTAGGCACTCAGATCGGTGTCATAGTCGGCGGCGCGCGCCCGCGTACCGGTGATGCTGACCTCGGCACCGGCCTCGCGATAGGCGGCGGCGATGCCGGCGCCGATCCCGGAGGTTCCTCCGGTCACCAGCACGGCCGCGCCGCGGTAGTCGTAGCTCACATTCTGCCAGCTCATGCGCATGCCTCCGCGGGCTAACCGCCCAGGTCGATCGAGCGAATCGGCTCCTCGCCACGCCAGTCGCGCGCGGCCGCCAGGCGTGCCTCGAGCCCGGCACGCATCAGCGCGTTCATCTCAATGAACTCTAACAATAGCCCCGGCTCGCGTGGATCCTCCAGGTAGGCGACGCGCGTCACCGGGTTGGCCGCCGCGAACAACTGGCGCAGGCCGCGCTGCTCGCCACGGGCCACGTCCGCAGCCACGTCCTCGCTGAACCAGGCGACGTGGTGCATGCCGACGCGCGGCGCGCCATCGCTGCCGCGGTACGGCGAGGGGCCCGCGCCGAGCGGCTGAATCAGCTCGATCTCCATGTCCCCCTGGTAGCCGAGCGCCACGTGCATGCGCACGGTCACGCCCTCACCACGCAGCGTGCCGGTCATGGCGACGTTGCGAAAGCACGTCCAGGGCCCGAGGCCACTGCTGCGCAGCCAGTTGCGCACGCTCAGGTCGAGGTCGTTCACCACCCAGGCAATCTGGCGGATCGGTCCGAAGGTCGCTGCGCTCATGCTCGGTCGCGCTCCTCAGGCAGGCTGCCGCGCCGCGGCGGCCGCCCGTATCATGGGGTCCGCGCGCATGCCGAGGGGAAGCCGCGGATGGAGAAACTGCTGTACGTGTTCTGGCGCCCGGCCGGCGCCGTGGCCGATTTCACGGCCCACTTCCGCGGCGTGCTCGCGCCGCGCCTGACGGCCCTCGGCGCGGAGCGGCTGCAACTGAACATCGCCGACTACCCCGACCTCGACGGTGCGCTCGTCAATTTCTCCCTGCACAGCACGCGCCCGCCCCCCGATGGCATCGTCAGTTTCTGGCTGAGCAGCGCCTGGCGGCGCGCACCGGCCGAACAGCTGCTCGCCGCTGCCTGCGCACGCCTCGCCGGTTACGCGGTCGCCGAGTCGACCATCCTGCCGAACCGCGCGCACCCGCCCGCGGCCGGCGAGCGCACCTACGGCCTCAGCCAGGTGACGCTGCTGCAGGTGCCGCCGCGCATGAGCTTCGAGGACTGGCGGCACGTCTGGTTCGAGCAACACACCCCGGTCGGGATCGAGACGCAGGCCAATTTCTTCTACCGCCACAACGTGGTCGTGCTGCCCCTCACCGCGCAGGCACCGCCCTACCGCGGCATCGTCGAGGAGTGCTTTCCGCCGGCGGCGCTGCGCGATTCCCAGGCGTTCTATGACGCCGTCGGCGATGAGGCGCGCCATCAGCGCCACCTCGCGCGCATGATGGCCAGCTGCGCCAGGTTCATCGATTTCGACCGCATCGACGTGCTCGCCACCAGCGAGTACCGCTTGCACGACGGGCACGAGCCCGGCCTGTGACGCCGATCAGCCGAAGTACGCCTGACCGCCGTCGAGCGGCAGCGTGGCGCCGGTGACGTAGCCCATCTGCGCGCCGACCAGCGCGACCACGGCGCGGCCGATATCCGCCTCGCAATCACCGACGCGCTTCAGCGCCACCGTCTCGAAGAAGGTCTTGGCCTCCGGGTCGTGCTTGATCCAGGCCGCGAGCGCGGGCGATGCCGCGAGCGGGGCGATGTTGTTGACGCGGATGTTGTCGCGGCCCCATTCGTGCGCCGCCGCACGCGTGAGCGCCCGGATGCCCTGCTTGGCCACCGCGTAGGCGCCGTAGTTGGAGGAATCCCAGCGTACCGAGGCCGAAGTCACCAGGTTCACGATGTTGCCGCCGCCGCGAGCCTTGAGGTGCGGGTGGCAGGCGCGCATGAAGCGGAAAGAAGCCAGCGGACCGGAATGGATGCCGCGCATGAAGGCCTCGTCATCGAGCGACAGCAGCGGCCCGAAGGCACCGTCGTAGGCGTTGTTCACCAGGATGTCCAGGCCTCCGAGGGCTTCCACGGTGATCTGCACGGTGCGCGTGATGTCCTCGGGCTTGAAGACATCGCAGCTGATGGCAAGCGCGCGGCCGCCGCGCTCGGTGATGGTCTTGGCGCTGGCCTCGACCTTCGCCTGGGTGCGCCCGGCGAGCGCGACCGCGGCGCCGGCCTCGGCCAGGGCGAAGGCGATACCCTGCCCCACGCCCTGGCCGGCGCCGGTGACCAGGGCCACCTTTCCGGTGAGGCTAGCCATGGGCCTTGACCGCCGCCGGCGGCTTGACCCGCGCCAGCCAGTGCGCCGTCAGTTTCGGCGCCTCGCTGAAGGGCTCGACCTCCTCGTACAGCCGCTCGTACACCGACTCGGCGATGCGCCACTGCCCCTGCGCCTTCACGTACTTGTCGCGGTACAGCGCGCTACCGGTGGTGCGCAGCTTCTCGGCGAGGTTGATGAAGATGTCGGTCAGGTACCAGATGCCGGTCGCGGTCGACTCGCTGAGCACGTCGATCTCGGGGTGATGCCCGGTGTGGCAGGCCACCGCGTTGGCGTTGAAGGAGCCGGCCACGGATTCCAGGATCTTCTCGCGCCCCTGCATCTGCCAGCGGTAGCTGCCGCCGATGTAGTCGACCCGCACATCCTCGGTGAACACCTCGCGCATCCCGGCGATGTCCCCGGTGTCCAGGCAGCGCCAGTACTTGTACTTCAGGCGCCGGATGAGCTCGATATCTTCCAGGCGTAATGACATGGTGCGTCCCCTCAAGTGCACGACGGCCGCGATGCAGGCCATCGTACAGGCTGCATTCGCGCCTGAATCTACCTTATCCTTATCCGCACACATCGCCAAAACAGAGTACCCGCACGTGCCTGCAGCGCCGCGCCATTCGTTGAGTCATCCGGCGGAACTTAGCGAGGTTCCGCGCTGGGACTTCGAGTGCGACGTGCTGGTGCTCGGCTTCGGCGCCGCGGGCGCCTGTGCGGCGCTCGAGGCGGCCCGCAGCGGCGCGCGGGTGCTGTTGGTGGAGAGTGCCGGCGGCAACGGCGGCACCTCCGCGCTCTCGGGCGGGGAGATCTACCTCGGCGGTGGCGGGGGTACGCCCATCCAGCGCGCCGCGGGGTTCGAGGACTCCACCGAGGACCTGTACCAGTACCTGCTGATGGCCGGTGGCCCGAACGCGGATGCCGCCAAGACCCGCGCCTATGCCGACCAGTCACTGCAGCACTTCAACTGGCTCACGGCCCAGGGCATTGAGTACAAGAACTCCTACATCCCCGAGCGTTGCATCGAGCCGAGCACGGATGACTGCCTCATCTGGTCGGGGAGCGAGGAAGCTTGGCCGTTCGTCGCGCGGGCCCGGCCAGCACCGCGCGGGCACTGCCCGAAGTTCGTCGGCATGGGTGGCGGTCGCTACATCATGGACAAGCTCGCCGCCCAGGTCGCCGCGGCGGGGGTGCAGGTGCTCTACGACACGCGCGTCACGGCGCTCATCGCCGCCGGGGGCCGCGAGGTGCACGGGGTTGTGCTGCGGCAGGAGGGCGAGACGCGCTACGCACGTGCGCGGCGCGCGGTGGTGCTGTGCGCGGGCGGCTTCGTCATGAACCGCGACATGGTGCGCCAGCATGCCCCGCTGCTGCTGCGCTCCCAGTTCCCCCTGGGAACGGTCGACGACGGCTCGGGGATCCTGCTCGGCGCCAGCGTCGGTGCGGCCATGATCAACATGAGCGAGGGTTTCGTCACGATCCCCTGGTACCCGCCCGGCTCGCTGGTCAAGGGCATCTTCGTCAATAGCCAGGGCCAGCGCTTCATCAACGAGGATTGCTACCACGGGCGCGTCTCCAGCTACATCCTGCGCCAGAGCGGGGATCGCATCTGGCTGCTCGCCGACCAGGACACCTACGCCCTGAGCGAGATGCAGCAGCTGGCCAAGATGGAGATCGGCGCCGCCGGCGAGACCTGGGAGGAAGTCGAGCGCGAGCTGAAGCTGCCCGAGGATTCACTGAGTGCGACGGTGCGGCTCTACAACCACTATGCCGCGCTTGGCAACGATCCCCTGTTCCACAAGGCCGGCAAGTGGCTGAAGCCGCTCAACCGCGCGCCCTTCGTGGCGCTCGACTGCCGCATCGACCACTGCTTCTACGCTTCCTTCACGCTCGGCGGTCTGGACACCCGTCCCGATGGCGAGGTCCTGGATGGAACGCGCCAGGTGATCGGCGGCCTGTTCGCCGCCGGCCGCACGGCCTGCGGCCTGCCGCGCTGGGGCGAGGGCTACAGTTCCGGGCTGTCGCTGGCGGACGCGACGTTCTTCGGGCGCGCGGCCGGGCGCCGCGCCGCGCAGACCCAGCGCTAACCGGCCGCGCCGTTCAGGACAGCGTGGCGAGCACGGCGTGTGTGTCGGTGCCCAGCGGGCGGGCGCGGGCGCCGACGGGCCGTGCACAGGGCGGGCACACTGCCACGCCGCGCAACCGCTGCGTCCAGGCAGCCGTCTGCGCGCGCGGCGCTTCGGGCCCATCGAGGGCTGCGCAGGCAATGCAGTGCGCGACTACCTCGCACAGCGCCAGCGACAGCAGAGCACCCCGACCCCCGCTGAAGGTCGTCCAGGCCGCGAGCGCGGCGTGCATGCCGGTCAAGGGATCGGCGATCGCGTCCGCGCAGAACAGCACTCGCCCGCATGCCGCCTGCAGCACACCCGACAGGCCGCCGGCCACCGCACCGTCATCGCCGAAGGCGACCCAGTTGGCCCCGGGCTCACTGCGGCCGTAGCCGCTGATGCTCACCCAGGTCAGTGACGGGTTTGCGGCGAGATACTCTTCGGCGATGATGCCGAGCTGGCGCAGTGCCCGCGGCCGGGCGGCCTCGACCACGATGTCGGCGCGGCGCAGCAGTGCACGCAGCAGGGCACGTCCGGATTCGCTGGCAAGATCGAGTGCCACGCTCTCCTTGTCCGCATTGAGCAGATCGAAGAGGCCGTTTCCGGCCTCGCGCATGGCATCCGGACGCCGCAGGCTCTCGACCTTGATGACGCGCGCCCCCATGCGCTGTAGCAGGTGCGTGCACAGCGGCCCCGCCCACAGCGCCGACAGATCAACGACCAACGGCGCGGTGCGCGCCGCACTCGGAGGCCGGCGCTCAAGGCCGCGGCACCAGCACGGCGCCGCGCCGCCCGCGAGCGGTGCGAGGGCCAGGCCGAGCAGCCGGCCGCGCTCGAGCGCGACCTGCGCGTCGCAGTGCCCGAGCCGCGATGCCACCTCGTCCCAGCCTTGGATGTGCGGCGCCTCGAGCCAGGCAGGCAGCAGCTCCCAGTCGCTGGGACGCGCGAGGTTCAGGGCCAGCCAGCCGTCCCCGGCACGCAGCAGCCGGCAGCTGCCGCCCGCGGCGACGACGCCGCCGCGGCGCAGGCGCGCCAGGGCCGCGCGCTCGCTCAGCAGCTGCGCGCCGCGCAGATCCCCGAACTCGGCCGCCGGCTGCAGCGCGCGCAGAGCCTCGAGGATCCCATCAGCATAGGCGGCCAGCGGTACCGGGCACACCTGCGGCGCCTCGCCCGGCTCGCCGGTGAGTGCCATCGCTCCGCACTGCGCCCAGCGCAGCGCCGGATGCGTCTCGGGGTGCGGCGCGACGCGCACCGCGGCACCGGCATCCTGCAGCAGGCGGTTCCCGTAACCGCTGGCGCACTGCCCTTCGTCGGGGACCATCGCCCTCAGCGCACCGACAGGGCGTGGCACCACTTGGCGACGCGCTCGAAGAGCTGCGCACGCGCCGGAAAGAGGAAATGCGCGTGCCCGGTTGCGGGCAAAACCAGCAGCGTGACCTCCGGGCTTCGAGGGTAGCTGGCCGGGGCCTCATGGGGCGGTCCGGCCATGTCGCGGTCTCCGAAGACCAGCAGCACCGGCGTGTCCACCGCCGCGCACTCCGGCGCACAGCTGCCCGGAATCATGGAGAACTCGCCCGCCGTGAGCAGCAGCGAGGCGCGCGCCCGCTGCAACGCCTCGACGCCGCGCCGGTCGGCGGTCTCGCCGGCGAACAGTTCCCGCCCCTCGGCCGAGCGCGGCACGAGCGGGTACGGGTCGGGGCCGCGCAGCCGCGCGAGACGCACGATGTTGTCGCGCGCCCCCTGCGGATCGCCCGCAAAGGCGAGCTCCTCGGGTGAGAGCGCGGACTCCAGGCCGCGCGTGCCGAACCCGAACACGCCCAGTGCCGCGTGGCCGCCAT
>Ga0335079_10005167_pt1 | contig 14968 bp, 17 predicted proteins | sample Lox_Sample_33_FD_206719 | JGI IMG/M metagenome (GOLD analysis project Ga0335079, IMG submission 206719) | Soil microbial communities from Loxahatchee National Wildlife Refuge, Florida, United States - Lox_Sample_3.3 | ecosystem: Environmental > Terrestrial > Soil > Wetlands | place: USA...
ATATTTCTTCAGCGCGTCATAGGCGTTCTCCGCCGACGCCGAGTCGGCGGTGCGGCCCTTGCGCAGCGCCTCGATGGCGGCGTTGAGAGTTTGCGGCGTGACGCCGGCATTGGCCAGGATCTTGCCGGCCTCGCTACCCTTTTCGAGCGCGAGTGCGAGCAAAAGCCGCTCCACGGTGACATAACTATCGCCGGCCTTCTCGCCGGCCTTTTCGGCGGCGTCGAACACCCGCGCGAGCGCCGGATCGAGATAGACCTGCCCGGCCCCGCCGCCCGACACGGCCGGACGCTTGGCCAGCGCGGCTTCCGTCGCGGCCAGCGCCGCGCGCGAATTGCCGCCGGCGCGGTCGATCAAGCCCGCGGCGAGCCCTTCCGGGTCGTCGAGCAAAACCTTGAGCAGGTGCTCGGGCGCAAATTGCTGGTGGCCCTCGCGCTGCGCGAGCGACTGGGCCGACTGCACGAAACCGCGGCTGCGGTCGGTGAATTTCTCGAAGTTCATAATGTCTCCCTCGGCCTATCCCGGAGACCCCAGGGCATGATCCCGAAAAGTGGTAGTCGGTTTTCGGGAAAGATCATGCCCCACGAAAAGGCGTTCGCCGGGACATCGTCATTGGGTTTTTGGCGCCAGGATGCGGCGGAGCTTGGGGCCGGGGCGGAAAACGCGCAGAAACGCCGACGGCCCAGGCTCAACCATCCCCTGACGTGACATTATATGGGGACGCGGTTCCGTGGGGGAAAGAGGGCGGGACGGCATTACGTTAACGCATTTCCCCTGCAGATGAAGGGATTGGGAGTGGCCGGCATGAAGGCCGTTCAAGCAGTCTTTTGAACCGGTACGGCCCCGTTGCAATCGGCGCCGCGGCCAACTAATTTGCGGACACGGGCCGGTCACTGCGTCGCGGGGACAGGCCCGTTTAGATTCCGTTGCTGCTTCGCTATGATGCCGCCAATGAGCGTCAGCCAAAGGAAACCGGCCGCCAGCGATCGAGAGTCCGCCGCCTACACGCTTGCCGAAGCCGCGCGTTATTTGCGGCTGCCCGTGGCAACGCTACGATCATGGATGCTGGGGCGTCACTATCCGACAGCCGAAGGCGGTGGCGAATTTCCGCCGCTGCTCCGGCCCGCGTCGAAACGTCCCCCGTTGTTGTCGTTTTCCAATCTGATCGAAGCCCATGTGCTGCGCTCGCTGCGGACCGAGCACGGCGTGCCCGTCAAGGCGCTGCGCAGCGCGCTCGCCTACGCCGAGAAGTCGCTCGGCATCGAGCGGCTCTTGCTTCGACCGGAGCTACGCGCCAATGCCGGCAAGGTGTTCCTCGACCGCTATGGCGAACTGATCGAGCTCTCCGCCTCCGGCCAACTCGCGATGCGCCGGCTCTTCGACGCGCATTTGAAGCGGATCGATTGGGATTCGTCGAAGTTTCCAGTGCGGCTCTATCCCTTCGTTTCCGCTGCGGCGCCGAGCGATGAGCGGCCGATCGTCATCGATCCCCGCATCGCCTTCGGTCGGCCGGTGGTGGTGCGAAAGGCCGTCACGACATCGACCATCGCCGAGCGGATCGACGCTGGCGAATCCGTCGAAGATGTCGCTGCCGATTACGATCTCGGCCGATCGGAAATCGAACAGGCGATCCTCTATGAGCGGGCGGCTTGAGCTTTGTCTATTTCACCGATCGTGATTTGGGAAAGCGCTTTCCCGAGATTCTCGAGGCCGCCGGGCTGACGGTCGAACGCCACGCCGATCACTTTGCCGCGGATGCGCCCGACGAAACGTGGCTGGAGACGGTCGGCAAGCGCGGCTGGATCGCGCTCACCCATGATCGCCGCATTCGCTACAAGCCGAACGAGCGCGATGCCGTGATGCGGCACAGCGTCGCCTTGCTGGTGATCGTCGGTGCGGCGCCCTTTCCAGATCTCGCCCGCGCATTCGTGGCGACCCTTCCGACCATCGAGCGCTTCCTCAGCCGGCATAACCCGCCGTTCATCGCCAAGGTCTATCGGCCCTCGCCGGCCGAGACCGCGCGGCACAGCGACGCGACGGGCCGCGTCGAGCTTTGGTATCGGTAGCGTTGGGTTGGCTAGCGCTTACGCCGCGCGATCAACTCGTAGACCTTGATCCAAAACCACACCGAGTCACGGTCGAGATCGCGCTCGAAAAGTTCTGTTCTCTTCCCGTAAAGGACCTGCTGGAAGCGTTCGCGACCAACCTGCGCCGCCTGTGCCACGCCGAGGGGCTGTCGCAGAACGATCTGGTTATGAGGCGGAGATCACCCGCAGCTATTTGAGCCAACTGGAAAAGGGCGTGTTCTACGCAAGCCTCAAGATCGTCGGAAAGACCGCCGACACGCTTGAGGTCGAGTCGGCGGAACTGCTCCGGTTGCCGGCGCGAAGCGTAGCAAGGCGGAAGGGGTAAGGAAGAGTGTCAGACGTCAAATTCAGTCTGATGTTCCGTTTCTTCCCGCTTGGCCTTTTTGAAAACCGAAGGATCAATCCATGGCAGGTGGGGGCGCTTGCCGTCAAAAAGGTCTTCAACAGTGAGAATTTGGATTCTTTCGAATTTGCCATGCAGGGGGCTTTCATAAAATCCTGCTGCAGAGGCCTCACGCCGCATGGTCGTAGTGGGATCAGTCAGGGTCAAAAGAACGCCGATCTTTGCGTACTCTCGCTCTACAACTTGGCCGAGCGCGCGCACCCATTGCGGGCTGACGTTCTCGCCTCCTTTGACTTCGACAATTGCTTTCTCGGTCGTTTTGCCGTCGGGCTTAAAATAAAGGAACCCGTCAATGCCTGAATCGGCACCCTTTTTCCCACCCTTGTACGGCTGCGCCTCGATCATCGAGAGAGCCCAGAGTTGGAATTGGTGGGGATCAGACTTTGCGAGTTCACGGGCCGCACCAACATCTTTGGGCACACCGTGAATTTCGAACTGAGCCATTGGGAAGGCGTCGATTAGCCGCCGCTTTATGAGACTAATGGCGAGATGTGTGATGTCGATTCCTACCCACCGCCGATTGAGCTTCTGAGCCGCATGCACAGTTGTGCCGCAGCCGCAGAATGGATCTAGCACCAAGTCGCCCTCATTTGAAGAGGCCGATACAATCCGTTCCAGAAGAGAAAGCGGCTTCTGAGTAGGATATCCCAGGCGCTCACGCGCGCGCATATTGATTGGCGCTATGTCTTCCCACACATCTCCAACGGCTCGACCCTTTGATTCATCCTCATAGCGAATTAACCGTGGCCAACCGCCGTCGGCCGGCAAATAAATACGTCCTTCGGCATGCAGTTCTTCGAGTCGTTCAACGGTAGTTACCCAATGACGACCAATTCCGGTAACGTCGAAGCCTCTGCACGGTGCACCGCTTCTTCCTCGTCGCGTGCCCGCTCCAGTGAGTTCACCGTGTTCATATCGACGCCCTTGCTCGTCGATCTTTCGTCGATCTTTCTATAATGGGTTTCAAGATGCTTCTCTGAAAGAGGAACATATGGCCGATTCCATACATGCTCACTCTCAGCCTTCGCATAGTAGAAGATTACATCATGCACTGGACCCCATCTTCGTGCCGAAGAGTGTGTGCCCGTGCGCTTCCAGATTACCTCGTTAAGGAAGTTATGCGGACCAAAGATCGAATCCAACAGGAGTTCCAGATAGTGGCTCGCCGTAGGATCACAGTGCAAATAAAGTGCACCGGACGGTTTAAGTACTCGATGTAATTCGAGGAGTCTCACCGCCATCATTGCAAGATAGGCCATCATATCATTTTCCTTTAAAAACGATCGCATGGCCCGCAACATTTCGGCCGCATCCGAATTTTCAGAATGAATTACCTGATCAAATGCTTCCTCTGCATGGACATTCCAGTGCCAAGTATCGCCAAACGCTTCAATCTGCGCTTGGCTTTGTTCGCCAGTCGGCGCCCTGAACAGAACATTGTATGTAGCGTTTGAGTTAAACGGTGGATCGAGATACACAAGATCGACCAACTCATCGGCGACGTATTCGCGCAAAATGTCGAGGTTGTCACCGTAAAACAGTGTGTTGACTGTTATGGGTTTGGGCATGCCCGAATCCTCTGAACCACGTTTTTGCCCTATGTCGTCAAAAAACGCGAACATAATAATTGCGTGAGACGATACCGACTGCGTATCGCTTCTCTCATGCAGCCTATGTTCTTTGCCGTCACCGCCGGGCTTGACCAGGCGGTCCATGCGGACGATTCGCCTGCCAATCTTTGCGAGTGAATCGCGCCGCGGCATCGATTGCCGGGTCGAGGGCCGGCAATGACGAGGTTGTGAGGCCGCTGCACCTGACTTTGACCACGCCGCCATATCGTTGAAGGCGCTGAGAAAATTCTGACAACCAGGCTCAGAGTGGGTGTGACACCGCAAGCCCCGTCGCTTTCCCATTGACACCCGTCCCCGATCCGTGAGAGCCGCGATACATCTCGCTCGTCGGGGACGTCACCGGTGACGGCCGAATGATGGAGCGAGTGCGGTGCCCGCGGGCGGGGTTCGTAACCCGCTCCCGGGCGGCTCCGGAAACCGTCCGGCCGGCATGACGACCGGCCTGCGCGCAGCGCGCTGGACTGGGACAGGCGGCGGCGGGGGAAGCCCGCCAACAACCACGTCCCAGGAAGCACGGCTGGAGCCGAGCGGTGGCGTTCGGTCGCCTAAGCGAGAGCCGCGGCGGAGCGTCGGTCGGCGAGCGCGCCCCGAAAGTGCGCGCCCGCGCCCCGAAAGCGCGCGAGCGGATGGCAACATCCGCTTAGGCGCGGTGCGGAATGCCAATTGCGTCGACCAGCGCTCCGCCTCCCTTCTTTCGTTCTTTCCGTTCTTGGCTTTCTTTCGTTTTTGCTTCCTTGGCTTTGGTCGCCGCAGGCGGCGATGCGCGACGTGGTGGACAGCAACTGTGATGCGCCATCCATTCGCCACGCATCGTTCGCGGTTCGCGGCAGATGAAAACTCGCAGCGCCCAGGCGCCGCGAGAACGAGAGCGCTCGCTTGTTATCCGTCATCCTGAGGTGGCCGCGAAAGCGGCCCTCGAAAGATACGGCCGAGGCGTTGGGGCCGTCGTCCTTCGAGGCTCGCTGCGCTCGCACCTCAGGATGACGGAACAAATGCTGGTGCAAGCGTGACGACTGGAGAAAGACATGTCGCCAAGCAAACCCAAAGCGTCGAAACTGCCGAAGAACCTCACCAAGCGCCATACGCTCGCCGAGCAGGATGCGTTCGCGGAGAGCGCGTTCGATGCCGTGGCGCGGCTCTACTGCGACGTGTTCGCGTTCTGGCGCGAATGCAAACACAAGACCTGCAAGCGGCAACGCCGGTGCCTGGGCGGCAATCCGATCCGCTGCCTGCAATACGGCCTCTACGATGTTCCGTTTCGCCGGCTGAAGCCGGCCATGGCCGACGTCATCGCCGGCGGCCCACGCCGGCTGCCGCCCGAGCGGCACGCCGAATGGACCATCCGCCGCCTGCCGCTGCAGGACTGGCTCGGCTCGTCGCCATCGTCGCGGCCGCTCGCGCAGGCGATCCGTAAAGTGGGGAAGTGAAACTTGCATCCTGCCCCGCGATAGCGAGGAAGGGGGACCGCCCGAAGGGCGGTGGAAGGGGCGCGGGCAGTGGAGCTTCGTTGCCGTTGCAGAAAGTGTTTATGGAGAGGTTTTGAGTCACACACACCGTGAGAAGATTGAAAAGGAATGACACGAGCGAACTTCTTGTCAGCGCCTAATCGGCACAGTTGGAATTACGGAACCGCAAGCGCCCCCTCCACCGCGCTCCGCGCGGTCCCCCTCCCCCACTATTCGTGGGGGAGGATGGAGCTAGCCTCACAGCTTCAACAGCCGCTGCGCGTTGCCCGAGAGGATCTTCGCCTTGTCGGCGTCCGACAGCGGCACCGTATGCATCCACTCGATCGCCGGCGGGTTCATGACGAACGGCCAGTCGACGGCGAAGAGGATATGGTCGACGCCCATTTCCATGACGCAGCACAGCAGCGCCGGGTTGGAGAAGTTGCCGCTGGTGGTGATGTAGTAGTTGCCGCAGAAGATGTCGCGGAAGCTGACCGCCTTCTGGCCCGGCCGCTTGAGCGCCTGGTCGATGCGCCAGACCAGAAACGGCAGCGTCTCGCCGAGATGGCCGAGGATGATCTTCAGCTTCGGGTGGCGCTCGAACACGCCGGACAGCACGAGGCGGATGGCGAGCGTCGCGGTCTCCACCGTATAGCCCCAGGCCGGCCGCGCCACGGTGCCGAAATCCTTGACGTAGTCGTCGTAGTAGACACGCGACACGTCGGCCTGCGGCAGCGACGGATGAAGGTAGATCGGCAGGTCGAGCTTTTCGGCGCGGGCGTAGATCGGCCAGAATTTCTGGTGATCGAGGAAGGTGCCGTTGGCGAGGCCGTGCAGCATGGCGCCCTTGAAGCCCAGCCCGGCGCAGCGCTCGAGCTCGTCGGCGGCGGCATCCGGCACCGCGGTCGGCAGCGCGGCGAAGGCGGCGAAGCGCGCAGGGTTGGTGGCGACGACCTTGTGCAGGCGGTCGTTCATGCGCTGCGTCAGGCCGACCGCGATATCGGCCGGCAATTTCTGGGTCGACGGCGCGCCGTGGGAGATCACCTGCATGTCGATGCCGACGTCGTCCATCTCCTTGATGCGCAGCGGGCCGAAATCGTAGAGGCGCTTTTGCTGCTCGCCCGGCCGGCCGGCCTCGCCGCCCACATAGGTCTTGGCCAGTTCCTCGTCCCAGTAGTGCTCCTCGATGGCGATCACCGGGCAGTGCGGCTTGGTGAACATTTTTCCTCCGATTTTATGGGGCGCGCGAGTTCCTGGTTGTTAGACGCTGCGCGCTTTCCTGACAAGGAACCATCGCAACGCCGCGGCATTGACCGCTGGGTGAGCGGCGTCAAGGAGACCACACATGCGTGCGATCATGATGGCGGGCGCCGCTGGCCGCGACCGCGTTCGCCGGCGGCAGCGCATTGGCGCAAGGCAGCTACGTGCATCACAGCTTCTGCCTGAAGACCGGCTCGGGCCAGGAATGCGCCTACGACACGATGGCGCAATGCAACGCCGCCAAGCGCGGCGGCGCCGATACCTGCGTGGCCAACAGCCCGCCGCAGAATCACTAGTGTGTTTTCCCGGGCGCATCGCAGCACGAAGTGGTGCGTTGCAGACCCGGGATCGCAACAAGCTCCGAGTATGTGACGATTCCGGATCAGCGGTGCGCCACGGCGTGCTGCACCGCATCCGGGAAAACACCGCAGGCTCAGGCGCCAACCGGATGCGCCTTGTAGTAGGCCGCATCCTCGGCGCTTTGCGTCCAGCCAGCGTGGCCGCGCCATTCGACGTGGCGCGAGCCCATATCGGCGCCGTAGCGCACACGGAACAACAGCGTGCGCGCGGGGCCGTTCTCGTATTCGTGCACCTCGCCGGGCGGATGCACGACGAAGGAGCCCGGCGTCACCGCGACGGTCTTGCCGGGCGTGCGCATGGTGCCGCCGCCCTCGAAGCAGAAATAGATCTCGGTGGCGTGCGGATGGCAGTGATTGGGGCTGATCTGGCCCGGCTCCCAGCAGGCCACGGTGACGTCGCCGTCTTCGATCGTGCCGAGGATTTTCTCGACGTGCTTCTTGCCATCGAACTCGGCTTCGCGGGGGAGGGAAAACACGTGCATGCCGTTTCTCCTTGGTGCCGGGCCGCCGGGCGTTTTGTTGTTGGCGTCCTTAGCATTAGCGTAGATCGGTTGCGTTTGCGATTGTCTTCTTTATGCGGCATTTATGGGAGAAGCCAAACGGTGCTTGCAAGGCAGCCCTGCCGCGGGGCACCATGCGCAGCATCTGAGTCGGTTGTTAAGTTAAGAGCTGCAGGGGGCGAGGACGCTAGAGGCAAGGGCAATCGAGAGAGCGGTTGCCAAGGATGGCTGTGATGGCCCATCGCCTAGCCCATTTCGCCGACAAGGCGCATTTCGACAAGGCGCATCTGGAGCGCTTGAACCGCGCCGTGGTGCTCGGCCTGATCGGCTTTGGCCTTTTGGCCTGCGTGCTCGGCGCCGTCGGCTATGACCTCTACGCCTTGGGCCGGCTGTTTTTCGTCCGCTGATTGCGCGCTTTTCGTCCCGTACAAAGGCGGCCGCGCCGTAAAAAAAGCCGCCCGCCCGGGTGCGGCGCTTTTAACGCTTAAGATGGCCTTAATGCTCAGTTCGTAAACTTGGCTTTGTTTCCTTCGCCAGCCCGCGGAGGGCTTTGTCCGATGAGTGAACGCCGGCAATCCCGACGGCTGAAAAGCTTCCTGCACGGCTTTGTCTATTTCGACAAGGGCCGCGGCGTCGTGAGCTGTCTGGTGCGCGATTTCTCCGACGAAGGCGCGCGCATCATCTTCTCCGAGACCGTCACCATTCCCGACGTCGTCAATTTGCACCTGCCGAAGAAGGACATCACGCTCAAGGCCCGCGTCATCTGGCGCCGCGGCGACGAGATCGGGCTCGGCTTCAACAGCGCGGCCGTCGCGTCGGCCGAGCCGCGGCCCGACCAAGCCGAGCTGATGAAGCGCGTGGCCCGGCTCGAGGCCGAGATCGCCTCGTTGCGCAAAGTGCTGCGCCGCATGAAGGCGACGCTGCCGCATCTCGAAGACGGCGCCGCAGCGTAAGCCGCTTCCGTTTCGGCGCCATCGCAGCGTCGCCTCCGACCGCATTGCGCGGCAGCGTTCGCCGTGCCAACGTTTCGCCCTGAGCGTGACGACAACAGGGAGAACGCCATGGCCAAGGCCTATTGGATCTCGAACTATTTCTCCGTTTCCAACCCGAACGCGCTTGCCGAATACGCCAAGCTCGCCGGCCCGGCGATCGCCGCCGGCGGCGGCCGCTTCCTGGCCCGCGGCAATGCCGCCAAGGCCTACGAGAAGGGGGTGACGCAGCGCTCCGTCATCATCGAGTTCGACAGCGTCGAGAAGGCGGTCGCCGCCCATGACAGCCCGGGCTATCAGGCAGCGCTGAAAGTGCTCGGCAATGCCGCCGAGCGCGACCTGCGCATCGTCGAAGGGCTGTGAGCCAGGCTCGTGCCGCGCGCCGCACCGACGCTCATCGTCCTTGCGGCGCTCGCAGCGGCCGCCGTATCGGCCGCGCCCGCCATTGCGCAGGTCATGGCGCAGGTCATGGCGCAAAATCCGTTCCCGGTTCTCGGCGTGCAGACCAACCAAGCCTCCACCAACACCTACCGCCACCTGCCGTCGCGCGAAATGGGCGACGCGGTCCGCATCGAGGTCTCAGCCGCCGCGCTCTACGACTTCGACCGCGGCCAGGTCCGCGCCGACTCCGCCGACTACATGCAGCAGGCCGCGAACCTGATCTTCGAGAAGGCCAAGGGGCCAGTGCGCATCGAGTGCCGCTCCGACCGCGGCGCGCAGGCCGCGGCGCAGAAACTCGCGGCGCAATGCGCGGATGCCGTATCCAAGTGGCTCACGGTGCAGGAGCGGCTGACCAAGGTGAAATTCACCACCGTCGGCACCGCCGTGCCGCCGCCCGCCATGCCCAATCCGAACGATCTCTATGCCAAGCGCGGACCTAGCCTCTCCAGCATCACCATCGATTTTGCGAAGAAGTGAGCGGCGCTGCCGTCTCAGGATGGCGAAGCAAAGATCCGGTCGCCCTGCAGGTCGATGATCTGCCGCGCCTTGTTGACGGTGAACGTCACCGCGTCGTCGTAGGATGCGTAGGCATCGGCGCGGATGAAGCGGTGCTCCTTCTGCACGCCGTCGATCTCCTTGGTGATGACGCCCGCGGTCTGGTAATGGCCGTTGTTCTTGTAGGGCGCGGCGCGAATGACGCAGCCCTTGTACTCGACCGGATCGGCGTGCTTTGCGCTCGCGGCGCCGCCGCCACCACCGCCGCGGCCGCCGAACAAGGCGCTCCAGAACGACATCGCCGCCCTCCCCTTTCTCAGTCTCGCCGCCGATGTTACTCATAAACTTCATCGCGCGCATCCCATGGAGCTTCGAAAATGCCGAAGGGTTATTGGGTCACGGTCTATCGCTCGATTTCCGATCCGCAGAAGCTCGCGGCCTATGCGCAGCTGGCGCCGCCGGCGGTGATGCCGTTCGGCGGCCGTTATCTCGTCCGTGGCACGGCTAACGCCGCGTTCGAGGCCGGCCAGAAGGAACGCATCGTGATTTCCGAGTTCCCGAGCGTCGAGAAGGCGATCGCGGCCTATCAGAGCCCGGCCTATCAGAATGCGCTGAAAGCCCTCGGCGACGGCGCGGTGCGCGACATCCGTATCATCGAAGGCCTCGAGTGAGGCCCGCCAAAAGTTAACGCCGTCGCGGTTGCCAACGCCGCCGCGCGACATTATATACGCGCCAACTCGCGGCCTCGGGCCGCCCTTACCGTAAGCTTGAATGTCGCATCCGGCGCCCCGTTGACGCCGCGCGTGGCCGCTACCTCCCGGGCCAAATCTTGGTGCGCCGAGCCAACAACACGGAGAACAACCATGCCGAGAAAGCCGGGATTGAATTCGGAATTCGTCATGTTCGACGTGGTGTACGAGGACGGCTCGCTGCGCTCCAACCGCAAGGTGCCGCGGGAACTCACCGGGGGCATCGACGGCGACAAGCCGGCCTACGGCTTTCTGATCGAGCAGGACCGCGAGATCGCGGAAAAATCCGGCCGCCCGCCGATGAAGATCAAGACCATCATGCGCTCGGGCGCCAAGAAGAAGACCAAGGACTACGCGCTGCCGCGCTTTAACTGACTTTTGTCGTCCCCGCGACCCGGTAATCGCCGAAGTCTGAGCCAAATCCCCGGCGCCGCAGCTACTGGATTCCCGCTTTCGCGAGAATGATGCGCGCGGTAGCGTTGCGCTCCGTTCCACTTCGCGCGGAGCCAATCGAAAATGCCGGATATCAAGATCATCAATCCCGACACGCTGGGCAAGCCGCTCGGCCAATATTCCCACATCACCCGCGTCAAGGCGTCGGAGTTTTTGTTCATCGCCGGCCAGGTCGGCGTCGACAAAGCCGGCAAGACGCCGGCCGACTTCGACGGCCAATGCGCGCAGGCCTTCGCCAATATCGGCGCGGCGCTGTCGTCCCAGGGCGCAGGCTTCGCCAACATCGTCGAGTTCACGACGTATCTCGTGCACTCGCAGGATATCGCGAAGTTCTTCGCCTACCGCACCCGCGAATTTCCAAAATTGTTTCCGAGCGGCGCCTATCCGCCCAACACGCTGCTCATGATCGACCGCCTGGTGCAGGAGCAGTTTTTGATCGAAGTGAGCGCCGTCGCGGCGCTGTAGGCATTGAGAGGCTGTAACAGTGCCGCATGCGCGCCCCTTCTCCCCGCGTGCGGGGAGAAGGTTGGGATGACGGGGCCTCTCCGCTGGACTGTGCCAACGGGATTGTCTGAAACGTTGTCGCCAAAAGCCGCAACGCTCAGAATCGCGGAGAGGCCCCCACACCCTCGGCGCTACGCGCCTCCACCTCTCCCCGCACGCGGGGCGAGGCGAATTTTGCGCTATATCGCGCGGTGCCGATAGTGCTGCACGCGATAGACCGGAGTCGTCTTGCCGTAGGCGTAAGCTTCCGTGTTGTTGAAGCTGCCCGGCTGTGAGGGCCCGAAGCCCGACCACGGCTGCGGCGCGTAGGGCGAGAAGCCCTGCGCCTTGGCTTGCGCGTAGTAGCCGCTGGCATAGAGCGCGACGGCGCGGTTTTCGTTGCCGCCGGCGGCACGATAGGCGCCGGCGAGATAGCGCACCGCGTAGGTCATGTTGACCTGCGGATCGAGCAGCTCGGCGGCCGAGCCGGAAAAGCCCATGGCGCGCGCGGTCGAGAGCCTGATCTGCATCAGGCCGTAATTGCCGCGGCTTACGGCGCGCGGATTGCCGCCGCTTTCGCGCTTGATCACGCGCTCGACCAGCGACGTCGGAATGCCATTGGCCGAAGCTTGTGCCGACGCCATGCCGTCGAGCTCGCCGTATGACTGGTTGAAGTCGCCCGTCGCGCTGAAGCTGCTTTGCCCGAAGCCGCCGCGGCTCCAATTCTGTTGCCAGCCATTCTGCTGCCAACCGCTGTCGCTGTTGCGCCGCGGCTCCATCGCCGGCGCGTAATTGTAAAAGCCTTGCCCGAAGGTCTCGCCCTGCACCGGCATCGCGTAACGCCGCGCAATGTGGTGCGTGACATAGAATGACCCTTGGCGCGCAACGTGACGATCGCCATAGCCATGACCATGGTGCGCGGCCAAGGCCGGCACCGGCAGCGCCGGAACAAAGCACACAACGATCAGGCTCGCGAACAGGCAATGACGCATTACAGGACTCCATGCAGGAGCCCCTCACCGGCTCGGCGTTGTCACGGCCAAATCCGGCCATGCTTCGGCCCTTTGGTGCAGCGCCCGTGATGATGTCGTGGCGGCGGAACAAGTGTCGCCTCGCGATCGGGTTGCATCCTTCCCGCTCACGCGGGGTCGGTGGGTTTGGGCATGGTGCGACCCTTTCTTTCTGAGGCAGGCAGACGCCAGCTTTGACTCCGTCATCCTGAGGTGCGAGCGCAGCGAGCCTCGAAGGATGCTGCTCAGGCGCCCGGGCCGTCGTCCTTCGAGGCGCGCCTTTGGCGCGCACCTCAGGATGACGGATCGCAAGCAAGCGCTCTCGTCCTCCCGCCACGCGGCGCGAGCGAAGTACGGACAACGAAAGCCAAGAAAGCAAGAACGAAAGGGTCGCCTCCATATAAAATGAGCGAAGGCGGAGCGCCGGAAGGCGCAAATTTTCAAATCTTTGCCGCGCCACGTCAGCCGATGTTGCCACCTGCTACCGCTTCGGGCGCGGCGCGCGCCACGCAAGAAGGATGTTGCCATCCGCTTGCGCTTCGGGCGCGCTCGCCTCTCGGCGCTCCACCGCGGCTTTGGCTTGAGGTTTTTCAGGCCTCAAGCGTTTCGACTCCGGGCCAGGTTTCCTGCGACTTGGTCCGAGCGGTTTTCACGCGCTCTTTCCTGTCCCAGTCCGGCGGATGCACCCTGCGCACCGATCGTAATGCCGGCAGACATGATACTCGAAGCCGCCAGGCACGGTGTGCGAGACCGCGCGCAGGCACCGCACCCGCCCCATCACCAGGATCGCATCCGGATGCGTCCCCTCGTCGGGCGGGCTGTTTGGCGACGTAGGGAATTGTTCCGGGGAGTCAAGGAAGATATTCCGGCAAAACTAAAGAGGCCGGTATGTCTTTGAAATTGTGGACGTTATCAAAGCGCAGCAGCGCGATGCGCGTTACGGCGTCATAGCGTTTGATGTGGGCGAAAGATTCGTTGGCGTGACACGCGCCACCCTCGACGGGTAACGCAAAACATATTCGACGAAATTGCAAACTCAAAGGCTCATTTGCGCCGGCTTTTGAAATGACGACGCACGTGTCTCTTGATGCTCTTGCCGATCGCTCGGCCCAACAGAATGGGAACGGCGTTTCCGATGTGCCGCGCGGTATTTTTGATCGTTACTTCGTTGTCGGGCGCGAACTGGTAGTAGTCCGGAAAAGTTTGGAATTTCGCCGCTTCTCTCAGCGATATCGCGCGATTCTGCGATGGATGACCAAACCTTCCAGTTCCGAGCGTCATGAACTGCGTCGTGATCGTGGGGGCGGGCGGCGCCCCAGCGCATTCGTCCGTAGACGGAGACCATGTAGGACCTACCCGTTTTCCGTCGATAACATGTCGGAACCAGATGACGGGGCCAGCTCGTGGCGCTGCCGCCATTTCGAGGGGTCGCAGCGATGCGCTTCCGATTGATTTCGGTCAGCTTGCTGGCGCGGTGAAGGGGATCGCGAGCGTCGACCTCGCCATCTTTGAGACGAGGCAGCGTGCTTATGGCGTCCTGCACGGTGACGATGTCGTCGCCGGCGTGCGTTTCCGGGATGATCGTAATGTCTTCGCCCAGCAGAGACGCCAGCAGAACAAGCCTGTTGCGCTTCTGCGGCACGCCGTACCGGGAAGCGTCAACGCGTTCGAAAAACACCGCGTAGCCGAGCACCTTGAGAGTTTCGACGAATTCCTGGAAGACCGGATACTTCCCGGCGTCGGATAGATCCGGCACGTTTTCCATCGAGACGATCTCGGGCTTCACGCGCCTGATCAAGGTCATGAAGCGGTACATCGGATACAAACGACGCCGAGCCTCTTTTTGGTCGAGTTTCTTGCGATTCAACGAGGAGTACGGCTGGCAGGGCGCGCAGCCAACCAACACTCGTACGGTGGCGCCCCTGAACAGACGCCGGAGTTCCTTCACGGTGAAGCGCGATATGTCGCGACAGATAAATTTCGAATCGTTGTTTTCTTCGAACGGGTACTTGCAGGACTTGTCGTTGTCGATGCCGGCGACGACATCCAGCCCCTCAAGCGTCAGTCCGTGCGTCAGCCCGCCGATGCCGCAACATAAATCGACGACCTTCACGATCGGCTCGCCTCGCCCCGATCTCTGGTGCTTTTCGGCGCGCATGATCATTGACCGCGGTTGAACATGAACAGGCTCGGGAAGCTGTCAGGGATCACCAGCGTCGGATACATGAATTCGAGACCTCCTGCGGCTGCGCTCCGGTCGGTCGTGCGAGCGGACATGATCCAGAGCGTCGGCAGCGCCGCCGCCCGAGCTGCCCTGAGCTCGTCGCCCGAAAGCGTGCCCGTCGAGATGAAACCGTTTTCGCGAACCGTGCGGTCGGCGGTGCGGAAGCGTAAAGTTAAGCGGTTCTGAAATTTCTCCGCCACTTTTTTTATGACCGGGGAGATGGTGCTGTCGCGCCAGGTGTTGCGAGAGCCCGTTCTGATGGGCGCCACCAACGCGATCGCCTCATCGGGGCCGATGGTCGCGCCGCGAGCGCCCGCCGCTTCGAGCTGCTGGATCGTCGCGTCCGGTCCGAGGCCGAAACGGGCTCGCAATAGGCGCGACACCCTCTCGTAAGCTCGAGCGTCCTGCGGAAGGGTGATGTAGTTGGGAAACACGTGCATTC
>Ga0335079_10005170_pt1 | contig 14965 bp, 11 predicted proteins | sample Lox_Sample_33_FD_206719 | JGI IMG/M metagenome (GOLD analysis project Ga0335079, IMG submission 206719) | Soil microbial communities from Loxahatchee National Wildlife Refuge, Florida, United States - Lox_Sample_3.3 | ecosystem: Environmental > Terrestrial > Soil > Wetlands | place: USA...
GTCTGTCGAGACGACTTCGAGGAAAGCCACAATATGTAGTTCCGATCATACAATCCCAGATAGAAGGCAAGTCATGACATTCGGTCAAGAGCCGCCTGCCGCGCCGATTCTACAGGATTCTAACCTGCGCGGAGGGCAACGAAAGGGCAACGTTTTGGCAGATCCGCGGCGCGATGCTGCGGGCCTATGTCAAAACCACGGGCCGGGAAGTCAGCGCCGTATGGATGCCGGCCCCGCAGAGCGGATCGCCGATGACGTACATGCTGGATGGCGAGCAGTATATCGTGGTGGCGGTCAGCGGCGGCGCTTACTCAGGGCGAGTATCTCGCCTTCCGCCTGCCGGAGTAAGCGCGAATCTCCGGGAACCTGTCAGGCTTGCTAATGGCTAGACGAGGCGCTTTTTCCTGGCCGCGGGCCTTGTCCAGAGGTTCACCTACCGATATACACCCGCAGTCGCCGATAGTTAGGATTAGGTGGAAGTCTGTAGCTTTGGTTAACTTGTACCCTCATCGAGCCGTCGGTGACGATAGAGCCGGGCGCTGTCTCGATCGCGCGAAAATCCAAGCTCCGGAGGCAAAAATGAAATTACGGCGTACTGAGCCACAATGTCTTGCAGCAGTTGCGCTCGTCTTGCTTGCCGGGAGTCAATTGCACGCGCAACCTGCTCCCGGTCTGTCGTCAGCCGAAGTTCAGCGACTGGAAGCAGCCATCGAACGCAATCCCAGCGATTCAGGCGCACGGAGCAAGCTTCTCGATCATTATTACCTCGACAAATCCGTCGATCCAAAGGATGCGATCGCGGCGCGCCGCAGGCATATCCTGTGGCTGATTAAGAACGCACCCGAAGGCGAACTTGCCGGTACGCCCCAAGCGACCATCGATCTTTCCGGGCATTACCTGGCCGATGCGCAGGGGTACCAGCTCGCTTCCGAGGCGTGGCGGGCGCAGGCAGCAAAACCGGGTGCGAGAGCTGCCGTGCTCACCAACGCAGCGTACTTTTTCAAGACCAACGATAAGGAATACACAGTGAGTCTGCTGAAGCGGGCTCTGGCGCTCGATCCCAAGAGTAAAGAAATCGGCGCGCGGCTCGGCGACGAATACGCCTTGATCATCCTGGGCGTAACTTTGGAGAATCGGAATCACTATCCGCTGCGCACCGATCGGACGCTCACCGAATCCCAGCTGGCAAAATCGGCGCGCGAGGCTCTGACAACCTCGCGGAATCCCTATGTGCTAGCGAAAGCGGGCTACATGCTGGCATGGCAAGGAACCATCCTCTACGCGTCCGGCCAAATCCCGTTCGAACCCATGCCGCTCGCCATCAGCGCTGCGGAACGCGCCGTCAGCTTCGCGCCCGGAGAACAGGACGTCGCTGCCTTCCGCCAGAATGTGCTCGAGTTCGAGCGCATGGCGCGAGAGTCGGGACGAATGAAGAACAGCCCACCACAGGACCGCGCGCAAGCGCAGCAGAGACTGGTGCAAGCCGCAACGCGCCAGAAGAATGCATCGCCGCTGGCGCCAGGCTCTGCCGAAGCGGCGGCTGCTTCGGTCCATCCGGCCGCCACAACCGCGAACGTGATCGATCTGAAGCGAATCACGGTGGGAATGAGCCGGGAAGACGTGCTGAAGCTTGGCACGCCGTCGGGGCGCATCACCACGGATGATGATGGCCATCTGGTCGAAATCTTCCAGTACAACGTCAATACGGCGTCGGCTGGCACCGTCCGGCTCCAGGACGGAATCGTATCCGATGTTCAGATTCCGTGACCCCAAACTATACCTGTTGATCCTCGTCTTTGCGAACGCGGTCACCCACGCCGACGTCGTAGCCCAAATCCTGGATCGCTCCGTCCGGACCGGGGCCGGTGAAGCCGCGGTGGACGGCTCCACGTTTTTCCCGAGCTACCTGACCTGACGTCAGGTGCTCTACCCATCGGGATCGGAACAACGCATCATGCCTCATATCCGCTCGGAGACGACAACAGTTCCGCAGCCATCGTTGTCGACCCGCAGCGGGATATCGAGCAGTACCGTGCCTATGGGGAGAACAGTGCGCCTCAAGGACAGCCTCGCTGCGCACCTAGGAGTGCCCCACTATGGCCGGACCCGGGCCGACCGGCAGCTCCGCTTAGAACAACAGCTTCAGCGCAAACTGAATCTGGCGCGACGAAGTGGTGGTCGCCGTGATTTTGCCGAATGTCGGGTTCGGATTACCGCCGCCGTTCGGGATCTGCACGAACGCGCTGGCATTCGGCAGGGCGAAGTTGGCGTGGTTGAGAATGTTGAAGAACTCTGCGCGGAATTGCAGGCGGACCTGTTCATGGATGGTCGTGTCCTTCATCACCGCGTAGTCCACATCGGTCGTGCCGGGACCGGCCAAAAAGTCCCGTTGCAGATTGCCGAGCGTGCCGGGCGCCGGCAGGGAGAACCCGGCCGGGTTGGCCCACTGATTCACGTTGTCTTGCATGATTTGATTGGCCGGCATCACCAGGTTCGGACGCTCGCTGCCGGCGATCACACCCCCGCTTTGGTCAAAGCCGACGGTCACATTCCATGGCGAGCCGCTCTGCGCCGTCACGCCGCCGCTCATCTGCCATCCCTTGACCAGGATGTTCTGCTGGAACGGCAGTGCGTACACGCCGCTCAACCGAAACACCTGCGGCCGATCGAACAAGCAGCGTCCGCGGTCATAGGAACCGTCCAGCGGATCGGACCAGGGTATCCCGCCTTCCAGCCCGTAGGTGCCGGAGGCGTCGTCCATGCACTTGGACCAGGTGTAGGAAAGCTGCGCTTGCACGCCGTGCGAGAAGCGCCGGTTCAAGCCCACCTGCAGGGAGTTGTAGCTCGAGTCGCCCACCGGGGCCTCGCTGCTCAAAGCCGAGGGGCCCCCATTGAGGCGCGGGTTGCTGACCATGCCTGCCCGGCTCGGCCCGATGGGAACTCCAAAGATTTGCACCCCACCGACCGTCTTCGGCAACACGGGATTGATATCGCGCGCGGCATACAGATGCAGGCCTCGCGAGCCGACGTAGCCGACGGTCAAAGAGGTGGACCCGAAGATCTGCCGCTGAATATTGAAATTCCACTGGTACATATGGGGCGTGACAGTAGTGTGATAGTCCACTCCGACGAGTTGCGCCGGAGGCGGCAGAGCCCCTGGGAACGGATTGGGAAACTGGGGAATGGGAATGAAGGCAAGCGCATACGGCGGATTGAAGTAATAGCCGGACGCGTAGCTGCGCGCGCGAATCGGATCGTAGAAGATTCCGAACCCCGCGCGGATCGCCGTCTTATGATCGCCGAAAGGATCATAGGCCAGTCCGATCCTGGGATCAAAATTCCTAACCGACGGGTTGGAGGCAAAGACGTTGGGCACTTGCTGAAACGTCCCAAACGGCGGATTGATCAGCGTTTTCAGCGGATGCACGTTGGTGGTGGGATTGGTCACAAACTCGTAGCGGACGCCGACGTTCACCGTAAACTTGGGAAGCACCTTCCACTCGTCCTGAACGTAGAAGTCCAATTCCCTTTCGCGAAAGTCCCGGTAGGAGTCCGTGAGCCCCGGCTCCGGTCCCTGGAAAAGGCTGGCGCTACCCTGCAGGAAAGCAGCCAGGCCGGGAAAGGTGTAGAAGCCGCCCCACCATCCTTGTTGCTGGAAGTTGCTCTGGACACGGTCCAGGGTTGCGCCAAAACGGAGGCTGTGGGCGCCGTGCGTCCAGAAGACGTCATCCGAGAGAGGGAATTTGTTTTGCACTTCCAGCAGCGGAGCGAAGATGCTGGTGCCGATCGACGAGAGGCCGGTGATGTTCACGCCACCGTTCTGGCCGCGCTCGGGGAAGAAATCCAGCGCGGGCGCCTGATCGGGTTTCGCCTGCACGTCCGTTTCGCGGGTCCGGGTGAAGCTGAAGCGCAATAGGTTCACCAGCGACGCTGTCATCAGGCGGCGATACTCGATGGTGGCGAATTGGTTGCGCGTGGAGCCGATTTCCGGCCAGCGCGGGGGCAATGGCGAGCCAAGGAACGGCATCGTGATGTCACCGTTGTCCCGCACATAGCGCACGAACAGCGAATCCTTGCTCGAGATCGTGTAATCGATCCGCGCCAGCAGGTAATTCTCGTTGCCGGTAGTCGTGTCCACCTCAGGGACCGAGACGACACCGTTGGGTGACGTTAGAGTGGTCGCCGGATAAAGGTCCAAGATAGGCTTGATCGCGGGATTGATGCCTACGTTCACTCCATTCACAATGCCCAGGTGTGCGTTGGCGTCGGGAATCAAACCAATGAAGGTCTGGCCCAAGGATTTTCGCAACTCTTCGTCGTTGACGAAGAAGAACAGCTTGTCCTTCTTGACCGGCCCTCCCACGGCGCCGCCAAACTGGTTCTGCCGGAACGGGGGTTTGGTTTTGGGGTCAAAGAAGTTGCGGGCGTCCACAGCGCTGTTGCGCAGAAACTCGTATGCGGACCCATGAAAGTTGTTGGTACCAGATCTGCTGACTGCGTTCACCACCGCCCCGTTGCCGCCGAATTGCGCACTATAGGTGTTGGTCAGGACCGAGAACTCGGCGATCGCCTCAATTCCGAGCGTGGTACCCATGACGCCCGATCCGGAACCATGGTTCCAAAAACCCTGAATATTGGTGCTGTCCAAAAGATAGGCCTGGCCTTCCGACCGCGCGCCCGAAACGCTGAAGTTGTTCTCGACGCCATAGAGCAGGTTGGCCCCACCGTTTCCGATTTGGGAGCCCGCCGACACTCCGGGCACCAAAGCCACCAGGTCGGTGAAGTTGCGTCCGTTCAGCGGCAGGTCGTTGATCTGCTTTTGCTCCACGTACGACGATACGGCGGTCCCAAGCGTGTCGACCTGCGAAACGGCTCCCTCTACCGTGACCGTCTGCTGGGCCTGCCCAATCGGTAGCGAAAAGTCGACCACGGGTTGCGCGCCCACTGTCAGCGTGATGCCCGGGCGAATCACGGTTTGAAAGCCCGGCGCCGAAGCCTGCGCTTCATAATTACCAATGGGAAGATCCGCGATGGTATAGCGGCCCTGAGGGTCTGCCGATGTGTGCTGCAACTGGCCGGTCCCGGTATTCTTCACTTGAACGGCGGCATTTGGAATCGCGGCGCCGGAGGAATCCGTCACGGTTCCGGAAACCGCCGCGTTGGTGGAGCCTTGCCCCTTCAGATGGACGGAAAAGACAGACGCAAAAGCCAACACCATAACAGCCGAAAAACAGGCTTGGCCGCGAAAACATAAAATCTTTGGCATGATTTCACCCCTTGGTGCACCGGAGTATATCTGAAGTCGCGCGAAAATCAAACAACGGTTCGTTGATAGCCCTTATCAATCTGCGTGACATTGGTGGAAATCGAGGCACACGCCAGGGCTAATCGGAGTGGTGCGACCTGGGCTGTTTGTGGCGCCCGAACGGACGCTTGGCGCTACACAGGAGGTTCGCAGACGCGACCTCGAAGGGTCCGAAGCAGGGGTTGCTCAGTTAGGCGCGTTCCTTGGTACTCGTTCCGCCTCGCGTTTCAGGTCGGTGGCGTAGCGCTCGAAGATCGGTCGAAAGTCTGGCAGCCAGCGCCCAACGATCGGCAGCAGGAAGCCGGAGAAGTTCTCCTGCATTGCGAAATCCGTCGAACCGTCGTCGAGTTCCGCCAAGGTGAACAGGCGCGCGCCCTTGAATATTCCAGCAAGACCCCCCGCCCACGTCATGCGCTGATTGGGGACGACGCCTGAGACCTTGGGAGTAAAGGTGCGGTCAGAGCCCGGGACACGGATGCAGAGCCGCTCCCCTTCGCGGATCTGGCCCTCGATGCTTGTGACGGTTGAATTCCAGCGTGGAAAGCCGCCGGCGTCCGTCAAGAGGCTCCAGATGCGCGGAGCACTTGCTAGAACTCTGACCTTGACGCAACACACCATCCCAAAAACGCTGCGGGTTTGCGTCGCTCTTGCTTCGTTCACTCGATTCTCTCGCACACACTGGAAACAGCAACTGTTCAGTGCAGCACGGTGTCATAGAATCAGGCTCGCAGTAAGAGGAAACCAAGTAACCACATGAACAAGGCGGTCCCGCCATGGATGAAGATGGCGATTGTGTTGCGCGTCCGGACATGGGCGTACACGTTGACCGCATCGGCGAGCGGGACCAATGAGGCGATGAAAATGAACACCGCGATTACTTCCGGACTTACCCTGAGCCAAAGCAATCCGATGGCAAGTAGCCCCGAGACAACATCGCGTGTACCCTTTGCCCATAGGTAGGCTAGTCTGCCGTTCGCATCTGAGGGGACCCCGAAGTCGCTCGCAGCTCGAATCGGTGAAAGGATGAAACGAGCGCCGATGAAAATAATCCCAACCGCAATCAAGAGAACCAACCAAAACAGAATCGAACCTGATTGTAACTGACCAGCCTCAGGTACACTGCTTGGAGGAAGGTTACGCGGTGCGAGGAGACTCAGCGCTAGCAGCGCAAACGCCGCAACCAGACCGGAGGTCCTCAGCCAATGGTAGACGTCCCACCGATGTTCCTGGGCTCTCCAATCATCAGGAAGAGACTTTGGCGCCCACCGCGCGATCCGGTTGTTGATCGGGACCGGAGCGACTAGCGAGAACACGATGGCGAGTACTTGAATTGCGAGCGCAACGGCGGAGAATCGCCAGGCGAGTGGATTCAGGTGCGCGAATGGCAGTAACAGGAGAAGGTTGAAGAGTGTCGACGCAGCCATCCAGAACGGCATCACCCGGCCCAACAGCGTAGCGAACGATGAGCGCACCAAAATGTGGGTATCGAGGGGTTGCCGATTCAGCGTCGGATGCGCGAACGCCGCCACACTTAACTCACTACCGCACATAAGGCCGAGCAACAGCAGGGCTAGTAACTGAAGAATCATTCACACCCCCCTAGATAGTGCTCTTCGATCAAAACATCACCTAACTGAGTGATATGCGCGCGAATCGATCATTTGGCCCGCCCCTCCATCCCCGGACGCTCGATATTCGAAGCGTTCGATGGCTGGCGCGATCACGATAAGGAGTTTGGCGCTGTGACCGCGCTCGGTCGAGAAAGCTTGGGGCCTGCGCGGCGGCACAACAGTCGCGCTGCGGTCCGCCAGTAGCCTGACCTGCGCCGCGGGATCGCCCACGATCTCGGCATCGCTCCCGCGGACCAATAGTGGCTTTCTACAACCAGGTAGGCCAAGGGACATACGTAGACATGATGCAATCTGTTCGCCAGAACAGCGACTGATGCTATGTCTTTCAAATTCAGAGAGAATTGCCACCGCGCGGCCATTGCTGGTCGCTGGCTGGTAGAATGTGCTGCTAAGTTTGGTCGGGGCGAGTGGATTCGAACCACCGACCTCCTGGTCCCGAACCAGGCGCTCTAGCCAGGCTGAGCCACGCCCCGAGTGTGTCGACCAAGCAAACCGCGCGACGTGGTGGGCGCAGCCTGCACCGCATCACTCGGTTGACGCTAGAAGTATAGCACTTCCGCGGCTCAGCAGCGGCTGTCCGAATGCCTTACGCCAAGATGTCGAGCGTGTGCTTAGTAATCTCGTTGCCCACCTGTAGCGACTTCAGGTTTACTTCGTATGCCTGTTTGGCGGTGAGCAGATTGACCATCTCGGTCGAGAGGTCTACTGAGTCTCCAGCCGCTCCCGTTCCGGCGACGCTCGCCCGGCTGATCCGGTTGGCGGCCTGATCGAGCTTTCCTTCAGCCGCGTCCAAGCCCTGCAATGCGCTCGCGAAGATCTGCATATGTCAGCTTATCGGCAGGGTTCGGGATTTTTTGCTTTTTTCGGCGACCAGCAAGTACCATCGGAAGCGTGGCAGAGCGCGAGCTACTCAGGGAACTCCCTGCCGTTCACGAAGTCCTCGAACGCCTTTCCCCCGCCCTCCAGAGATTCCCGCACCCGCTGCTCGTGGCGGAAATCCGCCGCGCCTTGGAAGAAATCCGCCAGGAAATCCGCTCGGGACATCCCAATGGCCCAAGCATCGACGCGCGCGTCGAGAGAGCCCTCACCGCCATCGAACAGCCTTCGCTTCGCCGCGTGATCAACGCCACCGGCGTGGTTCTCCATACCAATCTCGGACGTGCGCCGTTAGGACCGCTCTCGATCTTGGCGGGGTACACGAACCTGGAATACGAGCTTGCTACCGGCCGGCGCGGCAAGCGCGACGTGCATGCCGCGAAGCTTTTCGATCGCCTGCTCGGCGCCCCGGCGATCGCCGTGAACAACAATGCCGCCGCCATCTATCTGGCTCTCCACGAACTCGCCGGCGGCGCCGAGGTGATCGTCTCGCGCGGCGAACTCATCGAGATCGGCGATGGCTTTCGCATTCCCGAGATCATGCAGAGCTCGGGCGCGGTGCTGCGCGAAATCGGCACCACCAACCGCACCCACATCGACGACTACCGTGCCGCCATCAACGAACGCACGCGCCTGCTGCTGCGCGTGCACCCCAGCAATTTTCGCATGGAAGGCTTTACCGCACGGCCGGAGCTGCGCGAATTGGTGGCGCTGGGGCACGAGCGCGCCATCCCTCTCTATGAAGACCTCGGCAGCGGATGCGTCGTCGATCTGCGCCCCTACGGCGTCGCCGAACCGCTGGTAGCCGATAGCTTGCGCGAGGGCGTCGACCTGGTGTCGTTCAGCGGCGATAAACTGCTGGGCGGTCCCCAAGCCGGAATCCTGGCCGGAAAACCGGAAATCATCTCGCGGCTGCGGCGCAATCCCATGTTCCGCGCGCTGCGCCTGGACAAGATGATCTACCAGGCGCTCGAAACCAACCTGCGCCACTTGCTTCTGGAACGCTGGGACGCCGTGCCCGCGCTGGCGATGATCCGGCAAACGGCCGAAGCGGTGCGCGCACGGGCCGAAGCCCTCATCCGCCGCGTGAATCTGCGCGCGGAAGTGGCGCCCGGCGAATCCATGATCGGCGGCGGAGCCACGCCCGAGCAGCCCATTCCGACATACCTCATTGCCATTGCGTGCCCGGACCTGATCGCAAGCGAGCGTCAGCTTCGCCGGAATCAGCCCCCAGTGATCGCACGCATTGAAAATGACCGGCTGATCCTCGACCTGCGCACCGTGTTCCCGGAAGAAGAAGAGGAACTCGCAGCCGCGCTGGCCAAGCTGGGGGATGCGAAGCTCGTTTAGTTGTTCTCCACCATGGCCTGCGTCACCATGTCTTCGAAGTCGCGGTTCACTTCGTTGTTCGCCGTCTGCACCGAGCACTTGTTTCCTCGGCCACCTCTACGCGCGAAATCGGGGAAGACACGCAGAGCCGAATGACGGTGTTACTCTTCAAAAAACTGCGCGTCTCAGCGTCTCCGCGGTGAAATATTTGCCTAGTGATGATGCGCGCCCTTTTTCCCTTCGACGTGCTGATCGACCCACGTCAGAATTAAATCGGCCAACTGCAGGTTGTTCTTATCCTGCATCAGCATGTGGCTGTTGCCCTTGATCCCGAGTTTGGGCAAAGACATCATTTCCGCATCGCCACCAGCCGCGTTCACCTGATCGACGAACTTCTGGCAGCTATCGAAATTAGCCGGCCAAACCGCACCGAAACGTCCCTGCACGTCCGCCAGGTGATCGCCGAACATCACCAGGATCGGGATCTTGGCAAGCGTGGAAAGCTGCTCGGGCTTCAGGTTGGTGGTGCAGCCCATCTCGATGGATACGATGCCGCGAACGCCGGTGGGATCGATCATGGCCGCCTCCTCCGGGAAGAAGCCGGATTCGGAATGCCCCATCAACACCGCCCCGTGCAGTTGCACGGCGAGCGCCGCCATGTTCTTCCAGGTTGGGTTGGGCGATGGTAGTACCGAGTTGAAATCGGGAATCATTTGTTTGTACAGCTCGTCCGCCGCCTGCACCGGAAATTGCCCGTCGGGAAATGCCGTGCCGAACGCCGGCCCAAAGCGAAACACGGCCCAGGATGTCTGGTGGCTGGCCATCAGCACGGTGGGAAGCTGGCTCGGTGGCGCGGCGCCCTGCTTCACCGCGTTGATAATCGTCGCATCGAAACCCGAACGCGCCCGCGAGGCCTGATCGGCCAGGTACACCGGGCGATTCTTGCGCACGAAGTATTCACTCCATCCCATCCGCCCATCCGGCGTGGTTTCCCACGTCATGCTGCTCAGGCAGCATCCATGCACCATGACCACCGGAACGTGCTGGTTGCCATTCACGGGTACCTGATACTGCACATACATCTGGTTCACCGTGATGTCTTCAGGCGGAGCGGGCGTTGCACTCGTGGCGCCGGGCGGGGCTGGAGTGCTCGAGCGCTTAGTCTCGCCGCCGACAAAGAAGCTGCCTTGCGAGGCGATCATCAGCGGTTTCTTCGCTTCGTCGTGATTGGTCTCGGCGGCTGCCGCGAAAGCAGCCGCAGTCAGGAAAAGCGCCGCGAATCGATTCACGTTCGTCTCCATGACCGCTCCTCACGTAACGGGAACCGGGCCGCGACGGAGCGGTATTCTCTCAAAACTCGTATTCCGTCGGCTTGATCCCCTTGGCCCGCAGATACATCTCGGCCGACGCCCGGTGGTGCGTAGTGTGATCCATCATGATCATCAAATACTCCAGCCCGGTCATCATCCCTTCTTCGCTCTTGTAGGATTTCGAAATCTGCTCCATCGTTAACTTGTTGACTCGTTCAATGGCGCGATCGAACGACTGCTGCGCAAACGCCATCACATCCTTCTTGTTCAGCGACGCCGGCTTCCCCGGGTTCGGTCGCTCGCCGGTGAGGGGCGACAGAAACTCATCGAGCGATTGCGCCAGATGGACAATCTGCTGGGCGAAGCTCATCTGCGGCGGCGTGAGCTTGAAATCGTACGAAGCTTCCGGCATCTGGTCCGCCACTTTCAACGTGAAGTCTTTCGAGGTCTTCAGATGCTTGACGAAGGCGGCCTTGATATCGTTCTGCGCCATTGCCGGCACAACCGCCGCTGCCAACACGATGGTCATCCAGGATCGTGATTTCGAATTCATAGGTTCAATTGTATGCCAGTTGCAGCCCGCGCACGCTACTCGTAACGCAATGCAACCAGTGGGTCGACGGTGGCGGCGCGCCGCGCGGGAAGATACATCGCCGCCATCGCCGCCAACACCATCACCAGCGATACGGATGCCAGAAGCACTGGATCGGCAGCGCTGATTCCGTACAACAATGCGCCGAGGTAACGGCCCAGGGCCAGCGCGGCGCCCAGTCCCACGGCAACCCCCAAGCCAATTAAGCGCAAACCGCCGGCAACAATCAGGCTCAGAACCTCGTTTCGCTGGGCGCCCAGCGCCATGCGGACGCCGATCTCGTGCGTGCGGTGCGTGACCAGGTGCGACAGCACGCCGTAAAGTCCAACCAATGCCAACAACACCGCCAACCCGGCGAATGCCGCCAGCATAATGGCGCGGAAGCGCGGATAAGCCAGTGCCTTCGAGATAGCCTGCGGTGCCGATTCCACGCCGAAGACGGATACGTCCGCGTCCACGCGTGCTACGGTTCGCGGAATCGTGGCGCCCATCGCTGTCCCAGCCGCCGGCGCGCGAAGAAGCAAGGTTGCCGCCATCGGCGGATTCTGGTCCCACGGCCGGTACACCACTGGCGAATCTGCCCAGCTCATCTCATTCGTCACCGCAGTGCGCTTCTCGCCGGCCACCACTCCCACAATGCGGAGCCAAGGCTTCTGCTTGTCCTCGGCATCGAATTCGCGGATGTGCTTCCCGATCGGATCCTCGTTCGGGAAGTACCGGGCGACCAGCGCCTGATTGACGATCGCCACCGGCTCCGCATGCTCGCCGTCGCGCTCATCGAAGTCGCGGCCCCGCTCGAGCGGAATCCGCATCACCCGAAAATAATCCAAACTCACGGTCTGTTGGCCGGTATCGAGGATTTGATTCGTCGCAGGATCGGGCCGGCCCTCCACCGCCAGCACACCGATCGGCCCGGTTCCCTGAGTAGGAAACGTGGTGGAGAGTGCCGCGCCCTCGACGCCCGGTTCGCGGCTGAATTCAGAAAGCAGCCGCCGATAAAATAGCGCCCGCCGTTCCAACCCCGCGTACGAACTCTGCGGCAGTTGCATTCCCGCGGTCATCAAGCCGTGCGGCTCGAACCCCAACGGCGCCGCCGTGAAATTCTGGACGCTGCGGATCAGCAACCCGGCACCGGCTAACAAAACGATCGTGAGCGCGACTTCCGCCACGATCAGAGCTTTCCCGAATCGATGGCGGCTGGCATCTTGCCACGTTCCGCGCCCGCCTGCTTTCAGCGCGCTGATGAGATCAATCTGCGACGCCTTCCAAGCCGGAACCAAACCGAACACCACCGCCGTCGCCATGCTGAGCAGCACCGTGAACCAGAGCACGTGCTCGTTTACCGCGACCACGGTTCCCGGAGGAAGCTCGATCGGATTGGCATTCCGGAAATATGCGACCGCGCCAGCGGCAATCGCCGCGCCTGCCGCGCCCGCGGTCAGCGACAACAGCAGGCTCTCCGTCATCAGTTGCCGCAGCATGCGCCGGCGGCCCGAACCCAACGCCGCGCGAATGGCCATTTCCCGCTGCCGCACCAGCGAACGGCTCAACAGCAAATTGGCGACATTCACGCAGCAGATCGACAGAACCACGGTGACGGCGGCAAACAGAACGATCAGGCTGATCCGCAGGTTGTGGCCGGCGAGCCACGTGAATTCCGATTGCAGCTCCTCAATGGCCGGTTCCATGATCGCGCCCCATCGGTCGTGCTCGTGGAGCTGGCGGTGCAATGCCAGCAACTCCGCTTGTGCGCTGGCCATCGACACGCCGGGCTTGCGGCGGCCGATTACAAATACACCGAACTGATCGGGCCGCTTCGGTGGAGTCAGCAAAATCCAAAGCAGCGATTCCGGATTCGGATATGAGGCGAAGCCCACCGGCATCACTCCCAGAACCGCACAAGCCTGATCGTCGAGTCGCAAGGATTGGCCGATCGCGCGCCGCTCACCGCCCAACGTGCTTTGCCAGAACGCGTGCGACAGCACCACCGCGCAACCGCCGCTCCAATCGCCGCTTTCGAAGGTGCGCCCCAGCTCAGCCGGCACGCCCAGCACTGAGAAGAAATCCGCGCTTACCGGTAGCGCCGCCACGTTCCGCGCCGGCCCGCGGCCGGTCATGATCTTTCCCAAGCCACCGGCCCACGTCACCGCGGCAAAGCCTTCGAACGCGTGGCTATGTTGCTTCCAGTTCTCGTAATCGCTATAGAGATCGAAAAAGATCGCGCGCCCGCCCGCGCGGATCTCGCGATCCAAGACCGAAACCAACTGCCCCGGATCACGATACGGCAGGGGCCGCATGAGCACGGCGTTGAGGATGCTGAATACTGCTGTGTTCGCGCCGATTCCCAACGCCAGCGTAAGAATCGCCGTTGCGCTGAAGGCAGGCGCGCGGCGGAACATGCGCCAGGCGTAACGCATATCCTGCCGGAAACCGCCGAATTTCCAACGCCTCATCTTCGAGGGCCAGCTCGGTTCAGTTACTTCTTGGCAGCCGCTTCCATCGACACCAATGTCGGGCCGGACGTGCCACGCGGCAGCAAGCTCGGACCGGAGGCGATGAAGACCTTGTTGGCGTCCGTGTTCACATCAAACGTCAGGCCGAGGAAACCGGACTGCATCTCGTCCCAGTTCTGATCGCCCCACCAAACGGTCTTCGTCGGATCGGGATTGAACTTGTTGTTGATCGAGTTATCGTAGTGCACCACCGCCAGCAGCTTCGTGCCCTTGGGAAGCGCCAGCGGCTTCGCCAACTGATATCCCACTTGCCAGTCGAAGTTCCAAGTGCCCTTGAACACCACTTCCGATTCGCCGGTGGGATAGGTTACGCGCAATTCATAATCTTTGCCGCGCAGGTGTAGGTGCGGTTGGATGTAGACCAGCTTCGCGCCATCCACGCCGACCGTGACTTCGCTTACGACTTCAGCATTGTTGTCGCCCGCCGGAATGGCCAGATTAAACGCTGCCGGCGTTCCCGGCGACATCCAGTAGCGCAGCTTGGGAGGATTCTTCGCAAACACCAATCCGACCTTCGAGCGATCCGTCTGCTCCGTGCCGACCGCCGTGTAGTGGATGTTGAACACGATGTCGGAACCCTTCGGTACGAACTTTGCGGAACCATCGATATCGAAGGTCTGCGCTCCCAGGCCAGGATTGTACTTGCCGAGCAGATCGGTTCCCTGCCGCGCGCCGCCCATTTCCTCGGAGCCCTCTTCGTAGGCCTCGCCCGGAACCGCTTTGGCGAGCCACGTAGACGTGGGCGGACGAACGATCGCTCTCATGTGATGCACCACCTTCGCATTGCCGGGGCGCATCTCAGCGGCCACCACCCACGTGTCCTCCGGAAAATTCGCCTTCACCAGAATGTTCTGGTAATTGATCGTGCCCGTGGCCTTCACGTGAAAGTCCTTCGGCATCTCGATAATCATGTCCGGCTTGATGTTCCATCCATCCTGGAACGTGATCGGCGCCGGCCTGTCCTTGGCATCGCCTTCGGGCGCGCCTTTATCGGCCCACGCCACCAGCGTGTTGATGTCCGCGTCGCTCAGCCTGCGGTCGTTGGCAAAATGGCCCACCTCGGCGAACCATGGCGGCATCTTCTTGGTGGCCACCGCTACTTTCATCGCCTTGGCCCACGGACGCGCGTCATTATAAGTAAGCAGCGAAAACGGCGCGATCTCGCCCGGCCGGTGGCAGCCCTGGCAGTTCTTCTGGAGAATCGGCAAAACGTCTTTATTGAACGTCACCGAAGCGGGGGTGTTGGTAGCAGCCAGTGCTGTGAAGCCCATCACACAACTAGCGATCATTAGGCTGAGCGTACGCATGTTCCAGGCGCCTCCTTCGAAAGCCTACCTATTGTTGCATCATATCGGAGTGCCGCCTTCCGCGCAATGATATATGCCTCGCACGGCCTCCCGGTCCGGCTC